>Ga0302325_10012478_pt1 | contig 18218 bp, 11 predicted proteins | sample Palsa_T0_2_FD_201948 | JGI IMG/M metagenome (GOLD analysis project Ga0302325, IMG submission 201948) | Peat permafrost microbial communities from Stordalen Mire near Abisko, Sweden - Palsa_T0_2 | ecosystem: Environmental > Terrestrial > Soil > Palsa > Peat permafrost | place: Sweden: Abisko...
ATTGAATAAGGCGGATGCAGAAGCCTATTTTAAGAAGAGGAGCGAACAGGGGTTTACGGTGATACAGGCCGTGGCGTTGGCGGAATTGAACGGACTGCATGAGCCGAATGCGAATGGCGATCTGCCTTTGATGAACGATGACCCCACGAAGCCGAACGAGGCTTATTTTGCCTACATGGATACGCTTATCGATCTGGCGGCGACGTACAAATTGTATATCGCGCTGCTGCCGACATGGGGAGACAAGCTGTATAAGAATGCGTGGGGCAAAGGGCCGGAGATCTTCAATCCTTCAAACGTCTATGCCTATGGGAAATGGATAGCCAACCGGTATAAGGATCGCTCCAATATCATTTGGGTGGTGGGCGGCGACAGGAGTCCGAGGGAGCATTCCGATGATGCGGCGGTCTGGCGCGCGATGGCAAAGGGGATCCAGGAGGGTGTGGGCGGTGGGGCGAATGCGCTGATGACCTTTCATCCGCAACCGGATGGCACTTCGAGTTCCAGTCAATGGTTCCAGGATGACGCCTGGCTGGATGTGAATATGCTGCAGACGGGGCATTGCCGGGACACCCCGGTCTGGGAGCTGATCAGCAGCGACTATAACAAAAGCCCGGTCAAGCCGGTCATCAATGGCGAGAACATCTATGAGGAGATGCCGGTTTGTTTTAATCCGAAGGAGCTGGGCTATGCCAATGCTTATGATGTACGCAAGGCAGCGTACCTGAGCGTATTTGCGGGCGCTCTGGGTCATGTCTATGGCTGTGGCCCGGTGATCTGGTTCTCCCAGAAGGGCGGTGATTTCTTTTCCGTGTTTCATTCCTGGCGGGAGGCGCTTGATCTTCCGGCCGCGAAGGAAATGAAATGGCTGAGGGACCTGATAGAATCGAGGCCGATGCTGGAGCGGGTACCCGACCAGGGAATATTGGCCGATGAAGGCGGCTGTGCCGCGGAACGTATCGAGGCCACACGGGGTAAGCATTATGCTTTTATCTACAGTGCCTATGGGCGGGATATCGTCGTCTATATGGACAAACTTTCGGCCGCCAGGGTGAAGGCAAGCTGGTATGATCCCCGGACGGGCAAAACGACGGTGATCGGTGATTTTGACGGGAAGGGGAAGAAGACCTTTACACCGCCTTTACCCGTCAATTCCCCGGTACCTTCGCAAAGAGAGGACTGGGTGCTGATCCTGGATAATGTCTAAATAATTTAATTGATGCGAATCGATCGCGGGGGGCTTGGCGCACTGCTGCAGGGTATAATGGGTTACTGAACGGTTGCGGTCAGCATCTCCTTCATTGTCGCGGCGAATAATTCATAGGAGCGAAGTCTGGCGGCGTGGTCGAAAACATGAGCGGTGGCCATGATCTCATTTACGCCGGTATTTTCCAAAAAGGTGCGGAGTTTTGCCTTCAGGGTTTTTGGGCTGCCAATGAAAGCATAGCTCAGCATGTGGTTGACTGCCTCTTCCTCGAAGCTGGTCCAGAGCGGCGCCATATCGTCGACGGGCGGTTGCAGGGGTCGCCGTCTGCCGCTGACTATGCCCAGGATAAATTGCCGGATCGAGGTCGCGAGACGGTTTGCTTCCAGGTCGGTGTCGGCGGCCACCACATTTACACAAGCGATGACGTAGGGTTCCGATAAATTTTGGGAGGGTCGGAAATGCTGCCGGTAGAGTTGCATAGCTTCCAGAAATTGAGCGGGGGCGAAATGACTGGCGAAGGCATAGGGCAGGCCCATTTGAGCGGCGACCAGTGCGCTGTCCGTGCTCGAGCCAAGGATCCAGAGGGGGATATCCAAGCCTTCTCCGGGTATGGCCCTTATACGGGAACCGTTGCTGTCGGCGGAAAAGAAATGTTGCAATTTTTGAATGTCGCCGGCAAAATTGTGCGGTTTGTGAAAGTTCGCACCGCGGATCTCCAGGGCTGTCGCCTGGTCCGAGCCGGGTGCGCGTCCCAGGCCAAGGTCGATCCTTCCGGGATACAGGGATGCCAGGGTGCCGAATTGTTCGGCGACGATGAGGGGTGCGTGGTTGGGGAGCATGATCCCGCCGGAGCCGACCCGGATCGTGGATGTTCCGCCGGCAATATAGCCGATCAGGACCGCGGTGGCCGAACTGGCTACGTTGGGGATGTTGTGGTGTTCGGCGAGCCAGTAGCGTTTGTATCCCCATTTTTCTACATGACGGGCAAGGTCGAGGCTTCGTGGAAAAGTATCCACCGGTGAGCCGCCCTCGATAATTGTCGCGAGGTCGAGTACGGAATAGGCTATTTCTGAAGACATTAGTCGTGCATTTGGTATAGAACAAAGCCGGTGGGGCTTTTGTTTTCGGCAAGTTTTTTTGGCGGACCAGAAAAAAACAGTAATCTTAGTGTACTATTTAACTAGTACACCAGATGGTTTCCATTCATAATCTTCATTTTTCGTATCGGCGAAAGCCGGTGTTCAGGGGGCTGAGCCTGGAGTTGGAGCCGGGGCACATTTATGGCCTGCTTGGTCGCAACGGGATGGGCAAGTCCACTTTATTGCGCAGTATCGCCGGCTTTCTGTTTCCGCAGGAGGGGGAGATCGGTGTGTTGGGTTATCAGCCGCGGAAGCGTCAGCCTGATTTTTTGCAACGCGTGTTCCTGTTGCCGGAGGAGTTTTCGATGCCGCCGATGGAACTGGCGAAGTGGGTGCACCTGCATTCGGTTTTTTATCCGAGGTTTAGCCGGGCCCAGTTCATGCAGGCCGCGGCCGGTTTTGAGCTGCCTGCGGAATGCCGGCTCGATGAAATGAGTTATGGCCAGCAGAAGAAGGTGCTGATCTGTTTTGCGTTAGCCACCAATGCCAATCTCTTGCTGATGGATGAGCCTACCAATGGTCTCGATGTCGTGAGCAAGAGTCAGTTCCGCAAGGTGATGGCCGGGTTTCTTGATGAAGAAAGGTGTATCGTGGTCAGTACCCATCAGATAAAAGATCTCGAAAACCTGATCGACCGCGTGACCATTATCGATGAAGGGACAATCCTTTTCGATCAGACCATCGACACGATCTCGGAGCGGCTGCTTTTCCGGATTTCCTATGATCCGGGGGAAGCTTCTACCGCGTTGTATAGTGAAGCCTCGTTCCGGGGCAATGCCATCATCGAGCCAAATACGGCGGGTGAAGACAGCCGGCCAGATCTGGAGATGCTGTACAAGGCGGTGATGCTCCGGAGTGAGGAGCTCAATAAACTTTTCCCTGCAAAATCAAACCAATGAACCATCAGTATAACCAGCATTTTTCGATGAAGCGTTGGTCCAGTTTGCTGGCCTTGCATTGGGCAGGCAACAGGAAACGGTATTTGTTGTCGTTACCCGCTATGCTAGGTCTGCTGGTGATATGGGAGGGCTTTTTGGTGATCATGGACCGGTACAGTCCGCTGAATGACGGGATGCAGGCTGTTACATATTATAGCGGGTTGCTGGCAGTGGGAACTCTGTACGGCAGCACGATCTTTTCCGACCTTGGGTCTAAGTCGAAGGGAATTGCCTGGCTGGCTACTCCCGCGTCGGCGTTGGAGAAGCTGCTTTGTGCATTGTTGTTTGCGGTGCTAGCGTTTTTTGTGGTCTACAACCTGGTGTTCTACCTGGTCGATATTCCGATGGTGGAACTGGGGAATAGATTGATCGAGCGGCAACACCGGGTATGGGCAGGAGGATATCCCATTGAAGCCAATCCGGTGTTCAATGTATTTAAGGGGATGCCCGGCGACGGACTTGACAGGGGCCATCACATATATTTGTGCTTTTATTTTATGGTCCAGTCGGCTTTTGTGTTGGGCTCCGTCTATTTTGAAAGATTTGCGTTCGTGAAGACCGTGGTGGCCGTTTTGTTATGCATTTTGTTCTTTGCGCTCCTGGAGGAGCAGGTTATCCATGCGACCCTCCCGAATGGGTGGAACCAGTCACTTTTTTCGGAATGGATGAGTAGCGGGGATACGCTAAGGGCAAAGGCTGTCCGGCTTTCCCCGGTGGCATCGTTAGTATTGGTGGGTCTGCTCATTTACGGGACGCCCCTGGTCTTCTGGACGGCGGCGTATTTCAGGATCAAAGAAAAAGAAGTTTAGGTAAAACAGCAACATGCAATTCAGCCAATCACAAGCTATATATATTCAAATCGCCGATCATGTCTGCGAGAAGATCCTGCTGAAAGAGTGGCTGCCGGAGGGGCGCATCCCATCGGTGAGGGAGTTGGCGGTTCAATTGGAGGTGAACCCGAATACGGTGATGCGGACCTATGAATTCCTGCAGCAAAAGGAGATCATCTTCAATCAGCGGGGTATTGGATTTTTTGTCGGGGTGCAGGCGGTGAAGCAGGCCACGCAATATTGGATGGAGACGTTTGTGGAAAAGGACCTGCCGCAAGTATTCCGAAGCATGTGTCTGCTTGGGATGAGTCCGGAGGATCTTGTCAAGCCATTTGAGAAATATAAAAAACTACATTTCAATCGCTAACCGATCATCATGAAAACAAGCGATAAGATACTGCTCTATTCGACGCTCGCTGCGGTCGGTCTTTTTGCGGCCAGCAACCTGGCACAATTTGCCAAATACCGGTCGGCGGACATCCTTGACTTCAAGGCTTTGCAGCAGCAGGATTATACCCGGCATTCGCTGGCGGGCATTCAATGGCTGGTACTTGACGGGCCGATCCGTTCCACGCTGCGACCAAGTGATAATGACAGCCTGGATTTTGAGGTGAATAAAATGCAGGAAGCAAAAGTGGACTGGGTTCGGCGGGGCGACACGCTGGTGATCTCGGTGAGGGGTGTGCGGGTCAGGGGCCCGCACGACAACTGGTTCAGTTTTTTGGATTACGTAACTGTCAGGGTTTATAGTCCTCAATTGAAAGGAATTCATGTCAATAACGGTAGTGTTTCGTTGGCTAATGAAATGAATAAGCCAGGTTTAAGCGCCCATTTTGTGATCGATAGTACGCAGATGTGGGTGGGGGCTTTTACGCCGGAGGCGGATTCGGTTTACAGTGTAGAGCCGTGGGACACCATTTCGGTGCGTGGGGTCAACAGCAATGTTATTCTGAACAGGCAGGCGCACGTAAAGAAGTTAGGGCTATTGCTTGACGACCGTTCGCAGGCGGAAGACCGGTTTTCGGAAGTCGATACAGGTTTTATACAAGGAGATACGAATACAATTATTCATATAAGAGGGAAAAATTTTGAAAAGATCCGGCTCAGACGAACCGGTCGATCAACACCATAAAATATAGCTATGCAATTATCCATCAACGGGCTCTCCAAAACTTATAGTAATGGGGTGAGGGCTCTACATGACGTGTCCCTAACCTTGCCGAATGGCATGTTTGGGCTGCTAGGCCCCAACGGCGCCGGCAAATCATCGCTGATGCGGACCATCGCCACGCTGCAGGAGGCGGACAGCGGGCAGGTGACGCTTAAAGGGTTGCAGGACGGGCGAAGGCCAGGCGAGGATCGGCGTGCCGGTCTGCCGGGGCTCGACGTGTTAAAAGAGAAGACGCGGGTGCGGCGGCTGCTTGGGTATCTGCCGCAGGAATTTGGGGTTTACCCTAAGGTCTCGGCGGAGCGGATGCTGGATCATATCGCGCGGCTCAAGGGGGTGAGTGATGCGAGAGAGCGAAAAGAGCTGGTAGGCGGGCTGTTGGAGAATGTGAACCTTTCCAAGGACAGGAAGAAGCACCTCGGTACTTATAGCGGCGGGATGAAGCAACGGTTTGGGATCGCACAGGCGCTTATCGGCGATCCGCGGCTGATCATTGTGGACGAGCCCACGGCGGGGTTGGATCCGGCGGAAAGGAATCGCTTTTACAATCTGCTGAGTCAGCTTGGGGAGAACACCATCGTTATACTGTCCACGCATATCGTTGAGGATGTGAGTACGCTCTGCTCCAATTTCGCCATCATCTGTCAGGGCGAAGTCCTTTATGCGGGCGAGCCTGATGTAGCCGTGCAGGAGCTGGAGGGTAAGATCTTTACGAAGGCGATCGGGCAGGCCGAACTGCCGTTATATCAAGGCAAGTGCAAGGTGATCTCGACGCAGTTGAAGTCGGGGCGGCTGCATATAAGAGTCATTTGGGGGGGCGTAGCAGGTTCTAATGATGGGGCCGGCGCGGGCGCCGGTCCTGGGGACGGGTTCCTGCCGGCTGCACCCTCGCTGGAAGATGTCTATTTCAGCAATATCGCCACACGGATGGATGTCAATACCATTTAAACCTTTTACTATGTTTTTGGAAATTGTCCGCTTCGAAGTACAGAACAAACTGAGGAGACCGGCCGTCTACCTGTACCTGGCCGCCATTGTGATCTTCACGGCCGGCTCATTTGCCACCGCTTCGCTCCCGCTGGGCGAGAAGCAGCACATCAATTCGCCGCAGATGATCGCCTTTTGGTGTGCGGCGATGACCATGATGATGATGCTGGTGAGTTCTTCGGTCATGGGTATGTCGCTTTACAGGGACATCGAGTTCAATACAAAGGACTACTATCTCACTTATCCGATCACAAAGCCGGGTTATTTTTGGGGCCGGTTTGCATCGTCTTTTTTGTTTATGTTGTTGCTGGGTGCCGCCATTCCACTGGCCATCTTTATCGGAACGAAGTTGGGCCCCGTCATTGGCAGGGCCGATGCGCAGCGTTTTGGGCCTAACTACCTGCGTTATTATTTGCACCCGTTTTTGACGATCGTGTTGCCCAACCTGCTCTTTACTTCCTGTCTGTTCTATGGGCTGGTTGCCGTCACACGCAACGTGAAAGTGGTCTATACGGGTGGGATCATCCTGTTCCTGGCTTATTTTATCTCGGTTTTTCTTTTTGACCATAGCAGGAATATGCGCGCGATGATCGTCTGGGATCCATTTCTGATCACCGGGACGAAGATACAGATGAACAATAGCCCCAGCCTTGTGCAAAATATCCAAACGCTCCCGATCGAGGGGGACTACTTGCTGAACCGGCTGATCTGGGTCGGGCTGGGCGTGTTGATCGTGCTGCTAACATATTGGCGTTTTAATTTCGAGCGCTTTTTTAGCGGGAAGAAGGATACCTCCGCGATCGATGAGCCGCTGGCGCGAAAAAAAGCGGCTTTTGTACGGGCGGGTGCTATCGACTTCACGGGGTCGTATAACAACCGGACTTTTTATAATCTGGTGCTGCTGGAATTGCGGAATATTCTCCGGGACAATTATTTTTGGATCATCATCGTACTTGGCGGCGTGTCGCTGGGGTTTTCCTTCTGGATGACGCCTGATTTCTTTTCGGTTGATAATTTTCCCAGGACTGTTGACTTTCTCAGCGCGTTCGAGGATACGTTTATCTTTTTCGTTTTTTTTATCCTCCTTTTCTATACCGGGGAGACGCTGCACCGGGACCGGATCACGCGGTATGCGTTTGTGAATGATTCACTGCCGCCGCCCAACTGGGTGATCAATGGATCGAAACTGTTGTCGTTGGTGATACTTGGGGGCTTCATGAGTCTGCTGCCGCTGATCGTAGGCGTGTTCGTGCAGATATGCAAGGGGTATTACGTGTTCAACTTCCCGATCTACTTTTCGTATATCGGCGTGCGGGTGTTGCCGCGCCTGGAGGAGATGGTCTTTTTTTGTTATGTGATCCATGTGGTGCTCAATAATAAGTTTGCCGCGCATGGGGTGGCGGCGGTGCTTTGGATCGGCGGTCACCTGCTTGTCGTCACCGGGGAGTTCAACTATCATTTATTGGTCTATCCCTATGGTCCGCGCAGCGGCGTTTCGGAGATGGATGGGATGGGGCATATGGTCGGGCCCATACTTTGGTTCCATTTGTACTGGCTGATCTTCGGCGGTCTGTTGATTGTTGTTGCGGCGCTTTTCTTTCATCGCGGAGTTTCTACTTCATTGAAGGAAAGGTTGCAGTTGATCCCGGAACGTTTCAACCGGGTGACACGGGTTTTCGTTGTTATTCTTTTGGCGGCATTTCTGACGGCGGGTGGATGGCTCTATTACAATGTGAGCTATTTGAATGATTTTACCACGAAGGGGGAGAATGAGGCGCGTGGCGTGCAATATGAAAAGACGTTGAAGCATTACGACAGTTTACCTCTTCCCGTGGTTACGCGGATCCGGTTGAATGTTGATCTGTATCCGGAAAAGCAGGAGCAGGTCATGCGTGGGAAGGTCACCATTTTAAACCCGGACAAGCGGCCCATTGGCGCCCTTTTGTTGGACGGGGACGAGCTAAGCGAGTATACCTTGTCAATCGATGGGCAGGCGATACCGTTTAGCAATCCACTCTTGTACGATCGGGCGGTTTTTAGCTTTTTCCGGTCGCGTTACGACACCGCACCGTTCCGGTTATATACCCTTCCCCGGCCGCTGGCGCCGGGCGACACGGCCATCGTCGAGGTCTCGTCGGTTGTGCGCACCCGCGGCATTCCAAATGGCACCTATGGTACCAATATGCTGCGCAACGGGTTCTTTTTTACCGGGGGACTGCCGGAGGCGGGTTATGACGATGACGACGAATTATCTAGTCCTTATGTGCGCCGGACAAATCATCTGCCGCCAAAGCCGGAAGAGGATGCCATAGCTCAGGATGACCCGGTCGGCATCCGTACGCTGAAGGCGGGGAAATCGGCGCACCTGATGCGTGTCGAAATGACTATCAGCACGAGCGGCGACCAGACGGTTGCTGGCCAGGGCCGGCTGGTTGGCGAATGGAAGGAAGGTGGCCGGAATTATTTTCATTATGTGTTGGACGATCCGGGTTCCTATCCGCCGATCGTGGCGTTGTCGGCGCGGTATGCGCGGTTTACCGATAGTATACAGTTGGATCATAAAATATATATCCGGGTCTTTTATGATCCCGCGCATGGCGTGAATGTCAAGCGGTTTGCGGCCGGTTATAAGGACGGGCTGCGGTATTATTCGCAGGCCTATGGGGCTTATCCCTACAACAGCATCAGTCTGGCCGAGAGCAATGACTATGGGCCGCGACAGGGCTCGACGGCGACCCTGGATTACCTGCCGGAATATTTTGGCTGGAATGCTAATTTTACGAATTCCGACCAATTCGACTATTGTTATTTTATGGCCGCGAGGTTATTGGCGCAGCAGTGGTGGCGTTTCCAGGTGGCGCCAAACGAGACCGAGGGTTCGATGGAAATCCCGGAAGGGCTGGCCACTTACGATGGGCTTGTGATGACGGAGCACAAATATGGCAAAGACAATATACGGTGGCTATTGCAGCAGGAATTGTTTTTATATGGTTTTTTGAGAAGCCGGCAGGAGGGTTCCGATGTCCCGTTGATCCGGTCGGAACACTGGTTTGTGTCGGAGGGGAAGGCGGCGGTTGCGCTTTATGGGCTGCGGGACCTGATTGGGGAGGACAGCATCGATGCGGCTTTGCGGCAGTTCAAGACCGAATTTGGCGGTCGCACTGCCGGCCCTTATGCCGGGGCCAATGACCTTTACCGGTGTTTGAAGGCGCATACCCCGGACTCGCTGCAGTATTATTTGACCGATAGCTGGCTGAAGGTCACCCTTTACGACAACCAGACCAGCAGTGTGAGCGCTACGCCGACGGGGAAGTCGGACGAATATAAGGTTGTGCTGCATGTGCAAGTTGGGAAAGAATGGAGGGAGGGGCCGAAGGAGATCCCGGCGACGGGCATGGCGGATTATATCGATATTGGTGTTTTTGGGCCATCGACGACCAATAAGACAACGGGTCGGGGGCAGACCAATCCACTCTACCTGCAGAAGTATAAGTTATCTGAAGGGAGTCACGTGATCACGGTCATCGTCCATGGAAAGCCGGAATGGGCGGGGATCGATCCTTATAATAAATTGATCGATGTGCGGCCAGGGGACAATACGAAGCCTTTTGCAAAATAGTTTGTGGAATTTTGCCGGTTTGGCATCATGCGACCATGCTTATGATCTATCTACGGACAGCCTGGCGCCGGATCCGGCGCGACAGGTTTTATTCGGTCGTCAATATTGCCGGATTGGCATTGGGCCTTTCCGTGTGTATCCTGATCGTCTTATTTGCCGTGGATGAATGGGGATATGACAAATACAATGAAAAGGCTGATCGGATCTTTCGACTGGTGACCGATCTCCGTTTGTCCGGGGGGTCTTTTCACAGTATTTCTGTGCCATCGCCGATGGGGAAGACCCTGGTCAAGGAATATCCGGCTGTGGAGTCAGCCGTCCGGATACGCCGGGTGCGAGGAGACGTACTGGTCAAGGTCGGCACCACCAGTTTTATCGAGTCCGGCGCCGTGCTGGCCGATTCCACCCTCTTTGATATTTTCAGTTTACCTTTTATTGCCGGGAACCCTCACCGGGCCTTAGGCTCGCCGAATTCCGTGGTCTTATCTGCCGGTGAAGCGGTCCGGTTTTTTGGGACTACGGATGTTTTGGGCAAGATCCTGCGCACGGATGATGACACCACCGTCTATATGGTCACTGGGGTCATGAAGGACATGCCGCGGCTGTCTCATTTCCATCTGACGCTGATAAAGTCCCTGCATACCAGCTGGGACACCACGCGTGGACGGCAATCATGGACCAATCCTTTCGCTGCCACGTATGTGCTGACCAGAGCGGGGACGACAAGCCAGGACATCGATCGCATGCTAAGCAGCTTTGTGGACCGGTATGTGCAGCCGGAGCTCATGCACATGCAACACACATCGGCGGCCGAGATGGCCCGGCATGGCGATTATTTCCATTACTATTCCACGCCGCTGACCGAGATCCATCTTCACTCCAATCTTGAGAACGAATTCGAGGTGAACGGGCAAGAACGCAACGTGTATATTTTTTTGGTGATCGCCGGGCTTATCCTGCTGGTCGCCTTTGTGAATTTCATCAATCTGTCAACGGCCCGCGGTGCGACAAAGGCGCGGGAGGTGGGGGTCCGCAAGGTGATCGGCGCCAGCAGGAAGCAGCTGATCCGGCAATTCCTGACGGAATCCTTTGTCAGTAGTTGTCTGGCGTTGGTGTTGGCCATGGGGATCGCGATGGTGCTCCTGCCCTGGTTCAACCGGCTTTCCGGCAAGAACGTACCGCTCAGCTTTTTTTGGTCTCCCTGGACCTTACCTTGTCTACTTATTATGGCGGTGTTTGTGGGTCTGGCGTCAGGCGGGTATCCCGCTTTTTTTCTCTCGGGCTTTCAGCCGATCAGGGTGCTGCAGGGCCGGCTGGCAACGGGCCTTAGGAACGGTTGGCTGAGGACCTGTTTGTTGGTCTTCCAGTTTGGGGTCACTATTATGCTGATCATTGCCACGCTGGTCATTTATTCCCAGCTTTTTTATGTGCGGCACCGGCAATTGGGTTATACCCGGGAGCAGGTCCTTACCATAAAGAATACGCGCTTCCTTGGGAACAAAGAGCAATTGTTTGCGGAGGAGGTCAGGAAGCTGCCTGGTGTGATCGACGGGACCGTGTCGCGTAACCTGCCTAATGCAGTTTCTCCTCCGAGGGGTTTCTTCAAAGATGCGACGGGCGCGGTGACATCCGTGGTGTTGATGGGCGATTGGCGGGTCGATGCCGATTTTATCCCTACCCTGCAAATGAAAATGGTGGAGGGCAGAAATTTTTCACCGCTGATGTCCACGGACTCCGACGCCGTTCTGATCAACGAAACGGCAGCGCGTGTGGTCGGTCTTGTGCACCCGCTGGGCAAAATGATCTATACCGGGCCTAACCCAGTGACGGCCTTTCCTATTATCGGGGTCGTGAGGGACTTCAATTCCGGGTCCTTGCGGGAGCCGGTGGAACCCATCGTTTTCAGCCTGAGTCGTGAAGGTGGCATGGTTTCGATCCGCCTCAGGAGCAATGATATTCCGGCGTTGATGGCGAACATCAGGCGGGAATACGAAACTTTTACCGGGGGAACGGGCGAACCATTCGTGTATTCTTTTTTGGACGATGATTTCAACAGATTGTATCAGGCTGATGAGCGAAACAGTCATTTGCTGACTACTTTTTCTTTATTTGCCATCCTGATCGCCTGTATTGGGTTGCTTGGGCTGGTGACCTATGCGGCGCAGCGACGAACAAAAGAGATCGGTATCCGGAAGGTATTGGGGGCGCGTATGGCGCATGTGATATTGTTATTGTCGCAGGATTTTGGCAACGCCATTTTGCTGGCTATTGTGATAGCTTGTCCTGTGGCATATTGGGTCTCGCAGCTTTGGCTGCGTCAATTTGCGTTCCGGACTTCTTTGCATTGGTGGATCTTTGCGGTTGCGCCGCTGGTTGCGGCGGGCCTGACATTAGTAGTGGTTGGCGCGAAGGCGAGCCGGGTGTGGCTGGTGAATCCGGCGGAGAGTCTGAGGGCGGAATAATTTTTCTCTCTTTAAATTGATACCATGTTCAAGAACTATTTGAAAATTGCGTGGCGGAATATGGTGCGTCACAAGGTATTTACCGTCCTGAATGTGTTGGGGCTCGCGCTGGGGATATGCGTTTGTATCGTGATCTACCAGGTCAGCCATTACGAACTGAGCTTTGACCGATTTCATCCTGATAAGGATCGGATCTATCGGGTCATGGGGAATGTGACGGAGAACACGGGCAATCAAATGCATTTCGCGAGGCTTTCCTATCCCCTGCCGCGTCTGGCCCGGACCGGCGGCTTATCCGGTTTAGCCGCCATAGCGGGTTGTATGCCATACAATGCGCAAATAAAAGTGACTGCCGGCGATGGGGCAGTGAAGAAGTTCGACGGCAGGATTGACGGCCATTATCCCACTACCGCGCTTGTCGACCCCGAGTATGTTGAGATCTTCAAATATGACTGGCTGGCCGGCAATGCCGGGACAGCGCTAAATGCCCCAAATGCCGTGGTGTTGAGCGAGAAAAGGGCCCGGCAGTATTTTGGACCTTCGCCCATCGATGCCATGATCGGCAAGCAGGTCGTCTATGACGACTCGCTGATCTGCACGGTGTCGGGTGTCGTCAGAGACTGGGAGGAGAATAGCGATCTTGGGTTTACCGATCTTATCTCGTTCAGCACGATAGAACATAGTTTTTTGCGAAATACGATCAACCCCGCGTCCTGGGACCAGGGGGATCTATCCACCACCATGTTGTTCGTAAAGCTTTCGAAGGGCACGACAGCCCGGCAGTTGGACCCACAGCTGGCAGCATTCGTACAAACGCATATCGGTACGTCGATCAAGCTGAAATTGTGGCTGGAGCCGCTGAGCGATATCCATTTCAATGCGGATGTGATCGAGAATCCTGTTCGGACGGCGCACTTGCCGACGCTCTACAGCCTGATGGGTATTGCCCTGTTTATTTTGTCACTAGCAGTTGTCAACTTCATCAACCTGTCCACGGCCCAGACGATCCGGCGAGCAAAAGAGGTTGGTGTGCGCAAGGTTCTTGGCAGCAGCAAAGGGAGTCTGCTTTTGCAATTTCTGACGGAGACATGGACGCTGAGCTTTCTGGCCCTATTACTGGCTATCTGTATGGTGAAGCCGGTGTTGTATTTTTTCCGGTCGTTTATTCCGAATGGGGTTTCCTTTCGCCCGCTGCAGCCGTCGATGTTAGGGCTCTTTCTGGCGGTGGCTGTCGTCGCTACCCTATTGGCCGGTCTTTACCCGGCGAAGCTGTTGGCGGCGTATAAGCCGGCGGACGGTCTGAAAGGAGTTGCGCAGCGGAAAGGAGGTGAGGCCTGGGTGCTGAGGAAGGCGCTGATCGTTTTTCAATTCTCCATTTCGCTTATTTTTATTATCGGCAGTATCGTGATCGCCAGTCAGCTCAGGTATACTCGTGAGAAAGATCTTGGATTTACTTCCGACGCCATCATCAATATTAAAACGCCCTGGGGCAGCGGTTATCCCACTGTCGCCGTTTTGGCGCAACGGATGAAAGCATTGCCCGGCGTGTCGGGCGTGGCGCTGGAGTGGGTGCCGCCGATGACGGATAATACCAGGGGGATGAGGATAAAGCTCAGGCTCGCCGATGAAAAGCCGGCCTTTGTTACACAGGTGGCGGCGGACGAAGCTTTTATTCCTCTGTATGCAATCCGACTGGTGGCCGGTCGCAATCTCCTGGCATCGGACAGCGTGAATGAGTTTGTGATCAATGAAAACTTGTCGGCGCTGATGGGGAATAAAACGGCGGCAGACGCCATAGGTAAAACTTTGTATTGGAATGACCGGCCCTATCCAGTGGTTGGGGTAGTGGCGGATTTTCATTCCCATTCGCTGCATGATCCCATTACGCCGCTTTGTATCATCAACAGGCGGGATAGAGAGGGCGCGATTGCCGTAAAACTGATGTCCGCCGGGAAGGGAGCCAATTCGGTGAGGGCTGTGTTGTCGCAGATGGAGATGGCGTGGAAACAAGTGTTTCCTGCGGCGACGTTTGATTACCGGTTCTTTGACGAGTCGCTGGCCCTGCTGTATGAAAAGGACAGGCAAACCGCCATGTTGACCAATACGGCGATGGGGATAACCATTTTTATTTCCTGTATGGGGCTTTTTGGCCTGGCTTTATTTATGGCGGAGAAACGAGCCAAGGAGATCAGCATCCGGAAGGTAATGGGTGCGAGTGTGACGAATATCGTCTCGCTGTTGAGCAAGGATTTTGTGGTGCTGGTGCTCATTGCCATTGTAATTTCCGCGCCGGCAGCCTGGTGGCTTTCGAACCGGTGGCTGCAAGGGTTTGCCTATCATATCGGGTTGAATGGGTGGGTGTTCCTGCTGGCGGGTTTGATCGTGCTTTTTATCACGTTATTGACGGTGGGATCTCAGGGTGTCAAGGCGGCTTTGGTCAATCCCGTGAAGCATCTGCGTACGGAATAGCTGTTTAGGGGTTGATATCTGGTGTGTTATCTTTTGGCTCTTCCTTGTCCTTTTTAAATTCCAACTTGCCGAATTTATAGGTGAAGTTCAGGCCGAATGAGCGATAAGGTATCCGGCGGAGGGCATCGAGTGTAAAATTGGTGCCGCTGAGTTCGGTGGCCTGGTTGACATATAGATTAAAGGGGTTGGTTGTGGTGAAGGCGATGCTGGCTTTTTTGTTCCAGAATTGTTTGCGGGCCGCGAAGTTATAAGAGGTAAAGGAAGGGTAGCGGCCCTGGATCTCGTTGCGTGCCGAGTTGAAGTTGCCAAAGAATTCCAGGACCAGGGTGTTGCTGAGCTGCCAGGTCGCATTCAGGTTGATGCGATAGTTGAAGCTGTTGATGGGAGGCCCTCCCAGCTCGCCGGTGGTGATGTGGCGATTGAAAACGGACACATTGCTCCGCAGGCTGAGTTTTTTCCCCAGGGGTACGCTTCCGTAGACGTTGACCCCGATATTGGTTTCGGCGCCTACGTTCATGGGCGTAGTAATGGAGACGTCCGTATACGTGGAGTCGCCAAGGATATAGCTGGGATAATATTTTAGAAAGGGTTGGATATCCTGGTTGCTGACGCGATAGAACAGGGCGATGTTTAGCGCACTCCCCTTATCGAAGGACTTGATATAAGTAAGATCGATGTTGTTGGCGATCTCGGGTTGCAGGAAGGGGTTACCCCGGGTCAGATTCTTGGGGTCGCTGGCATTCACGTAGGGATTCAGCGAGCGGTAGTCGGGTCGCTGGATACGGCGGACATAGCTGAGCTTGAGGGATTGATCGCCGCCAAACTTATGAGAGAGGATCAGAGAGGGGGCAAGGGTATTGTAGCCGGGTATGCTGGTGCCCTCTGACTTGGAGAAGCCGGCGCTGGTCTCGGTCCGTTCATATCTCAGGCCACCCTTTACGTCGAGGAAATGAAAGGCAGGGAAGGTCAGCGAGGCATAACCGGCGTACACGCGCCGGTCGTAGGTGAGTGAATTAGATTGCGACGTGTCGTAGGGGTAAAGGCCGGTAGTGGGGTCAAATGTATAGACAGGAGAATTGGCCGAGATGTCCCTTATCTGAATCCTGCCACCGGTCTCGAGTCTGACATTATCGCCAAAGGGCTGGGTATAGTCCAGCCGGAAATTGGTTTCGTGGTCATGGCCGAGGCTTGACCCTTGCGAACCCGCATAAGTGGAATCACCCGAGGGCAGGCTTTGGGCTTGTCCATAACTGGAGTTGTTGTCGCCTTCCGAGCCGTCGACTTCGATATCCAATTCCTGGTCGTCCTTTGGAAAGGTCTTTTTGTATGCCAGGCTCCAGTCTATCGAATGCGCCCGGAACCGGCTTGTCGTGTTGACGAGGCTGAATTGATCCTGGATGATGTTGCCGCCCGGGTCGGCGTAGGCGGTCTGCTCCTGTTGGTAGGAGCCACGGCTATGATTTCCAAAGTTGTCGTAGCCCGCATTGGCGGAAAACGTATTTCGTTTATCGATATTCCATTCGAGGCCCAGCCCCGATTCGAAACCATTGCGATAGAAACGGCTGCTGCCATCCCGTTCGAACAGGCCCGCGGTCTCGTTGCCCACGGAATCAAAGGAATAACGGGTGGAAGAATTACGCGTCGTGGATGGCAGTTGGGCGTTGCCGCTGAAAAAGGCATTCAGTCCGAAATTGTCATGCCGGGCGTTGAGGTTGAATGAGCCGTTCTCCAGTCTGCTACCGGCGGTTGCACTGAGGTTACCGTTGATGCCATTGAGGCGGTTATCTTTGAGGATGATGTTGATGATACCGCCGGTGCCTTCGGCGTCGTACTTGGCGCCGGGGCTGGTGATCACTTCGATACTTTTGATCTGGCTGGCCGGGATGGATTGGAGTGCATCGGCGAGGTTGTTGCCGAAGATGCTGGAAGGCCGGCCGTTGATGAGGAAGAGGATATTGGTATTGCCCATGATATCCACGTTGCCGTCGACGTCGACGGAGACCATCGGCACTTTTTTTAGTACATCGGTGGCCACCCCACCCAGGGATGTGACGTCTTTTTCGACGTTGTAGACCATCTTGTCCAGCTTGTTTTCCACGAGGCCGCGGGTGGCGGTGACGGTCACCGCCTGCATTTCGTTTGCTTTCTTTCCCACGGCAATATCGCCCAGTGACAAGGGGGAGCTTTTTCCGTCCAATGTGATCGGGCCGATCGTTCGCGGGGCGTAGCCGATGATGTCTACGGTGAGCGTATAGGTGCCCGGCGTAAGTGCGTCCAGGGAAAAACCGCCTTTTGCGCCCGTCATTCCGCCGCCGGAGGGTTTGGGGTCTTTTTGCTTAACAATCGAGATAGTGGCGTATTGCAGCGGTTGATGAGAAAGGGAGTCGATGACGCGGCCGGTGACCTTTAGTTTGGCGTCGACAGCTGGTTTCCCTTCCTGTGCCAGGGTGACCATCGAGCAACCAAGGAACAGCAAAATCAAAAATGGTGTCTTCATGGAGCCGTAAAAATCGCCAGAAAAACTGGTGTAAATCTGGCTGTCGGGCTTGAAATGTTTGATTGTTTCACGAAATTGTGATGAAAGCAGTCTTCGATGGATAAACGGGAACTACTAAAACAACATATCGGCAAATTTGTCACGATCAGCGATGATCAATTAGATTATTTCGTATCTCATTTTCAAGAGCATACTTATAAGAAGGGGCAGGTGGTCATTGGCGAGGGGGACCGGGTCGATAAGGAATATTTTGTGCTGAGCGGCTGTCTGAAGGCATTTTATATCAACGACGAGACGAAGATGTATATCCTGCAATTCGCCATGCCCACGTGGTGGACCTCGGATTACAGTGCGCTTTACAACAACACGAGGGCTTCGATCAATGTCGATTGCATTACTGATGCGGAGGTCCTTTCGCTGTCCAATGCCGACCGGGAGAAAATTTGCAGTGAGATCCATGCGATAGAACACTTCTTCCGCTGGCGGACGAACCGGGGTTATGTCGCGTCGCAGCGCCGGCTGCTGTCATTAATGAATAGCGACGCCAAAGAGCGATATGAAGAATTGATGCGCATGTACCCCGAACTTTACCATATCGTGCCCAAGCACCTGATAGCCGCCTACCTGGGAGTCACCAGGGAGACCCTGAGCCGGCTTTACCAGCACCACAGCCACAAATAAGGATAAATAAGGAAATGTGAATGTGACATAGGTCACATAATGACCCCATTTTTGCGGCTTTACTTTGCGTTTCAATCGGAACCCACAAAAATTGATTTCTTATGTGGTACAACACTCCCGTATCCAAATTATTGGGTATAGAATATCCTGTCCTGCAGGGGCCTTTTGGAGGCAATCTGTCTTCTGTTAAGCTGGCCGCTCTTGTTTCGAACTTGGGTGGG
>Ga0302325_10012481_pt1 | contig 18217 bp, 13 predicted proteins | sample Palsa_T0_2_FD_201948 | JGI IMG/M metagenome (GOLD analysis project Ga0302325, IMG submission 201948) | Peat permafrost microbial communities from Stordalen Mire near Abisko, Sweden - Palsa_T0_2 | ecosystem: Environmental > Terrestrial > Soil > Palsa > Peat permafrost | place: Sweden: Abisko...
CGCCGGCTACATCGGCAGCCACGTGCTGCTGCAGCTGCAATCCCGCGGCGAGCGTGTGGTTGCCATCGATAATCTCTATACCGGCTTTCGCCAGGCGGTGGGCACGGCGCCGCTGGTCATCGGTGACGCCGGCGACCGCGAGCTGGTCGCGGCCGTCCTGCGTGAACACGGGGTCGACACCGTTATGCACTTCGCCGCCAATACGATCGTACCGGAATCGGTACGCGAACCACTCAAATACTACGGCAACAACACCTGCACCACGCGTAACCTGCTCGAGACCTGCATGCGCCACGGCGTACGCCGCCTGGTGTTCTCATCCACGGCGGCAGTCTACGGTATCCCGGCCGGCGGCATCGCCGACGAAGACATGCCGCCGGCTCCGGTCAATCCCTACGGCAGTTCCAAGCTCGTGTCGGAATGGATGTTGCGTGACCTGGCCGCCGCCGGCGATTTTCGCTATGTCAGCCTGCGCTACTTCAATGTTGCGGGCTCGGACCCGCAAGGGCGCATCGGGCAGTCCACGCGCGCCGCCACGCTGCTGATCAAAGTCGCCTGCGAAGCCGTCGTCGGCAAGCGGCCGCACGTATCGATCTACGGCACCGACTACGACACGCCCGATGGCACCGGGGTGCGCGACTACGTGCACGTCGAGGACGTGGCACGCGCGCATGTCGATGCCCTCGACTATCTGCGGCGCGGAGGCGCGGCGGCGGTGTTCAACTGCGGCTACAGTCACGGCTACAGCGTGCGCGAGGTACTCGCGAGCGTGCAGCGCATCGCCGGCCGCAGCGTGGCCATCAGGGAGGAGCCACGGCGCGCCGGCGACCCGCCCACGTTGATCGCCCGGGCCAGCCGCATCCGCTCACAACTGGGATGGGCGCCGCAGTTCGACAACCTGGACGCGATCGTTGACAGCGCCTTGCGCTGGGAGCAAAAACTGCAGCGTGATCCCTGGTAGCGGCGCGCCGGCCGGTAGCGCGCATTGCCGGTGGTGTGACGGCGGTCGCGACCCGGCTCACAGCACCGCCCCCCCCTAGTGGCATAGAATGATTTGATGGGCTGGCTGCTTCCCAAGTCATTGAATGGATTTCTGCTACTCGGTCTGGGCATCCTGGCCGGCCCCCTGCTGCTTGCAATTCTGCACGCAGCGGTGCAGATGCGCCGCCTGTCGGACACCAGCCAGCAGCTGGTGGTCGACAGCGTTCAGAGCACGCGCCTGGTGCAGGATATGTATGCGCAGATCGCGCTGCTGGAGCGCTCGGCACGCCTCTACCAGGTGCTGGGTGAGCCGACGGTGCGGGCCTCCTTCGGGGAACACGACGCCAAGCTGAGCGCGATCGTCCGCACGCTGCGGCAGCGGCTGCGCGCCTCCGATGCCCCGGGGCAACTGCAGCGCCTGATGGATATGCAGCGGCGCATCGAATCGCTGGTGCTGCCAGCTCCGGCTGCCACCGGTCAGGCGGCGGAACTGGCGCAATCCTTCGTGCTACTGGGGGACCTGGCCAACGGCGTGGCCAATCTGAACAATCAGCAGATCGATGCCGAGTCCGGTGATTTGCGCAACCGGACCGACCAGGCGCAGCGTGAGCTGTTTCTGGAGTCCACGCTGCTGCTGCCGCTGATAGTGATCGTCGTGCTGCTGTTCGCACTGCGCTTGAGCCGGCCGCTGCGCCAGATCGATCGGGCCATCGGCGAGCTCGGGCGCGGCAATTTTTCCAACAGCATCGTCATCAACGGCCCGGTGGATCTCGAGCGGCTCGGGCACCAGCTGGAATGGCTGCGCAACCGGCTGCTGGAACTGGCGCAGGAGCGCAATCGCTTTCTGCGCCATCTGTCGCACGAACTGAAGACCCCGCTCGCCAACATCCGCGAAGGCACTGAGCTGCTGATGGATGGCGCGGTCGGCGAGCTTGAATCGGGCCAGCGCGAGGTCACGGCCATTCTGCGTGACAACGGCATCAAGCTGCAGCGGCTGATCGAGAATCTGCTGAGCTTCAGCGCCTGGCAGAGTAACAGTACCGGGCTCGACGTCACGGAATTTCGGCTGCGGCCGGTCATCAAGCAGGTACTCGAGAACCAACAGCTCACTCTGGTGTCTCAGCGGGTGCGGCTTGATGTGCACGTCGAGGATGTGACGCTGGTGGCCGATAGAGGCAAGATTCGCTTGATCCTGGAGAACCTGCTGTCCAACGCCATCAAGTACTCCCCGCGCGGCGGCGTCATCTATCTGCGCGCCAGCACCAGCGGCGAGCAGCTGGTGCTGGAGGTCGGTGACAGCGGCCCCGGCATTCCGCATGAAGACCGGGCTCGCATCTTCGACGCCTTCTATACCGGTCGCGCGCCCGGCGGCCACGTTCGCGGAACCGGCATCGGCCTGTCGGTGGTCAACGAGTTCGTCAATGTGCATCACGGCACGGTGGAAATCGTCGATGGCGAGGTTCCGGGGGCGCACTTCCGGATCCGCATGCCACTGCGCGTGGCACCGCTGGAAGCGGTGAAGAGGCAGGCCGATGCCGCGTAGCAGCCGCATCGCGGTCCTGGCGCTCATGTTGTGCGGCTGTGCCGGCCTGACGACGCGCCCGCCGCCGCCGCCGCCGCGCAACGAGAGCGTCGAGGAGGATCGCGACGACGCCGCCGCGGTGCTCATGGGCAACACCTTTCAGACCATGCAGCGGCTGTCCCAGGCACCGGAGGCCGAGCAGGCCGAACTCCTGGCGGCCGCCCGCATGAGCTACGAACGCACCCCCCAGGGCGGCGCGCAGCTGCGCTACGCATTGTTACTGGCCACTCCGGGACATCCGGGACGCGACGCGCCGAAGGCACAGGGCCTGCTGCGTCAGCTCGTGGCCCAGCCCGAGACGCTGGTGCCGATCGAACGCGCGGTGGCGCTGATAGAACTCGCGCAGCTCGATCGCGAACTCGGCCTGAAGGCTGACAACGATCGCATACAGAGCGAACTTCAACGTGGCGAGCACGAGCGCGTCGCGGCCGCCGCGCAGCGCCGTCTGCAGGTCGAGATCGACGAAAATGCGAAACTGCGCCGCCAGCTCGAGGATGCGCAGGCCAAGCTCGACGCCATCGCCAATATCGAACGCAATCTGACCGATCGGAAAAACCCGGCCGAGGGAAGCCCAAAGTGAATCAACCGACCAATCGCAAAGCCCGCATCCTGGTGGTCGACGACGATCCGGGACTGCTGCGCCTGCTGACGATTCGCCTGCGTGCCGAACAATATGAAGTCGAGCCGGTGGAGAACGGCGTGCTCGCGCTCGCCGCGGCACTGCGCTTCCGTCCTGATCTGGTGATCTCGGATCTGCGCATGGATGACCTCGACGGCATCGGCCTGCTCAAGGAACTGCAGAGTCGCTGGCCGGGACTCAAGGTCATCCTGCTGACGGCGCACGGCACCATCCCGGATGCGGTGCAGGCCACGCAAATGGGGGCCTTCGGCTTTCTGACCAAGCCGGTCGAGAAGCAGGAACTGCTCGATCAGGTGCAGAAGGCACTCAAGATCTCCGGCTTCGTCGATACCGATCAGGATTGGCGCGCCGATTTCATTACCCGCAGCCCGCTGATGGAGGAAAAGCTGGCCCAGGCGCATATGGTCGCGGGCACCGACGCGCGCGTGCTGATCACCGGCGAGAGCGGCAGCGGCAAGGAACTGCTGGCGCGCGCGATCCATAAGGCGAGCCCGCGCCGCAATCGCCCGTTCGTCTCGATAGATTGCAGCGCCATGGACGAGAACACGCTCGAAAGCGAGTTATTCGGCCACGTCAAGGGAGCATTCAGCGGGGCCACCAGCGAACATCGCGGACTGTTCCAGAGCGCCGAGGGCAGCACGCTGCTGCTCGGCGAGATCGGCGACATGCCGATGCGCCTGCAGGTGCAGCTGTTGCGCGTGCTGCAGGACAATCTGATCCGGCCGATGGGCAGCAACCAGGCCATCGCGACCAATGTGCGCCTGATCTCCTCCACACACAGCGATCTGCAGCGGCTCATTGCCGGAGGGCTGTTCCGCGAGGACCTGTACTATCGCCTGAACATCGTGCACATCGAGATGCCGTCGTTGAACCGGCGGCGCGAAGACATAGCGGTGCTGGTGGCGCATTTCCTGGCCGAGATCACCCGCGCGAGCGGCACCCACAAGATCTACGCGCCCGAAGCGGTAGAACTGCTCGCGACCACCGACTGGCCCGGCAACGTGCGCCAGCTGCAGAACGTCGTGCGGCAGAATGTCGCGCTGTCGCAGACACCGATCATCCCAGTGGAACTGGTGCAGCAGTCGCTCGGCGGCACGCACGGCAGCAAACTGCCCTCGTTCGACGAGGCGCGGGAGGAATTCACGCGCAGCTACCTGTCGCAGATTCTGCAGATCACCAGCGGCAACGTCAGCCAGGCGGCGCGGCTCGCCAAGCGCAACCGCACCGATTTCTACAAACTCCTCGGCCGGCATCAGCTGGTGCCGGACGACTTCAAGGCCCACTAGCCGCAGCGCAGCTTCAGCCGTAGAACGCCGCGATGCGGTCGACCACGTACTGAATCTGCTCCGGCTCGAGCTCGGGGAAGATCGGCAGTGCCAGCACTTCGCGCGCCGCGCTCTCAGTGACGGGAAAGTCGCCGCCGCCATAGCCCAGATAGGCAAAGCACTGCTGCCGGTGCAAGGGCACCGGATAGTAGATCTCGGTGCCAACGCCCTGCTCGCCCAGGAATTGCTTGAGCTCGTCGCGCCGTGGCGCGCGGATCACGTATTGATTCCAGGTATGACGACAGCCGGCAGTCACCGCCGGCGGCTGGATCTGAGCGTTCAATCCAGCACGGCTGAATGCGGCCGCATAGCAGGCCGCATTACGCTGCCGCGCCGCGGTCCAGCTGTCGAGCAGCCGCAGCTTGACCCCGAGCACCGCGGCCTGGATTTCATCGAGCCGGAAATTGCCGCCGATCAGGGCGTGGTAGTACTTGGGCTTGCCGCCGTGCACGCGCAGTACCCGCATGCGCTCGGCGAGCTGCGCGTCCTGGGTGGTGCACATGCCCGCATCGCCGAAGGCGCCGAGATTCTTGGTCGGGAAAAACGACAGGCAGCCGATCTGGCCCATGCTGCCCGCGCGCCGGCCAGCGGCATCATCCGCGCCGATCGCCTGCGCCGCGTCCTCGATGACCAGCAGATCGAACTCGCGGGCCAGCGCCAGCAGCTGCCCCATATCCGCGCACTGGCCGTAGAGGTGCACCGGCATCAGAGCGCGCACCTGCGCGCCGCTGCGGCGGTTGATCAACTTGCCGCCGCGACGCTCGCACTGGCGCTGCAGGAATTCGCGTACCGCTGCCGGATCGATATTGAAACTGCGTGCTTCGATGTCGCAGAACACAGGTCGTGCGCCGGCGCGGGCGATGGTGCCCGCGGTGGCGAAGAACGTGTGCGGCGTGGTGATGACCTCATCCCCGCTGCCCAGCCCCAGGCTCATCAGCGCCAGCAGCAGCGCATCGGTGCCGGAGGACACACCGATCGCGTGCGCACAGTTGCAGTACGCGGCGGCGGCCTGTTCGAATTCCAGCACGTACCGGCCAAGAATAAATTGCTGATTTACAAAGATATTCTCCACGATCGGCACGATTTCGGCCGCCAGTGCCTGGTATTGTCGCTTGAGGTCCAGCAGTGGCACGGTAAGACGCGGCGGCGATTGGGCGGACTTCGCGTGTTGTGACATAGGTCTCATTCCGTGGCGCCGGCAGGCCGTAAAACTCTGGGCAGCGATTCTATAGGACGCGCGCCGCCTGCGGGCGTCCCGCGCTCATCGTCGGCACGCAATCACGGCACGCCGGCTGCGCATCGAAACACGCGCTTGCCGCACACTGCTAAGGCGCCCTGCCGCGAATGCGTGCAGCAAGTCCGTGTATGACTTCCCGAACAATGCGATCATGGACAAGCGCAGTGTCGATTGCGAAATGCCCAGCGTTAACATCGAGGCCTCAAAGCACATGCCTGCAAGACCGTCGTCCGAGCACAACGCCACCGCGGAACGTCACAGCCAGCGCTTTGACGAGAGCCGCAGGCTGAATGAACTGGCGCACACGCTGATCCCCGGCGGCGGACACACCTACGCGAAGGGCGCCGATCAGTTTCCCGAGCACATGCCCGGCATCATCGAACGCGGTGACGGCTGTCACGTGTGGGATGTGGATGGCAACGAGTTCATCGAGTATGGGATGGGCCTGCGCGCCGTGACTCTGGGTCACGCGTTTGCGCCGCTGATCGCGGCCGTGCAGCGCACGTTGCCATCCGGAACCAACTTCACGCGGCCGGCACGCATCGAGATCGAATGCGCCCAGAAATTTCTGTCCATCATCCAGTGGGCGGACATGGTCAAATTCTGCAAGGACGGATCGGACGCGCTCGATGGCGCCGTGCGGCTGTCGCGCGCCTACACCGGGCGTGATCGAATCGCCATCTGTGCCGAGCATCCGTTTTTTTCCACCAGCGACTGGTTCATCGGCTCCACCGACATGCCGGGCGGCGTGCCCCAGTCGGTGCGCGCGCAGACGGTCAAATTCCACTACAACGATCTCGCCAGCCTGCGCGAACTGTTCGCGCAGTATCCGGGCGAGATCGCCTGCGTCATCATGGAAGCCGCTCGCACCGAAGAACCGGTCGACGGTTATCTGCAGGGTGTCAAGGCGCTGTGCCATGCGCATGGTGCGGTATTCGTTCTCGACGAGATGATCACGGGTTTCCGCTGGCATCTGGGCGGGGCACAGCCGGTGTACGGGGTCACGCCCGATCTGGCCACGTTCGGCAAGGCGCTCGCCAATGGCTACGCCTTGTCGGCGCTGGCCGGGCGGCGCGAAATTATGGAACTGGGCGGCAGCCGGCACGCGCGCGAGCGGGTGTTTCTGCTGTCCACCACGCACGGTGCCGAGAGCCACGGGCTGGCCGCGGGCATGGCGACGATGCATTTCTATCAGCACGAAGCGGTGGTGGAGCGTCTGTACGCCCAGGGCAAGCGCTTGCGCACCGGCATCGAGCAGCGCGCCCAGGCTCTGGGCCTGCGCGAGCAATTCGGCGTGGTGAGTCGGGACTGCAACCTGCTCTACTACACCAAGGACGCGGACAGGAACCCGAGCCAGCCGCTGCGTACGCTGTTCCTGCAGGAGCTGTTGCGCGGCGGCGTGCTCGCGCCCTCGTTCGTGGTCAGCTACTCGCACTCCAATGCCGATATCGACCGAACGCTCGAGGTGATCGAGGGTGCGTTGCGCGTCTATCAGCGCGCGCTGCAAGATGGCGTGGGCGCCTATCTGCAGACCCGGCCGGTGCGACCGGTGTTTCGCAGATTCGCCTGACGTGGGCCGCCGGCACCGGCCGGCGCGCTGGGAGTGGGCCGTGGAGCGCGGGGACAATCTGGCCCGGTATCCGGTATTCGCGCAGCGGCGGCTACCCAGGGCGTGCGCACAACTGCCGCATCAATCGTCCGCCGATTCGAAATCCATCACATATCGATCGAGAACGATTTGCTGAATTGCACAGATTTTTTACAGAATTAGCATGATTTCAGCCGCAATCGCCTGATACTGTCGTTCAAGATTCAGCAATGACAGAACCGGTACTCATCAAAAGCAGCATGCTGATCGCCTTGATGGTGGTCGTGCTCACGGTCACGCCGCCACTGGTGGCACTGGCGTCGCTCTACGTCGTTGTACGGATCTGGCACATCTCGTTCGAGCATGCGCCCTCGGCGCTCGCGGTCATCATCACGCTGCAGTTCCTGGTGCTGACCCATCCGCCGCGGGACCTGAGCACGCAACTGACCTGGCGGCCGGTGGTGGCGGCCTTCAGTGTGGTGCTGCGTTGGGCGCTGCTGGTGATCCTGCTGCTGGTCGTAGGCCACTCCACCAGTGCCCTGAGCGCCTATCCGCACCGGGCCTTTCAGGCCTGGGCGTTCCTCACCCCGGTCGCCCTGATCCTGAGCACGCTGGCCGTGGGGCTGATCATGCGGCGGGCGGTATTGAATGCCGTCGGCGGCCGTAGGGTCATCTTTGCCGGCTACAACAGCAGCAGCCTGGCCCTGGCGCGTACCCTGGAGAGCAACGTGGCGCTGCGTCTGCAGGTGGAGGGCTTCTTCGATGACCGTGGCTCCGACCGCCTGAACATGGAAGCCGACACGCGCCTGGTGGGACGCCTGTCGGAGGTGGCCGAATTCGCCAAGGAACACAATATCGACGTGATCTTCATCGCGCTGCCGATTCGCCACATCAAGCGGGTACTGGATCTGCTCGACGATCTGCGCGACACCACCGCCTCGATCTACTACGTGCCCGACATCTTCGTCTTCGACCTGATTCAGGCGCGCTCGAGTGAGCTCAACGGCATTCCCGTGGTCGCGATGTGCGAGACGCCGTTCTACGGCTATCGCGGCCTGACCAAGCGCCTGATCGACATCGGTGTTTCGGTCACGTTCCTGGTCCTGGGCTCACCGCTCCTGCTGCTCATCGCGCTGCTGGTGAAGGTGTCGTCGGCCGGCCCGGTGGTTTTCCGCCAGCGCCGCTACGGGCTGGACGGCCACGAGATCATGGTCTACAAGTTTCGCACCATGATCGTGACCGAGGACGGCGAGCAGATACGCCAAGCCTCGCGCAGCGACAGCCGCATCACCCCGATCGGCGGCTTCCTCCGGCGCTATTCGCTCGATGAACTGCCGCAGTTCATCAACGTGCTGCAGGGCCGGATGAGCCTGGTGGGCCCGCGCCCGCACGCCGTGGCCCACAACGAGCAATATCGCACGCTCATCAAGGGCTACATGGTGCGCCACAAGGTGCGGCCGGGCATCACCGGTCTGGCGCAGATCAATGGCGCGCGCGGCGAGACGTCGAAACTGGAAGACATGGAGGCGCGCATCAAGCTCGACCTCGAGTACCTTCGCGGCTGGTCACCGCTGCTGGACATCAAGATCATGGCGCGCACGTTCGTGAAGATCTTCCGCGATGACAACGCCTACTGAACGCGGCAGTTACAGGCGTGCCAGTCCCGCATAACCGGAATCCTGGCGAGCGCGCAGGCGGATCAAGCGCAGCACGGAGACCGATGCTGTATTGCAGCACGGGTCTGGCACGGGTCTGTTTGCTGCGCCCGAGGGCTCGCGGCGCGCGCGAATTCTGCAGTTCAGTGAGCCACGCCGCGACCGATCCTGTGTGAGCGCAGCACGTAATTCCCGCCGCTGAAAACCCGATCCCGCGCCGCCGAAGTTATGTGAGCGATGCACGGAATCCGCGCCGCTGAAGGCTTATTATTGCTGCTGCGCTGCAAGAGACGCCCTACGCTCGTGACCGAACCCGCCCCAGCAGGAACCATCGGCGATGTCCCCACGCTATGATCTGATCATCGTCGGCACGGGGTTTGCCAGCGCGTTCTTCCTGATGCGCTATCTTGAACACGCGCCGGCCGGCGCACGCGTGCTGGTGCTCGAGCGCGGCGGCAGCGACAACAAAGCCTGGCAGCTGGCCAATCGACGCACCTGCAGCATCGCCCCGGAGGAGGTATTCCATAACCTCACGCCCGAGAAGGTGTGGTTCACGAGCCCCGGGTTTGGCGGCAATTCGAAGTGCTGGGCCGGTGGCGCAACCCGCATGATGCCAGGCGACTTCAAGCTCAAGTCGCGCTACGGGGTCGGACTGGACTGGCCAATGTCCTACGATGACCTGGAGGAGCACTACTGCACCGTCGAGCAGGTCATGCTGGTGTCCGGGCCGGCCGACAGCCCGATGCCGCGATCGCGGCCTTTCCCACTGCCACCGCATCGATTCTCCGATCCGGAAGTGCTGCTGAAGCGGCGTTTTCCGGATGGCTGGTACCACATGGCCACTACGCGCGCCAGCGTCGCGACCGGCAAGCGCGGCGTGTGCTGCGCCTCCGGGGTCTGTGAGCTGTGCCCGGTCGATGCCAAATTCACCATCCAGAACGGCCTTGCCTGGGTCTATGCCGATCCGCGCGTCACGTTGCAGTTGCATTCGGCCGTGGACACGGTGGATACGGCCGCCGGTATCGCGCAAGGCGTCAGCTACACACGTGACGGCGAGCACGAGCGCGCCGCGGCCGACCTGGTGGTGCTGGCGGCCAGCGCCCTGTTCAATCCGCACATTCTTCTGCGCTCGGGCATCAACCATCCGCTGCTCGGCAAACGTCTGCACGAGCAGCTGCCGATTGACGTGACGCTCGATCTGGCCGGCGTCAAATGCTACAACGGCAGCACTCTGCTGAGCGGACTGGGATACCTGTTCTACGAGGGCGAGCACCGCCGCGAGCATGCGGCGTGCATGATCGAGACCTGGAATTCCCCTTTCGCCTACTGGCCCGGGGCCTTGCGCTCGGAATCGGGCCGGTGGAACGAACGCCTGCTGCTGCGATTTCTGTTCGACGACGTGCCGCCCGACGACAACACGGTCACCGTCAGCGTGGCGGATCCGCGCGTCGCCGAGACGCGCTTTGTCACCTACTCCGATTATGCCAAGCGCGGCGCCGCCCAGGTGCCGCGCATGCTCGATACCCTGGCGAGCGTCCTGCCGATCGAACGCGTCGCCGGCATGGCCACCGGTGAAACTGCCGCGCACATTCAGGGCACCGTGGTCATGGGTGCTGATCCCGTCAGCAGCATCGTCGACGGCTACCTGGTGCATCATCAGTACCGCAACCTGCTGGTGCTCGGCGCCAGCGCGTTTCCGACGGCCAGTCCCGCCTACCCGACAGTGACCGTGTCGGCCCTGGCGCTGTGGGCGGCCGATCATGTGGTCAAAAGTTCAAGTACCGCGAGTTGAGAGCCTATGAAACGTAGATATTTCCTGCTTTCGGGTCTCGCCGGGGTCTGTGGCCTGGTCGGCTGGCGTTATGCGCGCAGCACCGACGAGGCTGCGATCGTCAAGGTGGTGTACAAGCGACTGCCCTACCTGCAACTCGACGACGCCGGTGTGCGGCGCTTCGCCAGCGACCTGGCGGCGGCGCATACCATCTCCAGCTTCCGGCTGCGCGTCACCGACGCCGCCGGTGCGTTCTATACACGCCCCAGCCTGTCGGCCGATAACCGTTTCGACAATGCCATCCGCCACGGCGAGGATCGCGTCGTCACGCAATATCTGCTGTCGAGCGATTTCTTCCGCAATGGCGCCGACGAGCAACGCACCGTCCGCTACGTGCGCTACTACGATCCCCTGATTGCCTGCGGCAATCCATTCGCCAGACCGGTGATCATTCCGACCAACACATGAGCGAGAACACCTGCATGAACGCGAAGGTAAACCTGGCGGCTGCCGATGCCGAGACCACCCGGGCCGTAGGCCCGAGCTGCCGATTCTGCGGGCACAGCCTGCAGGTCACGTTCATCGATCTGGGCATGTCGCCGCCATGCCAGACCCACATCGAGCCGCATCAGCTCAATCACATGGAGCCGTTTTATCCACTGCACGCCTGGGTGTGTGAGCGCTGCTTCCTGGTGCAGCTGGAAGAATACGTGACCCCGGGCAACATCTTCAGCGAATACGCCTATTTTTCCTCGTTCGCCGACAGCTGGGTGGAGCACGCGCGCAAGTACAGCGTGCACATGCGCGAGCGCTTCGGCCTCGGGCCCGGCAGTCTGGTCATGGAGATCGCGAGCAACGACGGCTACCTGCTGCAGCACTTCGTGGCGCAGGGCGTGCCCGTGCTCGGCATCGAACCGGCGGCCAACGTCGCCAAAGTGGCGCAGGACAAAGGCGTTCGCACCGAGGTGTGCTTTCATGGGCGCAGCAGCGCCGACAAGATCGTGGCCAAGTACGGCCAGGCGGATCTTTTGCTCGGCAACAATGTACTGGCGCACGTGCCGGATCTGAACGATTTCGTCGCCGGCATGAAGCGCCTGCTGAAACGCGGCGGTGTCATCACCATGGAATTCCCGCACCTGCAGCGTCTCATGGAGCAGAACCAGTTCGATACCATCTATCACGAACACTTCAGCTATTTTTCATTCTTGACGGTCGAACAGGTGTTCGCGGCGCACGGCCTGGTGCTGTTCGACGTGGAGGAACTGCCCACCCATGGCGGCTCGATCCGCATCTATGCGCGCCACGCGGAGGATCACAGCAAGGCGGTGGGCGAGCGACCGCAGCAGCTGCGGGCACGCGAACTCGCGTTGGGCTTCGATCGCCTGCAGACCTATCAGAACTTCGACGAGCAGGTGAAATCCACCAAGCGCAAGATTCTCTCGCTGCTGATCGAGCTGAGAAACCGCGGCAAGACCATCGTCGGCTATGGCGCGCCCGGCAAGGGCAATACGCTGCTGAATTATTGCGGCATTCGCACCGATCTGCTCGACTACACCGTCGACCGCAACCCCTACAAGCAGGGCAAATATACCCCGGGCACGCACATACCGATCCTCTCGCCCGAGAGGATCCGCGACACCCGGCCGGACTACGTGTTCATCCTGCCCTGGAACCTGAAGGATGAGATCTGCGCGCAACTGAGCTATGTGCGCGATTGGGGCGGCCGCTTCATCGTGCCAATTCCGGAACCGCAAGTCCTGTAGCGGCGACAGTCGAGCGCCGCGGGCCGACATGCGCGCCCGTGTTAGCATCGTACGGTCAACAATTCGTAAGGCGATGAATTTGTCGGTGACACCAACGACTCTGCACGGAACGATGATGCAGCGCAGCCGGTGCGGGGAACGCCGGGGCTGGGGTTGATAGGTCTGGTGTCGGATCCGGTGCACAGCGGAGCGAGATTGATGCCGGGCGGCGGCAAAGTGCTGCTGCTGTCGATGCGCCGGCTGGCCGATCACGTCGCCTATTGCATGGACTACGAGTTCGAGGACGTCATCGGCGAGGTGACGGGCGCAGATCTCGTCGAGGCCGATAATCTGGCGGCGCTGGAACTGTCACGGCGCGCCTACAAGCTGACGCGATTTGCGACCGGCTCGCGCAGCCTGGCCAGAACACTGTCCCCGCTGCCATCGATCGTGCCGCTGCAGCGCAACTACGAGCTGTTCTTCCCGATCTTCAATCACACGCATGAGCTCTACACGCTCGCCACCATCCCCAATTGGCGCAAGCGTTGCCGTTACGCGGCCTGCTTTGTGAGCGAGGTGTGGCTGCACCTGCTGCCACGCTACCTGCTGGAGCAATTGGCCGATTTCGATCATGTCTTCCTGGGCAACTATCACTGCGTCGAAGACGTCGCCCGCATCACCGGCCGACCGTGCAGCTATCTGCCGCCCGCGGTGGACGTGCTGCGCTTTTCTCCGGTGCCGCAATTCCCGGCGCGCACGATCGACGTATACAACATCGGCCGGCGCTCGCAGGTCACGCACCAGGCACTGATGCAGGCGGCGCGCGAACGCGAGGTGTTCTATTCCTACGATACCGTCGCCGCCAGCGGCGTGGATCAGAAGCAGCGCACGTTCCGCGTCCAGGACCCCGGCGAGCACCGCCTGCTGCTGGCCAACATGCTCCAACGCACGCGTTACTTCTTCGCCAATCGCGCGCGCGTCAACGAGCCCGAATACACGCGTGGCCGGGATGAGATGTCGGGTCGCTTCTACGAGGGCGCTGCCGCCGGCGCCGTGATGATCGGCGAGGCGCCACGCCTGGCCTCCTTCTCGCAGCAGTTCGACTGGCCCGATGCCGTCATTCACGTGCCGTTCGACTCGCCGGACATCATGCAGATTCTGGCCCGCCTGGATGCCGAGCCGGAACGCCTGGCGCGGGTGCGCCGCAACAACGTGACTCATGCAGCATTGCAGCACGATTGGTTACACCGCCTGCACACCGTGTTCGACACTTTTCAACTGTCCCCGACACCGGCCATGCTGCTGCGTCAGCAGCGCCTGCAGGCCCTGGCCAGCCTGCCCGAGAGCGCCTGGCCCGCCGAAACGGCGCGCGTGCCCATTCCACAGGTTCGCGAACAGCGCTCGCCCGTCTTCAGCGTCATCATCCCGACCCACAACCGCGCCGCCATCGTCGGCCGGGCGCTGCGCAGTGTCGCCGCGCAGACGTTCACCGATTACGAAGTGATCGTGGTGGACGATGGCTCCACGGATTCCACCCCCGAATATCTGCAGACCCTGCGCGGTCCGCGCTACCGATCGATCCGCAACGACCGCAGCCTCGGCGTCAGCGGCGCGCGCAATCGCGGCATCGGTGCCGCCACTGGCCAATGGATCGCGTTCCTGGATGATGACGATGAACTGCGTCCGCAGGCGCTGGCGGCGCTGTACGGGCGGTTGACTTCCTCCCCACAACTGGACTTTCTATGGGGCGGGCGTCTGGTGCATGAAATGGACGCCGCAGGCCGCTGCATCGCGCTGCGCGAGGACGACTGGAACGGCATTCCGTCGACCGTCAGCGGCTCGTCATTCCTGAACCTGGTACTGCGTATCGCCACCAACTCGACGTTCACGGTGCGACGTACGGTGCTCCAGGCCGTCGGTGGCTTCGATGAGCGGCTGCGCGTATCCGAGGATCGCGATTTGTTTATCACGCTGGCGAAGAACGGCTACGCGGGCGCGGCTGTTCCGCAGCGACTCATGGATGTCGACGAACGCAGCACCAGTCTGAGTCGCAGCGTCGGCGGCCGGGCCGGCGCCGAAATCGACCTGCAGGTCATCGAGAAGCACCGCGAGTACCTCTACCAGCCCGAGCACCACGAATTTCTCAACAGTTACCTGGTCGCCGTCTTCGCCGGCTTCCTGCGGGCCGGAAACCGCCGCGCGGCCATGCAGGTGCTCGGCGAGCTGCGGCGTCGCCACGCGCTCAACTTGGGCCTGCTGCGACAGTACCTGCGTCACGCGCCGGAGTTTCGGGCCCTGAAGGCGCTGTTTCGATATGACGCGATTCGTCGCATGATGAACCGCCTCGCAAAGTCGCCGCTATCCTGATCAGGCGGCACGGATCGGCATTTGCAGCACCGCCGCGACATGTTCGGCAATTGCCAGCGAAGCGGTCAGACCCGGCGACTCAATGCCGTACAGGGCGACGTACGGGCAATCGCCATGATCGGACGGGCCACGAATGCAAAAATCGGCAGCCGGCTGGCCGGCCTCGCTGATCTTGGGCCGGATGCCGGTATAGGCCGGTAGCAGGCGCGAGTCATCCAATTGCGGATAGTAGCGCCTGATCGCCTCGGCGAACTGCGCCTTGCGTGTCTCATCAAAGCTGTAATCGATATGCTCGATCCATTGCACGTCCGGACCAAAGCGCGCACCCCCGTTCAGATCCAGCGTCACGTGCGTTCCGAGGCCGGCAGAATTGGCGACGGGGTACACCAGGTGGTGGAACGGCGAACGGCCGGCCAGGGAGAAATAGTAGCCCTTGGCAAGAAAGCCCCGCGGAATGGCCGGCGCGGGCACACCGGAGATGGAACGCGACACGCTTTGTGCATGCAGCCCGGCGCAGTTGACCACGGTGGCCGCGCGCACCGCCATGGGCACCGCACCTCCGACCTGCAGCGCGATCTCGCGCTCGTGCAGCCTGCCACCCGTGACCGGACTGTTGAGAGCGAGCACGCCACCGTGGGCCTCCAGCTCCGCCTGGTACGCCAGCATCAGCCCATGGGAATCGATGATGCCGGTGGAGGGCGACAGCAGCGCCGCGGCACAGCGCACCTGCGGCTCCAGCATTGCGGCCTCATCGGCCGTGAGCCGGCGCAAATCAGTCACACCGTTGGCGAGCGCCTGGGCTTCGTATTTTGCCAGCGTCGGGAACTCCTCCGCTGAGGTCGCCACGATCAGCTTGCCGATGCGCTGATGCTCGACGGAGTTCTGGGCGCAGAACCGATACAGCAGGTCGCGCCCGTGCACGCAAAAGCGCGCTTTCATCGACCTGGTCGGATAGTAGATGCCGGAGTGGATGACTTCGGAATTGCGGCTGCTGGTGCCGGTACCGATGGCACTCTCGGACTCGAGCACGATGACCTCGCGGCCCGCCTGCGCCAGCGCCCGGGCGACAGCCAGGCCAACCACTCCGGCGCCGATCACTGCGCAATCGATCCGCTCAATCATGCTTCGTTCGCAGGCACTTGCAACGCGGCTCGGGGTCGCCGGCGGCCTTGATCACGCGGCTCAGATCGCCATCATCACCGGTTGCGGCGGCCCGGGTTCGTAGAGATCGAGCGCCTCCTGCGGCAGGTGCGCCAGGTCGGTGCACCGCAGGTAGTCGTGCATGGTACTTCCGGTGCACTTCGAATCGACATTCGCAGCGCCCTTCAGGCCGAGCGCATCGTCAACGTTTACCGTACGGAAGTCGATGCTGAAGCGGGTACGGCCGGACAGGTTCGGCACCGAGGAATGCAGTTGCGCGCCCGAAAATACGATGATGCCGCCGGGCGGAGGCACAAGACGAATGTCCGGTTGCGCCTGCACCGGCTCCAGCGCCTTCGGCTGTGGACGCGTATCGGTGCCGATCTGCTGGGCAGCGCTGAACCGGTTCACCTGGTTCCAGCGTTGATAGTCGTAGGTGTTCGAACTGTTGCGCAGCGCCCGCGCCCAGTAGGCCGGGTGGAATGCCATGCCGTTATCCGCGGTAAGTCCTGAAATCGGCAGCCACCAGTTGAGCTGGCACATCGGCGCCGAATACCAGGTGTCGCGATGCGGGTGAAAGGCGTAGGCAATACCGGTCGTGAGGAAATTGTCGCTGGTCGATGAGCGCATGCGCGGCACGTCGAAATAGGTGCTCGCCGGCTCGCAGCCCAGGGCGGCGAGAATCTGCGGCAACAGGCGCTTGCACTCCGGATGGTGGATGAAGCGCGGCTTGAGCTCCGCGAGCAGCGCCGCGTACTCGGTAACCGGCATCTCATATTGCGCGTGCTCCGGGTCACGCGCGCCAAAGGCGCGCTCGATCAACTCTCGAGCCAACGCCACCAGCTCGAGCGCCGGCTTGATGGGCGAATACATATAGAGATCGCCGGCGTACAGCCGCTGCCGCCGCTCATCGTCGGAATGAGTCGAATCAAAGTGAATATTTGCCATGGAGTTACTGCACCGCCGATCGAAGGCTCTTTTGGCCTGCCCTGGGTGGTTCGGGGATGGTCGATATTGGCATAAGGATCATGGCGCATTCCAGGCGCGATTCACAACTCCGCAAGCCGCCGGTCGCAGGACATAATGAGCCCGGCCTGCCGGCGGCGTCACTCAAGCAGGAATTTCCTCACGTGGAAGCCTTCAGCCCATCCGGACTCGCCGCCGGACTCGATGCCACGCAGTCGCATGAGTGCGCGGAAGGTCTCGTCACTGAACCAGCGTTTGCTGCGCTGCGTCCGATAGCAGCTGCAGAGGATGGAAATCTTGCGTTCCACCTGCGCACGGGTCAGCCCCGCGTAGGCCGAAGGGGTCGTCAGGTCGCCCTCATATTTGGGAATTTCATATTCCAGGATCAGATGATTACGGAACGTATTCCAGGTCAGCTCCGCGATCACCCGATGATCCTGATGCAGGTCGGCGCGATGATGGCTGAAGATGAGGTCGGGGTCGGGCAGCTGCTTGAGCGATTCGAATGCCTCCTTGACGGCCGCGTACTGCGCCGGGAAGAAGCCGTCGCGGAACTGATGCACCAGCACCTGCGCCTTGCCGGCCCGGCGCAGAAATCGCCGGGCACTGGCCCTGAGCTCGCGCGCGCGCACCGGAGTCGAGCCCATCACTACCCAGGTGACTCGTGCACCGGGGTTGCGCTCCAGCAGAGCGAGCAGCGTGCCGCCGCAGCCGATGTCGATGTCGTCGCAATGCGCGCCGATGCACAGGATCTGCAGCCGCCTGCGCCGCGCGAGTTTTGTTAGCCCGAGTGCTCGCATGTGCCAGCGGCTACTTATGCCAGACCATCCATGGGCAGGCGCCGCGGGCGTCCATCCTGTCCAGAGCGATCTTATCCTTGAAGGTATCCATGCACTGCCAGAAGCCCTCCCAGCGCACGGTAATCAGCTTGCGTTCGCCGATGAGGCGGGCAAAGGGCTGTTCCACCAGTTCCTCGCCTTCCTTGAGGTAGTCGAATATTGCGGAGCGCAGCACGAAAAACCCGCCGTTGATCCACAGCGGCTGTTCCGGCATGGCGCCCAGATGCGTCACCAGGCCATCGGCATCGGCATGGACAGCATGAAAACTCTGGGAGCTGCGCACCGCCACGAAGCTCGCGATCGCATCGCGTGCGCAGAACCCCTCGATGTGCCGCTCGAGCGGCAGATCGGACAGGCCGTCGGCGTAGTTGGCGAGAAAGATCT
>Ga0302325_10012482_pt1 | contig 18217 bp, 16 predicted proteins | sample Palsa_T0_2_FD_201948 | JGI IMG/M metagenome (GOLD analysis project Ga0302325, IMG submission 201948) | Peat permafrost microbial communities from Stordalen Mire near Abisko, Sweden - Palsa_T0_2 | ecosystem: Environmental > Terrestrial > Soil > Palsa > Peat permafrost | place: Sweden: Abisko...
CGTGTGGTTGTGCTCGCGCCAGCCCACGACTGCAGCGGGTCAGGCGCAGCGATCGGGCCCGTGCGTCTGGACCGCACGACCCTGCTTCAGCGAACGACATTGCCTGGGCTGCAATCGGTGCGGGCTTACGCGTTGCCGTCGCCACCGGCCATGTGCGTGCTGACCGCTTTCCTTGGCAACCTGGATCTCGTACCGGACGTCGTAGTCTCTGGTATCAACGCCGGCCCTAACACTGGGCGGGTGATACTCCACTCAGGGACGGTCGGCGCAGCTCTTGCCGCGGCGCAATTCGGCGCGCGAGCACTGGCCGTGAGCCACGGCGCGATGAAAGGCCCGCGGTGTTGGAGCGGCGCTGCGTCACTCGCTGCCGCGATGTTGCCATGGCTTTGCGCGTCACCGCCGGCAACCGTCATCAACCTCAACGTGCCGCAGACTTCCGACGGCGAGATCCCGTCAGTGCGCATCGCTCGCCTGGCGGAATTCAACGAGGGGCTGAGGATTCAGATCGCCGACGAGGACGACGGCGCACACGAGCTGTCCTGGCGCCCTTCTGCGGCCCGCTATCCGGCTGACACCGACACGGCTTTGCTGGCAAAAGGCTTCGCCACGATCACGTCGCTTCAGGGAATCGCCGAGTCGAAGATCGACCTGAATCAGTTGACGGCGACGTTGGATGTCTAGAACATCGCGCCCACGCCGCTCCACTGAGCAGTTGCGCGACGCCCTGCTTACGGCCGCACGGGAACTGTTCTCCGACCGCGGCTTCGCCGCCACATCGACCCGTGACATCGCTGAACGTGCAGGTGCCGCCGAGGCGCTGATCTACAAGCATTTCACGAGCAAGACGGGCCTGTTTTCCGCCGCTGTCTTCGAGCCGCTGTCGGCCGCGCTTGATGGGCAACTTCTGCAGATCGAAGACAGCTTCCGTCAGCCGGTCGCCGAACACCAGCGCATCAAGCACTTTGCCGAGATGCTGCTGCCCTCGCTGCGGGAGAACCGACGCCTGCTTATCGCCTATCTCAATGCAGCGACTTTCCACGAGGACGATTTCGCTTTGGCCGGCGACACCGCCATGCCGTCCCTGATCGACTATCTTTGCCGGCTCGAACAAGCGCAGAATCATGCGCCGGCGGGCACCCACATCGTCGTCGACGATCCGTTGATGGAAACGCGGCTTTCGTTTGCCTTGGTGTTCGCGGTGGTCATGTTCCGGGATCTTCTTTTCACTCCCGACGAACAGGACGAGAAGAGAGAGCTTGCTGCCATCGTCAAGCTGCTGAGCACGGGGCTCGGCGTCGACGTGCCGGCACCAACACGCTCGAAGATCTCTGTAAAGAAATCTGCCCACAAATCGGGAGCCAAGCAGTGAACGGATATGCCGATGCAGAGCGCACCGAACTGGAGCATCGCCTTCTAACTTATGCGCAGGCAAAGGAGTTGGGCGGGCAGACCGTCAGCTCGGTTGTGGTGGAGGGCCGAGCCGGCGAAGGTGATTCGCTGGAGAATTGGTTGTTCGGCGTTGTGCGCAACGGGATCGAGGAACGCTGCGTTTTGCGGCGTAACGGCCCAACTGTGGCCCGCCAAAGCAATCGCCGACGCGAATTTCAACTGTTGTCGCGCTTGCAGGGGAGCGGTTTGCCGATTCCTCGAGTGGACTGGCTGGACGAAACCGGCGAGCACTTTGGCAGAGCCGGATTCACCATGGAACGCTGCGAGGGGGTCGCGGACCTGATGGCCTTGACGCCGGCTAATCGCTTCGGGTGGGACGAGGAAACGCGACTGAGTCTGGCGCTGCGGTTCACCCAGCTGATGGCGCAGATCCATGGCTTGGACTGGCGCGCTCTCGGTCTCGGCGAGGTGCTTGATGTGCCTACGGTCCCTATCGCGGAGGCCCGACTGCAGACGATTCTCGACGAGATCGAGCGCGACCGCTTGGAGCCATATCCGGAGATCGACGAAACTGTGGACTGGTTGCAGCAGCGTTTTCCCACGCACGGCGATCTAGTCCTGACGCACGGGGACTTTCGGGTAGTGCAGGCACTCCTGAGTCCAGACGCCCAAATCCGGGCGCTACTCGATTGGGAGTTCGCGCGCCTGTCGGACCCGGTCGAAGAGCTTGCGCACTTCCTTATGCCGCCAATGGCCCCGATACACACCATTGCTGGAGTCTGGGAGGCCGAAGACTTCATCCGCGACTACGAAGCCGCTACCGGTACACGCGTCGATCGAACTTCGTTGCAGTGGTGGCGCGTCTTGAACATGCTCTGGGTAGTCAGCTTCATGCTGCACACTCTTCGCGGCATCGTCGAAAACACAGTGAACGGCATCCGCACTCACTCCTTCGTCTCACGTCTGCTGGGCATGCTGCTCTCTCTGACCCACCCCTAAGGACTGCCAGATATGCGCCCCACTTCCGAAGAAAGCCTGCAAGGCATGCGCCGAGTTCTCGCCGATGTCATCATGCCGACCGTCAACGACAGCTACGCCATCGAGCAGATCGGTCATCAAATCGCCGCGCTCGACGACTTGGCGCGTCATTGCCGCGACGACATCCCGAGGTTGATGCAGGCCAACGACGACATGCTCGTACTCATCGACGAGGCACGCCGCTTGGTCGATGAACAGGACACGCTTGCAACCGAACTGGATAAAGGAGCGGCGATCGCACGCAGCCTCCATCCGCGATATCCCGATTTCGAGGATCTGAACGAGCGGAATATCGTGCTGCGAGGCCTATTGTCCAGCATCATCCAAGCCTGGCCAAGCAGACCCGGATTGTCGCAGCAACGTTCGGAGCTTCGTGGCCGTATCCGTTGCCATCTGGAGAGCCAGATCGTCCGCTCCAGTTAACCTGGCGAACTTCCGCTTGCAGCAACACTATTGGGCTTGGGCTGTCCCCTAAGGCGGTTAGGCGTGCAGTTAGAAACATAAATCGGTCTAGATCCCCGACGGCTCAACCTTGGCCGGCCAGACCGAGGAGCAGCAACTCGGTCATTGTTTCGATGACCCGCTCTTCGTCGGGTGCCCCGTCGGTGAAAAGCAGATCATTGAACACCGCCAATCCCAACGATGTCGCCAGAATCACCCGGGTCTGCAGCTCCGGTTCAGCCAGTGGAAAGCCGTGGCTGCGCGCAGCTTCTTCGGCCAGGTCCTGCAGACGACGGATACCCGTGCCGAGCCCCGCGGCCGCAGGCGACCCAGCGAACTCGTCCACGTGGAATGTCGACGCCGCCAGATAGGCCACCAGCAGCCGACGGTTCGCCAGCAGCACGCGCAGATATCCCGACAGGAAAGCGCTCACCTGCGCGTGCGGATCACCCTGATCGGCAGCAAAGTCGTCGGGGAACGCCTCAGCCCAGTCGATCAGAAAGACCTTGACTGGCGCGAGAACCGCCTCCTCGAAAAGCCCACTCTTGGAGCCGAAATGGGCGAACAGAAGCTGCTCGGAGGCCCCCGCCTTGTCTGCAATCGCCCGAGTACGGGCCGATGCGTACCCAACTTGGGAGAAGACCTCTTGTGATGCCGCCAGAATCGCCGCGCGCACTTCGGCTCGTGAACGACGAGTGCGACGGGGCGCTGGCGCCTTTTTGGGCGCGCCCGTGGAAGTCACCCCCGCCACGATAACGACCCGCTGCAGGAGACATCACAGGCTGGGGGATCGATGCGCACAGTCCTCGTCAGCTCAGGATTGCCGAGGTCCGATTGCGGACAACGCTCAACGTCTCGCCCACGAGGTTTCGTTGCTCGCTGGCATCGGCCCAGTCCCCGGATCGCAGGATGTCCGCGAAGTTGCCGAGCAGAAGATGGGTGGTGCCGGGCTCGCCAACATATTCAATAATCTGTTCAGCCACAGAGGCGGGGTTGCCGAGTAACTTCGATTTGCTCACCATTGCCGGAGGAACCTGCTTCGCGATACGCAGCGTCTCCTCGCGGGTCCAGTCCATGGGCACGAAATCGCGGGCGTAGAAGTAGTCGTCGCCCAGCGGGTTCTTCGTCGGTCCCCAACGTTCCCATGTCGCGCCCGCACCAGGTGTCTCGAGTGCCGCGTGGAATCGCATTGCCATGTTCTGCTCAAAGAACTCTCGTTCATCGTCGTTCGCGTAGATCAGGCAGGTCATCATGCATACGAAGTTGAGATCGTCGGGGTCTCGGTCACCGTCGACGGCGGCCTTGCGCAGGCGCGCGATCGTCGTGTTCCACCATTCGGGATCACCCGCTGGGGGCATCCAGGTGGCGAACCCGTCACAATCGCCCTCTCGAATGGCGGTTTCGGCGAGCTCTACCGCCTTGCCCGGACCGCCTAGCACACACACCTTTGGTGGGCGGGACTGTTCATAGGGCATCAGCCTCATGATGGCGTTACGCAAAGTCCAGATGGGGCCGTCGTAGTTGATCGGCTCCGGACTGGTGACCAGGCGTCGCATCACTCTCATTGACTCCTGGACGTGGAGGAAGGGCTTCCTGCGCTCAAGGCCGTAGGGGCTGAACTGTTTCTGCTCGCCCGCGCCGATGCATAGAAAGAACCGGCCCTTCGTGAGGTGGTCCATCGTTAACAACTGTTGAGCGAGGAGCGAAGCAGGCCGTCGGACGGCGTCGCAACACTGGGCGATTCCAAGGGAAGTGGTCGCGGCGGCCGCCATCGCGCTAATCAGGAATCCCTCCATCCAGAGATCAAGGTCGAAGTCCAACGTGACCGCAGGGACGATGTCGGGCGTGCAAATCGACCGCGGGATAGCGAGATTGAGCTGATCGCCATTGAGAATGAAGTCGAGGCCCTGCTGCTCGTACATCTGGGCGCCGAACCCGACAAGCTCGGCTGGAGGGAAGTACGGGACCGGGCACCCAAGTTTCATCTGCTTCGCCACGCTGATCTCCTTTGTTGCCCGCTCGATTTCGATCGCATCGTCTCACTAAGAAGTGAGTACATCATAAGTTAGCACAGCGATGCTAAGACGCCTGAAGGTCTCGCGATGATGGGAGCGGGGACCGGCGGGCTTTCGGTGGCGGACATGCTGTAACCCGCACCGGCCTCGACTGGGTTTGACGTCGTAATCCCGACCGCAGACACCGGTCCATGCCTAAACATCCGCCTTCCTCCGGCGGCCAGGGTGGATTTCGGGTGAGGGCAACACTCTCCTGATAAGTGTGCACTCGCTTTTTAATCGACAGTGGCTATATTTTGGTTGCGGCGCCGAATTTCACCAAAGATGCTGTGGCCCTGCGTGATACCGTCGCTCGGACCGGCGGGTATGGTCGCCATCCTGCGGCTCTCCAGGGCGTGCGAGCAGCGGGCCGTGATACGCTCGCGCCTGGAACTTTCCGTGCAGCCATTGACTAAGCTTTCTGGCCTGTAAGGCAAGCTAACTACCCGTACCACCGCGCCGTCGCCTCCGCCGATCGACACCCCCCGGCGATAGCGCGCCAACACTGCGGAGCGTTATGGGCAGCCGGTTCTTTCCCTTGGTCGTCGTGGCGGTCATGCTCGCTCTTGGGCTGACGCTCACAGTTGCCGACTTCCGGCGAGCTATCACGCTACGGCGCCCATTGGTGGTTGCAGTGATCTGTCAGTCTGTCGTCCTTCCGGCGGTTTGCTTGCTGATTGCCGAAGCTTTCCACCTCAAGCCGACTCTGGCGGTCGGGCTAATGCTGATGTCCGCTGTTCCCGGTGGGTTGATGGCGAACGTCCTCAGTGCCCTGGTCGACGGAGACCTCGCGGTCAACCTCACCCTGACTGCGATCAACGCGGTGTTGGCGATCTTCGCCTTGCCGGCGACACTGGCGTTCGCGATGACCTGGTTCATCGGTGACGGACGGTTGATCCCCCTACAAGCGGGCAAGTTCGTGGGGGTGTTTGGGCTTGTTCTCATACCTACCGCGATCGGCGTCGCGATACGCCACCGCTTCCCTGAGCAAGCTCAGCGACTCCACAGGCCAGTCAGAATTGGCGCAGGAGTAATGCTGGTAGTCGTCGGCTCTGCGGCGGTCGCTGGAGGCCGGACCACGCTCTGGAACAACCTCAGCGCGCTGAGCGCAGCCGTCGTGTGCTTCTGCGTTGTCAGCCTGACAGTCGGCTATCTGGTGCCACGCTGGATGCGTCTCGCTCCACGACAGGCCATCGCCGTCAGCCTGGAGATCGGACTGCACAACGCCGTGGTGGCGATGGGCATAGCACTGAGTCCGCAACTACTAAACAGCGCCGAAATGGCCACCGCTCCGACACTTTACGGAGTTGTCGCACCCTTCATTGCCCTGGCGTTCGTCTTCATAGTGCGCCGGCTAGACCCTGTGCACGGTACTCGCTCCCGCTCCGGCGCCGCTCGTGAAAGTGATGAAGCATCTGCTTAACGGTCCGCACTCACCCGAGGTCTGACGTCTCGGACCGCGTGCACCCGTGAGTGGCTCGTCAAAGTTGTCAGGCACCGTCAGTTGGGGGACTTGGCTGAACTTGCGGGGGTTGCAGCTATGGCATCGCCCTCGGCGTCCGAAGCGGTACCGGGCGCGGGCGACTACCGCGCATAGCAACCCCGAAAAATCAACGCCACAACCATTTCAAGAAACAAATGGCGCTCGGCTAGATGGATGCGTTCTACGTCATAGTCCATCCTTGGGTGACCACCGTCGAGCAGGCCGAGGCTGCTGCTCCGTTGTGCAACACGGCCTACCTCTCGAGGGTTCACTCCCAATTTCTAGGAATCCCTAAGTGGCGATCATCCTCGGATGGGCGCCCGCCCGGTTCGGGCTTTTCTGCGGCGCGGCGGGGGCCGTTTTCATGCGCTGCCGAAGACGATATGCATTCGACATTGCGTGAGCGACCGTCGTGGCGTTCAGTCGTGGCTCGTGTGCGAGGCGCAAGGTGTATTCAAGCCGTCAGCTCCACGCTGCTCTCCCCGAACTCGGCGACGATTCGCAGCTGCCCACCAAGAGCGGCGACGTAGGACTGCAGCGTGCCGAGCTCGGTGTGCGTGAGGTCCCCACTCTCCAGCTTGGACACCCGCGCCTGGGACACACCCATGAGTTCGGCCACGTCCGCCTGGCGCGCGTGGCCGTGCGCTTTGCGGATACCCGTGAGGGAAGCTGGCCCCTGAGCGAGGATCTGGCGAAAACCGCCCACTCCGGCGCCATACATTCGTTCGCCGGACACGGAGATTGCTCCGGCGCCGTTTTCATTGGCGGCTTGCAAGTCGCCGACAGCTTCGCGGTAAGTTCCGGGGCATGCCCGGCGACAGAGTTCATGTGGAGATAGGCGCCACTGGTGTGGCAACGGTGACGATGGTGCGCACCGATAAGCACAACGCGCTTGACCGGGCCATGTTCGAGGGATTGATGAATGCCGCCGGCCGGCTGGCAGGCGAGGTGTCGGTTCGCGCGGTCGTGCTGCACGGCGAGGGTAAGAGCTTCTGCTCGGGCCTGGACGTCGCCAGCTTCATGTCCGGTCAGGGCGGCACCGGCGTGCTGCTGGAGCGTCAGGGCGACCGGCTGGCCAACTTCGCTCAGCGGGTGGCCTACGACTGGTCCTTGGTGCCGGCGCCAGTTATCGCCGCGATTCACGGAAATTGCTTCGGCGGAGGTTTGCAGATCGCGCTTGGTACCGATATCAGGATCGCTGCGCCGGACGCGAAGCTGTCGATCATGGAGGTCAAGTGGGGCCTCGTTCCCGACATGGGCATCACGCAGACACTGCCGCGACTGGTCCCCATCGACGTCGCAAAGGAGTTGACGTTCAGCGGCCGCGTCGTTTCTGGGAGTGAGGCTTTGGCGCTCGGATTGGTCACGCGAAACAGTGACGATCCGCTGAGGTCCGCGCTGGCACTCGCGGAGGAGATCACGCAGAAGTCTCCGGACGCCGTGCGGGCCGCCAAGCGCCTCTACGACGAAATGTGGACCAGCGACGACGCTGCCTCTGCCCTGAAACGCGAATCCGAATTGCAGCTCGGGCTGATCGGCAAGCCCAACCAGCTCGCTGCCGTGGTCGCCGGAATGTCAGGAGAGTCACCGGTCTTCGTCGATCCCGCTTGACCGGTACCTTCTTAGCGATGAGCCGGTTCGGTAACTCCCTGCGTTGTCCGAATTCGTGCTCGAGTTGCTAGCCGCCGTTCGGGCCCCGAGGCCATGACAAGCCTCAGCGCCGATCGCCGCGGGGTGCCGCCACGCTGGCGAAGCCTGCGGCATCGGCGCGGCGACCCGAGCGGTGGGCTATCGCTGACCAACAGCTCTTCTCCGACGTAAGGTGCTCGACATCGTCCCGGGCGTGTTTGTGGGACTCTGGCTCCTTCGCAATGCCGGCCCATTTGGGAGCGAATTTGGGAACAGAACGCGGTGAACCCACCCAGAATCGGTGCGATGTGGCGGAACGCGCCGGATACCCGAAGGGCGTTGAGATGCGCTTTTGCGACTAGGTGGACACAGGAAAACCGCTGGTGCGTAGCTCATAACCCAGAGTTCGCAGGTTCGAATCCTGGCCCCGCTACTAAATGGAACGGCCCTCGGAGATCACTCCGGGGGCCGTTTTCATGCTCGGTGGACCACGTGTTTGGACACATTCGCTAGATTTACCAGTTAACTGACCTGTGCCTTTCGTCAACTGGATTCAGCCATTGTGCCGACGATAGTTCGGGGCCCTTTGCTCTGCGGCGTTTCGGTCATCGTTTGCTAAAAGGTAATTCGACTCGAAAGCTCACTGCTAAAGAGGTGAAGAACGGTAACGGCAGGCTGGCGCTACGGCCCTAGCCCTGGGACGACGCCGGTGAGGTGTGACACAAATTGACGTCAGGGGGAGGGCGACATACTGGATGGATAAAAGCGACGCGCCGAGTGGACGGCAGTCGCCGAGCGTGTTGTGGTGTCGCATTTGCCGCCCGACGGGATGGGTCGCCCCCGATCTGAACATCGTGACTTTCGCGGATCGGCCACCGCCGAAGGTGGAGCGGGTAATAATTACTCCCGCGCTTGTGCAAGCACGATGCCCGGATTGTTGTCGGCAAAGCAGCCGAGGTGCGTGGGGACGGGCGAACGGTTCTTCTGGGTAACGCGGGAAGCAGCTGAAAATGCCGAGCGACAAGACACCTACTCGCGACGTCACGCTTGATACCTACCGCTACCTGCGTGGTGGCATGGCGGTCATAATCGTCATGCTCGGCGCGGCGGTGATCGGCGACCGGCTGATGGCGACCTGTTGGCAAACCTCGATCAGCGCCTACTACTTCACTACTGCGCACAGCATCTTCATCGCAGCGCTTTGTGCCCTCGGCGTGCTATTCATCGTTTACAAGGGCAGCTGTGACACCGAGGATGTCCTGCTGACTCTGGCGGGCATCCTCGCGTTCATCGTCGCCATGGTCCCCACCACCCGACCAGGCTTGCTGTGCGCGCCCTACGGTCTGCCGGCCGACTACGAGGTCAAACACGCAATCACAAATAATGTTTGGGGGGTCGTGATCGCCCTGGTAACCGCTCGCGTTGTGTCGTGGCGGCTGCACCGACGCACGAAAACCACCGAGTCCAGGAGCGTCCTGGGCACGCTGTCGATTTGCCTCCTGTGGTTGGTCATGGCCGTCGGCTTTGTCGCATTCATCTTCTTCCCAAGCCCCTTCGATTCCAATGCACACGCCATATCCGCGATCATCATGTTCCTGGCGCTCATCGCCACCGTCGTCACCACGGCGTTCCTGGTCAGCCGTGAAGATGACACCAAAGCTCCACATCGGCGCCTCTCTCTCCTTTTCTACTGGGGCATTGCGGCGCTCATGGTCGCGACATTGATCGCTGTTGTGGTGCTGCACTTGACACTCGACAGGTGGAGCCACTGGGTGATCGTTTCCGAGATCGTCCTGATTGCCGAGTTCACTGTCTATTGGGTCGTTCAAACCATCGAGCTGTGGAGAACTCCGAACCGATTCGAACTCCTTCCCGATGCCGATCAGGCCAAGCTCGCCCGACGACGGCCCACTCGAGGCCCCGCCCGATTGCTCCCGGAGACCGTGGAAGTGACACGACTGCCGACCGGAGAGCGACTCCTGACCGCCCTGTAGGTGCCGGGCCGTTACCGCAGCACCAATGCGGCCATCGACCCCCGGGCCTATTCATCCAGGGCAGATTGTGACGCAATCCGTTGAGGGCGGCGGAGGCTGTGCGGCGTCGCATTCGATATTCTGCATACCGAATTATCCGAGTCGTACGTAGCGCAGAGCTTCCGGGCGTACTCTTTTCCGATGATCGCGGGCGAGCGCGCGCCTGACTTCACTCTTTATGACCACACCGGTCGGCCTCGGACACTGTCCGCGCTCCTTTCCAAAGGGCCGGTTGTGCTGTTCTTCTTCCCGATAGCGTCCTCACCGATCTGTACAGCCCAGGCGTGTCATTTTCGGGATCTGAGCGACGAATTCGCCAGGGTGGGCGCCCAGCGGGCGGGCATCAGCACCGACAACGTCGAAAAGCAGGCCCACTTCGCCCAACAGCGCGCGTTCGACTATCCGCTGCTCTCCGACGCCGACGGCGTGGTGTCCGAACTGTTCGGGGTGCGCCGAGGCCGGCTCGCCAAGCTGCGTGGGTCCGTCGTGGCGCGTGATGCGGCCCGGCGTGGTCGGCACACGCGGCGCCGTGGCCTGCTGGCCCGGCTGCTGCCGGTCAGACGGACCACATTCGTTATCGACACCGACCGCACCGTACTCAAGGTCGTGTCCAGCGAGGTGCGCGCATCGGCGCACGCCGACCAGACCTTGTGGTTCTTGCAGAACCACAACGTGCCGCATGGTTCGCCACATGTCCGGGAGAAGCACACCAACGCGCATCAGCAGCCGGAGGGCAGGGGCGAACCGATCGGCGAGTGGTTCACCCAACCGCAAACCACGGACGAGCCGAGCTTGGTCCGGCCATACACGCTGACGGCGGGGCGTACCGACTCTGGTGTCGAACTGCCACTCGAGGCTCCGGTCGAAGCGCTCAATACCACAGCGAATCCGCCGCGCTGGCGGAGAAATGATGTGCGGGGCCAGATCCTGACGTTTTGTGTGCACAACCCCTCGGTCGCAGAGATCGCCGCTCGTCTGTCATTGCCGGTCGGTGCGACGCGGTTCCTGGTCGGCGACCTGGTGACACAGGGTTATCTACGGGTGCACGCCACCCCCGGTGGCTCGATGACAATCAACGATCGACGTGAACTGATAGGTAGGACCCTGCGTGGCCTACGAGCACTCTGAGACCGCCAATTTCACCGCCACGCGTCGACGTGGGCCGGCATCGGCGCGGAGCAGCGACCCGAGTAGCGGGCTATTCAGACAAAACGACCGCCAGCCTCAGCTGGCGGTCGCCTTGTTATCCGACACCTAGACGCGCTGGAGGTGCCGCGCGTTGTGTCGCGCGTGTTGGGCCAGCTGGTCGGCCTCGTTGGCCAATTCGAACGTCCGGGCGGCTTGATCCTCGGGCTGCTGCGCCTGCTTCGTCGTCGTTGGAGCCGGTACGTCCGGTCCGCCGGCTTCGGGGTGATCGGCTGTCGGCCGCGGCTGCAATGGACCGAGCGCTATCACCTGTCCGTCAGTAGGACTCGGGCGAGCCACTCGACTCGGGCCAGCGATTCCTCCAACGTCATCATGCCGGTGAGGACTCCGGCGAGCGAACTGCTCAACGCGGCGTTCAGTCCGAAGGTGATATTCGGAACATCCTCCGGTGCAACCCCTTCCAGCAGGCTATTGAACATTTCGGTGTTCGTCCGATTCATCCGGTCGATGGTCGCCCGGGCTTCGGGATCGGTAGATGTCGTCGTTTGAAACATCAGCGCGGTCATATGTGAGTTGCGATGGAAGGCGCGCTGGGCACGCCGCAGGTAATCCAGGATGCCCGGCAGCGGGTCCTGATCGCTTCGGCCTCCGCGCGACGCGAGGATGCGCCGGGTGAGCCGTTTCTGCCAGTCCTCGAGTGCTGCCGCAAGCAGATAGTCCTTCGAGTTGAAGTAGCGATAGACGGTGGCAAGAGCCACTCCGGAGCGCTTGGCCACGTCACGCATCTGTACCGCATCGGCGCCCACGTCGGCGATCAGATCGATGACCGCTTCGATGATTGTTGCTCGCCGTACCAGTTGGCGGCTGGTCATATCCGTCAGCGCAACGACAGCGGACTCAGGCCGCTCGACTGGAATGTTGACGGTGCGACCTCCGGCTCGGGCCGAAACGGTAGAACAGAACGAGCTTCTCACCGCTTGCTCTGCTAATAAAGCGTGGGGGCGATGTTATCGCAGCTAGAGCTGCCGTTCAACCTTGACTTTAGTAGAACCGTGTTTCACTATGGATCGGCGCCGACGGTGCTTTCGGCACGCCTTTGCGATCGGAGGAACCATGCCCGGACCGGTGGGTCTGCCGGTGATCGACACCATGATGGGATTTCCCCACGAGGGTTCCGCTCAGTATGACTTCATCCGCAAGCAGACGAAGGACCGGGAATCCAAGGAGCATTTCGAGTTTCCCGTCGAGTACATGTTCAAGGATGTTCCGCAGGGACTGTCGACCGACGACCCGGTGTCGCTGGTGCTCCAGCAGATGGATCGGTTCGGTATCGAGAAGGCGATGATCGGGGTCGGTGAGGACTCCGCGCAGCTGGCGCTGAAAACGTTCCCCGACCGCTTCGTACCGTCTGGCGCGCTTGTCGACCCCAACGACGTGGTCGGCTCGGTGAACGCCATCCGCCGTGACTATGAGCAGTTCGGTATTCGCGCCACGTCGGCGTTCCCCGCGGGAACCTTTCCTCAAGTCCCCATCGACGACCCGAAGATGTACCCCATCTACGCCACCTGCGTCGATCTGGGCATCCCGATCTTCGTCTGCGCAGGCGTGCCCGGGCCGCGAGTCCCGTTTGCGGCACAAGAAGTCTCACGAATCGACATCGTGATGTTCGACTTCCCCGATCTGGTATTGGTCACCCGGCACGGCTGCGAACCGTGGGAGGACCTCGCGGTCAAGCTCATGCTGAAGTGGCCCAATCTGTACTACTCGACGTCGGCGTTCGCGCCCAAGTACTACCCGAAGGCCATCATCGACTACGCGAATTCCCGCGGCGCCGACAAAGTCCTCTACGCCGGCTACTTCCCGATGGGCCTGTCCTTGGAGCGGATCTTCAGCGACATGCCCAAAGTTCCGCTCAAAGAGGAAGTCTGGCCGAAGTTCCTCTACGGCAACGCCGCCCGCATTCTCGGGCTGGAAGGCTGACGATCTGATGACCTTGGCGATCACCGCCGAGCAGGAACAGCTCGTCGATGCGGTCAGCCGCTTCGCTGCTCGGCACGCGCCCGTCGACAAGACCCGCGCCGCATTCGGTTCGATCGCGGCTGGCGAATTGCCGACCTGGTGGCCGGAATTCGTCGAAAACGGTTTCCACGCGGTGCACCTTCCAGGCCACGTCGGCGGCCAGGACGGCACGTTGGCCGACACGGCCTGCGTGGTTGAGGCGGCCGCCGTGACGCTGTTGCCCGGTCCGCTGTTGAGCACCGTAACGGCCAGCGCGGTGGCGAATTTGGCCGACTCGTCGGCCAAACCGCTACTGACCGAATTGGCTGCGGGCGCGACGGCGGCCGTCGTGCTGCCAGAGCATTGCGATATTCGCGCCGTGGCCGAGGGAGACGCGTGGCGACTTGAGGGTTCGTCGGGCTCCGTGTTGGGAATATGCGCGGCGCAACACATTCTGCTGCCTGCCCGTACCAGCGACGATCGCGAGCAATGGTTCGTGATCACACCGAGTTCGGGCGTGACGATCGAACCGCAACAAGGCACCGACCTGTGCACCGATGTGGGTGTGCTGCACCTGGCTAACCATGCTGTATCGGATAGCGCTGCCCTATCGGGCATTTCAACCGAACGGGCCCGTTGCGTCGTGGTGTCCCTCGCGGCGTGCGCGGCCGCCGGAACGGTGCGCCGTTGCGCTGACGCGGCAACCGATTACATCCGCACGCGTGAGCAGTTCGGCAGACCGGTCGGCTCTTTCCAGGCGCTGCAACATAAGGCGGCCACGCTGCTGGTGAACTCCGAACTGGCCGCGTCGTCCGCCTGGGACGCGGTCCGCGCGGAGGGCGAGTCCATCGAACAGCATCGGCTCGCGGCAGCCTCGGCCGCTGTGATGGCGGTGGCCGTGGCCCCCGACCTGGTGCTCGACGCGTTGCTGATGTTCGGTGCGATCGGCTACACGTGGGAACACGACACCCACCTGTACTGGCGGCGCGCCACCAGCCTGGCCGCGTCATTGGGGCCGTTGACGCACTGGAGCCGGGAAGTAGGGGAGTTGGCGCGCACGTGCAAGCGCGCCACCACGATTGACCTTGGTGACGTCGAGTCCGAATTCCGGGCGCGGCTGGCGGTCACGCTGGATAAGGCGATGCGTCTGTCCAACGATCACTATTCCGGCGACATCAGGACCCCCGGTTTGGCCACTGGGCCGCAGCGCGACCTGCTCGCGCAGGAAGGCCTGGTCGTACCGAATCTACCGGCGCCCTGGGGTATCGGCGCCTCGGCGGTGCAGCAGGTGATCATCGCCGACGAGTTCGGCAAACGCCCCGAGTTGATCAGACCCTCGCTCGGTATCGCGGAATGGATTCTGCCCACGATCCTCAACAGCGGATCGGATCTGCAACGCGAGCGGTTCGCCCGTCCGATTCTGCGTGGCGTACAGCCATGGTGCCAATTGTTCAGCGAACCCGGTGCCGGCTCGGATCTGGCGTCGCTATCCACCCGGGCCACCAAGGTCGACGGGGGATGGTTGGTCAACGGGCACAAGATCTGGACGTCGCTGGCAGACCGGGCTCAGTTCGGAGCGCTGCTGGCGCGCACCGATCCCGAGGCGAAGAAGCACCGCGGCATCGGCTATTTCCTGATCGACATGACGACGCCCGGTGTCGAGGTCTCGCCGATCAAGCAGGCCAGCGGGCGCCTCGAGTTCAACGAAGTCTTCCTGACCGATGTGTTCGTGCCCGACGACATGCTCGTCGGTAAGCCCGGCGACGGTTGGAGCCTGGCGGTATCGACCATGGCGGTCGAACGAACGGCCATCGGAAACTACGTCAGCATCGACCGAGCCGCTGCGCTTCGGCGAGCGGCCGAAATAGCCGGCCCGGAGCAGGATGCGGCGCTGCGCGCGCTCGGCGACGTCGAGGCCTACAGCACAGCAATCAAATCCCTGGTGCTGCGCGAAACCCTGCGGCTGGTGGAAGGACAGGGGCCCGGCCCGACGTCCAGCATCGCCAAGTACGCCATGGTCATGCTGTTGCGTCGCGCATGGCGCGCCACCCTCGGCGTGACCGGGCGCACCGCGATGTTGGAGAAATCCGAACCGGCGGTCGTTCAGCCATATTTCGACGCGCCCGCCGAACTCATCGGTGGGGGCACCCCGGAGATCCAGCTGACGGTCATCGCGTCGATGGTCCTCGGCTTACCACGCAACTGATCCCTCGAACCCGGGCCACAGAAAGGACACTCGCCGCGATGACGACACAGCTTCCGTTCACGTTCTTCGACTGCGACAACCACTATTACGAAGCGCTCGACGCGTTCACCCGCCACATCGACCCGCAATACAAGAAACGTGCGATTCAGTGGGCGCAACTGGACGGCAGACAACGTCTCCTGGTCGGCGGCAGAGTCAACAGGTTCATCCCGAATCCGACGTTCGACCCAGTGGGTAAGCCCGGCGCGCTTGACGAATATTTTCGCGGCCGAAACCCCAAAGGTGCTGATTTGAATGCGCTTTTCGGCGATTTGGAGCCGATCCCGGCGGCGTATCGGGACCGCGACGCGCGTCTGGCCTTGATGGATGACCAAGGCATGGCAGGCTGCATCCTGCTGCCCACGCTCGGGGTGGGGATGGAACAGGCACTGTTGCCGGACCTGGACGCAACGGTCGCGACGTTCCGAGCGTTCAATCGCTGGATGGACGAGGACTGGGGATTCGCCTATCAGGAAAGAATATTCGGCGCCCCTTACATCACCTTGTGCAAACCGGATGAGGCCGTTCGCGAGCTAGAATGGGCGCTCGAGCGCGACGCACGTTTCGTCGTCATGATTCCCGGACCGATCACGACGGATGTCGGCATGCGTGCGCCTGGCGATCCCATGTTCGACGCTTTCTGGCAGCTGGCGAACGATTCAGGTATCACCGTGTGCTACCACTCGGGCGAGACGTACTACTCGAAGTTCATGCCGGCCTGGGGCGAATCGGACTACATGATGTCGTTCCAGGCGCTGCTCGGTTTCCGCAGTTTGTTTTCCGGGGACGCCATACAGGACACCTTCGCCAACCACCTGCACAAAGGTCTTTTCCTGAGGTTCCCCAACCTGCGGATGGCATGCATCGAGAGCGGCTCCACTTGGGTGTTTCACTTGTTCGAAAAGCTGACCAAGTCCTACGGCCAGATCCCCCAGATCTATAAGGAAGACCCGCGCGAGACCTTCAAACGCCATGTCTGGGTCTCGCCGTTCTACGAAGACGAACTCGCCAGCCTGCTGAAGCTGTTGGGCGACAAGCGGATCGTCATGGGTTCGGACTACCCTCACGTCGAAGGCCTCAACGAACCCGCGTCCTACATCAAGGACCTGGAGAACTTCGACTACACCCCCGAGCAGTGCCGAACTGTCATGCGCGACAACGGACTCGAGCTGTCGATCCGCCGGCCCGTGTGACCGCTTTGTGAATGTCAGCAAGTCGAACCTGGTTGCCATGTTGCTCGAGGTCGGCGAGGAGAACGCGGCGGTACTGCTGGCGCAATCTGCGTTGCCGGACGAGATCGACTTGCAGCACGAACTCGACTCCCTGGTGGCATTGGGATTGGACCGCGATCAGATCGACGAGGTGGCGCGGCTGACGATCGGGGTGGTCGGGTCCGCCGACGAAAGCACCCGTCGACGGCGGGACGAGATGGAGACCACCATCTCGCGGCGATGGGCGGACCTCGTTGGTCAGTGGCTGACGTAACCGACGTTAGGAGGCATCATGACGAAAGCGCAACTGCCGCAGGGGTTCGACTTCACTGATCCCGACGTCTACGCAGCACGCCTGCCAACGGAGGAGCTACGGGAACTAAGACGGGCGGCACCTGTCTGGTGGAACGAGCAACCCGAGGGTGTCGGGGGTTTCACCGACGGCGGGTACTGGGTGGTGAGCAAACATCGCGACATTCGGGACGTGTCGCGGCGCAGCGACGAGTTCTCCAGCGCCCAGAACTGCATCGTCCCGCGCTACGTCGACGAGGAGACGGCACGCGGGCAGATCGAGGCCGGCCGATTCTCGATTATCAATATGGATGCGCCGCAACACACCCGAATGCGCAAGATCGTGTCGCGGGGTTTCACGCCGCGCGCGGTGGATCGCCTGCGCGCGGACCTGACCCAACGGGCCCGCCGCATCGTGGCCGAGGCGGCCACAGCGGGGACCGGGGATTTCGTAGCGCAAGTGGCCAGTGAGCTGCCGCTGCAGGCGATCGCCGGACTGCTTGGGGTTCCCTTCGAAGATCGATCGAAGCTGTTTCATTGGACCAACGAGATGGTGGGAGACGAGGACCCCGAATTCGCCGGGTCCGAGGCGCTGGCGTCGGCCGGCGAATTGATGTTCTACGGAATGCAACTCGCCGCGCACAAAGCCGACCATCCAGGTGACGACATCGTCACGCAGCTGATCACGGCCGACATCGACGGTCACAAACTCTCCGATGAAGAGTTCGGTCTCTTCATGGTGACCCTGACGGTGGCCGGCAACGAAACGACTCGCAACTCGATAACCCAGGGCATGATGGCGTTCCTCGATAATCCAGACCAGTGGGAGACGTTCAAGGAGCGACGTCCGGTGACCGCCGTCGACGAGATCATCCGCTGGGCAACGCCGATCACGGCTTTCCAGCGCACTGCATCGCGCGATATCGAGCTTGCCGGCGTGCAGATCAAGCAGGGCCAGCGGCTTGCGTTGTTCTATCGATCGGCCAACTTCGACGAGGATGTTTTCGACGATCCGTTCGCGTTCGACGTGTTGCGCGATCCCAATCCGCATTTGAGTTTCGGCGGCACCGGCGCCCACTACTGCGTGGGGGCCAACCTGGCCAGAATGACCGTCGGGGTGATGTTCAATGCGATCGCAGACCTCGTGCCGGATCTCACCCCAGTGGGGTCGCCGGAGCGGTTGCGGTCGGGCTGGCTCAACGGAATCAAACACTGGAACGTCGACTACACGGGCACGTGCCCGGTGACTCACTGACGCG
>Ga0302325_10012483_pt1 | contig 18216 bp, 17 predicted proteins | sample Palsa_T0_2_FD_201948 | JGI IMG/M metagenome (GOLD analysis project Ga0302325, IMG submission 201948) | Peat permafrost microbial communities from Stordalen Mire near Abisko, Sweden - Palsa_T0_2 | ecosystem: Environmental > Terrestrial > Soil > Palsa > Peat permafrost | place: Sweden: Abisko...
GCTTGATGACAAGACCCTTTACAAGCTCCTCACCGTCCCCTGACATGGTGGACACCATCTCAACAAGTGGACACCATCCTCAATCGCTCTTGTTCGCTAAACTAGACGGCCTCTGGATGACGCTTACGGCTCGAGACCCGAATGCAGTTGTGCTAATCCCTGAAGAAGGCAGGGCCCGCTCAATGGTCACACTAACTCCTCGCCCAATTTCTGCCTAACCAGCACGTGTCAACGTGAACCAACTAGATACGATGCGCTGCTATCCATCCAAACGCGCGCGATCCGGCATCGCAGCATGAAATAAAGCGGTGCACCGTTGAGATAGGCGGCTTCTTGCTAACAGTATGCCCACATATAGAGCTGAATTGTTCGTGCGAGAAGTCGTATGAGTGATCAGGGTGCGCCTAGGACGTCTGCCATGACTCCCCAGAGCTCCTAGGTACAGCGTCTCCTCGATTAGGTATGGATGCCATGTCAGAGAAGAGCACCGAGCGTATCGAAGGCCGCATCGGCAAGCCGGCAACCGACCGACGTGGTTATCACGAATTTGACCGCCTGCGCGAACCCAAGGCTCGCGGAAAAGGTTGAGATTGTGACAGCGAATGTATTTAAGGCAGCTTCGTTCGCGGGGTTCAGTGTCCACGATGAATTCGCCAAAGCTGCCATCCGGGAGACCACCGTCATCCTGGTTCTTGTTCCGATTCCGTGGTCGGATCGCTTGGTGCCCACAGCGATTCCGTTCGACTCCTACTCGCCCGCCAAGAAATAACGGGGCCCATCAACTTCAAAGCCGATGCGCTGATTCTGTTGTACACGGATTTGGAGACCAGCCCATTTTTAGACGTTTTCTCAGGCAGCAAGGAGTGGTCAGCTGCGCAAAAGTCGCAGTGGTGCGATTACGCCCACAAGTTCACCTCGCTCGCCGGAACTATATGAACGGATTTCAAATCCGACTAATGGTGCTTGCCATCTCATCTACTGTCATTGCCTACGTCAGCGGGTGTGCGGGCAGCGGTCCTTTCCGCCACGCCGCCGATGAGTTCGTTTCACAACCAACGACGGACGCGTGTGCGCACGTATACGTAGACACCGACAAAGCAATTAATCAGGTCTCGACCGATTTCAGCCTGTCTTACGCTCAACGAAACGATCGCCTCCGCGACATACAGAAGGAAATCAAGAATTCCTACAAAGCGCATCAACGGTGCTGGGAAACCGCGCACGAAGTGCATGCTTCGTATGACATCGCCGATAAGCACTATCCCGGCTACGATCTGTTCTACACCGAGTTCGACGATGCCGGCCAACCCGTTGACCGCGTCAAAGGAGCTCCCTACGAGCAATCGGAGCTTCATCTGGTTGAGGACTATCTGTTGCGGCAGATGAAGGCCCAACCCCAAAGTGGGATTAACATTGTCGTATTCACCCACGGTTGGCATGGAAGTGCCAGAGCCGACGACACATACTCGATCGAATTCAAAGGAATCCTTCAGGATATCGCCAGGCGCGAGCAGACATACTCCGAGAAGGAGGGCGGCCTAAGGCCCAATGGGTCCGGTGTCGCCGCCAGGGAGCACCATATTGTCGGAATCGAAGTGGCCTGGCGTGGTGACTCCATATTGTTTCCGTCTGTTTCAAGCGTTTGGGACAGAAAGCTGGCAGCAGAAACTGTATCGATCGGTGCCGTTCATGAACTGTTTGCTTTCCTCAATCAGCTATATCTGGACAACAGCTGTGATGTCAGCGCAGAGGACAGAACCAACGTGAGAGCGTGCGATCGAGTTCACTTGCTGACAATTGGCCACAGCTATGGTGCGTTGATCACCTTCCGATCGCTGGTCTCACGTCTTCAATCCGGTCTGAGCGTCGACAACTGCCTTCGCGCGTACGGTTTCGGCGACATGACTGTCCTCCTAAACCCGGCATTCGAAGCGGCCCGTTATCGTGCGTTGTTCAGCGAGGCACTCGATCGGCACGTACTCCGTAGCGAGTACTACGGCGATCCCAATCTCGACCCCAAAAAGTGTACCGACCGCACACTCAGGAGCCCAAGTCCTGAGCCAGACAACAGCCCGGCCGGGATCCGAAGCAGTAAACTCAGCGAGTCCACTGGTAAGACCTCACTACCTAAGGTTCAAATTCCAACTATTGTTACCTTACAAAGCGAGGGTGACTGGGCCACACACATCTTCTTCCCGATCTTTCGGCACCTTACGACGCCGTTTGCAAAAACTCTGACTGCCGAGGAGACTAACGACAAGAATGCAGCCATCGGATGGGACGAGGACTTCCGCACCCACAAGCTGACCCTTCTGGGTACGCCTGGCACTGTCGACAGCTGCGCCGCCGCCCAGAGCTCGACCGTCAAACTACCCGCAGCATCACACACCACGTCAACAGACGCTTTAACATCAGCCTCGGAAATCTCTGGCGCTAAAGCTCCACTCGCCACCCTCACATTCTGTCCATTCGCGGAAGGCGATCCCGTACAGGCCGATGGTACGCAAGCGCAAGCCTCAACTTATTATCGCCACATGGACCTCCAATACGCGCCCGGGACAACTCAAGCGCTCCCAAACTATATGCCGCTGTGGTCAGTCGACGTCTCGAGCGACATCATGAAAGACCACGACGATTTCTGGAACCCGAGAATCGTGCGTCTCATTTCAATCCTCTTCGAGGACGCCTACGAACAAACGGAGCATCTGCATCACTTAGCTCCCGCAATTGACGACAGCCATTAGGGCGCCAGAGCGGTTTTTTGATGACAGCTTAGTAATGGTTGCAAGTAACTAAGTGGGCCTAGAAGAAAAGGACCTCCGCTTCGGTTTCTATGTTGCTATCTTGCACAGATGCGATGCAGATTCGGTCAGCGCGCTAAATGGGCAGAATCGTAACACGCGCCGTGCAGATGACCGGATTTCGCAGCGGCCTACCTTCAGCTCTTGCGCGGCTTGTCACCTAGTTCATTGACGGGATCAACTTTGACGGTAAGTGCCGACGGGTTATGCAACCTTACGTGCAGCACCTCAGTGCCCAGCGCTACCTCATTCCCGGGGGCGAGTCGCGTCGGCGCGGAAATACGCGTTCCATTGACGTGTGTGCCGTTTGTGCTGCCGAGATCGTCGATCGTTGCAATCCCGGAAACAACCGTAACTCGTGCATGCCTTCGTGACACCGTACTAGCGTCGATGACAAGAGAACATTCAGCATCCCGCCCAGCAATGTGCTCGCCGTCCGTGAGAGGCAGGGACTGCCTCTTCCAAACGAACTCGATCTTTGCGGGCACTGCACCCGCCGAGGGTGTGCAGGTCACATTGGCGCAGAACGCGTATCCGGTCTTGTAGACGGTCCGGATTATGCGCGAGTCCTTTGGTGTATCCCCAAGCACGCCCCGCAGCTCCGATACCAGCCTCGTCAGGCTCGTACGGGCGACGTAAACATGTGGCCAGAGAAGCTCGTCGAGATCGTTATTTGTGACGACTGCCGGTCTACGCTTGATCAGCACCTCAAGCAATTCGTACATCTTGGGCTCCAGGGGTACGATTTTCTCTTGGCGCTCAAGTTGGCGCGCGCGTAAGTCGAGAACGCAGTCTCCGAAGTTCAGCCGCATGGTTTCGATCGGAGCACCTGTTCAGAAGGTGCATCACGCACTCCCAGATTTAAGTGTGCATAGCGAAGAATACGCTAGCGGCGACAGGCCGGCCAGCTAATGACAGATGCACAACGATAGTCGATACAGGCTCCGAAAAGAGTCCGGGCGCGGCGTGCGCCCGGACCTATACCCATCTCATCGATTCGCTGTGATCGTTTCCTTGTAGGCGCCAGTCTTCATCTGGTAGAAGGCCGTGAGCAACGGCAACTGCACCTTTTTGATGGCCTTGGCTTCGGCATCCTTGGCGCAGGCATCCGCGCCAATCTCCTCCAGCCGTCCGCCGGACGGTGAGCAGACGCGCACGGCAGCCGAATGAATGCGGCCATAGAGCGCTTCCACCCCAGCAGGCGTACCCACATTCAGGTCCTGAAATTTGACGGTTTCAGATCGCACCTGCTCGTCAGCAAGAGCATTGGACGCGACAAGCACGCAGGCCAGCAAAATCGCGGTGGAGTGGACAATAAAAGCCCTGTTAACGGTCTGAAGTTTTGAGTTCATGACGATCTCCTCGGTTAAGGTGTCTAGGAACTTCGCTCGGTCTGGAACCCCGGCTTCGCCAAGTAGTCCTCAGGCCTTCAGGTGTTAATTTAGCGATCCGCCGACGGGAGATCGTTAGGGAGTTGTTAGGAAGTCGTGATATCTGAAGGCCCAAATCAGCCTGGATCTGCGAGACACGTGCCCAATCGATGGCCCAACGCACAACACAAGTGGGTTCGAGCCGGGAGCGTAGGCCTGCGCGCCGATCACGTTACGGTCGCTGCGACGGGCGTAATTCCATCCGCGCTCCCCCGCCGCGATTTGCAGCGGCCATAACGCGAGCGCATGCTTAGGACGGCTATCAGGGCGCAGCGTATGTCAAAAGCAGGAGACCGCGCACCGCTATCGACTGAGATCTCGCCCCTCGAGACCGGAATCGATCCGCAGGCCTTTGACCGCGACCACAGCGAAGGGCTAAACGAAGGCGTGCGGGGTTCCTCGACCGGCCCGGAGGCAGCTGCCCTCCATGACCGGCTCGCAATCGGTCAGACGCTTTCCAACCGCTACCGCATCGAGCGCGAGCTCGGTGAGGGGGGGATGGGGATCGTGTACCTGGCCACCGACATAGAGGTACTCGGCGAGACGTTTGCAGTCAAGGTCTTGAAAGAAGCCCTTCATCCCGAGACGCTCGCCCTTTTGCGCGAGGAAGTTCACAAGACCCGAAGACTGAGCCATCCAAATATCGTGGATATGCACTCGGTGAACGTCGACGGTACGAAGCTCTACGTGCTTATGGAGTACCTCGAGGGTAAGTCACTGAATGAGCTGCTGGATGAAGAGTTTGGCCGCGGCATGCCTCTAAGGCACGCCTGGCCGATCATCGAAGGCGCGGGAGCGGCGCTCGGCTACGCGCACGATCATAACGTGATTCATAATGACCTGAAGCCCGCAAATGTCTTCGTGACGACCTTTGGCAGGACGAAGCTGCTGGATTTCGGCATCGCGCGGGTCTCGCGCGGTCCGCTGCTCCACAAGCCGTCAGGGCCGCTCGCGCTCACACCCGCCTATGCGAGCTGCGAGATGCTGGAAGGTTGGGAATCGGACGCACGCGACGACGTCTATTCGTTCGCCTGCGTAATTTACGAGATGCTTTGCGGCAAGCGTCCGTTCGGCGAGCTCACCGCGCTTGAGGCCCGCGAAACCGGTGCGCAGGTGCCTCCGCTTGAAGTGCTGTCACGGGGACAGAATGCCGCGCTTAGCAGAGCACTAGCCTTTGACCGCGAGGCGCGGACCACATCCGTGGAGAAGCTTCTCGAGGGGATGGTCGCCGACCAGAAGCCCCGCATTCGCCCAAGAGTGGTTGTTGCAGGCGCACTCTTCGCTGGGGCCATGGCTGTGGGGTTGAGTTATTGGGCGCTCAACAACCGCCTGGTCCCCAGGCCCTCCGAAGTGCGTGTTACTTCCACCGTTGCCGGCTTCAACCCTCCGCCGCACTCGATCGCGGTGCTGCCGTTCGTGAATATCAGCGCGGATAAGGAACAAGACTACTTTTCCGACGGTCTCACGGAAGAGTTACTCAACTCCCTATCCCGCATCAACGAGCTGCAGGTCGCAGCGCGCACCTCGTCCTTCTCGTTCCAGGGAGAGCACCCGGACATCACCACTGTAGGACGCAAACTAAATGTCGCCGCAGTTCTCGAGGGCAGCGTGCGGCGCTCAGGTAACACTGTCCGCATCACTGTGCAGCTCAACAACGCGCTCACGGGATTTCACCTTTGGTCACAGAATTATGACCGGGGCCTCGGTGATGTGCTGGCCCTGCAGTCGGATATTGCGGATGCCGTCACGAGCGCCCTAAAGGTGACACTGCTCGGAAACGTCGCGGCGAGGATCGAGCTGGGTGGGACGCACAATCCGGCCGCGTTCGACGCGTACCTGCGCGGCTTGAAAGCTTCCAACATGGTGCACGACGCTAAAGATGACGAAGTCGCGATCGCCGCGTATGCCGAAGCGATTCGCCTCGATCCGAGCTATGCGCTCGCGCTGGCGGCCCAGTCGCTCGCGCTCACTGACTACGCGGACAATTACGCGACGGGATCCGCGATACGTGCGAGCTATGAGAGTGCGCAGGACGCCGCCCGCCTGTCGATCGCACGCGCACCTACTCTCGCCGACGGATACGTGGCGCTCGCCAATGTCCTCGAAAGTGAATCTCTCGACTTCGCCCAGGCGGCAAAGGAGTACCAGCGTGGGGTGTCACTCGCGCCCGGCGATGTACAGGTCGCGTTCAGATATGGCTACTTCGCAGTTCTCATGGGACACACGGATGATGGATTCGCCGCCATCCGTCGCGCCGTGCAGCTCGATCCGCTGAATCCCGCCGTACACCGCCTGCTGAGCTTCGCATTCCGGATGTCGCACCGTTATGAAGAAGCAGTGGGGGCCGCGCAGGCGTCCTTGGCTCTCGATGCCCTGAATCCTGGAGCGCTCACCACTCTCGGCCTGGCTTACTACGCCCTTGGCGACTATCAAGGCGCCCGCGCCTCGTGCGAACGCACGCAACGCCCCGCGGGCGCTGCCCGAAGTTACTTCGGCATTCAGGTCTGTCTGGCCCTCTCCTACGAGAAACTCGGGCGACATGCCGACGCGGAAGCGATGCTCACGAACCTGCAGTCCTGGTATGGCGACCGTGGCGCATACCAGTACGCCCAGATCTATTCGCAGTGGGCGAATACGTCCAAGGCGCTCGCATGGCTCGAGAAAGCGATGCGGCTGCGCGACTCGGGATTGGCTGCACTGAAAGTCGACGGGCTTGTGGATCCTCTCCGCGACGAGCCGCGCTTCCAGGCGGTCCAAAATGCGCTGAGATTTCCGCCCTGACAGCCGCGCGGCATTTTCGCGCTGAGACACTGGAAGCTCATGATCAGGCGCACTCTCCGAGGCATAGCGGTAGTGGGGCTAAGAGTCCGAACAGTCCGTAAACTCGGAGCTCGTGCAACAGGTGCTCGCCGTCCTGCCCTGCAGGCTGCGCACTGCGCGCGCTGGCGTTTGCAGCCATGAAGGAGGCGAACAGAAACGGGTCGCGCTCGGCGGAAGCAGTGGAGTTTACAAACGCCCAGACGCCGAATGCGGTGATCACGGTCGCACAAGTAGCTGCGCTGAAACGGCTCAGTCCAACAGTTCGAGTATTCATGTGACGATCTCTCCATAAAAAGGTGATCAGGAGACTTCGCTCAGCCTTAGGACTTTGCTTCGGCAAAGGTCCTTCATGCCTTGGAGGCGAAATTAGCTATCGAGCATGGGAAGATCTTTAGGGACTTCTTAAGAAGTCGTGCTTTTTTGGCGGGCAGACCCACCTCCTCGCCCAAGTTAGGGACAATTATGGCATCTAGATATCTAAAGCGATCTGCTGACGCCTCGATGGAGGGGGGAGACGCTGTGGTCCAATGCTGCGCAATCGAATCGCGCAACGCGGCTACATACGCGGGTACACGTCGATTTGCTAAACGCTTTCCAACAGCTGATAGAACGCATTTTCGGCATGTAAGAGGACTAACAATTGGTTCGATAGGAATTGGTACCTATCTAGGTAGCATGAGCCCTCGCTTTGACCACAGAGCGCGCGCCGCAATCATTTCTGCCGTTGCAAATGGCTGCAATCTGATCGACACGGCGCGCCATTATCGTGGCGGACGCAGTGAGATTGTTGTGGGCGATGCCATTCGCGCCCTGTCAGCAGCGGGTATTGCTGAGCGTAACGAATTGATCGTCTGCTCCAAAGCCGGATATGCATTTGAACAAGACGCTCGCGTCCGACAGTTTTCAGCCAGCACCGTTGATGCAAACGTCTTAAGTCCGGCTTTTCTGTCGTCCGAAATAGCACTCTCGCTTGAACGCACCGGTCTCGATGCGATCGACATATATCTTCTTCATAACCCTGAACTCCACTTGCCGAAGCTTGGGCCGCGAAAGTTCTATCGCACTCTAACCAGTTGCTTCGAAATACTGGAGCGCTCCGCCAATGATAAGAAGCTTGGAATGTATGGCTTGGCGTGCTGGTCGGCTTTTGATCACGACGCGCCCATGTTGATAGACATGTCCAATGTGATGCGTGCGGCACGCCTCGCCGGGGGCAACGCGCGCGATAATTTTGGCGCTATCGAAACACCTCTAAACTGGGTGTATCGGAATCCGGTAGTTGCGCCCGAGAACAGGTCATTGCTCAAGGTATGTCACGAAAACAACCTCGTACTCATTGGGTCGTCGTCACTGCTCGGGGGCAAGCTTGCCCAGCTTCCCTCTGAGCTGGGTACGGCAATTCCGGGGACGTTTAGTGACGCCCAGCGAAGCATCCAGTTCGCCCGATCGATTCCAGGTGTTTCCGCAACTCTCGTGGGAATGAACCGCAAGGATCACATCGAGGAGAACCTTCAGTTGCGACAGATTCCTGTGCTACGGAAATCCCTGGTCCGGCGACTGACTTCCGCGCTGGATAGTGTGTGACCGGGTACGCCCTACCGGTTCGAACCACCGAAGCCGCAGCGCCGCATCGTCAGACGAGCCTTGTCAGATCCTTGTGAACTGGAATCGCTGAGAGCCTGGGCGTCCGGGAAAACGCGTGGGCCGCCAAAATCGCATTCCAAGAGAACCCAGTGAAGGATGCCCGGTGGTCCATCAACTCGGAGGTGCACCGCCATAACGACGAGCGTAGCCAATCGATCTCGCTATTCAGTCCAACAAGCAGCCGAAAATAAATAATGGCTACGGCGACACAAGCGGAGTGAAACGCGTGGTAATACGGTCGATGACGACCGAGCACAGCGGAATGCGCTTTGAAATGGCTGCCTGGAGCGCGAGTGAACAAGCCAACTGTCATGTCAGCGAGTGTAAGGTTCATGTGAACCATTTCGTGAATGACAAATTCAGCAATGTCAAGTGAGGTGAGCTTGCCCGATGGAGCAAGCCATGCGATTCCGAGTAGCTCCGCGCCACTTCCGCCTCCTAATTTGACGCTAGGCCAACAGAGAATGTCGGTGACCAACAGATCGCACAGGTCGCACAAAGACGGATGTTGAAGTCGCAGGAAGAGTAGACCGTGTTGTGCTTGTTTTATCGCAACACTTCGCGATTTATTGCTGTAGCTTGACGCGCGTACCGAGTTATCGACCAGCTTTTTTGCCCTTGCGACCCTCAGAATGGGGCCGCCTGCGACAATCCGTGGCTGACTGGCGGTGTTAAGGGGCGCACCGTTTATTTGGGTAAGAGCCCGAACATATTCGCGCTTGAGCGAATCAATAGTCGGTATCTTGTTTCTCACGGCCGCCGTCAATAGCGCGGCGCGACGCACCGTATCTTCCAAATCCAGATAGAAGAAGGCAGTCGCAGTTCTGCGCTTGAGTGCCGCAGAATTCACGACGAGACATCGATCCGCCAAGGCCACAAGTTGGGGGCATCCTGCTTCGCGGAAGTTTATTTTGGTGGAATCTTACGTCGCGGATGTCGTCGAATAACGAATTCGTTGCCGCTCACGAGCTTCTCGGCCTGGTCCAAAAACTTCCGCAAGTTTACTCGGACCTGTGCGACATCCTTCTCAATAACCCCCAGTCCCTCAAGCGCAGCCTCCAACTCTCCACGGCGCCTATGTTTCGCACCCGGTTTCTTTTTATTTGCCATACTTGGCCCCTTGTTTTCATCCTAATCTACATTAGCAGTACTTCAGCAGCAACTGCTTGAGTCACCCAGCCTCGAGCTTGAAGTTAACAATGGCGGTTGTACCGTTACAAGGGGTCCGCCGGGTCTTTGGCGATGACACTCAGTAGTCGGCGCAACACACGTCGGTTTCAGATGCGATGCCAGGATGGCCACAACTATCGTTTCGGATCGCGCAGCTCGAACTCCTCCCGACCTCCTGGTTCATAGCCAGGAGGCCGGCCTTCGACAGGGCGCACATAATAAGGGCATTTCATTATCCGCGCCCTCAGGGGACCAACCTTTTAATACGATGATCTTGCCGTCCAGCAGATTCACCATTCGAGCGTATTCACGACACGATTTGGACACGCTATGCGGTAGATTGAGTCTCGCCGCACCTAAAAAGCTCGGTCGTTACAACTCCGAAGGCTCCAAGGCCAAGGCATTACAAGGTCAATGTGCCTGGATTTGCGCGACAAATGAAACCGCCCTCTCTCGATCTGTCTCACTAGGCGCATTATTTACCCAGAGCTGACCAAAGAAGGCAGCGTCGGAGACTTGCCCCGTCCGGGAACACATCGTCGCAAGCGCGCGCGCGAGTGCACCGTTCTCCGTGTGTTTTTCCATCACGGCATGCGCACGTTTGGAGAACACCTGTGCTGCAGCACTGTCGTGCCGTAAGCCGTAGAGATAGGCTAAACCAGCCCAGGCGCGCAAGTAATCAGAATCCAGACTTATGGCGCGCTCGTATTCGTCCTTGGAACGGTGACTCAGAGTTTCCGCATCCACCCCGATCGAGGCCTTCTTCGAAGCCACGGCGTCGGCGAGCGCCGCAAGTACATCGCCGGCGTCCGTACGTCCCGCAGCACTTACCGCCGGCAGCGCATCCAACTTCTCCACGGGCGGGAGAGCCGCGCCAAAGTTGCCGTCTCGCAAATTAGCGCGCGCCGCGACGCTGAGCCCCAATTCGTCTCCAGCATCTTCCCGCACTGCCTCGGTAGCCAATTGCAATGCATCAGCGCGGTGTCCAAATCGCAGATTCAAATCGGCGAGTCGTGCCTTCGCCTCAGACTCCGTCAAGCGGCGAGGGTCACTGTGCTCAGTCGGCTCGCGCGGCACTTTGACTGTAAATGAGTACGCCGGCTCCCTCATCGCCTTGAGTAGCTCTTTGTCCAGGTCCTCGTGGCTCAACTTGAAGCTCGCGGCAAATGCATCCTCCTCAGATTTGCCGTCGCGCAACAAACCGAGGTATTGGCTGAACTCTGCCTTAAGCTTACCCCGCACAAGTATCTCATACGCCAGGAACCAACTCTCCGCCTCAAATACCCTGCGATATTCGAGGTTTTGAAGTTGAGGATCGCCGCCTTGCATTCGAAGCAAAACGCGTGTCGGAATCAAATTGGACAGCGTCAAAGTTCGAGAATAACCTGCCGGGACCCAACCCGTCTTTATCTGCTCGACTTCGAACTCAGTGTTGGCGAATACTTCCGGGACGCCGATTCGAAACCAATAAGGACAGCGCAACAAACGCCCGCTGATCAAGACGCTGCCGGTATAACCAAAAAGGGCGCCATGCCATCGGTTCGAATTCCTTGCCGCCTGTTCGGTTACTACAATTACCTCATAGCCGGTAGAGTGGTAAAAGGATTCATACCCCTCGCCGAGGAATTGGCTTGTTTCCTTGTGCGGTAGTTCGTAGATGTGAGTCCGTACACGCGACTCGCTCAGCTGCATGATACTGGTTAGCGCCGTGTCGAAGCGCGCCACACTATGCGCCAGTGACAGAGCCCGGCCGGCGCTTTCTACCGTAGTAATTTCGAAGTCTTTGTACGCATAGTTCCAGTAGTCATCAGCCACAGCAACACCACTCGCGCCCGATATCAACGTCGCAGCGATTAGAGTAAGACTCTTGCGTAGCATTGTTACGTCCCGTGTGTAAGGCATCAAAACTCGACTCGGAGGTCGATTAGCTGCAGATTCGACCGTAAGCTCCCATGGCCTTTTTTGCATTCCAGCGAGCGCGTAACGCTGCCCGCCACGTCCGCCATATGGCCATTTGCGCAGGCGCAGCCTCATTTGCAAGATTCTGTATTTCCACGAGTGCGTCGCCACGACAGCCCAGATTCGCGGGAGGGCCAATGAGCTCGGAAGCGGCTTCGTCTTCCCTGCGCGCCACCATTACAGCGCGCTCACGAATCTCCGGCGGGTAGACGACATGACGATTGCCTGCAATATGGACCGCCGTCGCCGAGCGCAATGCAATTCGCTGTGGCGTGGCACGCCGTTTCAAGATAGCAAAGAAAACAAATACCCCCGTAAGTAGTTCATGATAGCTCCACTGACTCATAAGACGGATGTGCCCGTCAGTGACTCATGATGAAGGCCCAAATGGCATAGGCGCCGCAGATCGACGAACAGTACCCGAACCGATCGTACTGGTCATCCGAGCTGGCGGCACACGGCAGGTCGGAGACATTCCGGATCGAGACCCATTTGGTGAAGGAAACGGCCTTGAGCGCGGAGGCAACATAGGCGTCGTTCTCATCGAGCGTGGCGCCCAGGGTCCGATAGGTAACAATTCTGCCGCACTCATCGTCGCTGATGCGCGAATTGGTAACGACGTCGGTGAGGCTGGTTCCCGAGGACTTGTAGTAGATCGACGGCGCGCCGCTGGCAGCCTTGCGCCCACCTACCGAGATGAGACCGCCGTTGATGCATTTATCTTTCTTGAGAATCTCCGCGTTGGCATAATCGAACCAGTTGCCGTAGCCTGTTGGCGCGTTGCCTCCGACGACATTCCCTAGACCCGACAAGCGCAGCGCTTGTTGCTCAATCGGCATCGTCATGCCGAAGCGAGCGCTGTTGGTAACGACGACGTCGCCGAGATCAAGCGATGCCCAAATGCCGCCGGCGGTACCCGAAGTGACGACGGTCCCAACAGTGCGGCTTGAACTGGATCCGACGAGCCGTTCGAAGAATAGGGTCGTTTCCGCCGGCTGCAATTTTGGGTGAAATTCGCTCTTCAGGCAGAGGACGCTCTTGCTGTTCACCGTGGCCTGGAAGAAATGAGCGTGGTACTTCTCCTGGGCGGGTGGAGCGAGGTCGCTGAAAAGCAGCGGAGTGAAATTATTGTCGTCCTGTCCGTCAAACCTGTAGAGGTCTTTGCCGAAGACCAGCGCCATCGCCTGCGTTTCCGCTGCGGTCCAGGTGATGATGACGAAGTCCGACTTGGGTACCACGGAGACTGTGGCGTCGCTCGGGGCGGGGACGACGAGTTTGAGATCAACCGTGGTGGTTGCTTGGCAGGTGCTGCATTGAACGGGCATGGTATCCTCGGTGAGGCTCTCAAGATTCGTGGGTCTACGGGTCGTACACCGCCTTCGTCAGGGGTCTAGTTCACGGGCCTCGGAGGTTCGCCACTTGCATACACATAGTCCGGAAAACCCTCGGAGGACCTAGGGCGGCAGGCGCCACCAGCCGAGCCTGAAATCCGTTTCCACTAGACCCTTCATTTAATCTGTCCCTAGAACCCGAGTTATCTCAGCCCTTAGAAGCGGTACACTGCGGGGTTTGCCCCTGGTCCGCCAATGCGCTTAGTGGGCGGGAAGCTGGTTAGCAACCAGGCACTCGATAAGAGAAGCATTTCCGGCGCCGACGCGTACAAAATGAACGCCCCAGCAACGAGCAACAAGGTCGAGAGTCCGATTCGCTCTAGGATTCCTGTTTAGTGCGCAGGCCTTTCACTATTTGCCTTCGGCCAGGAGTCCCCATATTAGGATTCAATGACCGCACTTTAGCTTGCGATGCTATCCGGTTCCACAGTGCGGATCGTGCGCGGATCAATGTGCAATGGTGGAACGAGCGAAGCGGATAGTGCGCTCAGCAAACAGATGACGAACAGACTACAAAACGTCATGTGCAATGACCCCTGAAGCGCGTCTCTTGTTGCGACACCGGTCAGCGTAAAATCCCGAGGCGCATCAAGCAAGTGACGCAACTGCTTTGAAGTCACAAGTGCGCCCGCGTGGCGGGAAATTCCAAGGTTGAACACGGCGCCCAGAAGTGTCACTCCGAGCGTGCTGCCGAGGTTGCGGCTAAACAGATTTGAGGCAGTAACGCTTGCACGTTGCGTCCTCTCGACGAGCCCCTGGATGATCAGCATGGAACTAACGTTGACGAGCCCCATACCGACGCCCATCGTCGCCGACCCTAGTGCGGTCGTCACCCACGAACTCGTTTGCGTAAGCAGCGCGAGTGTGCCCGATCCCACGGGCAGCAGCGCTGCGCCAATGAGCAGCATGCGTCGCAGACCGACTTTCATGAAGTTGCGCGCTGCGAAGGTTGCCCCAATCGGCCAGCCGATCATCACCGTCGTGAGCGCAAGGCCCGCGATGACGGGCGTCTGTTGCAGCACGCCGCGCACGTACATCGGCACAAAGGTCGTGAGGCCCATCAGGCCTACGCCGGTAACGAGCGCCGTCCCGTTTACCGCTGCGATCGGCCGCTGCCTCCAGAGATGAAAGTCGATGACGGGATCGCGCGCGTGCCGCTCCTGAAGGACAAAGAGCAACGCGCATACACAGCAGCCGGCGACCCAAAGCGATACGCGCAAAGGGCCCATTGAAGACGCCTCCGTCGCGGCGATCATGAGGCACGAGCAGGCCATCGTGAAGAGTGCGGCGCCAATGAAGTCGATCGAAGGAACTTCGTGCCCGTGATCATCCTCAAGGAACACTATGAAACTTATCGCCGCAGCAATGCCAATCGGCACGCTTACCCAGAAAATCCACGCCCAGGATAATGCGCTCAGGATAAACGCACCGGCCATGGGACCTATGAGCGCCGAGATGGCCCAGACGCCCGCAACATAGCCTTGTATTTTGCCGCGCTCGGCTCCCGGATAGTGGTCGGCGACGATGGTCAGCGCGATCGGCAAGATGGCGCCCGCCCCTACGCCTTGAATGAGTCGAAACGCGATCATGGACGGCATGGACCACGAGAATCCGGTCAGCAACGAGCCGAGCGTAAAGACCGTGATGCCGGTCAACATGATGCGCTTTCGGCCGTAGGCGTCCGCGAGCTTGCCGAATACGACCGTCATCGCCATCTGGGTGAGCGAATAGGAGGAGAATACCCACGCATAGAGTCGCAGCCCGCCAAGCTGCGCGACGATCTGCGGCATCGCGATCGAGACGATCGTCATCTCGAGCGAAATCATCGCCATGGCGACCATGATGGCCCCAATCACGAGCGCTCGATTGGAGATGCGGCCCCGCTGCCGTTTTTCCGCGCTAATCTTGGCGGTCCCCGCTACCGGGCGCACTCCAAATCGAGAGTCCCTCGCTCACGGCACCGGCGGGCGCACCAGCGCCCGCAAAGACTTCTTTTTGATGATGCGTTAGAAAGAGGTAGTCCTCGCGTACCGTTCCAAATACGTCGATATTGAGTACGCGTAGGTCGCCGGCAGGCCATGCGGTGTGCGCCGCTCCGGACGGAATCCGTGCCGCGCTGCCCGGCGGCATCTCGACTACCTCTCCGGCGATCTCAAGGTTGAGACTTCCTGCCACTACGAGCACAAGTTGATCGAAGGGGTGACTGTGCGGAACCGGCCGCGGCATGCGCGGCTCAAACCAGTTGAACGTAACGATGGCGCCGTCGGTACGTAGTGCCGTGCGACTTAGGTTTCCATCGAATATGGTCTGCCGTGGCAGTTCTCTCCAGGAGTAGAGATGTATCGCCATGGTGCACTCCAGGGACCCCGTCCCTGACCGAGTATTCCCGAATCCTAGGTTTGCCGCTGCCAAGCCGAAATCCGATCGCAAGCCTGCAGAGATGCAGAGCTGGCTTGATTCTCATGCCCACACCCCTGGACCGAGTCGGGCTACCCAAGACGCACGACCTTCATTGGAGCTTCGGCTCCGGCGAGGTCCTACCCTCGCCCAGGATCACACGGCATTCAAGCGCGACGCTACAATGTTCCATTGTGCGGAACGACCCGAGTACTCCACGAATGCGTCTCAAGCAAACCAAGCTTTTAATAGCGGCGGCGGCGTCCGATTCGTTTGGCGACGCAACCCGGTTCGATAAGCACGAATGAGCGATGCCATCCGCTCCGTGCAGCGGGCACTGCGCCTCCTTCGCCTCATGAATACGCGTTCCGCGTGGACACTCGCGGAACTCGTGCGTGAACTGCAACTGCCGAAGACGTCCGTATTTCGCATGCTCCGTACCCTCGAAGAAGAAGGCTTCGTACAGTCGCCGCCGGGAACGCATGGACTCTACCGCATTTGCAGCTCCGTTCAAGATCTCGCTTCCGGGATCACCTCCGAATCCGTACTCGCCGATATTGCGGCTCCCATAGTGATTGCGGGCACTAAACGCCTGCGATGGCCGTTGTCGCTGGCGGTGCTCGATGACTGCTATATGCGAGTCGTATTTTGCGGGATGCCCTACTCGCGCCTGGCAACGAGAACCACCACGGTGAATCGGCGCTATTGGATGTTTACCTCGGCACTCGGGCGCGCGTATTTCGCGTCTTGCCATCCTGTCGAGCAGCGGGTCATCACCGAGCGTGCGACGGAGGTCCTGAACGAGCATGGGCTCGATTGGCCCTACACCGCCGCAAAACTTGCGGCCGAAATGAAGGCTACGCGCCGCGCGGGCTATAGCGTCCGTTGGGCCGCCCCCAAAGATGCGACATCGGCATTGGGTGTACCCATCGGCGCGGACGGCGAACTCATCGGCTCCCTCGTGTGTTCGACCTACCCAAAATCGCTCAATGAAAGGCGCATCGCGGAGCTGAAACCCGAGCTGCAGAAAGTTGCCGCCGATATTGCATTGCAGTGGCGTGCGCGCCAACACGAACTCGCCGGCCCGGCACAGCGATAGCCATTCCGGTGTGCGGAATACGCGCCGTTCCCGGTTGAGAGCCGCTGCGAGAAGTGGGATGTTCATTCTGTTGGCAAGGTTTCCTACAGCAGGGTGACCGAGGCATGCCAGAGGCAGCATTTTCGGATCGGCGGGTCTTCGTCTATGAGCGCATGGATCCGACGGATCAGTCACTCGACTGGCTCCAAGAACGCGGCATTCGGGTGACTCGTGGCCGCCCCATGTGGCAGCAGCCCTATGCGCGTTATACGGAAGCGGAAATCATCGCCGCCGCGGCGGGTTTTCCGGCGCTCATGGGAGCAAGCGGAGTGCAATTCACTGCGCGCCTCATCGCGGCGCTGCCCGAGCTGCGCTTCATCTCCAAATTCGGCGTAGGCGTCGACAACATCGATCTTCCCGCGGCCGCACACCGCGGCATCCTGATCGCCAATACTCCCGAAGACTCCGAGGCCGTGGACGTCGCCGAGCACACTCTCGGCATGATCCTCGCCTTGAGAAAAAAACTGCTGCAGTGGACGCCGCATTACATGCGGCAGGGTGGATGGCGACCGGGCATATTCGCCGAGACGGTTGCCGGCAGCACCGTGGGCATGATCGGCCTGGGCCACGTCGGCCGCGCCGTGGTCGCGCGTTTGCAGGGCTGGGGCGTCAAGATTCAGGCACATGATCCCCACGTCGCTTTGGCGCCGGCCGACGTCCAACTCACCGACCTCGGCACGTTACTCAAAACTTCCGACATCATCAGCCTGCACGCGACGCCGTCGGTCGAGAATCGTCACATGATTGATGAGGCTGCATTCGGCCTCATGAAGCCGACGGCGATCCTGATCAATACCGCGCGCGCTGGCCTCGTCGACACGCGCGCCTTGATCAAGGCACTCAAGAGCAAGAGAATTGCCGGCGCCGCCGTCGATGTCTACGACGAGGAGCCTCCGGAAGCAGACAGCGAACTTTTCCGGCAGAAAAATCTTGTCGTGACGCCGCATACCGCGGCCTGGACCTGGAAGGGTGTGCAAAACATCGCCTGGCACGCCGCGCGCAATCTGTCCGCCATGATGCTGGGTGATGGGCATGCCGACCTCGTCAACTTGAAGGCGCAATCATGAGCCGGGTCAGTCCTGATGCGGCGAAGAACATCGAGTTTCTGGGCTATTCCGACCAGGGCGGCCGTCCCGACGGCGTCCAGGTCATGGTCAACAAGGGCCATGCGTATGTCTCGCACCCTTTCAGTGCCGGCGCCACGGTGATCGACGTACGCGACCCGCGCAAACCCAAAACCGTCGCCTTCCTGCCGGTGCATCCGAAGTCGTGGTCGCTGCATCTGCAGACGTTCGATGATCTCTTGCTCGTCGTCGAAGAGTTCAATTTCTACTCGGTGTACTTCCGCGAGTCGGACTACTACGGCAAGTCGATCGACAACTGGACGAGTTCGATGTTCGGCAAGCGCGGTGAGGATTTCTCCGCGGGCTTGCGCGTGTACGACATCTCCAAGCCCGGCGCGCCCA
>Ga0302325_10012484_pt1 | contig 18216 bp, 13 predicted proteins | sample Palsa_T0_2_FD_201948 | JGI IMG/M metagenome (GOLD analysis project Ga0302325, IMG submission 201948) | Peat permafrost microbial communities from Stordalen Mire near Abisko, Sweden - Palsa_T0_2 | ecosystem: Environmental > Terrestrial > Soil > Palsa > Peat permafrost | place: Sweden: Abisko...
GGCCTTGAACTCCGCGGTGAACGACCGGCGAGCACGAGGCTTGTTCTTCCCCATGGTCTCCATGATGGACATCCTTTCCGGGGCTTCGCCCCTGATCGTGGATGTCCGTCAAACCGGGTCAGGCCCAGGGTGGCAAGCCGGACGATGAGCTCTCCCGCGGGATGCGTCAACCTGTCTGACAAACCACCACTACTCGAAGGAGCCGCCATGTCGCGCGTCCGCATCCACAACTTCTCGATCTCGCTCGACGGGTTCGCCACTGGCGAGGGGCAAGCCCTGGACACGCCGTTCGGTCACGCCGGACATCGGCTCCACGAGTGGATGTTCGCCACTCGCTTCGGTCGTGGCCAGCTCCTCGGCGAGTCCGGTGGCACCGAAGGTGTCGATCATGCAATGGCCGATCGGCACGGGCCCGGGATCGGTGCGGAGATCATGGGTGCGGGCAAGTTCGGCCCCCCAGGCTGGCAGGACGACCCGGAGTGGCGCGGGTGGTGGGGCGACAACCCGCCGTTCCACACACCGACGTATGTCCTCACCCACCGCCCGCGCCCGTCGTTGGAGATGGAGGGCGGTACGACCTTCCACTTCCTCGCCGCCGCGCCAGCGGACGCACTCGAGGTGGCGCGAGAGGCAGCCGCCGGTCAGGACGTCCGCATCGGCGGGGGCCCGACCATGATGCGCGGGTTCATCGCCGCCGGTCTCGTCGACTACCTGCACGTCGTACAGGTGCCGATCCTGCTCGGCCGCGGTGTTCGGCTGTGGGACGGCCTGGAGGCGTTGGAGCAGCAGTACAACGTGGAGGCAGTCTCGACGCCGAGCGGCGTCACCCACCTCACGTTCACCCGATGACGACCGGTGTCGGCGACAACGGGCACATAGGGGACGATGCCCAACCCGATGCACCCGCCGGTTGGCAGGCCCCATGGGTGTGGCCGAAGGCATCAAGGCATGCATGTCCCAATCGACGCCCTCCTCGCCGCGCTCTTATGACGAGCGATGCGCCTCTGGTAGCTGAAATTACGGCTCCGGCCTCCCCGTCGAACCGCGTGCCTCGGCCACGACGACGGCTACGTCCGTTATATAGGTGCGGCATGCCAGCATCACCAGCGCGGCGCCGATGAAGTAGAAGGGACTGACGGTCAGCAGGGCCAGACGCAGGTTGCCGAAGAGCGTCGACAGGCCGCCCGTGATGAGCGCGCCGCTGGCGCCGGTGGCCATGATCACATTGGCGGCTGCCGAGGCTTGCGGTCGCATCGGCGAGGGGACAACGTCCATCAGGGCGGCGTAGGCCGGGCCCGTTGTGAGTGCGGTACAGGTGGCACCGAGCGCGATCAGTGGCGCGGCCACGGTGACTCGGGTCGTGGTAAAGGCCATGAGGTAGGCAATGCCGGCGCCACTGAAGCCCAGGCCCGTCAGTATCACCCGAGCGCGCACCATCCCCAGACGCAGCATCCAATCGACCAGGAAGCCTCCAACGAGCACCCCCACGAACGCGCCCGCGCCGAGGATGGGTACCAACGCACCGACCTTGACCGCGCTCAGATGGAATGTCCGCTTGAAATAGGTGAGGCCCCACGTCCCCAGGCCACCCGACGCGATGCCGGTCACGGTGATGCCGATGACCATCATCCGCCAACTGCGTAGTTGGGTAACCGCCCGCACGACGGCTCGGCTCCAACCGACCTCGGGGTGCTGCTCCGCCTCCTTGGCGGCGATGACTCCTGCCTCGATTTCGATCACTTCAACCACGTTGTCGTGCTCGTCGCCGACTGTGGCTGCTTCGAGCTCATCGGCGTAGGCTGCGTCCTGGGCTCCCCGCCGCGGTTCGGGCCGGCCCCTGATCAGGTGCGCTCCGAGCAGCGCCATGGGCAGCCAGACCACAAACGCCCACCGCCATCCCACCGTGTCGATCAGGACGCCCGATCCGACGATTCCGACAATGGCACTGAAGCCGGCACCGGCATTGAAAATGCTGACCTGGCGGGCCCGGATCTTGACCGGCCACCAGTCCGCGATGAGTGGAAGTGCAGCGGGGTCGGTCGCTTCCAGGAAGGACGAGGCCACGCGGAGGATGGCGAAAACCACGAAGCCTGCGGCCGCAAATCCGAAGAGGCGCAGGTCGGGGACGAGTCCCGCCAAGGCAAAGAGGAGGCCCCAGCCGACGAACATGGCCGCCAAGACGCTGGTCCGTCGATGGCGGGCGCAGAACTGCGCGATCGGAACGGCGCCCACGTTGCCGGCGATGCCGACGCAGAACGGGATGATGCCGATGACGAAGTCGCTGACGTGGAAGGTGTGCTTGATCGAGTCGATCGATTGGGCGAAGGTCTGCGAACCACCGTCCTGAAGGCCGTTGGCAAAGCAAAGGGCGACCATGGACATGGCGCCTGCCCCTGCTCCGACGACGACGCGCCGGTTGGCCGAGGTCATGGCGCCAACGAGTTGGACGGGTAGGGCCGGGCCATGGCTCCGGCCGGCGTGCCGGGTGAGACGGGTCTGGCCAGTTGGGCGTGGGGCAACCCCAACTTGAGTAGGAGCACCATCAGGATCGCGATGAGCGCCAGGGTGTACCGCTGGCCTGGCGTCAGCCGGTCAAGGCTGAGGTGCCGATCCTCGCACCAGCTCGTCTCGGTCCTCCGGTCCGGCATCGCCATGGTTACGTCACGACCCTCATCGAACCCTCGGCGTTGCCAGGGAGGTCCATGGCCTCGGTACCCAAGTAGGCGGCGATGACAGCCTGGTCCCGGGAGAGAAGATCCGGGGGCCCCTCGGCGATCACCTGACCAGACGCCAGCACGTACAGCCGGTCGACGAGCCCCACCACCATGGGTATGTCGTGCGCCACCACAATGAGGGTGGCGTCCAGGTGGTCTCGGATGCGGCGTAACACCGGCGTGAAGGCCTCGACCTCACGCTGCGCGATGCCTCCGGTGGGCTCGTCCAAAAGGATGACGTCGGCACCCATGGCGACGATGCAGCCCAGCTCCACAATTCTTCGGGTGCCTGTCGAGAGATCAGCGGCCCGCCCCTCGGCATAGGCGGACAAGCCGAGCAACTCCATCAGCTCGGCGCTGCGCAGATCCTTGCGTCGCTCGGCGGCACGGGAAGGCGGGAGACGCAGCAAGGACGGGATGAACTCGGTCGGTTCATCCCGCTCGAGTGCCACCTTCAAGACGTCCGTCACCGTCAGGTCTTCGAAGAGGCGGGCCTGCTGGAAGGAGCGAGCCAGACCCAGAGCGGCCCGGTCTTCGGGGCGCAGGTCCGTGACATCCTCGCCATGCAGCAGGACGTGCCCGGAACGTGGAGCCGTGATGCCGTTGAGGACGTCGAACAGGGTCGTCTTCCCGGCACCGTTGGGACCGATGAGCCCCACTATCTCTCCGTGGTCGGCATGGAGCGAGACGCCGTCAAGAGCAGCGACACCACCGAAATGCACCACTGCCTCTCGGACCTCTATGTCGGGAGGGTCGCCTGGTTGGGGCCCACGGCGCGGAATCGGCTCGAGCAGCATGGGCCCGCTGGCTGCGACGACCGAGGCGGACGTTGATTCCGGGTCGATCCCGGTAAGGGCGCGCACCACGAAGTCACGCAGGCGGAATGCCAGTGAGGCGAGCCCTCCCGGGACGAGCATGATTACCAGGAGCAAGCCGCCGCCCGAAGCGAGGAGATCCACCCATGACGTGGTGATGAAGTACGGGATACCCACGATGTAGAGCGCTCCGAGAATCGCCCCGGTAATCGACGTGGTGCCGCCGATGATCACCATGGTCATGAGGGAGAGCGAAAGTTGGGGTGAGGTGAGTTGATTCTGGCCGAACTTGTAGAGCAGCATCCCGTAGAAGAAGCCCGCCACGCTGGCCATGGCACCCGAGAGCACGAAGGCGAGCATCTTTGTGCCCGGAGGGCTCACCGAGAGGGCGGCGGCCATCGTTTCGTTGTCGCGCACGGCGCGCATCTTTCGAACGACGCCCGTGCTGCGCAACTGGTGCACCACGAGCACGCCGACGATGGCCAGGGTCAACATCAAGTAGTAGTAGGTGTGCTCGTCGTTGAAGTTGACCCCGTGGGCGTTCGGGCGGGCTATTTGGAGCGACGTGGCGCCGACGTTGGAGACGAGCCACTTGGCTTGGGTCAAATACCCGTCGGCAAGCACGCCGAAGGCCAGCGTCGTGACGGCGAGGAAAAGGCCGCGCAGGCGCAACGCGGGTAGGCCGACGATCAGTGCGCCGGCCACCCCGGCGGCTACGACGAAGGTCACTGTTCCCAGCAGGGGGTAGCCGAGCTGTTCCATGCGCCCTCCCACCAACGCACCCACACCGACAAAGGCGGCCTGGCCGAGAGAAACCTGTCCGCTCCAGCCGGTCAGCACGACGAGCGATAGGCAGATCAGCACGTAGAGGGCGAGCGACGAGTACAGGACGTCCTGGTATGGATGCACGAGGTAGGGGATGACGATGGCCACACCCAACGCCAGCATGACGACGCCCGTGTAGGCGGCCCGAACGCGCGGTAGTCGACGTAACCCTGACGCCAGGGGACGGACGACGCCGGCCAGCGACCAGCTCGACTCCTCACCGCCCCGGGCCAGCTGGCGCAGGTCCCGACGGAGCAGGAGGCTGCCGACGATCAGCACCACGATCACGATGTCAACGTCGCCGCTGCTCGGGTAGTTCCATTCGACCAGGGCCTCGGCGATGCCCAGCACCACCCCGGCCCCGAAGATCTGAGGCAGGGAGATGAGTCCGCCCATCATGGCGGCGCCGAGACCCCGGATGAGGAGGGCGCTGTCATTGGAGATGGCTCCGGTCCCGCTGGCGCCAAACACCGTACTGAGGACGGGCTGGGTGGGGCCGACGAGGATGGCGGCGACGCCCGCCAGCAGTCCGGCGATCGCCCAGACGGCCACTGACACCCGACCCGTCGGCACCCCCGCCAGCTCGGCGGCGTCGAAGTTCTCGGCCATCGCCCGGCTGGCCGTGCCCACGCTGGTCTTCCTCATGAAGAGCGAGAGCGCTACCGCGAGCAACGGCGCCGCTACCAGGATCAAAAGGTTGCTGGAGGTGAGGTCGATCCCCGCCACCTTCCAGGTGCCGTGGAAAGGGACCGGAAACGGCCTCGTGGCCAGCTTGGTGGTGTTGAGATTGACCATGAACAGTCCTGGAATCAGGAACAATTGCGCGGCGGCAATCGTCGCCACCAGGACGACGAGCCGCGGTGCCTTGCGCAGGCGGCGCACGATCACCAGTTCCATCACGACGCCGGTGCCGGCGGCGAGGACCAGCGCCAGCGGGAGCGCCGCCCAGTAACTCCAGCCGTGGTCGACCACCTGGGAGGCCACAAACAGGGCCGGGATCACCCCCATGGCGCCCTGGGCGAAGTTGACGACCCGCGTCGCCTGATAGGTGAGGCTGAGTCCCATGCCGAACAGTGAGTAGCTCGTCCCGGTGATGGCACCCAGCACGATGATCTGCAGCGGCAACTGAAGGTGGACCAGGGGCAGCGTGATGCCCGGAGACACGACCCTTACTGGCCCTCTCTGATGGCCGCGGCCACCGTGGCCGCGTCATCGAATTGCGCCCAGGTCCCCCATGGGCCGGTCGGGCCCCACAAGTTGTCGGTCGGCTGCGGACGGCTCGCCTTGCACTGCTCGGTCTGCCAGTCGTTGTCGCCACCGGTCTCGGGCCCATTGGTGAAACTCACCGATTCGTACTCGGCCGTCTGGAGATTCTGGATCTGCTCCATGGCGCTGATGTAGCGCTGATCGGTCAGGTCGGGGCCGGCGTTGTCGAGGGCCTTGAGGATCACATCCATGTCCGAGCATTCGTCGAGGATGTACCTGATGATCGAGTCATCCTTGTACACCTCCAGGGTGGTGCCGGTCTGCTGCTCGTAGGCGTCGATGCACTGGGTGGCCGCCGTGTTTCCATCCGGGACGGCCGGGTTGCCCGATGACCAGTCCCAGAACCTCGAGCCAAGCCCGAGATCCCCGTTCTCGTCGTCGGCGTTGTACTCGACGCTGGCCGCGGAGTCGTCGAACGCATTGTCACCGGCGTCGACCGTCGGGTATGTCGGGTGGTAGCCGACCCCGTTGGCCTGGCCCTGGAATCCCGACGGCTCGGTGAGTGAGCCGAAGACAAAGACCACGTCCACGCCGGCGGCTTTCATCTTCTCTACGGCGATCGGATCGTCCGATGACCCGGCCTCGTCATAGGCGTAGTTGACGGCCAAGCGGTGACCGAGTTTGGCCAGCTCAGGTATGAACGTGGCATTGAGGAGCTGCTGGAATCCGCTGTCGGTGTTGTCATCCGGGGCGTAGAGCCCGAGCGTGTGGCCCTTGAGCAGACCCTCGGTATTGGCCCAGTCGGCCCAGGCCGTGAGGGACTGTTCCAGCGACGGGCCCACTTCCCAGAAGTAGTTGCCGTCTCCCGTATTGGTGCCCAGCGAAGCTCCACCTCCGCTGTCGTAGGTCACGACCTTGTACCTCGTGGCCAGGCACGCGTCACCACCGATACCGAAGCCGGTCAGGGCGACGAAAGGAGCCTGTTCGCCCAATTGCTCACAGGCGGATTCCACTGAAGCGCCGGTGGTGTCGAGTTCGTTGGCATCGGCAAAGACCGGCTCGATGTTGCGGCCGTCGACCGGGAGCAAGCCTTGCTTGTGCCACAGAGCGATGAGGCCCTTGACGATTGCTTCATCGGTGGCCTCGCCGCCATTGTTGCAGCGAGGGCAGATCGACCCGATGGTCGTCGATGATCCACCGAGGACAGCCAGCTTGATCGAGGTGGCGGTGACTCCCTGGGCGCTGGCGCCACTGTTGGCCCCCGTGGTGTCGGTCGTCGCGGCGGCTCCCGAGTTTCCCACCGGGCCTCCAGCCAGGTCGAAGGGCGTACCTGCCGCCGAGCTGTCCGTGGGAACGGACGCACCCGGAGCGCCCGTAGGAGACAGTCCGGCGCCGTCGGTTATGGAGGTCCCTGTGCCGGCGGGTCCCGATTGCCCCGAGGACGTTGCCGAGCCAGGGGCGCCTCCGGCATCCGCTATCCCGCCGGACCCTCTCGCCGCCAGAGCGCCTTGAGTGGATGCGCCGAGGCCGGAGTGATTCGGAATGAACAGAGCTGCGGCCAAGATCCCCGCCACGAACGCGGCCATCGCCGTCGCCGGCATCCGGCCCTTGCCTCGGGCCCGTCGCGCCCTTGCTCCACTGCCGCCGGGGTTGTCGGTGAGTGGCCCGGCCAATGAGGTCTCCAGTCCATCCGGCTCGACGAGGGGCGGTGCCACTCGACGTTACAAAGCGAATCCTCCATTATCGACCATTTTGGTAGGATTCCCCGAACCGTTCGCGTGCTTCGGTTCATTGGCAGGGACTCAGCCGTTGGGCGTGACCGCATCCAATCGCCGCCGAACCTCCGACGTGTTGACGCCGAGAGCGCCCAGCAGCACCGCCGCAGGATCTGGTGGCTGGAGAGCGACGATCTGAGCCAGTAACTGCTCTGGCGTGACCTGGGTCTTCCGGTGATTGGGCTTGACCGCCTCCTCGAGCACTCTCTTTGCCGCTGGGGTCATGCGGAGCCGATCCTTTGTCATGACGTCTCTGATCCTGGGCCGCTTCGGCACGGCGCGCATCGGCAGTGGGGGAGCGTCGGTGCCGGACCCCAGGCCCACGGCGCCCAGCGCTTCGTGATCGAGCGACTCAAGGGCCTGGCGACCTTGCTGCAAGCTCACGCCCAAGGCGGCTTCGATCGACGGAATTTCCAACAAGGCGAGCAAGAGATGATCAGTGCCCGTTCGGCGATCACCTCGGCGACGAGCCTCCTCTCCGGCCTGCAGATAGACGGCCCAGGGGTGAAGCGTCCCTGGCGCAACGGATTCGGTGGTCACGATGACTCCTTGTTGTACTTGGTGTGCACGGATTGGCGGGTGACGCCCAAGGCGTCTCCGATCTGCTGCCACGACCAGCCCTTTCGGCGTGCCGACGCGACGTGGTTCGCCTCGACCCTTTCAGCCAGGCGATGAAGCGCCAATGACGCGCGAAGCCCAATTGCCGGGTCATCCGACGAGACGCTCACGCTGAGTTCTTCGATGTCCATGCCTGTCAGTATGGACTGACATCCTTCGCGTGTCAATCTAAACTGACACAAGGGATCGCCACGCCGGAGCGCCTGCTGCATGCTCTGGTTACACGAGAGGGGATCGCCATGGAGATCATCAACCTGGGTGCGGGGGACGGGCTGCCGCCTGTGGATTGGAGAGCCATCGTCGAGAAGCTCAGTGACGGCTCGGCGCCAGCGCCCGACGCGCACAACGCTCGCACGAAGTGGCTCATCACCGTCAACGAGGACGGCAGCCCGCACGTGACCGCTGTCGGTGCCGTATGGCTGGACGGCACCTTCTGGTTTCAGACCGGCACGGGCACCCGCAAGAGCCGCAACGTCAGGCGCGATCCGCGCTGTTCGATGGCCTTGTCCATCCGCGACGCCGACGTCGTTGTCGAAGGTGACGCAACTCGGGTGACGGATCCCGCCAAGGTGGCGCGCGTCGCTCAGGCGTGGGTGGACGGCGGTTGGCCGGCGGAGCCTGATCAGAGCGGGCTCGGCATCACCGCACCGTTCAACGCACCGTCGCAGGGCCCACCTCCGTGGGCCGTGTATCGCATCGAGCCCCGCTCGGCGACTGTGACGTTGGGCGTGGAGCCGGGAGGTCTGACTCGCTTCAGGTTCTGATGTCGCGCTCGGCTCCAATGTCAGCCTCGGCGCCTCGCGACGGGAACATCTCTTCGAGCATCAGCCGGGTTCGCGGAGGAATGATGTGCTGCGGGTAGGCGGCCCCGACGACCGCCAGGCCCTCGTCCGGGGTGCTGAGCCCGCAGAGGCGGTACAGCTCTCGGATGTCGTCTTGGTCACGCTCGACGCGCGCGGCGAGGAGCTTCATGGCTAAGAGGTATCGCGGTGAGGCGGCGGCAACCTGGAGATGGTCTGCTTCGAAGACGGTGATACGGGCCGGGTCGTCGCCGGGCATGAAGGCCTTGGCTCCGTCGTTCAACCAGTCGGCAGGGAGCCCAAGGCGATCAGCCACGCTGCTCGCCGCCTCTCGGACATCGCCCGTCGGGCGAAGACAGCATCGACGTCGGCTGTGGACCTCCGCGCGTCATAAGCGATCGCCATCGCGGCACCGCCGACCACGAACAAGTTTGCGCGGACGTCACGACGACCCAATTCCTCGTCGAGCGCCCGAAGCGCGCCGAGGATCTCATCGCGAGTCAGCACAATCAGGCGTAGGACAGGGCGTCATCACAGATGAAGACCCCGTGACGAGCGAAGGAGATGGGGCTCTGGACGAGAGCGCTCGCGTGGAGGCTGCGCAGCCCAGACACGAACCACCAAGGTTCGACAAACCGGTCCGGGTCGTCGACCCACTTCGGTGTGGTGATCCCCCAGCGCGCGCACAGGTGCTCGACGAGCGCACCGAGGAGAGCGTCGTAGCCCGGGTCAGTGGTAGATCGCGGCCGCAGCCGCACCATCTCGACCCGGTCGGATGGCGTTGCCCGATCCAACCGTTCGGCGAACGTGAAGGCGATGCGCAGCGCCTCGGAGGCGCGTCGCGGTGAGGCCTCAAGGGCGGCGCGTACCGCTCCTGCGGTGTCGTCGATGTTCTCCGTCCACACCGAGGACATGGTAGGGCCGCGCCCAGCGGGCAGGTCGTCTTCGTTCTCCTTCCACTCCATGGGCCGCAAGGTACGAGGCCCTGCCCTCGGCTGTGTGTGCGCCGCGCCCTGGTAGGCGTCAGCCCTTGGGCACCATGGTCGACGTCAGCGTGCTCGTCCCCTGCGGGGTGGTCGATACGGTGGTGATCGTCAGCCCGGTACCGACGCAGTCGTAGGAGCCGCTGATCGACGTGGCGCTCGTCCCCCCGGGGGCGGCAACGCCGTTGGCGGTGACGTCGGCGTCATTGGCATCGGTGACCGGGAACGTGCCGGACTTGGCGGTGGTGCCCGGCGAGAAGCCGTAGTGGGCTGTCTCGACGCCGCCGTAGTGGATCGGGCCGAGCGGAGCGGATCCGGTGTCGATGGCCTTGGCACTGCCATCTGCCGCGATGACGACTTCGGCGCCGGCTTCACCGGAGAGGTCTTCAGTCGCGCTCTACGCGCCGGGCCCGAGGTCAGGGTGGAGCACAGACTCCTGGCGCCGGCGGATCGAGTCCGGTATGACCATCGAGCGGCGGGCGCGGGTGTCGAACGCGAGGTCGACGGCCTCGAATGCGCAGAGCAGCCGACGGCGGTCGAGGTCGTAACACCAGTGCATCCGATGCGTGGCCCGCTCATGGATTGCGATCGTCGCCCCGAAGCTCTGGATACGGGTGCCCGCACGCGGGAGCCGATCGAGTTGCACGCGGGTCTCCATCAAAGCCCAGCCCATGAGCTCGCCTTGTGGGCCCTCGTGCAAGTCAGGACCCCAGCCCTCGGCGCGCTCGGGGATCTCGCCGCCCCACAGGAGCATCATCATCGCCTCGGGCCGGTAGCTACCGCGCCCGTCGGTTTCCTCGGCACCGATCGTGCGTGGCTTGCGGATGGCCAGGCCGCGCTCCTGCACCACGTCGAGGCCTGGGGCCGCGGTGAGAAGGTCGACGGTCGGGTCGATCGTACGCGGCGCGGCGTAGGGGAGGGGCGCGACGGCTAGCGCTAGAGCCGCATCGATGGCGGCCTGCGGCACCGCGAGTCGAGCGCCCGACTCGTCGATGGGACTGACGCGGTGAAGGAACGTGGCGGCCAGCCCCTCGGCGTCGGCCGGGACCAGCTCATGGTGCAGGCGCACGCCACCAGCGTCGGCGTCCAGCACTGCGCTCCGCACGAGGAGTGGTGTACCCAACAGCTGCTCACGATGGTGGCGCGTGTAGGTGTCGTGGACGAGGTGAGGACCGGCGGGCCAACCATCAAGCTCCGAGACCATCGAGGCGGTACCCGCGTGGGCGTTGACGCCGTAGTACCGAACGTTCATGTGGCCGAGGTGGTCGATTTGATCGGCGGTCACCGAGCTGGTGTGCGTCACGGCGAGCATCGAGCGACGATACCTGCCTCGGTCGGTTGGCTCTGTCGGGCAGTTCGCCGATCCGCTCAGTACTTGGGGGCGACGAAACTGCCTTTGGGTATCCAACAGGTGCACGACTGCGTGTACAGCAGCAGGCGCACGGGATCGGCCCCGTCGTACTTGCCGGGCCGGTAGGAGAACCCGCCGGTATACGGGTACGGGATGGTGCCGACCTGTTGGAGGGCGCCGGAAAATCGGGTCCTCGTGAGGTCGGTGCCGGCGCCCCGTCCGCCCAGGGCCAACAGTTCGACGAGGCCACACGACTCGAGCATGGCTTCGTACGCCGTGCTCGACCGGGCGAGGTTCATGCCCGTTGCCGCTGCGAACTCCTCGCGGCACGACGCGTCGACCGCCGGCTCAGGGATCCCGACCCGCCACTCGCCGGTGCGCGCCGTTGTGACGCCGACCGCCTCGAACGACGAGGGCATCGCCTCGACCGAGACGTCGGTGGTCATGGACTCGAAGTCGGAGGCGACGTAGAGCGGGTGGTAGGCACTTTTGTCCGCCGACTGGGCGAACTCGCTGCCGGTCAGGAAGTCGGTGAGCAGCATCACCTCGGTGACACCGTGGGCCTGCATCTCCTCGACCGCCACCGGCACCTGGGAGGCAGCCGTCTCGTCGTCGGTCGACATGTCGACGCGATAGGTGACCGAGTAGCCCAGCTGCTGGAGCACGTCGATCATGCCGTCGGTCACCGTGTCCACCGTCCCCTCGAACTGGCGGTCGACGATGCCGATCTTCTTGTTCTTGAACGCGCCGGCGCCGGCGAGCATCCAGGCGGTGTTGGCCAGCGAGCGCAAGCCCGACTCCTCGGAGGTGAAGAGGTAGCCGGCGGAGTCGGCGTAGATCTCGGCCGGCGTGCCGAACGAACCGAGCTCGATGAGGGGCGTCCGGTTTTGCTGAGTGAAGCACAGCTGGGCCGTGAAACTGAGGCCGCCGCCGCTGTCGATGGCCGCGAAGATCGTGTGGTCCTGGGTGGCGGTGAGGCAGGCGGCCTCCTCGCTTGACTCGTCCAGTGGGTTGTAGGTGACGTACACCGGCACGATCGTCCGGCCGGACAGGCCGCCGTGGCGGTTGACGTAGTCGACGAAGGTCCCGTCGTCTTGCTCCTGAGTCTGCACGTCGTAGCCGGGGATCGAGACACCAAGTTTCGACAGCCCACCGAGGTCGGCGAGAACGAACGCGACCGACACGGTGGTCGCGGTGACGCCTTTGTCGGTGCTTGTGAGCCCCGTCGCCGTGCCTGACGCGCCGCCTGGCCCGCCGACGCCGACGCCGGCGCCCGCGCCGACGCCGGTGCCGGCTCCGAAGCCGGCCGCGGCCAACCCGTTGCCGTTGCCCGCCCCGAAACCGGCCGGGCCGCTTCCGCCGGATGTCCCGGCAAGGCCACCGCCGCTCGAAGCCACCGCGGAGGTGTTGCCGCCCGTCGGGACTGTTGCAAGCGGGGGCGCAACGGAGAGCGTCGAGCTCAACCGCGTGCCGAACACAAACGGGATAGCGAGCCCGGCGGCGAGCATGGCCGAGACAACGCCGAGGATGACGATGTACGTAGACCGCCGGGTGCGGAGTCGCAAGGACTTGGTCATGAGGGACTCCCGTCTTGTTCGGCGATGGCGAGCACCGCCCACTGGCTCGCGGTCGAACCCTGATTGGCGACGAGGAGGGCGCCGGGGATGATCGCTACAGCGGCGGGCAGGACCAGTGGCACCGGTCCGCCGCCTGGCGGTGTGATGGTCTTGATCGTCGACCCCGAAGGGGCGATCGACATGATTGAGCCGGTGTGGCGCAGGACGACATAGGCGGTGCGGCTACTCCCTACGGCCAGGGCTCCCGGCTCGGAATCGCGACCGAATGACCTGACGAGGGTCCGAACGCCGGCAACGCCGCCGGCGCCGATCGCCACCCGATACAGGGCGCCGCCATCGGGTGCTGAGGGGTCGAGGGTCGTGCCCACGGTGAACGCAACCGCGGTCGGACTGACGACCAGGCCGTCGGGACCGTCACCCGTCGTGAAGTCGTCCGATTGGTACCACACCGCGGCCGTTTTGTCGCCCGCCCCGACTCGCCAGATCGTGTCCTGGGCGGGGTCGGTGACGAAGAGATCGCCGCTGCTGTCATAGGCGGCGAAGGCGGGCGCCGGCTTGTGGTCGTCGAGGCCGGGCTCGCATGGCGACGCTGCCAGCGACACGAGGCACGCGGGCAGATCGGGAATGGTGGCGACCACCGTCTGGGCGCCGGTCACCATGTCGATGCCGAGAACCCTGGCGGTGTCGGGGTCGAGGACGGTGACGTCGCCCGTGACCGGGTTGACGGCCGCTCCGGTGAGGCCGTCGGCGTGACCCGACGACTGCCCCGTCACCGCCCTGCTGCCGGCCCCCGACCCGTCCGGCTGGAAGGCGAAGATGCGCGACGGGCCGGGGTCACCACGGGACGTGCCGTTGTCGGTGGTCACGTAGACGGTGCCGTCGGCGCCGACCGCCAGCCCGCCCGGTGCACCGGGGGGGCCGACCCGGGTGAAGAGGGAGATGGTCCCGGGCGCCGCGGCGGTCGCGGGAGACGCCAGGATGGTCGGGGCGGGGACAAACGGCGGCGGCGCCGGCCCGTTGGCGACGGTGAGCGCGGGCGGGGCGGCGACAACCCCGGGGGCGAGGCGTCCGGCGACGCTCGGGCCCGGCGCGGGCGCCGGTGTCCCCGTCGCCAGTGTCCCGGTCGCGGTCGCCGTCGCCGTCGCCTGGGGAATCGTCGTCGACGGTGCGCTCAGAAGCGGCGCCGGCACGGCTGGGGCCGCGGCCAACACCGCCGGGTGGGCACTGAGGACAGCGGGCAGGCCGGTAGCAGCCAGCCAAACGGCCAAGACCAGCCCGATGGCGGCCGTGTAGGCCTGCCCCTCGGTCCACCCGAGGCGTCGGGCCACCGGCGCGATCGGACTCACGCGCGTGCGCCGCTGCGGGCGATCGCCCGCTCGTCAGTGCCGAGGTAGGCGGCGACCACCGCCGGATCGCGGCGCACTTCCTCAGGCAGGCCCTCGGCAATGGGGCGTCCCGCGGCGAGGCAGTACACGCGATCGGAGATGCTCATCACCAACGGGATGTCGTGCTCGATGAGCACGATGGTCGCGCCCAACTCGGATTGCACACGCTTGATCAGCGGGCCGAAGGCTTCGGTCTCGCGCTGAGCGACGCCGGCGGTCGGCTCGTCGAGGAGCAGGACGGACGCGTCCTGGGCCAGGAGGCACGCCAGTTCGACGATGCGCCGCGTGCCCGTCGACAGCGTGCCGACGAACGCGTCGGCATAGCGCCCCAAGCCCAGGAAGTCGATGTAGGCCTCGGCCTCGCTCGCCTTGCGGGTCTCTGCCCGCCGGGAGGGCGGCAGGCCGAGCAGAGACGGGACGACTTCGGTGGGTTCGTGCGCTTCGAGCGCGACCTTGACCGTCTCGCGCACGGTGAGATCGCCGAAGAGCCGGGCGTCCTGAAACACGCGGCCCAGCCCGGCGGCGGCTCGTCGGTGGGCCGGGAAGTCCGTCACATCGGTACCGTTCAGGACCACCCGTCCGGCCTCGAGGGCGACGAAACCCCCGATGACATTCAGCAGCGTCGACTTGCCGGCGCCGTTGGAGCCGATGAGTCCGACCAGCTCGCCCCGCCGGGCGCTCACCGTCACGTCGTCCAAGGCCAGGCGGCCACCGAACCTGACAGTGATGTTGGATGCTTCGAGGGGAAGGGCCACATTCTCCGCGTCGTCGGTGTGTACGCGGGCCGGCAGTGGTCGCGCCGCCACGCCGCCGACCGGCTTCGGCTCGGCGGGCGGAAGGCGGCGTGCCGCGAGCCCGAGCATGGCGTCGCGGGCCCGGTGGACGATCTCGATCAGCCCGCCGGGAAGGTAGAGCAGGAGCAGCAGCAGCCCGATGCCGCTGGTCAGCAGGCCCACCGTGTTGGAGTGGTTCCAGAGGGCGGGCAGACCGACCACGTAGACCGCGCCCAGCACGGCTCCCGTCACCGAGCCAAGACCGCCGATGACGACCATCGCCACAACCTGCAACGAGAGCTGCGGTCCGAAGGAGTTGCTGGCGACCTGGATCTGGAGGCCGGCGAGGAGGGCGCCGGCGAGGGCGGCGAGGCCACCGGCGAGCGCGAAGGCCGTGAGCTTTGACAACGCGGGCGACACCGCGAACGACGAGGCGGCCCCTTCGTTGTCACGCACGGCGATCAGCGACCGGCCCACTCCGGTGCGGCGCAGTCGGGCGATCATCGCCGTGCACACCACCAAGAGGGCGAGGCACAGGTAGAAATATGTGCGCTCGGGACGCAGATCGAGGACGCCGAAGAGCTTCGGGCGCGGCACCGTGATGAAGCCCTGCGCGCCGGTGAAGATCTGGAGGTCGAACGCCCAGTTGGACGCGGCCACGGCGAACCCCAGCGTGGTCACGGCCAGGAACAAGCCGCGCACTCGCAGCGCGGGAAATCCGACGGTGACGGCGGCGAGCACCCCGCCCACCGTGGCGTACGCGACCGCGTCGGGGAAGCTCATGCCGCGGCTGACAAGGGCGGCGGTTGTCATCGCGCCCAGCCCGACGAAGGCGAACTGGCCCAGGCTGAGCTGGCCCGCCCATCCCGACAGGACCGTGACCGACAGGCCGACCATCGCGTAGATGACCACCTCGGCCAGGAGGAAGTCGCGGCTGGCGCTGCCGGCCACGACCGGGATGGCGACAGCGACGAGCAGAGCGGTGACCGTCACCAGCGGGCCCATGCGCTTCACCCACCACACGTCGCGAAACCGTTGGGGGATGGTGGCGACGCGGGGTGTGAGCGACCACCCGGCGTCATCGCCGCGGCCCCGCCCGGCACGCACGAGCACGAGGACGAGGACGAGCACGAAGAGGGCGGCGTCGGCCACGCCCGGGTTGCGGACGTTGGCGAAGAGGATGGCCTCGCCGACGCCGATGATCACGCCGCCCGCCAGCGCCCACGGCACCGATATCAACCCGCCGAAGAGCGCGGCAGCCAGGGCCCGCAACAGCAGGCTGGGGCCGAGCGCCTGTGACGGGATGCCGACGATCGTGCCCCGGATCGGGTTGATGAGCACGGCGGTCAGCGTGGACAGGACACCTGCGATGACCCACACCAAGGTGGACACGCGTTTGGTCGATATGCCGGCCAACTCGGCCCGATCGGGGTTGTCGGCGGCGGCGCGGATGGCGATGCCGTGTGGGGTGCGATTGAGGAACAGGGCGAGGCCGACGATGATGGCGGGAACGAACGCCAGCACCATGAAGTGCTCGCTCGACAGACGCAGGGTCCCGATGGTCAGCGTGCGTGAGATCGGCGACGGGTAACGCGCCGGGTGGTGCACGGCCGGCAGCAGCAGCTGGCCGACGAACGCCAGTTGGGCGACGCCGATGGTCGCGACGAGGACGATCACGCGGGGGGCGCGGAACAGCCGCCGGATGACGGCAAGCTCCACGGCGGCACCGATCAGACCGCCGAGGGTGAGGACCAGGAGGAGCGCGACGAAGAAGTTCCAATGCTCGTCGAGGACGAGCTTGGCGAGCAGAGCGGCCCCGAAGGCGCCGATCTCACCGTGAGCGAAGTTGATGACACGGGTGGCCCTGTAGACGAGGACGAGGCCGGCGGCGAGGACGGCGTAGGTCAGGCCGGTGAGGATGCCGATGACGACCGTCTCCAGGCTGATGCTCACCCGCCTTCGCCTCCGAGGAATACGGCCCGGACGAGGTCGCCCCGCTCGGCCAGTTCGGCCGCCGGCCCTTCGAATCGGACCTGGCCCTTCTCCATGAACACGGCGCGGTCGGCGACGGCGAGGGCGACGTTGATGGACTGCTCGACGATGACCATCGTCAGCCCGGTCTCCTTCAGCCGTTGGACGATCTCCAGTAGCTGCTGCACGACGACGGGCGCCAAACCCAGGCTGAGCTCGTCGATGAGCAAGACCTGCGGGTCGAGGAGCAGTCCGCCGGCCAGGCCGAGCATCTGCTGCTCGCCACCGGACAGGGACCCCGCCGCCTGGTCGAGGCGCTCGCGCAGCACCGGGAAGAGCCCGAGGACCTCGTCGACACGGGCCCGGACCCGCTCGCGGTCCCAGATGAAGGTGTGGGCGCCCGCCATCAGGTTTTCGGCGACGGTGAGCGACGGGAACACGGCCCGGCCGCCCGGCACCTGGACGATCCCGAGGCGGACACGGGTACCAGGGTCTGAGAATGTGACCGTTCGCCCGGCCAGGCGCACGGTGCCGCGGTCGGCGTAGCCCAGGCCGCTGATGGCGCGGAGCAGCGTCGACTTGCCGGCGCCATTGGTACCGAGAAGGGCCAGGACCTCGCCCCGCTCGACATCGAGGTTGACGTCGAAGAGGACCTGCACGGCGCCGTAGGAGTAGTCGAGGTGGCGGATCTGGAGGGCAGGCACATCGCCGGCCGCCATGCGCTCCCGTTCGTCTCGCTCCTCGACCAGCTCCGCGGCCGCGGCCGCCATGTCATGGCGAACAAACCGGGCGCCGTAGGCGACGAGGGCTCCGCCCACGATGGCGGCGGGCGGCGTCACGATGGCCATGGCGGCCCGGTCGCCCAGGGATTCGGCGATGAGCCCCACGATCACAGCGCCACCGAGCCCGCCGATCAAGGACAGGTACAGGCCGATGGTGGCGAACCCCATCGAGCGCAGCCGGTAGGGGGTCACGGCCGCGACCAACCCGGTCAGCGGTACGAACGCGGCGAACACTGCGGCCGAGCCGATGGCGCTGACGACGGTGAACAACTCGACATCTGGCATGTACAGCGACACGGGGAGGAGCAGACCGAACGCGGCGATGAGCGCGCCACCGAGCAGCACGGCGCCCTCCGGCGACCGACGGAAGAGACGATCGCCCGCAGTGCCGCCGAAGGCGACGCCGGCGAGACCACCGAGGGCGCCGAGACTGCCGACCAGGCCCCGCCCGCCGGGCCCGAGATGGAAGTGGGCGTGAAGGAAGAGGTTGACGTAGATGGGTGTGGTCACGAAGGCCAGCCCGAGGGCGCCGAGGGCGCACAGGAAGCAGTAGAAGGTGCGCACCTTCTTGAGGCGGGTGAAGGCGGCGCCCACCGAGATCGGTAGCTCGCCCTCGACTTCGGCCATCTCCTCTCCGAGTA
>Ga0302325_10012485_pt1 | contig 18215 bp, 12 predicted proteins | sample Palsa_T0_2_FD_201948 | JGI IMG/M metagenome (GOLD analysis project Ga0302325, IMG submission 201948) | Peat permafrost microbial communities from Stordalen Mire near Abisko, Sweden - Palsa_T0_2 | ecosystem: Environmental > Terrestrial > Soil > Palsa > Peat permafrost | place: Sweden: Abisko...
CGGCTGCATCCAGATGATCGACGCCCTGGAGAAGGCGGGAAAAGCGTTCGATCTGATTTTGCTGCCGGAACAGAACCATATCCCCCAAGGAGAAGCGCAGAGTTACTACCTGCTGGCGCTAAAGCGGTATTTCGAGCATAACCTGGTCACGAACGGCGAGCATTAGCGGAATCCGTGTGCTCGGCGGCGGCCCCGACCATCGACTCGGATCTTCTATAGACTTCTGCTTGGTGGCGACGGACCTATCGCCAGCGTGCCTAAGTTCCGCTCGAGGAGTCACTCTGCCGCCGGAGGGTCCCGCCATGCATTCCAGTTCCTGGCAATCGGGTTCACACCTGCGATCACGTCCACCGCAGTCTTCTCAGCCTTTCCCTCCTTCGCTGCGTGGTAAATCTCAACCAGGCGGTGCGTGCCCTCCATGACGAGCCATGGCCCACCCGCACTGTAGCTCACCAGCACCGGCCGCCCTCGCATCGTGGACCATACGAACGGCTGAGGAAGACGGAACGAAGGATCACCCTCCGCGAGCTCCTCAATTGTGCGAAAGTAGCTTGCGACCCCGTTGACCTGGTGTGTTCCGTCGAAGTACTTGCAGAGGTTCAGCCTGCCACCGACCTAGCCGTACCGAGATCATGGGTTGCCGCGGATTCGAGGCGCTTTAGCGACCTGTAGGGCGCCGGCCCCGGTTTGGCGCCTCGCTCTTGTCCCGAGCGGGCTTTCATCGTTCTGAGCCGGTCTTGGCAGCGCGTGGCCTTCATACCTCCTTTCTACAGCTCAAGGCCCCCAACTTTCAACTTTAGGATCGTTCATTACGCATTTAGTAAGAAAGAGATGCTGAATTCTGCCATCCCGTACTGGTGAATGTAGCCCATTGTGGGGTCACAAATTTACAGCTGTAAATCCGGCATTCTGGACTCCCACATGCAACACAGTGAATCCTAGGTCATTCTGTCCGAAAACATGCCAATTTGGACTGCTGGAATAGGCTTTCTTACAAAACATGCCCTCGACGACGCCTCGCGCGGGGCCTCGCCCCTCTCGAAAAATCCGCGGCGGCAGGACGCCTTACCCGCCGGCGCCTCGCAGCAGCGGAACGCGCCGCCATGGCAAATTGCGCGTGAAGTAGCGGATCTGGGGATCAGGGCCGGCGGCCCGAAGCGGAGAATTCCGCCGCCGCCTCCTCTTCTCGGCCGGCCTTCCTGAGGGCCACGCCCAGGTTGTAATGGGCGTCGGAGTAGGAGGGATCCAGCTGCACCGCATGCCTGAACTGGCCAATCGCCTCCTCAAGCATCCCTTCGGACGAAAGGGCGACGCCCAGGTTGTAGCGATACCGAGGGGAAGCCGGCTCGAGCCGCACCGCCTCCTCGTATTCGGCGAGAGATTCCGGCATTCTCCCGAGCCTGTAGAAAATCGACCCCAGGCTGCTCCTTGTCTCCGCAGAGGCGGGATCGAGACGCTCGGCTTCGCGGAGCTCGGCGATCGCCTCCCGAGCGTCGCCGTCATTGCGCAGCGCCCGGCCAAGGTTGAAGTGCGCACCCGCAAAATTCGGGTTCAGGCGCAGGGCCGCCCTGTACTGGGCGATGGCCTCAGGGCCGCGCCCCAGAAGGGTCAGAACACTTCCGAGATTGTTGTGAAACTCGGGATTGTCCGGGCGAATGCGCACCGCGTGCTCAAACTGGCCCGCGGCTTCCTGCGGGCGGCCCGCGCGGGCGAGCTCGAGTCCGTCGTTGTCCAGGGCGATCCCGAATGCATCGAGGATCTCAGCGGAGCCGGGCTTGAGGCGCAGGGCCGCCTCGAACTCAGCGGCGGCCTCGGGCATCCGGCCGCTTTCCGAGGACAGCGCGATGGCAAGGTCTGCGTGGGTCTGCGCGTATTCGGGATTATCCCTGTTGCCCCGGAGCGCCGCCTCGAGCTGCCCCATTCCCTCGGCCTTTCTGCCGGGCGTATTCGAAAGCGCGAGCCCCAGGTTGGCGTGCGCCTGCGCCATTCCCGGATCGAGCCCGAGCGCCACCTCAAATTCGGAGATCGCCTCAGCCGACCGCCCGGGAACCTTCGAGAGCGCGTTCCCGAGGTTGTTGTGGGCGTCCGAATAGTCGGGTTTCAGCTGAACCGCATGCCGCAGGCGGACAATCGCCTCCTCGAAGAGGCCCTTTTCGATCAGATACGCTCCCAGGTTGTTGTCGGCCATCCAGCAGTCGGGGTTCCCCGCAAGGGTGTCCTCATACAGGGCGCCCGCATCCCGGTAATGGCCGGCCTCTCGCCAGGTGAGGAGGAACAGCACGGCGAGCACCGCGGCCGCGGCGGATACGAACAGGAACTGCGCCGCTCCCCGGGCCGTTCCGTTCAGCCGATCGACAATGCCGCGGGCCAAGTCAGCTCCGCCGACGGCAGCCAGCGCGATTATTCCAAGGCACGCCAGATACTGGAAATGGTCGGCGACATACGAGAAGAGGAACGGGTACACGTTGAAGAACCCGAGCGCCGGGAACAGTGAGCCGACAAAAAACAGGAAGGCGATGAGCGGCGCCCTGCTCCATTTCCGAATCCTCCAGAGGACCGCGACCGAGGCGGCAACGCCCACGCAGCCGAGGCTCCATACCCCGCTCGAAGCGACATGCCACCGCGGATATATGAAAATCAGGTTTTCCGGCCAGACAATCTTGCCGAGGTAGAACCATACGATCCTGCCCGCCAGGAAGGACCGCTCGAGAGGGTCCAAACTGAAGGCCTCCCCTCGCGCGCCGATGAAGTTGCGCTCGATCCACGCGGTGAAGAGTCCCGAGCAGATGCCTGCGGCGAACCAAGGGACAAGGGGGGCCACGTCGCGCCGCAGCGAAACACGCCCCCGGCGCAGCGCGGCAATGAGGAGCATCGCCGCCGGCAGTGTCGCGGTCACCGACTTGCTGAGGAGCGCGAGGACAAAAAAGCAGAATCCAAGGGCGTACCACCCCCGCCCGCGTTCCCGCTCAAACCGCAGGTAGGCGAGCGCCGACAGGAGGTAAAACACGAGCGACAGCGTGTTCTTCTGCTCGGAAATCCATGCGACCGACTCGGCGCAAACCGGATGGAGGGCGAATAAGGCCGCCGCCAGCCATTCCGCTCCCGGCAGGCCGCGCGCTCCCGGTCGAATGCGCGCCAGGACCAGCGCGAACAAGCAGGCCGCCGTCGCGTGGAGCGCGACGTTGGCCAGGTGATACCCAAGGACCGAATCGCCCCAGACCCTGTGCTCGAGCCAAAACGCGCTGTGCAGGACGGGATAGTACTGCTGCGTCGTGCCGAGCTGGAACCATATCTTCCACAATCCCTGCAGCGTCTGGAGCCGCGGGGCCGTGATGTGGGCGGCATCGTCCCACAGCAGCCCGCCCCTCAGGGCGGGAATGTAGGCGGCCAGCGTCGCCCCGAAGATCGCCATGGCTGCCGCCGGCGCCTGAAAACGCGAGAGCCGGTTGAGAGTGGCGGCTCGCAAACCGGCCTCAGACGGTGGGCGCAGCATCCGACGGACGGCCTTGCAGCAGGTTGTTGACCCTAATCAGCAGGATCTCGGCTTTGAAGGGCTTCACCCGGATTGAGCCGGCAACCCGGCGCACCTCATTGTCTTGACCGCCGCTGGAAAGCCCGCTCATCGACGGAATCATGAACTTTGCACTCATGCGAAGGGCCACAGTGGCAACGGAGGTTCCATCGGGATTCGGCATGCTCAGGTCTGTGATGAGTATGCTGATTTCGTGGCTGCGTGGAGCAAAAAGCGCGACGGCTTCCGCGCCGTCCGCGGCGACGATCACCCGCCAGTCATGAGGGGACAAGATCGCCGCGGTGTCCCGAAGCGCGCCCCGCGGTCCGCCTGTGACCTCAATCCCGCCGTGTCCTCGAGCAGGCGGTCCCGCACGTTCCGCAGAACGCCGCCGTAAAGCGGCGAAAACCGCGCGGGCGCGGATTGCCCGGTCGCGGAATTATTCCTGAGCGAGTTCGAGGTTGCCTGCCAGCCGCAGAGCCTCCCGGAGGCTCGACGCGCCATAACCGAGAATGGCCTCGCCGGTGATGACCGCGATGGCCGAAGGCGCATCCCGCAGCTTTTCCCTCCGCCTCGACACGGACGTCGCGCCGATGCCCATGAGCTCCTCGACGCGGAGTTCGATGCCGGCTGGGCCGCGAATCTCCAGCGTGAGGCCCCCAACTCCTACCAGAAGAAATACCTCTCCGAATTCACGAGGAACTCGGTGGTCGCCGGCCGGATCAGCACGCGCCACACGGACGCGTAGTCCGACCAGGGTCCCTCAATCTCCGAATCGCAGATCACCTCTGACTTGAAGCGAGGTCCCGTTATCTTGCGATGGATCCGCTCCTGGAAAAGGGTGTGTCCCTCGGCGGTCGAGAAGAAAAGGCAGCGGCGCTCAAAAAGATCCGAGGGGTCCTCCTGGGCCGCAAGTCCGAGCGAGACCCGTCGCAGGCCAAGGACATATTCATTGCGCGCCAGCTCCATCACCGCGCGCTCGCATGCGCCGAAATAGTTCACCGCGGCGCCCTGTCCGTAGGCGAAGCAGTCGGGCCGCACTTCGCGAAACGCGACAACGGTAACGCCGACGCCGATCGGGCTCGGAAGCACGAGGGCGCTGATCCCAGGCCATTCGGTGGTGCGGACCTCGCCGTCGAGGGCACCCTCCCACCAGGCGATGATGCTCGTGCGTTCGACGGCCTCGAGCTGCGCCCTCTTTCGGGCCTCCGTGTGAAAAAGCCCGGGGAACGCGGCCATTCCGTTCGACGACTCGTCTATGTCGAAACCATAGAGCTCTCGGTCCGCGGCCCGGACCTTCTCGCGATAAGCCCAGCGCTCCATCGTCTCGGAGATCGCCATGTAACGGGCGACCATCGGCGTCTCCGAGGTCCCCGTGCCGTCAGCGTCGCTGTAGAGGGCGAACTTCTGGCGGCGAGCTATGACCTTGTCCGAGAGCCAGGCATTTGCCTGGTACATCGGTCGGCCGTAAACGGGAAACTCGCGAAGGGAAACCCTGCTTACGGGGCCACCCTCCGATTCGAGGACATTCCTATAGCGGTATCCAGCGATGCTCAACATGGCAAAGTGGAAGCCCTACAAAATGAATCGAATCCGAAAAATTACTCGGGCCGGTAAAGACAGGGCATTGTGCAGCTGTTCGCCGGGGCCTCGTTGCGGCTATAGCCATTGCTGCGGGTGATGGAGTTGCTGAGGGGGTCGAGCTTTTGCGCGGCCTTGGTCAGTCCTGCCGAAAGCAGAAGACTGGTAATTGTACCTAGTGCCATACGATTGATTGTTTTCATCAGGGCGAATATACGCCCAGCATCCCCCTTCCTGCCGATTCAGAAAAACGCCTATTTTCATGTTCGCGATTACGTCATTTCCCGTAGTCGTTTCCGGTAATAATTCGCTGCGCAAAGCCCCTGATTCGGTCTTTGTAATGCATTGCCAAAAGTGAAACGAACTTTTCTCCCCGCTCTTGTGATGTGCATGGCATTGGCAGGGTTCATGTTGCCCGCCGCGCTGCGCGGTGAGGAGGGGCGCCCTATTGTCACGAGTTACGCCGAACGGGACATGGGAGACGCCGAGAGCTGGACCACCGTGCAGGACAGCAACGGCGTGCTTTACTTCGGGGGCAATGAGGTCCTCAGGTTCGACGGGGAGAGGTGGTCCAGGTATTCCGTGCCGGGAAGCTACGCCGTCCGGGCCCTCGCGTTCGGCGCGGATGGCCGGCTCTGGGTCGGCGCGGTGAACGAGGTCGGCTATTTTGAGAAAACGGACAAGGGACTTTCCTCCTATCACTCGCTCGTCGACAACCTGCCTGAATCAGCGCGCGATTTCCACGACGTGTGGCAGGTCTTCGTGCGCGGCGCCGGTGCCGTGTTCGTGACGAAGGATTCCCTCCTGGCCTGGGACGGGGCGCGCTTTAGAACCTATCCCCTTCCGGGCGCGCGCCGGCTGCAGGCGATGCAGGCCGGCGGGAGGATCTTTGTCAGCCATACCCCGACGGGGCTCTGGACGCTCGAAGCCGACGGGCTGCACAAGTTCATCTCAGCGGAGGCATTGAACGAGGCCGGTGTCATCTGGATCGAAAAGGATGCCCGCGGGTGGCTGCTCTGCACGACCGACGGCCTGCGCCGCTTCGACAACGGAAAGGTTTCCGAATTCGGGCCGGAAGCGACGGACATCATCCGGAAGAATGTCCTTCTCTCCGCCTGCCGCGCCCCGGACGGCCTCCTCTATCTCGGCACCCTCTACGGAGGCGTCGTGGTCGTCAACCCGTCCGGGGGGGTCGAGCGGGTCATCTCGACCGAGGATGGATTGCCCGCCCGGAGCGCGTTTACGCTCTTCGTCGCCCGCGACGGCGCCCTGTGGACAAACTCGCTCGTCGGCATCGCCAGGATCGCGATCGGTTCCGGGGCGACGCTTTTTGACGCCAAGGAGGGTTTGACCACCAAGTCGTGCAACAGCATTGCCCAGCACAACAACTCGATACTTGTGGCGACCGAGGACGGCGTCTTCAGCCTGCAAATCGGGGGCCCGGGCACTCCTTATTTTCGCGCGGTACCCATGCTCTCGGGCCGCTATACGGACCTTCAGAGCGGGCCCGATGACACGATTTACGCCTCGGGCTTCAAGCGCGCCACGCGCATCGTTTCAGGCGAGGCGACCGAAATCTACTCCTCAAAGGTCGATGTGCTCCTCATCCGGCGCTCCGTGCGTCCCAACAGCTTCCTGCTGGCCGATGGCTTTGACATTGTCAGGCTCGACATTGGAACGGGCGTCACCACGACCGCCACGATACTGGAGCACCTGCCCGACATCCCGCAGACGCTGGTGGAGGACAAGAACAGCAATGTCTGGGTCGGCACGGGCACCCGCGGCGCATTCCTGATTCCAGGGCCGTCGGACAAATTCGTCGCAGCCGCCCGGATTCGAACCGCCTACAGGCTGCCCGACAGCGGACGTGTGGAGGTCGCCCCGGTGAACGATACCATTGGCGTGTTTACGGACAAGGGCGTTGAGACGTACTCGACGCCGTCAGTCTCCTCGGAAGTGCTGGCGGCGGCGCCGACGGCAAACGCCATGGCCGTCTCGAACCGGGACTCGTCAGGCTCCGTATGGGTGGCTTTCGAGAGTCCCTTTGCGGATGGCACGCGGCTCCCGGTCATCGGGCGCCTCTCCGCAAAGACGGCCAACTCCGCCACGTGGAAACCGTTCGCGATCCCCGGGCTTCGGCAGATAGGGGAGATAAGGTCGCTCTTCGTGGACAGTCGCGACGTGGTCTGGTTGGGCGGCATCGACGGCATACTGCGGCTCGTCCCGGCGGAGCTGAAGCCGGTCGAGGCTCCCTACGCCCCCCTGATCCAGGCCAGCGTCAAGAACGGCGAGGAACTCCCGGCGGCGAGGAACTCGGTCCTTTTTGATTTTTCCGCGCTCGAGTTCGGGCAGCGCGAGGCAGTCCGGTACCAAACGAAGTTTTCCGGCACCGACGACGAGTGGTCCGCCCCCACTAACAGCAACCACTTCACGCTAGCGGGCCTGCAGGACGGCCATTACGAGTTCGCCGTGCGCGTCGTGAACGACGCGGGGATGGCCAGTCCCCCGGCGACCTGGGTCTTCGTCGTGCTGCCGCCCTGGTACCGGACGAGTCCGGCGCTCGTGGCCTTCGGGGTCATGCTTGCCGCCGGGGTTCTCGGCGCATTCCAGTGGCGGGTCGCCTTCCTTCGCAGGCAGAACGTGCGCCTTGAGGCGCTCGTCAAGAAGAAGACGGAGCAGCTGGAGAAGGCCAACGAGGCGAAGTCCGAGTTCCTTGCGAACATGAGCCACGAGATCCGCAACCCGATCTCGGGCATATTGGGGCTCTCGCTCGCATTCGAGGAGACGGTCCTGGACACGAAGCAGCGCTACCTGGCGGATTCCATCAACAGCTGCGCGACGCTCCTTGCGACCCTCGTGGACGATGTCCTTGATTTCTCGAAGATCGAGGCGGGGAAAATCGAGCTTCGTTCGGCGCCCTTTATCCTGCGCGTCCTCCTTGAGCAATGTGTGTCCATGATGACGGGGAACGCCCGCGCCGCCGGGGGCGCCATCACGATCTCGATCGACCCCAAGCTTCCCGAGCAGCTGCTGGGCGACTCCGCCCGCGTGCAGCAGATCGTGCTCAACTTTCTCACGAACGCCATAAAGTTCGGCGCCGGCAAGCCCATCGTCGTCGGCGCGTCGCCCGGGTTCGACGACCGGGTTCGTTTCTTCGTCCGCGACCAGGGCGCCGGCATGACGGAGGCCGAGACAGCCACGCTCTTCACCAAGTTCACCCGGCTGGAGTCGGCTCGAACGGGCAACATCCGCGGCACGGGCCTCGGGCTCGCGGTGTGCCGCCTGATCGCGGGAAAGATGGGCGGAAGGGTCGGCGTCGACTCGAAGCCCGGCGAAGGCTCCTGTTTTTGGGCGGAGATCCCGTTCGTGGCGGCGCATGAGGCGACGAACGGAACGGTGCCCCTGGCCCCGGGAAGGACGCCCCTGCGTGCGCTCATCGTCGAGGACATCGACTACAACGTCGTCGCGATGCAGGCGGTTCTGCGGAAGCTGGACATCCAGTCGGACGTCGTGAATGACGGCAACGCCGCGCTCGCCAAGCTCCAGAGCTCATTCTACGACGTGGCTTTCCTGGACTGGAACCTGCCGGGCATTATCGGCACCGAGGTTGCGGCGCGCTACCGGGCGGTGGAGCCGTCGACGAGGCGGACCATCATCATCGCCACCACGGCGCATTCGTCGGACTTCAACAGAGAGGCCTGCCTCCAGGCGGGCATGGACGCCTTCATCTCCAAGCCCATCACACCGGGCAAGATAGCGGCCGCCCTGCGCGACCTGGGCGGCTCCCTGCGGACCGCGCCCTCAATCGAGGTGCGCTCGCAGAACATAACGTTTGAGCCGCCGGGCGAGATCGACATGGAGATGCTGAGCTTCCTCGGCAACGAGACGCTCGAGGGCCTGGCGATACAGATCGAACGGTTCCTTTCGTCGTTCGATACCGACCGGGTCAACGCGCGCAGGATCGTGGAGTCCGGGCAGAGGGAGGAGATCCACAGGATCGCGCACAGGCTGCTCTCCCACTGCAGTGTCGTGAAATATGACCGCCTGACGAGTCTTGCGGCGGAACTCCAGAAGAGCTCGGCCGAGGCGAGCCCCGAGAAGCTCCAGCAGATCTTCGCCGCCTTCGAGAGCGAGTTCTCCTCGTTCAGGTATAAACTGGAATCGATCCGTGCTTCGACTGGATCTGCGTGAACCCGTTCTCCACGGCAAAGGCGATCAGCTTGGGCGTGCCCTTCAGGTCGAGCTTGCGAAGGATGTTGCTGCGGTGGGTCTGGACCGTGCGGGGCGACAGGTTGAGACGCTCGGCGATCTCCTCGTCGCTTAGCCCCTGGCCGATGAGGGACAGTATAGCCCTCTCCCAGTCGGACAGCACCTTGATGAACGAGCGCGGGTCGGAGCGGCGCGCCATGCGGGCCGCCTGGAACGCCTGGGAAAAATAGATCCGGCCCTCGGCGATCGCCTTCAGCGCGTCGCGAAGGATCTCAACCGTATTGGAGTTCTTGTCGATGAAGCCGTGGACGCCGGACTTTTCCACGCGAAAGAGGGTGTAGTCGTCGCAGTGGGACGAAAGCATGAGGATGCGCAGATGCGGCATGACCTTCAGCACGCGGTCGGCGACGTTGAAGCCGTCCATGTCGGGAAGGGAGAGGTCCAAGATCACGGCGTCCGGCCGGTGTTTCAGGATGAGGTCCACCGCCTGCACGCCCGAGTCCGTTTCACCGACAACAGTATAGCCGAACTCCGAACTGCAGACCTTCCGGATGACATCACGAATCATCAGATGGTCCTCGACGATCACGATTTTCACAGGGGTGAAGGTATTAAGAAATCCGAACAATCTCAAGCCTGCTTCTGACAACGACCTAGCAATCGGCAGGAAATGTCAGAATTACGTAAAAAGACGTAGAAATCTAAGTGGATGGAGTAGGACACTGCATCCAATTTGCCTCTATATGGAAGATCTAGGCCCCAACGCAGAGCTCCAGATCCATCATCTGGCGGGCGATCCTTGCTTGGGAGCCAAGGACAGCGGCGGGCGCGCGGCCTACGGGGCCCTTCAACGATCCCCTTATCGGGGAGAGGCGCCGCCGCGATGAACTCGGCACTCCTTTGCGAGCAGGCAGGCGAGGCGGCCGACAAGGCGCTCGAGAGGCGAACCGGAAAGGGTCCGGATGCCGAGGCGAAGAAGCGCCTGGACGAGCAGTTTCTGCGCACGCAGCGCCTGGAAAGCATCGGCATGCTGGCCTCCGGGATCGCCCATGACCTCAACAACGTCCTGGCTCCCATCATCCTCGCGGCCCCGGTGCTCAGGGAGCGCGCGACCAACCCGGAGGACCTGCGGATCATCTCCTCTCTAGAGAAGAGCGCGGAACGGGGCGTCGAGCTCGTCCGCCAGATACTGTCGTTCGCCCATGGGGCCGGCAACGCCCTGCAGCTGGTCCAGTTCCAGCACCTCGTGCATGAGGCCCTGAGCGTCACCAACGAGACCTTTCCCAAGAATATCCGGATTGTGGACAACATCCCGGGAAACCTCTGGCCGATAATGGCCGACCCGACCCAGATCCACCAGGTGCTCCTCAATCTCTGCGTGAACGCCAGGGACGCGATGCCCGACGGCGGCACCCTGTCGATCAGCGCGGAAAACTGCCTCTTGGACGAGGTCACCGCGCGAAGGATTGAGGGGGCGCGCCCGGGCGCATGGACGGTCCTCCAAGTCGAGGATTCAGGCACCGGGATCCCCCCCGAGGCCCTTTCGCGCATCTGGGAGCCCTTTTTCACCACGAAGGGCGAGGGCAAGGGAACCGGGCTGGGCCTGTCGACGGTGCGGAGCATCGTTGAGAGCCACCACGGATTCATCACCCTCAGGACGCAGGCGGACCGGGGCACCACCTTCCGGGTGTACCTGCCGGCGGCCGAGGTCGCGACCCTCGGGTGCGTCGTCGACGCCGCGCCTCCCAAGGGGGACCGCGGCAACGGTGAGCTCATCCTGATAGTGGACGACGAGCCGCAGATCCGGGACATCACCGCGGCCATGCTCTCGCGCAATGGCTACCGGGTGCTCACGGCCTGCGACGGCGCCGAGGCTGTGGCCCTGTTCGCAACGCGAAGCGGAGAGATCAACGTGCTGATCACCGACCTGATCATGCCCAATCTGGACGGAGCGGCCCTCGCCAACATCGCCCAGCACCTGAATCCCAGGGTCAAGGTCCTTGCAATGAGCGGCCTTTCGAGCGCCGGGCGCAGCGGCAACATGGAGCGATTCGGGGGGGCTTTCCTCTTCAAGCCCTTCAAGATACAGACCCTTCTGGTGGCGGTGAACAACCTGCTTCACCCGGCGCCGGTGGCCGAGGTCGCCTAGGATACCCCGCGGCGAGGTGGGGGCCGCCCGGCCCCGGGAACGGGTGTGCCGGATTGTTGTCTCTTGCCGGGGGGCGCAGGCCGCGCTAGGGTGGCGCCCCTATCCCCGAAATGTCATCGAGACTGCCCCCTTTCCTCGCATGCGCCGCAATCGCGGCGGCCGCCTGCGGCTTTGCCGCCCAGGCCGCCGCCAAGTCCGAGGAGTGGAAAAACGCGAAGGGGGACAGCTTCTCGGCGTCGCCCTCGGACATCCTGGGCCCGTGGGCCCTGTTCGACGACGGCACGCTCGTGCCGCTGAGCGCACTCTCCGCCGCAGATTCCGTGCGCTTCTACGAGCGGCTGAAGGATATTCCCGAAAGGGCCGATGACTGGAAGAATGCGAAGAGCAATGTCAGCGCCGAGCTTTTCGGCCGGCTCCAGCACTATTCCGGCTCGGAGCTTGCCGCCGACAATGAGAGCGGCCGACCCGAGCCGGAATTCTATGTCATCTTCTTCACCACGGGCGACAGGAACCTGTCATGGAACGAGCTCCAGAGGTCGACGCCGCAACTTTACGCCAATCTGGTGAAGAGCTATGGCGACCTTGTCCAGGGGGTTGTGTTCGGCGTGGGTGACACGGCCCAGGACCAGTTCGACATCTCGGTCAACACGAAGGGCGACTGGATGTTCACGACCTTCGAGAGCGAGGTGCAGATGCGGACGCTCACGCACCTCATACCCACGAATCTTTACGGCATCGTGGTCATGACCCGCAACGGCGTCCCGCTCTTCGGGCCCGATGCCGCCACGGACGACCAGGTCAAGGACACCTTTGGGAAGTTCACGGGCCTGCTCTCCCACATGCGGGCGGGTGACCCGAAGGTGTGGATGGCAAGGGCCCACTATTACTACGCCGTGCAGCCGGTGGCGTTCGCGACCGGGCACTGCGACCCGCTCCTGATGGGCAACCCCCTTGTCGCCTCCACCCTGCGCCAGATGAAGATCTACAAGGTGGACGCGACGTTCCATGTCGCCGCGGACGGCAAGATCACCGCTGTCGACGTGACGCCCTACGACATGTCCCCGGATACGGTCAAGATGTTCAGCAGCGGCTTCCAGAGGGGATGCGTCTTCGTGCCTGCGGTCGACAACGGGAAGTTCGTCGACGGCACCTACAAGTACCACATGGAAGTCCCGCAGTAGGCGGGCGACCCCTGCGGGGGCAAGGAGGTTCTTTTGCTTGGCTATCGGATTTCAAACGCCGATATTGCCCCACCCCAAGAATGAACCCCCTATCGACTCGACTTCCCGCGGCTTCAGTCGCCTCGCGGTTGCTGGCCGCGGCCGTCCTTGCGGTCCCGGCGCTCGCGCGCGCCCAGGCCGACGCCTTCTCGTCACCCCTCTCGAACCTGGCCAGCCCGAGGGCCGGCACGGCCAGGCACGAGGGCTCATGGGACAGGAAGCACCTCAATGACGACGCGCTTCATCTGAAGCCGGGCCAGACGGTGACCCTGTTCACCCATGAGGGCGCGGGCTGCGTGCACCGCTTCTGGGTGACGATAGCGCCCCGCGAGGACGTGTCCGTCGAGAGCCAGGCGATCCTCAGGATGTACTGGGACGGGGACGAGCAGCCGAGCGTCGAATGCCCGATCGGGGCCTTCTTCGGCGTGGGATTCGGGGAGCAGAAGGATTACATCTCGATGCCCCTCGACGAGACATCGGGAGGCTACAACTGCTTCTGGCCGATGCCGTTTCACCGTTCCGCGCGCTGGACCCTGACCAATGGCTCCGCCAAGCCGATCGACTCCTTCTACTACAACATCGATTACACGGCGCTGGACTCCATTTCCGCTGACACGCGCCATTTCCATGCGCAGTTTCGGCGTGAAAACCCCACGACGCCGGGCAGGAACTACACCATCCTGGACACGAGCGGCGCGGGGCACTACGTGGGCACGGCCCTCTTCATGGCCGGCAAGGCCCTGTACTTCCTCGAGGGAAACGAGATGGTCTACATTGACGGGGGCACGACGCCCGCGATCGAGGGCACCGGGACCGAGGACTACTTCTGCTCCGGCTGGTATTTCGACAGGGGCGTGTACTCCGCGCCCTATCACGGGGTGATCATCAAGGATGAGAAGAGGTCGAGGATCTCGGCCTACCGCTGGCACATCGAGGATGCGATCCCGTTCACGAAGTCGATCCGCTTCACGATCGAGCACGGAACGGGGAATTCGGTCACGGCCGACTACTCGTCGGTCGCGTACTATTACCTGGCCGGCCCGTCGCCGGCCCCCTTCCCACTCCCGGCCGACCTCCTTCCGTCGAACACGGCGCCCATGACCGGATTCTCCATCCCGGGCGCGGTCGAGGCCGAGGACCTGGTGTCCTCGGCAAAGGCGACCTCGGGAGGCGTCTGGGCCCAGGACATGGGCCAATGGGAGTACGGCGAGGCGTGGTCGAAGAGGGGCGCCCTCTTCTGGCAGATGGACCAGCCGGGCGCCGACCTTGGCGTCCAGCTGCCCTGCGCGTCCGACGGGCGATACGAGCTCGTCGCCCGCATGGTGACCGGCCCCGGATTTGGCGTCGTCCAGTTCTCGGACGCCGGAAAGCCGCTCGGCGCCAGCATCGACCTCTACGCCCCCGTCGTCGCGCCCCGGGAGGTCTCGCTGGGCGTCGTCGACCTGAAGGCCGGCTCGAATCCGCTCACCGTGAGCGTCACGGGCAGGAACGCGCTGTCCAGGAACTTCACCGTCGGCATAGACGCGTTCATCCTGAAGACCCCCCAATAGAACCCCGCCTCGGGATCCCTTCCGCCCCGACGCAACCCGGAATCCAAGCCGTGCCCGAGAAACTCATCGCCCGCCGAGAATTCTTCCGCGCCTCGGTCGGGACGCTGGGCGCGATGGCCGCCGGGACGTCGCTTTCCCGTGGAGCGGACGGCGCGGCGCCGGCGCCCGAGCCGCCGCCGGCCAGGGGACCCGACTCCGTCTACGCCGGCGATCACCTGGACCAGCTGGCTTTCCCGATGGGCGGGATTGGCGCCGGGATGATCTGCCTCGAGGGTTCCGGCGCCCTCACCCACGTCTCAGTGAAGAACCAGCCCAAAGTGCAGAACGAGCCGGGGATGTTCGCGGCGATCTCCCTCGGCGGCCCGCAGAAGATAGCGCGGGTGGTCGAGGGCCCCGTGCCCAAGTGGAAGCTCTACGAGCGCCGGCACGCGTGCTCCGGGTCCGCCCCGATGGGTGCGGGCCTTCCGCGCTTCAGGCAGGCGACATTCCGGGCCCACTTTCCGTTCGGTCGCGTTGAGCTCGAGGACGCCGCCCTTCCGATATCGGCCCGGATCACCGGGTGGAGCCCATTTGAGCCGGGCGACGCCGATAACTCCAGCCTGCCGGTCGCCGGGCTAGAGTACACCTTCACGCACAACGGCCACGAGGCGCTGGACGCCGTGTTTTCGTTCAACGTCAGGAACTTCCTGCCGGTGCTGATGGACGAGTGGCAGGGCGGCCCGGAACCCGAGCGCGGCGCGCGGGGGATCCCCGGCGGCCTCGTCCTTTACGGGGGCGCGTGGCCGGCCAAGAACGAGGAGGAGTCGTGGTTCTCGGCCGCGGTCGACGATCCCTCTGTGAAGGTGAACCTCGCGTGGTTCCGCGGGAGCTGGTTCGACCCCCTGACGATGGCGTGGCGGGACGTCGAGCAGGGCGCCGCCTACGACCGCGCGGTGCCGGCCGAGGGCAAGAAGCCGACGGGCGCCTCGCTCTTCGTTCCTTTTCACCTGCTGCCGGGAGCGAGCAAGACGATCAGGCTGCGCCTCGCATGGTATGCGCCGAGGACCCGGATCCGCAGGGACCTCCCCGACCCTCCGGCACCGGGAAAGCCGACCGATTACTACCAGCCGTGGTACAGCGGTCGATTCGCCGGCATCGACGAGCTCTCGGCCTACTGGGGCGAGCAGTACATGGAGCTGCGGCGCCGCACGGAGCGCTTTTCCGACTGCTTCTTCGACTCGACGCTGCCGCCCGAGGCGGTCGAGGCGGCGGCGGCAAACCTCGGCATCCTGAAATCGCCCACGGTTCTGCGCCAGGCCGACGGGCGCCTCTATGGATGGGAGGGATGCGACGAGGACGAGGCCCAAGGCGAGGGGTCCTGCACGCACGTCTGGAACTACGCCCAGGCGATCGCGCACCTTTTCCCCTCGCTTGAGCGCTCCCTGCGCGAGACGGAGTTCACCGTGGGCCAGGACGAGCACGGCCATCAGAATTTCCGGGTGGCGCTTCCCATCCAGCCGTCCGCTCACGATTTCTTCGCGGCGGCCGACGGCCAGCTCGGCGGCATCATGAAGGTCCACCGGGAATGGCGGATCAGCGGCGACACGGGATGGCTGCGCAGGCTGTGGCCCCTGGTCCGGACGAGCCTAGACTATTGCATCGCCACCTGGGACCCGGACCGAAAGGGACTGCCCGTGGAGCCGCAGCACAACACCTACGACATCGAGTTCTGGGGGCCCGGCGGGATGATCTCCAGCTTCTACGTCGGCGCCCTGAGGGCCGCGGTCGACATGGGGGGGGCCCTCGGGGACGACGTGGCGGCCTACGCGGCACTGCACGCGGCGGCGGCGGCGAGGATCGGCTCCGAGCTCTACAATGGGGAGTATTATTTCCAGCGCGTCGAGTGGAAGGGCCTGCGGGCGACGGCCGGCGAGAATTCGAAATCCTACGGGGGCAGCTACTCCGCGGAGGCGAACGAGCTCCTGGAAAGGGAGGGCCCGAAGTACCAGTACGGGACCGGCTGCCTCTCGGATGGCGTCCTGGGATCCTGGATGGCCCTTGTCTGCGGCGTCGGCCAGGTGCTCGAGGCCGAGAAGGTGCGCAGCCATCTGAAGGCGGTCCACCGCCACAACTTCAAGGCGGACCTTTCGGAGCACGCCAATCCCCAGCGACCCACCTATGCCAATGGGAGCGAAGGCGGCCTGCTCCTCTGCTCGTGGCCCCGGGGCGGGATGCCGGCGCTGCCCTTCGTGTACTCCAACGAGGTCTGGACCGGCATCGAGTACCAGGCGGCCTCGCACATGATCATGATGGGGCTTCCCGTCGAGGGCCTCGAGATCGTCCGCGCCTGCCGTTCGCGCTACGACGGCAAGTCGCGTAATCCCTTCGACGAGTACGAATGGGGACACTGGTACGCGCGGGCGATGGCGTCCTACGCCCTGCTCCAGGCGCTGAGCGGCGCGCGCTATGACGCCGTGGACGGCGTCCTCCACCTGGAGCCGTCCCTGCGGGGCGACTTCCGGTGCTTCCTGTCGACGGCGACGGGCTACGGCACGGTCGGGGTCACCGACGGAAAGCCCTTCGTGCAGGCCGTGTCCGGCACGATCGAGGTCAAGGAGATCCGCTACGTGGCCGCCTGAGGCGTCTGGCGATCGTGAGCGAAATGAGCGATCGCGATCATTTTATTTGCCTCCGCGGCCCTCGAGCCGATAGGCCTCTGGGATGCTCGCCCCGGAACGGCACCGCCAGATTCTGCGCCTGCTCTCCGAGCGGGGGCGGCTGACGGCGGCCGAGATCCGGTCCCGGCTCGGCGTCTCCGCGGCGACCGCGAGGCGGGACTGCACGGACATTGCCGGCGCCGGCCTTGCGATGCGCGCGCGGGGCGCCCTGCTGCCCCACGATTTTTCCCTGGTCGAGCCCCCCTACTCCCGCAAGACCGAAAGGGCGGTGAACGCAAAGGTGCGGCTGGGACGCGCCGCGGCGGCCCTCGTGCCCGAGGCGGGCACGGTCTTTGTCGACGCCGGGACCACCTGCCTCGAGGCCGGCCGCGCGCTCATGGACCGCCCGGCGCTCCGCATCTACACGAACTCCGTCCCGCTCCTCGCCCTGGCAGGCGAGGCCCGGGCGGCGCTGAGCGCCGTCGGCGGCGAGGTGAGGCCCATGAGCCTCGCCATGACCGGCGCGCTGGCGCAGTGCTGGCTCGAAAATCTCCGCTTCGACGCAGCCGTGGTCGGAGCGTCGGGCCTGGACGGATCCGCCGGCGCGTCGACCACGGAGGTGGCCGAGGCCGCGGTGAAGGCCGAGGTCCTGAGGCGCTCCCGCCGGCGCATCCTGGTCGCCCATGCCGAGAAATGGGGACGCCCGTCCGCCCTTCGCTTCGCCCCGTGGGAGTCCTTCACCGACTTCGTCACCGACCGCGCCTTTTCCAGGGAGGAACGGACCGCGCTCATCCGTGCGCGGGTCCGGGTCCATTCCGTTCCCTCCCGATGAAATCCGCGCGTCTCAGCCGCCTCTTCAATCCCCGGACCCGGCGCTGCTTCGACGTCGCCATCGACCACGGCTTCTTCAACGAGGCGTCCTTCCTCGCGGGAATCGAGGACCTGCCGGGCGCCGTCGCGGCCCTGGTCGCCGCCGGCCCGGACGCGATCCAGCTGACCGTGGGGCAGGCTCCCCACCTGCAGGACCTCCCGGTGGGCGGCAAGCCGGCCCTCGTCCTGCGGACCGACGTCGCCAATGTGTACGGCCCGCGGCTTCCCTCCCTGCTGTTCTCGCGCATGATCGGGGAGCCCGTCGTGCAGGCGCTTCGCCTCGATGCGGCGTGCGTCGTCGTGAACCTGTTCTGCATCCCCGAGCAGCCCGGGCTCACCGACCAGTGCCTCCAGAACATCCTCCGTCTCAAGCCCGAGTGCGACCACTACGGCATGCCGCTCATGGTTGAGCCGCTGGTCTTCAGGCCGAACGACAGGGCGGGCGGCTACATGGTGGACGGCGACCCCGCAAAGATCATCCCGCTCGTG
>Ga0302325_10012487_pt1 | contig 18214 bp, 23 predicted proteins | sample Palsa_T0_2_FD_201948 | JGI IMG/M metagenome (GOLD analysis project Ga0302325, IMG submission 201948) | Peat permafrost microbial communities from Stordalen Mire near Abisko, Sweden - Palsa_T0_2 | ecosystem: Environmental > Terrestrial > Soil > Palsa > Peat permafrost | place: Sweden: Abisko...
TGTCTAGTTTGATATTGCAGTGGAAGTGAGCCACATCCATCAATGAATTAATGGAACTTCGTGATATCCACAGCTCGCTAATCTCGTCATCTGTGTCAAGAGACCCAAGTAAATTTGCAAGACTGAGAGACGATGAAGCTTCTTCGGATAACTTCTCTTTCAGAAGCTTCTGTTTTTGGTGCTTCATCCACGTTGGTCTTTGACGACTGCACATACCATTGACGGCAACATGGAGAGACATCGTGTCTAGGAAAACATTGTTGGTCTGTTGAATATGATATTCATCTTGGATTCGTTGTCGATCATATCCGATATTATGGCCGACAATGATGCGGTCAAGAGGGGTGTCTGAAGCGAAAGAGACAAGATGCCTAGGCGAGCTTGATTCGAAAAGAAGCCACGGGGATACCCAGCCATACCAAGCTTCCGTCGAAGCTGCGCAGGCCATAACCGGAAAGGGACTTTCGCGGTAAAGGGTTTCGCAATCAAAAACAAGAGAGTTCTCGGCAGGTGAATTGACCCTTGTAATGCTACCATCGTTGCCGTACCGTGTCCAGCCACTCTGCTTTATCCACTGTTTCGGAGGTTTCGGAAGATCGACTTTTGCAAAGTTAGTTGACAGGGAAAGGTAAGGTTCGGCGGTGTTCATTCCGATTTGGTAGAAGTGTTCATCCAAGGTCTTTCCTTGCAGTGCAGGCAGCTTGAACTTGATAGGCGGACTGATCGAGCTCTGTTTTCCGAGCAAGTCGTGGATAGCGAGGTGCTTCCGTGAAAGCGCAACCAGTTGTGGGTCGCTCAGGTAGGGAGAGGTTGGGAAGACTTGCTGATGCAGGTCCGCGGAAAGTTGCTGGATGCCCACTTCATTTACTCTGACGGGTTCGTCTAAATTCAGCACGAGCTTCGTAAATGCACGGCGGCTACCTGGAGCAAGAGATGGCACCGGCTGGGCCACAGACTGAACGGCTGACAGGCCCGCGTTATGGCGAACGCATAGCGACGGGAAACGAAGAAGTCGAGAGACGTGTGTCCTTCTGACGCCATGGCCGACCTTTGTTGCCAGGAACATGAACGCGTGGGATGCGATACGGCTGCGTCAGGCCATCAGCGCTTGTCCAGGCGATGCGTACGGCGGCCGAGCAGAATGGCGCTCTCGAGGTTTTGCGGTTGCAAATCCGCATTTGCGGTGTTTTATTTGATTGACTTATTTACAGGGCGGGAGCCTTTTATGTAAATACGTAAAACACACAGGCTTTTGTAAATTGCATTTTCTCAGACGATTGTTGAGTGTGTTTCCGCATCACCGAGCGCTCCCGATATCGTAGTCACGCACGCACCTTGAACCATGGCTCGAAAGTTCTTTGTTGGCGGGGTAAGCTGCTCCGTTCTCTGTTCTCTAGGCTGTCAATTCTGATCCATGTGCTTTCTAGAACTTCAAAATGAGTAACGGCCCCCCCTGCACCACGCTGGCGCACTTCTCTGACGCACGCGCGCGTAGACGGGCTGCTTTCCAGCACCAAGGCCCTTGTCAAAACAATCAATGACGCCAAGTTCGATCCCAATGTCGATGTCGTCGTCGCACCTCCGGCCATCTATCTTCTTGTGGTTCAGGAGCACCTCACAAACAAGCAGGTTCAGATCTCTGCACAAAACGTCTTCGATAAGCCCCAGGGAGCATACACTGGAGAAATCTCGTAATTACATTTAGCAATTGCTTGTCATCTGATCTTGTAGTGCTGACCAGCTCAAAGATGCCCAGATCCACTGGGTAATTGTACATTCCACTGACTATCGTGTACATTGGCTGACGATAACCAGCTTGGTCACTCTGAACGCCGAACAATTCTCGGAGAGTCAAATGAGGCAAGTCACGTCGCTAGAGATAAGCTGACATGTTTCTAGTTTGTGGCCTCTAAAACAGCTTTCGCTCTTTCTCAGGGAATCAATGTCATCCTTTGCGTCGGCGAGTCTCTTGAAACTCGTGAGGCCAATGATACTGTCCCGTTCGACCCACGAGATTGTTTTATTCTGACTAGCCAGATTCATCAAGAATCAACTTGAAGCTGTTTTGTCTGCTGTGAAAGACTGGTCCTCGATTGTTATCGCTTATGAGCCAATCTGGGCTATTGGAACCGGCAAAGTCGCCACCCCACGTACTTCTCATTGTGATGTCTAGCTAAAAATTTCAGAGCAAGCCCAAGAGGTCCATGCCGAGATCAGGTCTTGGCTGAAGGAACGGCTGGTAAATATCTCCCGGTGTTCATATTGTCGTTCTAACATTTAATTAGGGTGGCGAAGTTGCTGAGGCCACTAGAATCATCTATGGCGGAAGCGTCAATGCGAAGAATGCGAAAGAGCTTAGTGAGGGTATTTTCATTTCGTTTTGCAAACTCTGATAAATGTAGGACCCGATATCGATGGCTTTTTGGTCGGTGGTGCCTGTTCGAGTCCTTCGATTTCTATCGCTGATTGTAGCACTGAAACCTGAGTTTGTTGACATCGTGAATTGCAGGAGCAAGTAGTCTGTGTTTTCCATGCTTGAAGCTATGCACTCTAGTCGAGAAATGAAAAGGAAAACCTCAAAAATGGCCCACGTTTGGGTAAATTCCGAGCCCTCAAGGTTTCCGATTTCCAGAACTGGCCTTCGTGTTGATAATTGCGCCTATAAATATTGAATGTTGATATAATTAATCAACTTTTGGGCATGCTCTCGCCGTTTACCCCCGATTCCCTTGAGCTACCGTTTTAGCCTTAGCTTAAACGATAGCCTTGAAGTAAAACATTACTTCAAGTATAATGACCATACCTATGAAGAAATGAAGCTAAGTGTACCCGGCATAAAATACACCGCCATGCTCAAAGAGCAAATTCTCAAATAAAAGTTCGGCGGAGAAGTTCCACCTTTAAATGTGCCCAAGGGAGGGGCTACGAGAGACAACAGCTGTTCATTCCTATACTATGCTATGCTGAATGCGCTGGAACGTGGAGAATGCCGGCTGGAGTCGCTAAAAGCACGAGCGCTAGAGTCTGGAGCCACGAGCATCTGGAGTCGCTAGAGTCTGGAGCCACGAGCGAGCACCTGGAGTCACTAGAGCTGGAGCCGCGAGCGCTAGAGCCTGCAGCGCTAGAGCCTGGAGTCGCTAGAGCCCGGAGTCGCTAGCACCTTGAATCGCTAGAGCCTGGAGTCGCTAGAGCCACGAGCGCACGAGCCTGAAGTCGCACGAGCCTGGAGTCGCTAGTGTTTGGTTGGCCTTGCGCAGTCACCACGGCTAGCGCGCCTGCGCGAGGGGGTGCTTCCGAGTTCTGTATTGGGGTTAGGTGTTTGCCGGCCGTTTGAACCAACACTTCCAGACCGGGGATTCTTCATTGATGGACTTGAATGACTCCGTCAACTAAAGCTGAAGCACAACTTTCTGTGGATGATCTCGTGACGGCATTCAAGCGCAAAGGGCACTTCGACGCGCTACGGAAATCTAGCTTATCTTCCTTCCAGACGAGCGTATCGCCTTATTTTCTGAAGAAAGTTAACAGTTAGCCTGATGGCGATAAGCTGGCTGCTAATCTTCGTGAGCTCGTACGTGCCGAGGTCGAGAAAGATCCTCACATACTCTCCCGTGACCGCTCAAAAAGTTCAATCTTGATTGGGGGAGCAGTGGATCGGTATGTCTGACGCGAATCTGCTAAAACATTCAGAGCGAGGGTCATCGACGCAGTCCACAAGGAGCGAGAAGCAATCTTTGCCGCACAGCACACTCCTGAAAATGTGAAAACCGTGCTAGCTACCCTGCTCTCCGAACTCACTGAAACGACGAAGGCCGCCAACGAGACGCAATAATCTAGAGTTCGTCTTCGTGATGGCTGTAAATTGGGGTCAATATATCAAGGAGTTAGTCTATTGTGTAATTTATACTTGAGATATCTAATAAGCAATCCAATCCCAACAGCTATGAGTTACCGGACGCTTCCACATAACTATGAATACAACAGCAATGAACTAAAGTACAAACACCTGCCCTCACAACCCTACTCCTCCTAGCATTTATTCGCTCGAGCGTCGGTCTCCTCTGACATTGACTCCCGCGGCAGTTGAACAACATTACCGTTTGATGTTGTCGCTTCTGCGCTTCCATCTGCATTGACGGTCATATCGCCGTATACAAACGGTCCGCGATCAATTGTAGGTGTTGCACTCAAGCTGGCAAGCCCCTCAAAACCATCCCTCGTTGCTGACAGAGCCCGCACTCTGTGAGAAACGCCGATAGGCGGTGTTGTCAGAAGAGCTATGTCTCGCGGGGTCACTCTACGCTGAGAGTCATGTTCGATGATAGGCGGAAGACCTGGTGACAGGGTTCTCGTTAATCCCAGGTCTCTATCGGGGCTGGAGGAAAGCTCGGCCCTGTTCTCATGTGAGTTTTCCAAGCTTAAGCTATGCATCTCGGTTACGAGAAGACTCTCGGGAGGATTGATGGATTGAGGCAACAAATCTGGTATCGGTCGGAAGCTTAGCATTTTGACCTGCGGATCTCGACTTGTGCCTTGGTCTGCGGTAGGTGTACGTGGATCTGTGGTTTGGAGGATGGCCTCCCATGTCTCGGTCTCAACATCCACTGGTGCTTCAAGATCGGCATCCTGCCTGCAATTTGGGCACATGAATAAGGGAAAATGTTCTGTGATGATAGGCCGTATGCATTTGAAATGCCAGGTATGTGAACACGCCGCAACGAACAGAGCTTGTCCAGGCTATATCAGGGTTAGTCTTTAGTTTATGGAAGGTTTACCCCGATAGGATAGAGACAAATACTGCACTCCGATAACGAGTTCGGCGAGGCGTCAGAGGGTTTTCTCATGGCGAGATTCTTTCGAAGTTGAATATGAGCCGCCACACTGAACGGATTAGCAAAAGACCATCCATTAAGAGTACTTGTAATCGCTGATTCTTGCTCCAACATCATTGGTCTCAATTCTCATTTTTACACATCTAAAAACTTCTTCGGTACCTCCCTGGTTTGAACTCAGCAACTGTTCGAAGTGGGAAGCTTACCCGGAAATCTATTCCAAGCTGAACGATATCACCGTCTTTCACAACGTACGGCGTACTCTCGACATTTGGGGCAGAAAGTCGTATATGATTGAGGAAGGTGCCGGAGCTGGAACCAACGTCCTGCAGGTACCATTGACCAGTAGAAGACCACATTTTTGCGTGATTTCGGCTGACGACTTTCGACCGGAAAACGATGGCAGTGGGGTGCTCTGTCACAAGCCGATCGGTATGCCTCCCTACCACTAGGATCTCGCCTTCGTCCACTTTGCGATCAATTGGGTCGAACCGGAGCGGCAGTCTGGTGAAGGAGTCCATTGCGGGTACAATCCGAATGGCAATTTTGCCGTTGTCAGTCGCTGGCGCGGGCGCGGGGGCTGCTGCAGGGGCGGTGGAAGTCGGCGGCGCTGGGGCAGGGGAGGACTCAGCCCGTCGACGGGTGCCGGCCTGGGTGGTGACAACATGGACGTCCAGGTTCATGGGCGAATGGCCGTGTCTTTCCAGGAAGGTCGGCGTCAATGGCGAGGGCTGGTTGCTGTCATTTGCTCGGGCGGTGACAGCAGCAGCAGCAGCAGATGCTGTCGGCGCTCCACCAGCACCGGCCCCAGAGTCTCCTCCGGTTCTGGGGTGGTTCCCGCAGGTCGCCGGCATCTACAGGAGGCAAATTGCGTGAATGGTAGCAAGCAAGCTGGAAACTCAGCACGGGGGCCCAAGCGATGGGGAAGAGTGCGTGCCTGGTGGTTGTTGACAGCAAGGACAGCAGATGAAAGCAAGTCGGTGATAATCGGCCGCGGTCCTCTCTGCGCTTGTTAGATAATCGCCCACAGCGAAGGGTGGATGATCATCGCCCGCAGCACCCAGAACGCAGCGCGGGGTTTCTTCGCAAAGCATTACAGCGTGGCGCCATGGATCTGGCGGGATGTTATCACGGCAACTTCCTTCGCAAGGCACCACAACTACTGAATTCTTAGTCTTCTTTGGTGGTCTTGGATGATCTTAAATTCTAACGAGCAACCAGACGCCTAGTCCATGCCGACCCATCACACGAGAAACGGTTTCCACCAAGTTCTCCCTATTTAAATCCACATCGTCTAGATTGATGTGAAAATCAATCTTCTTCACCGGGAACAGGCCCCATTCCCTTCCCGAACGATACATTCCTCGTGATTCATCTATGATTGACTCATCTAAAGGAACCGCTGATAATGGCGCTATCACGAAGGTTCTAAATTTAGCAGGGCAGTAGAGATCGGGGATACCTTTGAAGAGTATTGTTGCTAGCCAAATACCATGCGTCGCATGCTTCGTTGGTTAGTTGCTCAACCTTAGCCTCAAGAAGAGGAACCTGGGCCGACTCCGATAATAACTCCCAGAGCCTTTTCCAGTTCCCCCCCAGATTGAATATTTCAATTGAAGTTTGTGCATCTGTGATTGGCTGTCCGAACAACCAGTCAGGGGCAGGATAAGTACGGTGCCATATCATTCTCGTTTGGCGAGTCAAGTTCGAACGGCCGGGGTGTAAGCATGGAGGGGGAGGAGGTGTATATCGGATTCGGTTTGAGAGATACTGTGTGATCGGGACTATAGCGCTCTGATGCAAAGAGCCCATAAATATCCCAGCCAACAAGTTGAAGGAAATCCATCCGAACAGCCATATTAGATAACCTCGGTTCTTTGTAGGCGAAATTCGTAGGCGATCCAATTTTGGTACCGAACGAAGAGGCACTGCCGATGGAACAAGAAGGTCCGGTGGCAGGAACTGTGAAAGACTGATCAATAATAAGGTAATTATTGGCAACAAAAACCGAAATTCCTGATGAGGCCGAGAGGACAGTAGAATCAACCCAGAAATACTGCACAGGAAGCAGATATTGCTCACAAGCTGCTTGAATGATGTTCGGAGAGGCTGCGGGGCTATGAACGGGATCAATAGAGCTGGGCCGAGTAGACAAGGCAGATTGACGAGGAGATGCGTCCATGGAGGATGCAGACCGTGCTCGGCGAGGTTCAGAGCATTGACATTATACTTGAAGTTACTCCAAGGGGTGATGATTGGTCGTGAAAGAGAGGACGCGAAGTAGTACGTGTCTGCTAACATTGAGACAAACGCGCCAAGCGCGAACGACACGCCAGGCAAGATCAATTTTTGAGGTCTACTTCATTAGTGACCCAGGTAGAGGAACTATACCGTCTAAGAAGGTGAGGAATGCAAGATACCATTGCGGGGAATAAGAACGCCGGGAACGTGATGCGAAAAAAAACACCAAGAGAACACAAAATTCCTAAGGAGAATGCTGACCATGATAATACTGACTACACTTGTTAAAAGACTCAGCGATAGGCGGGGATACCCGATCATGTTTGAAACTAACAACAGCCACAAGACTGCAACTGACAAGAACAGCTTCAATTGAATTGGAGAAGGTATGCGTTTGGAACGTCCATGTTACATACGACGAAGCGTATAAGAGAACGGCTGATCGGCGATGGGTATCACCAGCAAGGTGATACACTGCCCAGTCTGTATGCATTAGCTTTTGAAGCAGAAGATATGGGGAAGTACCGTTAAGAAATGACAAACAAAAGAATGTAAGTCTCAATGCACGGAAAAGCACCATCGGGTCCGGGTTCACTGAGTGTCAGAAGGAGCAGTGGAGGGGAAATTACACCCATAGAACTGCTTTATGAATCGCATTGGAAGACCATACACCATCCATATCGGCAGGATACTTCTAATTGGACTGTTTACGGGGTTGCTGTTGGTGAATTCCCACGGAAGTGAAGCCTGCCAACCAAAAACATCGCCTGGGGTCAGCTTAACTGTCATCAATGAGTGAAAATACCTACGACCACTTCCGGGCCTTGGAAGTGCTCGTCTGGGTGTATATATGAGTTGCTTAAAGCAAAGTGAAGCCGCACTATCGCCAAAAAGGAGAACGCGACGAGAAATCGCCATTGTTCTGTGGACCGTAATAGATTTGCATCCGCAGAATTACTGACTTTTCTCGATTTGCCTGCCATGATTGAGCAATGAATTGCTTCATCTTCCGAAAGGCACCGCCTGTGGGGCTTCCATGTGTGTCGAGTTCGCGAAATCGGATACAAATTAAATGGCTGGCAACACTTGTCTCGCTTTTCCAGTCACTTCGAGTGACACGAATGCTCAGCTCAACAGGACAACCCTGGCAAACAAGGACAGCGACTGTGCTCAAGCTATCTTCCTTGTGCCTTTCGGGAGAGACTTTGCAACAAAAGGCCGAGTGTTGCTGCTGCGCACTGGTGTCCACTTGGCGACCGGTTGCTCTCGTCACGTCCGCACGTATTTTCCAAAGTAAATTCAGGTATCGAGTTTCTACAACCGGATTCGCCAGGGAAGCACTATGTAAGCAGCTTTCTTCAAGCGATCGACCCGCCATATTGTTGCAAATTTGTGTAAAGCCGTCTCGTAACAGAAATATTGCGTTGGTGAAGCAAGCCTTCAAGTGTTCCAACTTCGTCTCCTGATGTCCGGACAACGATGAACGGTACAGCAACGCAGGCCTCTCCTTCTCGTCGCGGATCGAGGCGCGGAGGAGGAGGCGGCGGTGGTGCTCCGGGTGCAAAGCCCTCGAGACGCTCGCGCGGACCGCAAGGCGGCTCGAGACTTGCTCTGTCAAAGCCAATCACACAAGCAGATCTATCTCCATCCACCAGTGACGGCCAACTCAACGGCGATGGAAGCCTCTATGAGTCTGCGGCTGAATCCTCCGACGAGCCGGAAACGGCTCGTCAAGAACGGTTTAGCAGTATCCAGGCCGGAAACCAATATGAACAGGTATTCATTTCACTGTCGAAACTCACCTCTCCTTCTAGCTCAAGCTAAAACGGGAATCCGAGAGAAAACTTGCCATGGAAGCCGGCCTAATCGATGATCCAGACAAACCCCGAAGTCTATCCGATGCCATACGTTTCGTTGGGACTTGCACAGATATGTGCCCTGAGTTCGAAATGCATCAACGGGAATACCAAAATAACGTCGAGAAATGGGAAATTGTATCACCTGAAGCTTTACATAGGCCTGAGTATTTTAGAACCCAGCTACTGGTCGAATCGATAAATCACGAGCCGTCAAGGCATTTCATCGCCCAGCCGCAGGCAATGAGCAGCCACTGCCTTCAGACGTTCGGCCACCCCCCGTACTTGTGGTAAGGATGCTTTATCTCTTGACGCTGATGCACCTGGTTAGAAAACTTTGGATTATCTTTTTGGTACAGTATTGGAGGGAGGCGAGGATATCTATGCAACGCATGCTTTCATTCGGGATCGGACTCGCTCTATTCGACAAGATTTTACTGTCCAAAATTATCGCGGACGCGAAGCAATTGAATGTCATGAACGGATTGCTAGATACCACATTCTATGCTTACATTGTCTCTGCACAAATCCAAACTTTAGCGAGCAGCAAGAGATGGAGCAGCTGAGGAAAGTTCTCCAGTCTCTGATGGAATTCTATAAAGATACCAAAAAGTCGTCGGCTCCCTTTCAGCTCCTGAACGAAGCTGAATTTCGTGCTTATTATGCACTTGTGTTTCTTCGGGATCAGGATGTTTCCCGTCAGCTCGAAACTCTACCAGAAAATATTTTCTTCTCGAAACCAATGCTGCGTTGCCTACGTTTACGATCGTTAGCTCAGAGAAGTAACGACAGGTTTGTACAGAACAATAGTGAGGCGGCTCCAAATCTATTTAATCGATTCTTCCGGGATCTGAAATCATCGGCTACGTATCTGGAGGCGTGCGTTCTAGAGACTTGGTTTGGAAGTATAAGAACGGGAGCATTCAAAGCCCTCCGCCAGGCACTTGGAGTAAAGGCATTGCAAATCTCGCAAGTATCAGTGGAAATCTTGGTCAACATGTTGGGTTTTGATGATGTGGAGCAACTTATTGCGTGCTGCAATTACCTTGGATTGGAATTGGTGCTTGATGAAGTTGGAGAACCTAAAGCCATCTGGTTTAAACGCAACACCCCATTGGAAGGTCAGCCATTCTTTCACTGCCGTTGAGTCTTAAGCTGACCACTTTCTCAGAGCCCGCTTCGTATTTACATCAGTTTTCGCGCACTATTGTTGAGGCTAAACGACATGGCCAGACTTATCAAGCGGTCGTTAATGGGAGTGCTTCGAAGAGTGAGGAAAACGGTTTGAAACCCATGCGAACGAATTTTTGGCAACAACAGCACCAGCGGACGGAGAAGCTTTCGCCTTTCGCCAAAGGATTGCAATCGCCAACAGTTAACCGACATACTGTGCCGATAGTGAAACAGGAGTCTGAATCAATTGTCGCTCAGACTGCGAAACAGCTTTCGGTACCCGAAAAGCAGACCTTCCCAAATTCCACCATTCGTCAACAACAGACAGTGCGGCCTGTCAACCCCCCACTTTCTGTACCAGTTCCACAGCGTGCTCAGAAATCCCCTATCCTTACATTTAATTCCGCGTTACCAAAGAATGAAGGCTGGACTGCTATTGTCCCCAGCAAGGGGCCTCAGCCAAGCGCAATTAGCTCTCTCCCTGAGCCTCACCCTATATTTACGGCCTCGTCGATACCGCCTTCAACCGTTTCTTATGGCAGTGTTCAAAGTGAGGTAACAATGCAAGATGACTCGAGTCCTTCCCCACGTGTTGTGACGGAGGAAAAGCATCCCGCTCCGTCTACAGTCGCTTTACGACATCCTTCACTTTTCGACCGTCAAGAGAAATTGCTCCATGAAGAGTTGAGATTAAGAGAAGCAGAGAGGCAGTCCAAACTAGACCTTGCGGACCAGGAGCGGAAGACTGCTATTGAACTAAGTCGCCGCCAAGCGCTCGAGCGTGAACAAACTCGACAAAAAGAAAGCGTATTTCTGAAGGCCCAGCAAATAGCAGCTCAAGAACAAGAGCGAAACGACCATGCTGCACATGAGCGACGAAAAGTTCAGGAAGAACAGAATATTCAAATATACACCGAAGAAATTGTCGATACCCTGGTGCAAGAGCATGTTTTCGAAACCATTGCTTCTGTCCTTGCAGAAGAATTTCATCGCCGATTCTTGCTGCATAAGAGTGTGCACAACATCAAAGTTGTTTCGGCTCGATCTCTGCGGCGCAAACAACTCTTACTTGAAAAGATGGCGCAATCCCGGAAGCGAAAGGAATTGGTGTCGAGAGCCCTCACCGAACTGGACAGTGGCCGAATAAAGACAAGCGTGTCTAATATGAACGGACGACGCGTTAATCGTCGATATTCTATCGAGGACGAGGAGGCATTTGAAAAGATATTACTGAATGTATGTGGCTCATGAAATGAGGCTAAGAATAGGCAAGCGAAGAGGCGAAAGAGCTTTGGAAACCAATGGATTCAAATACTATCCTGATTCCTCATATCGACTCTGCTTTGTCGAAAGGAGGACATCATCAACCTGAATGGGTTTTGCTTATGCTCTCTGTGGCGGATCTCCCTAGCCTAGAAACTCGTTGGTTGAGGACCAAGTTTGGTCTCCAGGACGACACGAAGAATGAACTACGTCTTCCTAGTGGCGTGGGTAATGCAAGCATTGTTTCGAGTCCGGTCATGCAGTTTGGTGGGTCTTTGCGTAATGTTGGGGCTTTGGTTTTCATCTACGAAGGTGATGCTCAGAGTTCTCGCCCGGACAAGCCGGATACACAGAGTCTTTTGCATGAGATCGTTCGACAGACCTCCCTACAATCACAGTATAAATTCCCTGTACTTGTCATCAATTTCAACAAGCAAGAGACAAATGCTTCTGATGTATTTCCTGATTTGAAATCTATTGACCGGATAGGTGGCTCGCGAGCTCGACCTTTATGGTCTTTCGCAGAAGACGACTACGGTATCTGCCTTTCAAGTCCTTACGATTGGGTCCCTTGCGAACGCAAATCTCGAGGTCTCGGTTCGTTCATTCATGCGTCATGTTAATGCACGTTCCAATTCGAATATGCAGGATTTTGACAATGAGAAGAAACGAAAGCGGCTTGCAACTTCGCACAATACTATCACACAGTCTCCTGCAGGTCAGCAGGACCTTGCTGGTAGCATATCACCGCCCAAGAGAGTTAAAAACGACGAAGACGGGGATGGTTACAAGGGTCCGACTGACCGGCGACTGCCCAGGTCAATCGAGTCTCTGTATAAGTCGATCATGAGCGCCCAGGAGGAAATTGAAGTTGGGCGAGCATGGGAAGCAAATGAGCTGGAAGGGTTGTAAAATTATTATGGGATATTCATAATGGCGTTTTATCAGGAAATTAGATGAGCTTTTGGCGAGGAAAATGGAGTTTTGGGTTTGTTATAAGTCTTACCATTTAGTCTAATCTAGCGAGAAGATACTCGACCTCTACTTCTTTTGTAAGGGGTATTACTAAATCTCTGTAAATAGCAACAACGGCATCCACGTCCACTTTGTCCGCTTCTCTGCTATTTAACGCTTCTGCTCCAGCACTAGGATCCCTCCCGTAAGTGCGAGCCTTGGTTGCAAGCCTTTGTAGAACCTGTCTTTCCACAGCCGCATTTGTAATGGCCTCTTCCAAACCTTTGTAATCTCGGTTCTTGATGAGTTCGGTCATTTTCGCTTCCTCGCTCTGAAACTTCACTTCTGCTACGAATTTGCCGAAGTGAATTCGCCGTGACAGAGACTGCAGACACTCAACATCGCGCACCGCGGTCGATCCGTAATTCTCGGACGATTCTCCCTTGTCCGGCAGATTTTGTGTTATCCGAGGAAGGATATCGTTGATATAAGATTGATAGATCTTCGAGTTTACATTAATGCTTTGATTCTTGTGGAGAAGGGGCGGATATTGAAGAGGAGGAATGATGGGGTCCGGTAGGTCGGACGTGAAGGGATACTCGTCGGGAGACTGGTAACGGCGGACTTTAGCTGCGATCGGTTATTATTGAACTCAATAGCAAGAGCAGGGGCATACCATGTGTGCGCTCGACTTCAGTCAAAAGCCAGTCAAGAAAGGACCCATCGAAACCCGGCAATGGAACTGCTCCAGCAACGTAGACGGAGCGATTAAGGGGGAACTGGGCGCGCTCGATGAGGTTGAATATGATTGTGTCCTCGAGACGAATCAGGGTGTAGCGTATGTTGCCGAGGTCGAGCGCCGTTTTGGGATTGAGCAGGTCGAGAGCCATCCCCTGCAGAGCCTAGTTCAGATTTACGCTGCGGATGGGCGAAGTGCGCGCTGCAAGGCGCGATGTTTTCTTGCCCAGACTTTCTCCGATAACGTGAAAAGCCGGGGATTTTGATTGTGACCAGACACACGAAGGCGTTCAGAAATTCTCACCACGGCCCTTCGTCGCCCTCTCGTCGTTCGCTTTGTCCAACACACCCTGACATTCCGTCAACGCGGACGCTCCTTTCTCGCCCGTGTGTTCGCATCGTTTTTCTTGAGATGGAGAGCCGGAAGCGTTTAGGTTCAGATACTTCCGTTGCATCTTCATCTCGTCCTGCAAAGCGTATCGCAACCGACACCGATCAGATTCCAATCCAGACAGACCCCTTTTCCTACGACGACCTGAGTTTTATCAACGACTTCCGGAGAGAGGCAATATACCGGACATTGGTTGCAGAACGCCGAGAAACGTCAAGGTTGAAGGAGAGGTTAAAGCAGAGTGACTCTCAATCTGTATTTCATGGCGACCATATCCGCCTCATCGACCTTTGGCTCAAGCAGCTCCTCGAAGAATTAGCAGTATCATATGGTCAGTATGACTCTTCCACCAACGGTACGTATATCTACTGACTCACGATTGCACCGTTCTAATAAAATATAGTCTTAAATCCGACCCCCCCTTCCGTGCTTCTCTTGGATAAAGAAGGCTTTCAAGACCACCTCGGGCGCCATCGTCAAGAAATCCTTGATGCGGTAACGTCTCTATACAAGAGTATCCCGTCATCATCGTCCGCTGCCGACTTTGACGCTCAAAATGCTTTGAAGTCAGCTCTAGCAAAAAACAACACCCTTCTGGCCGACCTAGGGCGCCTGAACGCGGAAAAGGACGACAAGGACGATCGGCTAACTGACACTATGATGCGACTGTTGTCGCTGGAAAAGAAACTGGATCGAAGCAAGAGTATCACGTTAGCAAAAATCGAGGCGCAAGCAATGCAGCGTGCCGTCGAAGTGACCCAGGAGCCCGACGTCCAAGAAAATGGCAATACGCCTTCGCGGCCCAATTCACGGGTATGTACTCTCGCAAATCTGGATTAATGGAGCAGATCAACAACCGGAACACTGCGGAGCTGGAAAATGCGATTGCAGTACATCGAGCTGCCCTTGCGTCCGTGAAGGAGGAATGTGCCTCCCTTCTGCGAGAAAAGTCATCTCTGCTACAACAACTGTCTCAGTTAACAGTGAAGGCATAGTTCTAGGCCCAGACAGAGTGTTAACTATTAGATTGCAAGTCCTGCTCGAGATGATATTGAGAAATCTGACCTCTGCAAGTCTTTGACGGCCCAGGTTGAACATCTTAGCCTTGAAGTAGCGCGACTTGAATCCAGCAGTCAGAAGCTGAGGGAAGAACACGCGGCTCTCGTTGCCGAGCGAACGAAACACAAGGAGGAACTAATTTTGGAGCATAAGCTAGCGATGGACGAAGCAAATAGTCAGATCTTGAAGATCGAAAGAGATCTTACTAGGGTGCGCGGCGTTCGTGATGAACTTCATCAGGAGATCCAAAACCGGAAAGCTCGGGAAGATGAAACGCTGCAATCTGCACGAGAAATAAGCGAGATTGCAGACTCCAGAGAGGTAGATAGTCCGCTGGCCCGGCTAACCTGTAGATGCGCATTGTGGCACTGGAAAAGGAAGTCGCAAGGTACAAAGCGGAAGTAGAAACAACGACGGTCCAAGTCAGCACGCAAAGTTCGCCTGAAGTGCTTCTACGGAGAATTGAAGTCCTCGAAAAGGTGTGTTGTGTTTGGTTCCCTGGCTAAAATCTAGCAAAACAAAATACTCAGTGATGAACTTCCGGCCCTCGAAATCGCCTTCAACAAAGCCCACAAACAAAGCCAAAGGAAAATTATCGAATTGGTCGAGTACGAAGAGAGGTTGTCTAGGCTACAAGCTGAGGTATGGAACTAACTATATTATGGTCTGATGATTAGAAAGCGAAAGCGGAACAGAAATACTTCTCTACAATGAAAAGCAAGGATCAGATGCAAGGCGAGAACCGGGCACTAAAGCAACAACTGGCAAAGACAGCTGAAGTCATAACCAAGGTCCAGGAGGCGGAAAAATCTCTTATTCAGAAAATAGTAGAACCCCCACTTATGCCTTTTTGACAATTTATAGGAAGCACTGGAACGCAATCTAGCACTTTCGGAGACCATAAGATCGACATTGGAGAAGAAGATCTCCGAACATGCGAAGAAAGAAAATGATCAAAGGATTGCTCTCGACGGTGCGGGTACTCAGATCGCTGAGGTAAGATTTCAAATTGGATAATTCTAACTATGTAGTTGAAAGCTCAACTGAGTGCGAGGATCGCTGCAGAGGAGGGAGAGCAAAAGCGTCGTATTGATGCCGAGGAAGAGAAGGCGATTCTATCTGTGCAGCTCGAAGCTGCGCGCGGGTCTCAGATTGTTTCGGCGGGTACCGGGGATAATTCAGATCTGGATACATACCGGGTATCCGACAATGGCTTAACGTGTCACTAATTGTTAGCGAATTGCTAGATGTGGCATTTGTAATGACCGCTGGAAAGATACAGCAATTACTCTATGTGGACATGTCTTCTGCAAAACATGCGTTGACGTATCCCCCAATCAACACACATTACTGACGTTAGCGGCTTATTGATACTCGACAACGTCGGTGTCCAGTCTGTGCGAAGTCCTTCGATCGAAAGGATATGCTCACGGTTCACATAGTGTAGATGTCGGGTTTTGCTCTTTATTTCGGGTGGGATTCTTGCATTTGGGATTGCATTGCGTGCGAGACTGTTTGACGTATCTCAAGCATTTGTATAAAACAACAACGCGAGTATAATAAAATCATTACATGCCATAATAACATTACAGACCTCGATGCTACAGAACTGGGTACGAGGTCTATACAGGTTCTTTACCAATGCAACAATACCAATGGGCATCTCCAAAATCAAATTACCGACGCAGCAAACCGTCCTACATTACATATACCTTTCGTAATACGCTTCCGTCCCACTCATCCAAAGTCAATGGGTCTCGAATGACTCCCGGACTAACCCCTTGCTTTTTCGCCCATGCTTCGAGATTGGCTTGACTGTAAACCCGCCCATTGGGCAATGCAACGGGATCGTCGACGATGTTCCTAACATGTTGCGCATACGGTACATTTCGAGCAAGTGCGTTTAGTTCAGGAGAGCATATCGGACACAGAGATGTAGGTATGTCAGAGTAGAAGTTCATTGGAGGTCGTGGTACATTCGAGTAGCATGAAGGTGTTTTGAGAGCGGAGAGACCAGCCGAGAGTGCGATATGAAGTAGAGGAGCAGCCGGAACATTGTACAGAGTATGGTGTGCAAGAACGAATGAACTGGCGAGTTGTTGCCAGCTTTCTGGGGCATACATGTCCTTGAAGTTAGAAAAGCGATAAACGAAGTACCTTGTAGGGCTGAACTGTAGTATCCGGGGGGAAAGCGAGAAGAGCAGCAGCCCTCTGGATAGCATCGGGGTGTGTTTTTTCGAACGGCACTAGGTATTTACGGAAATAGGCGATAGCGGGAAGTTTCTGTCCACTTCGGACAAGCTCAATATACTCCTGTACTCGTAACTCAAATTCGAGATTACTCTTATCGCATCAGCATCGAAGAGCCAAGAGGGATTACGTTGATCTTAGAAAGTGCGGCCTTGTTTTCGTTCCACCAGACGAGACATTCGCTTACACTCTGTGCCAATAGGGCTTGCTCGATTTTTCGACATTGGCCAAAGACTTCTACGTCGACCAGGTCCTAGTCTCGTCAGCGTGGGATGGCCAAAGAAACTTGCCTCGATCTGCTTTTGTTTTCCGAGTTGGATGCTTGATGCGGTCATTCCTTTGCGAAGCATATAATCGACGAGCAGACGGTCGAGTCTCTGCTCGCTCCATTTCTCAAACTTTATGTCCTCAAGCGTATGGCACTCAAAGAGACACGATGTATGGGCGACCCGAACTTTTGAGCGATGAAGCCACAGCTCTTCCTCTGCTTGCAGGTCCTGGAGCTATGACGATGAGTTGCGAGGACAGAAGGAGAGGAACAAACCTTTCTCTTGAGGGTCTGCATTCTCTTGACCATGGAGTCGACGGAGGCAATTGTTTCCTCGGGAGACGCTCTTCCGAGCTGAGCCTTCTGGGCGGCCTCGTTGAGGCTTGCGGTGATGGCCTTTGTCTCCTTGTCGATGTTGCGCTGCGCGGATTTGAAGTTGCGCCGGATGAGCTCGAGAGGCACCTTGAGAAGCGGCGCGTCGAGGATGAGCTGGTTGTCGGGCACAAGCTTCGTCGGGTTCCCCATTCTGCGCTCTCAGCCGCTTCCCTGCGCTGTTTGTCTTGTCTCAACTCGTTCGCCGGTCGGTTGGTCTCCAGGACCGCCGCTCTGGCCTCTTATTGGCTCACACCTTCAAGCCGGAGCGAGCACGATTCGCACGGCGCAGATCTGCAACTCCTGACTGCTCCTGACTGCGTTGGGCTGGCAAGCGGCAATGGCGAACGCTGTTGAAGAGCTCTCTGCAGATGAGATCGCTCTTTATGACCGCCAGCTGCGGCTCTGGGGCATCGAGGCCCAGAACCGGATGCGGAAGGCCAAGGTCTTGCTCATCACCATCAAGGCGTTGGGCAACGAAGTCGCCAAAAATCTTGTGCTCGCAGGAATCGGGTCTCTCACAATCGTGGATTCCGGCAAGGTCACTGAGACGGACGTGTCATCCCAGTTCTTCGTCACAAAGGAAGACATCGGAAAGAACGTATGTATCTGCTTCGAAACGGCTGACGTTGGCTCTAGCGCGCTGAAGCATCTCTAGACGAAGTCCGGCGTCTTAATCCGAGGGTTCATGTTCACGCGGATACAAGCCCAATAACTTCTAAACCATCATCTTTCTTCCAAGACTTCGATATTGTAATTGCCACGGAGCTTCCTCTATCGGTGATGGTAACCCTGCCTTCTTGGCCCGCTGACTGTA
>Ga0302325_10012490_pt1 | contig 18209 bp, 18 predicted proteins | sample Palsa_T0_2_FD_201948 | JGI IMG/M metagenome (GOLD analysis project Ga0302325, IMG submission 201948) | Peat permafrost microbial communities from Stordalen Mire near Abisko, Sweden - Palsa_T0_2 | ecosystem: Environmental > Terrestrial > Soil > Palsa > Peat permafrost | place: Sweden: Abisko...
GCAACAATTTTCGTGAAACACCCGAACGCCTTTTTGTGAAGTCTACGCCCACGCCATGCACTTAAATCCATTCAAAAGGCCCTCCCATTTGCTATCTCACTTTCTCCAGCAAAAGAATGCGTCCGCTCAAGACTCAACTGGCTTTGTAAGTGGTGCAGCAGTTGACGGCATTTGCTCTTTAGCGGCTTCTCCTAGTCCATTGAAGAGCTTCGCTTTCACCTCTCCGGCCATCAATCCCGTCATTTCCTCTCCAGCAATCTTATTACTATCCCGCAACACCTTCTCCAGCTGCTGATCCATAAGCTTGTGTTGGTTTCCCCCAGTAGGAGTTCTGCTGGCACGCGAGATACCACCGCCCGCTTGTCTGATTTTGGAGCTCAGATCAAGCATCTGCTTGCTGCTATACTCGCGATTGGTAAACAGAGGACTTTGGCTAAGTGTTTGCACCCAGTACTTGTTCCATAACAGTTCCAACAAGTGCGTGTCGAGAGAGCTTTTAAAATGGGAAACCTCCAAAGAGTAATATCTACTGCTGTGTGCACCAAAGTCTTCAACCTTCGCCAATGGAATAGTCTGATATCCATCGCCGGCTCCAGAGTCAGTAGGTTTGTAGTCCCCCGGGTATGTTCTGAAGGCACCAATCTCGACCTTGCCAGCTGAGATAGTACGATCGGGGTCGATGACTACAGCAAGGAAGGGGTCGGAAAAGGATTGCTGGGTTGACTGCGTGGCAACATCGATACCACTGAGCCAACATCCGTATCCTGGATGACTGTGGTACCATCCCACAGCATTTTCAAGCTTGCCTTGGTCACGGCAGGCCTGGAGATATCCAACCATGTACTCATTGGCTTCATCCTGGGCATTCACTCTCGTTTCTGTACCCTCGACTGGCAAACGAAACGCATCGGTCACGATGATAGTATCTCCGGCAATCTTTCCTTGCATCAAACCCATGACCTCGATGGAGCCACCTGAGCGTGCGTGCATTACCATCTTGAGAAGCGCTACGGCTGAGATTCTCACATTCTTGAAGTGATGAGGGTCGGTCCGCCATGGCTTTGCATCCCCTATAGCCTTCTGCTCCGCGGCATCGTATGCGTAGAGGGCATCGCGCTGAGGATCAACGAGTTGGACCTTATTATCAAGCTCTGGTATTGATAAGTGAGCTTAAGTGACGAGAGGATAAAGATATAGTGCCTTACCCCATGTCTTGAACGCCGTCTCCATGCCGAGTGATGTTCGGCTGCCAGTACCGCAGGCGTTCACCTTGTTGATAAAGGTTCGTGAAACTGATGACAGAGCTTCAGTTTGCCGTGAGGTTGCAGCCTTGTCGAGCTCTTAAGATTACCTTAGTGGCGGGCGCGGGGTCAAAATGTTCCGGGGGGCGCTAACTTTATTGGTGAAACAGGAAGAATGTTGCTGGGCCAACGGGCCCATACAAACCATGAGCGGAAGTCTGACGACAAAGTCGAGAACTACATCACAGCGTAGCATTGTCCTCAAGATTCCACCAACACAACGCGCGACTTTCATTCCATCTATCATTGATGAGAAGTTCAAAAACTTTCAGGGAGGTTTCGCAGTCGCGATCACGTCTTGATCACTGCTAAGCCAATCAAAACCCGCATTCTTCTCTACTGGCCTCCGACGCGGCCCCTCCATCAACCTTCGATACTTCTCAACCATACATTTAAGATTTATTGCAGAGACTTACTGAAATCAACGCGACTTGCTGTGCCTGTTCGCCATGGATACCAGCTATTTGTCTTCGCAAGTTTCGACCATCATTGGACAGCTTCATGGTCTCTTCGATGAAATCGGAGTTCCCAGCCATGAGCGCGAAGCTCGAGAATCAGAGGTAGGTTTCTCTGTTTAGATATTTGTTGATTTTAACACTAATTCGTTACAGTTGTTTGCTGCACTCTCCGAGACTTTACACAATCAAGTACGGCTAGTAACTGCCGAGAAGGATGATATGACGGAGGAGGCGAAACGTATCATCACCACCATCAAGCAAATGGAAGCTTCGCTGGACGATACAAAGAATCGAAACAGCCATCCGGCTGATGATGAAGAACTCAGGATCACCTTTCCGTTGACGCGATGCTTACAAGGTCTGAAGGATAAGCAGCTTCAGATATCGAAGTTACATAGGGAGAGATTCGAACAGGTCAAGAGTAAGGACTTTTGTTCACAGTCAATAGAAGAATATTCATGCTAACTATTCGCAGAGCTCGTCCAAGCACTCGAGTCTTACTCATCCCATCTCGAATCCTCCTTCATCAAAATCACTCTACCTCCCACGGCACCCAATGCGAGTATTCCTCCTACCTTCGACCTCTCCCCCTCATATGTCACCGCTCTCGACGACGAGTTTACTCGAGTCTACGAAGAATATACTCGCCGAGTCGCAACTGTCAAGGCCCTCTCCGAGCACATCATTCAACTTTGGGCAGAGCTAGGCACCCCGCAAGCACAAACCGACGGTATGATTGTCAAGTACTATCGCGACTCGCCTGAACAACTAGGTCTACATGAGGAAGACATCGCTAGATTGAGGGCAAAGCGTGATAAACTCGCAGACGAGAAGAAGTCACGTGAAAAGCGTCTCAAGGACCTAAAGACAGCAGTCGAAGGACTATGGGAGCGTCTGGGTGTTGAGGAGCAAGACAGAAAGCAATTTCTTAACGGGAATCGGGGTTGTGGTGTTCGCCAGATCAATGAGTTTGAGGACGAACTTTCGAGGTTGAACGAGCTCAAGAGACAGAATCTCCACCTCTTTGTTGAAGATGCGCGATACAAGCTTCAAGAGCTTTGGGATAGTCTTTACTTCTCGGAAGAGGAAATGCTGGAATTTACTCCCGCTTTCTCGGACGTCTATAGTGACGCTCTGCTCGAGGCTCATGAACAGGAGATTGGTCGATTGGAGGCTCTCAAGGAACAGCGCGCACCTACTCTTGCTCTTATCGAAAAGCATAGATCGCTTGTAAAGGAGCGTGACGACTTGCAGGCTTCTAGCCAAGATGCATCACGGCTATTGGGTCGAGGCCAAAAGGGAGAGAAGCGAGATCCAACACGTTTGCTGAGGGAAGAGAAGATGAGAAAGCGTGTTGCAAAGGAGTTACCAAAGGTTGCAGTTGAAGTAAGAAAGGTCTTGGAGCAGTGGGAGGATGAATACGGTCGACCATTCCTCGTCCACGGCGAGAGATATCTCGACGAGCTTGAGGCGTCCGAGGCGAAGCCGGTTCCTGGCCCTAGATCAAAGACTCCAGCTGGCCCTCCCCCATCTGCCGCAAAGAACCAGAAGTCTGCCCCTCCCAGCCGTGCCAACAGTATGAAGGTGCCACCACCAAGAGCTGGATCAAAGACGCCGGTTGCAACCGGAACAGTGAGACGTAACCCTCTTGCCAAGTCCGTATCCAGAGCAGTAAGTCAGGTCTCTTCGTGTCCTCCGTCATTGAATTTAGATTGGTAAATGTCGGATGAGTGCTAACTCGAAGGTTTCCAGGCCGGTGCAAAATCACCATCTAAGATTCCTGCCCGTGCCCCGTTGGCAAGCCTCAATCATGGAGGCAATTCGCCAGAACGACGAGCACGACCTGAATCGAGACAAGAAACCATTAGAGGGAAGATGGGCCCGCCTCTTCGAGCTCCGCCGCCTAAGATGAGAGATCTATTCGAACCCTCTCCAGCTCCCACCCCCATCACACATTCTCGTGCCGAAAGTGTAGCTTCCAGCGGAAGCGTCAGACATGTTGAGCCTGAAGATACCTTTTACGATGGCGGCTATGCACAACAACAACGCGGTCGACCCCAATCATACCATGAATTGAAGTCTTCAATGCGCCAGAATGAGCGAGACCCCCATATGAGCTCTTCTCACCATTCCGGGCCTCCAAGTCGTCAAATATCAAATAACTCGAACGCTACAGTCTCGGGCTCAGAGAATTGGCAGACAATTGAGGACGACTCGGAACCAGAGCAAGACTATTCCGAAGCGTACTACGCGAGACTTCGTGCTGCACGTGCTGGAAAGCGCTTTACTCCCGAGGACTACCCTCAAGGTGGACAATTAAAGAAGCAGAAGGGCCTTCCGCCATCTGGAGCTCATGCTGGCCTCATGGAGAACGAGAGCAATCGAATTGTGTCTGGTAGTGAAGCTGCTTGGACCGACGAAGACGCATTCTAAGGATCCAGTGTCCCTCGTTCGTCAGATTTTGGCCATGCGACAATTCTGAAACAAACTTTCCTTGTGATCCCGTAGATTTTGTTTGGGGTTTTGTCTGGTTTTATGGACGAATACATTCCACGAAGGTCATGAGCAACGCTTCTGACGATTATGATGACTTAGACAGCCTCAGACGCTCCAGCGCGTTTCTCATCATCAAAAGTGGTTTCATTTCTTGTATGATCTTTATGGCATGGATCTCTTCTTGTTCGATTACTTCTTTTTACGACGGATATCAGCATTTTGGACTGATTCCCCTTCGCGATCATATCGTTTGGTTTTGCGTTGGAGTAAACGGTGGGCCTGCAAAGGGGGTTGGATGTATCCAGGAGTTTATTGCTGCATATACTTACCTGTGCGAATAGAAATGAAAAGCTGTTAAACGGTTAGCAAGAAGTTGCTCGTGAAGTTTTAATGAGGATGTTTTGTTTCATCAGCCAAAATCGCAGCTGTTGCCGAAAGTAAGATGAATCTTGATATGCAGCCTGGAACCTAATGCGCCGTGAGCAAAGATACTCTAAAAGGTCGTTAAATATGAATACTCATGAAATAGCTGCCATTTTAGTCCTCTCCGATTGAGTCACTTCAGGTCAACCTTCAGCGGTTAGTCAGTGCTGCTCAGAAGGCTTAAGACTCATCGCTTCCACTGGCCAGGATGTAATTATCAACTCTTGCGAGGGTCAATAAAAATGTCACTCTCATCTACAATATCATCACAATTTCCAGGACGTCAGGATTCCCGAACTTGACCAGCTGCAATATCTGCAATGACTAAATTAAAGAGTAAGAATACTCACAAATCCTGCTCCGTTGCATCACAGCTATCTCGTTCGAGACTGATCGATGAGAACAGATACCGTTTTAAGCCAATCGATGAGTTTAGACATCCCTGGTGGAGGGTACTCCCTCACGACCTTCGAAGAGGGTGATGCAAAACCATTGCACGACGTCCTCTCCATTGACTCTGTCTCAGACCGTCTCATCAGAGTTCCCAAGCCGTGAGTCATCTGCTGACATCTCTATCTCCTGGTTCTTCCTCCCTGCGATTTTCTGATACGCTCGAGCATGAGATTTGCTAAAGGTCGATCAGATATACTCTCGAAGACGCCCGGTTCTGGCTGTCAAATAGCCTGACCTCCCAAGATGAGCTTCTTGCCCTTTCTACCGTAGCTGAGCGCAACGCAGCCCTCTTCGAGCAGACGAGTGTCATAAGCTCCGTACCTCTCCAAGTAATTCGACATAATGGGAGATTAATCGGCTACATCTCACTTGCGCCGCGCAGCTCAGAGCCTATTGTCGAGATGGGCTACTACCTGCATCCAGCTCATCAAGGAAAGAGGATTATGAGGGAAGCTGGGAGGAAACTGTTGCGGTATGCAGCGAATGAATTTGGCATTCAGAAGGTGTTCTGTAGTGCTGATGATGGGAATCCCGCGAGTGCGAGAGTTATCATGGGGATTGTGAACGATACTGCTGTTGGGGAGGTGGAGATTGGGAGGAAGGTTTTGGTTTGGCCGATAGGGAAGAAGGTTGAGGGAGAGAGTTGGAGTTCAACTTGGCTGTGGAATATTGAACCTGAGGAGGATTACGAGTCTTGAGAAGGGAGGTAAGTAAGCTGACTGCGTGGTGTGAAAGACGTACTGAATAGAAATGCCGGTGGGAAATCGAAGTCAGAGTTCTAATCTTCTTTTGTATTCCTATTCAATACCAGTATTTCTTCAACAAACCCTCCTCCCCTCCCCTCCATCTAGCATAGGCAAAAAGAGCTTGGGTCAACGGTTTTGTCATAGCCAACATACCAGGCCACCTCATTTTTCCCAAGTCAGCCATCAGACACAAATCTTTGTCTTGTTAATTTGAAGCACAAGCACCCACAACTAAAACATAGGCAGTGCTGACCACTTCTCCACAACCCCCCCTTCAAACTCGCTAAGCTGCCTCTGCATCCGCCTCATGTTCTTCTATGATACTCTAGCCTGCCTCTTATTCTATAATACTTAAGAGCAAAAGCCTTTGCCTTCGTCTCTATTTCTCATATGAATTGTATCTGCGAATCTCCAGACATGGCAATGTGGAACAACAAGGTCATAGTATACCGGCACATCCATATACAAACAGCGCAGGTTGTTTCATACCTTATATGAGTTTGTAGAGGTTGGAACTTATAATAACCTATACCTTGGTTTAGTAACTTCTGGAAAGGACCATAAAACCTGGAAATTTCCAGTTCATGTCACGAAGACGACCAGCATATATTTCAATATTAGGAATGGGGGAGACTATATTCCTTTTTGGAGTCAGAAGATCTGGAATTAAACTTATGTCTCTGCTAACTACGTAGTACACAAAACCAATATCCGTACAGCATCTTTGCTTCAGCCACCCAACCAGTATTCGACAGGACTGTACAAGCGGGGACATGCTCTTTCTCCAATCAGGACTCGAGCTCGGAATACTCGATATATGAGCACTTCCATGCTTAACTGAAGGCGATTTTCTCTGCCTTTATGCCTGCTGTCTCATTTCACTTCTATCACCTGGATAAGAATGCATCATGGAACTTCTCGAGTTCCTCCGCATGTTGGATCTGACAGTACGGCTATTGACTACTAATGGAATGAAATAGGTTCGTCCGGGCCAGCACCAAGACATGAGTCGTGAATAAGTATAAATCTTGAAGTCTTGGATATAGATACTGTGATGCATTCCTCTTCCTCTTCGTAGGTTTTGCTCAAGTGAACTTCTCGTCTTTGAAAACATAAAACCAAAACATCAAAAATCCAGAAAATCAGAATCAAACACCAACAATGGCAGAACCAACAACCAAAAATATCGCCATCATCACTAACAGCACTCGCGCTGTTCGAATCGAGCCTCATGCATCCAACTTTGTTTTTGGGGTTCTCAAGGCCAACCTCTCCGGCGCCACTGATAGGTCTTCAAGCTCAACCTCTTTCAGATGGATATAACAACAATCAAGCTTGCGCTTTCGACGAGATACTTGTTTCCGCGACGGTTGCAATGTTCGCACAGGTCGAATTCGAGCATATCAAGGTGTGGAGCGCTGAGACCTCAAGTACAATGAATACGTATGAGCCCAGTTTCCAGGATAGTCCTTCAAGATATAGCATTTGTTGCTTTTCGTAGCTTTGGATACGATGTTAATTGAACTCAAGTCATTGTGAGCCCATCCTGCAACGTCGAAGTACCAGGCGGTATCAAGAGCGCTATCTAGTATCTCTATAGTGAGATTAAAGACAAGTCGTGCTTAATAATCAGCTATGGTATTATGGGAGGCGGTCCAGTAGGCGATACTTTGCAGATGGTTTTAACGAAAGGTAACTCGGCGCATGTAATCGAGACAAGACTGACGCTGTCTCTTGCTGAGAATGAATCATTAGGGTATGGATTGTCGTTCGAAATGCGTCTGGCTGACACACGAAAACTGTGGGAAGAGTCCTTGAAGCATTGGGCTGACAAGAAGTCCAATATTGCCAAGAGGTTTGAGGAGCTCAAAGCGTATTTGCTGAAAGTCCCCGGGCCTACTCCTGCATAGCGGACGAATCGGATCCGGCTCTGAGTTCGTATAGCGAAGGTGGGTCATGTCTACTAAGCTCAAGCTTTCGAATATCATTTCCTGTAAATGTTAGCTCGATCTGAGAAATAAACTCAGAAGAGGTACGTACTGTATAGCTTATATCTCGGAGCAAAATATCGTAAATAATCAATCATAACTTCTAAATCGGAAGCCCAATTCTCATCTCGAATGCCGAATTTGATGTGCATCGTGGCGCACAAGAAGATCATATGATGTGACCAAAAGGCCAGCATCTCCAGATCTATTGGCATTCCAGAACTTCCTTGTTTGAGTAAATATATGATAGTTCGAACCAATGACTGCATTGCTATTGTTGAGCGGCAGAGGTCATCCTCTTTGCCAAGTTGTGATGCTACTTCCATTTCATGGCGGAGGAGATACAAGGCAAAACTATCTTTGAGTATTAGAACAAATTGAATAACATCGATCAGAATCTGCTCACCATGTCCTTGTTGCAAAAGCGCCACAGTAGAAACCATAGGACTGCCCCCTAAAGCAATGTTAAATTGTTCCATTGTAGATTTAAAAAATACTTACGGAGGCGGAATGCAAGAGCCAACAAATGATTGAAGCGCGATGTCTAGCTTGCGAGCATCATTCGCCCTTGTAGCAAGATCCCTATTTGTATCAAGAATATGGCGAGTGACACAGCTTGCTAGAAATGTAGCTTGAACGGTGGCACCAAAATTACCCACTGTTGTGAAGTCACGAGGGGCAGGAGCCTGCCACCCTTTAGGTCCTGGCAAAACGTCATCTGGTACAAGGAAATCGTCCTTGACCCGGAAGTAGGTATTAGCGTCTGGAGTTGCCCGGGGTAGAAAGTCTTCAGCAGTAGGGGGTTCAGAAGCTAGAGGAAGTCTATTGTCCTTATAGTCGGCGTTTATGATCCTAGTATCATCTTTAGCATTGGTTTAGAGTGATGGAGCTTAGAAAATGCACCTTTCTGTCACCACAATTCCCCACCACAGACGTCTTTTTGTTTCCAAGATGTCGCGCTCATTTTTCTCTTCTGGTAGTGTCTTCTGAAGGATAGTCTGCAGTCCCATTAGGTGGCCCATTCTCACGCATGCCCCAATTGTCAACCACGCGTCTTGATGTAGCCCTTGGCAATGCTCGTAGCAAGCAATCAGAACTCCAGCTTGCACAAGCTCCATGGAGACCTTTCCAGTAGACTGCAAAAGAGAGTAGAAACTCTTGACAGTAGGGTAGAGCTCTTGTTCCCCAAAGTTCGATGATGGGTTGGGGTTGACTTTAGGCGTCAACTGCGTGATGAGAAAAATGGAAAGCAAGAGTGTTGAAAAATGAGAATCCGAAGCGTGGCTCTCAAGCTTCCAACGGAACATCTCCTGGTTAATGATTGGTAGACTGTGGTGTAGCGTACGGAAATACGTCTGCATAAAATCGCTGGCGTGTCCTTGTTTCCTAGAAATGGCACTGAGAAGTCTACTCGTTTGCAAAGATACCTGGTCGTCAATACGAAGAACACGGTAGTCTGCTTTATAGAACACATTTTGAGGATGATGTGGTAATGAATAATCTGAGGGTTGAGAATCTAGTCCATATGTAATCTCAACAACTGAAGGGAGCCGATGGCCGTCGCTCTCCGTGGTATTTAGATATGAACATTTGACGAGAAGTCTGGGAGAGTATTCGTGTCAGAAATAATCATATTCTTAGTAAGTACTTGTGAGAGACGCACCGGCTGCATCTCGAACAACTCGGGTACGCTTTATTGCATCTCTTCTTTCTGTGTTTGCATTGGTTGCAAACAGTGCTGGCGATACGCTCACGCTCAGAGTGTACAACTACGGCTGTGTTGAGGTTCATCGTGCCTTGCTCTAGGGGCGTTTTAGACAATCCTGAATGTTAAATTGAAGGCAGATAAACGGTACACTGTTAGCAACTGTACGTTTGTGGTCATGGAAGCTTGCTCTAAAGCTGTTTATGCAAGAATCTACCGTCAGCAGCCACAAAAGTCAACCATGGGGGTCTGAAGCCGCGCTAGACCTATTCGGTATTGGCATACAGTAAATCATGGGCCACGATCATGGAAGAGAAAGATTTTAGAGACGAGAGTAAAATATATCGCATTGTAGTGAGATCATACGAACCGTTCCCTTCGCCTGAGTGTACGCACTACATTAACAAACCATTCTATATTTCTGACATTCCCCCTCACCTATGTGATGCGCCCGGTTGTTGGCAGAGGAGACAGAGCTTACTGTATATTGCCAAAGTTTCGAGCACTTCAGTCAATCCTCTCTAGAACACTATCTGACACTCTTTTATCAATGAGTTCATTGTTCTTATTCTTCGTTGTTCTCATGCTATCCGTTATGCCATGCCTCCCTCACTGGGAAGTTTTGAGAACTCGCGTCCCCTACCCAGAACTTTATACACTATGGAATATCCAATGTCAAAACGCCACGGGGCGCCGATAACCAGAGCAAACCCCTCCCGGTCCGAAACACCATAGCCCAATGCTTTGATTCTTCCTTTTCTCTCATTATATACTGGAACGATCAGGTATTCATCGACCAACCCCGCCTTCGGTTCCCTCAAGGAACCTATTTACTGCCTTTTGCATGCTCCTTGACCCTATCCACATTTTCCTAGAAATTAATGATTGAGAAGGTGCCCTCACTCAGCGCTTTGCTGAGCCAAAGTGTTGTTGAAGCTCGCCGGCGAGAACATAAAATTACGATCTATATCCATACTTCTTGCAATTCTGCCTCCGGGAGTCCGAGGATTTGCAACGTTGACGCGGCCACGGCTAGTAACTCTGTTCATATCTTCATCGTCGGTATCTACGTGATCATCTTCATATTCACCAAGTCTATGTAGTTGTGAGAGTTTATTTGGATTTTTTCGAGCGAATCACACATACCTTGCAAAATAGTCTGCAAGACCGTCGTGGCTTGGGGTGCCAACGACCTGCTCATAACCAGGAGGAGGCGTTGCAAGTGGCGGGGGTGGATCGTCCGCATCGAAGGCAGGAGGATTGTAGCTTGGGTTTCTAATAAAATGAATTGGACGCTGAACTCCTGCAGCTGCGTTCGTGGCAAGATGCGCTTGTGGGGGTCTTGCAAGGTCTGGGAGTGCATTCTCCGGTGTGACAAGCGAATCGCCTGCATTCAAAATGTCGAGCGTAGGCACGCTGCCCGTTGACGATGTTGGTGAAATGTTGCTCATCGCTGCATTGGGACATCCACAAACACGTTGCTGGCCCACTGTGCCCGAACTCAACCCAGAATACTCGGGCAGAGCAAGGTTGGCTTGAGTTGCGCGGCAGCTGAGAATAGATATCGGTGAGTCTATAGAGATCTCAAAATGGCGCCGTTTTCCCGGATTCTCTGCGTCGGCTCGGGATATCCGCATGACAATCTGTGACGGTCAGTCTTGAGTTATGAATGAAGTGGAATCGTGGGGGTACTACTTTGATCCAGTGGTGCACATCAACATTTTTCCATGTGCAGTCATGAGCCATGCGCTTCGTTCTATCCTTCTCCATCATCTCGCATGTGGGCAGTTGAACATTCATCTCTATTTCGGTTTGACCCAAGAATTGTTCGAGACCAAGGTCGATGTCTCCAAGCATGTTGTCCACTGGTTCCGGAAGAGGGACTGGCTCGCTACCAGTGGCCGCGGCCTCATGTGCCCTGCGTCGTCTTGCGAGCTCTCGTCTCTGATTTCGTTCCTCTGGGTTCGGCTCACCCCCCCTAAGAATCTTTACTTCTGAGCCCATATATTCCCTGCCTAGAGGTTTTCCAGCAGACTTCTCAAGCAGCAAAATCTTCCGTGTGACATCTTTCCGATGAACTTTCTTATCACTTGTGTTGTATTCGATGCATTCGCTGACAAAAACCTTAAGTTTGTGAACCTGAACCTTTGCCAACGGCGTGAGCTTGAACGCAATCGGAATTCTGGAGCCAAGAGGAAATGATTTGCCCGATATCATGATTTCGTAGTGAAGCTGATCGTCCCAATTCCTGCTGATTGATATTGGCTCAACCAATTCCAGAGAGTCTTCCGATGGCGATCGAACGACAGGTACCTCTTTGAACCCCTGAAGGTTTGCTTTGAAGGTACCTGCTCGTTCCACAATAACCTCAAGCATCCACAGCACTGAAGCGAGTGGCAATTTAGTCGTCTCTGGGCTGTTGTTATCGATCGGGATCTCAAAGCTATATTCGTAAACTCCGGGATGAAAGACCTTCCACCCCTTTTGCTGTGGCGTTGGGCCAAACGGAGAGTCGCCTTTTTGAAAACTGCGAGATTGATTGTTTTGTAACGAAAGCCGCTTGATATCCTTCCCAGACATAATTGTACTTGACCTACTTGATCGATTTACTAGTCCTGGTAATGAAAAGCCTCCACTCTGTTGAGCCGGCAAGGGAAGTTCGGTGCTTGCCAGACTTGTCACTGAGGTTGAAGCTGACTTGTCGCGCAACACATAATTGCACATTGTGCCATAACCTAATTCCGAACCTTCGTACAGAGCATTGAAGAATGGCAGAACTTGTGTTCTAAGCGACTCTTCCTCAAATAACTTCGTCTTTTCTGGTGGAATGCCTAACAACTAATCAGATGATTTCACATTATGGAGAACTTTCACACTTACCCTCAGGCCACTCCGTTCTTGTTTTGCCGGTAAACTTCACAGTAACAGCTTTGATCTTCGCACTTTTCGTAACATTCAACTGCAATTTTCCTCGAAGTAGAGCTGACTTCGAAGAAGTACTTTGGTTTGTGCCATCGTGATCGAGACCAGTAAGAAATATGACGGGTTCAGCAAGAATAATGGAGCACGATACCCCATTCCCTGAACAAACTGGCTTCTCAGCCTCTTGCGTAAGTTTCGAAGAAACCGAAATAGAGCTAATTACAGAATTGGCGCTGAGACTGTGTCTGGGGACAGCCCCAGGTGGGTTACCCCCGAGAGATGGCCTCGACATCGCTATCGGAGAATCATCCACCACTGTCCCTGCAGCAGCCCTCCTCGCGAATATAGTTGTCGGATCTGCCGATGCCGACGAGAATGATGCTCCGATTGTTTGTGGGCTCGCAGACCTGGAGGAAGTGGCCGCTGAGGACGGAGCGGCCGAGTTGGACGAGGAGAAGGGAGAGAAGACCGAGCCAAGCACACGCTTTGCGTTCTCCCGGGAAGCCAGCTTATTGAGCTTTACTTGAAATCTTGGTTGCTTTTTGGGTTCCGGGGCAGGTAGCGGAGGCCTCAAGTCTAGCGGTACAATTCCAGCTGGTAGACGCGTGATATGTATTGAATGTGGCCTTCGTGTTCTTGGTCGGCAAGGAGGGGAGGGAAGTCTCGCAGGTTGTGATTTCTCGAGATGTCTGTTCGTGGGCGTATAGAAGACAGTTCCTCTACTCGTGCAGTAGGATAGTATTACCTGTCCTGTCATTGTGACGTTAACGAACGTATTCGGCTCCAGAGACATCTAACTGACTGCTTGGGCAGAGGCAGGAAATGAAAATGAATGAATCGTATTTGGCTTTTGCGGTGTGTACAATGTCTCATTGGAGATCTTGGACGCGCTGGCATCAGAATCCAATAACCATTCGAGTTGTGCGACGACAGCCAACAGGATGATTTCCGGTAGGTCTTAGAAGAGAGATTCAAAAGGGGGGGACTCTGGAACATGCGCCTGACTCTGGATGATTGTACTTACGGTGCTAGTGAAGCATGTGTTTTGCTGTCACGACGGTTGACCAAGACTTGGATTGTGCTTTGCCAGCACATGAGGGCAATCAAATACCAGGCCTGCAAATATCAGGAAACCCAGACTGGATAGAGCACGCTCGCAGGGTTTGGCCGAGCTTTGTTGCAGCGGCTGCCGTCCACGAACCCCTGTCGGTCGCAAGTGGTGACGACGGTGGAGGGGAAGGAAAGCCTGAATCGTGCCCTGCAAATTGATCGCATGCGAAAACCCCCCAGCGTCCACACGAATTGGGACGAAACAAATTCGGTGATGGGGGAAAGTGCGGGCAGGGGAGACACGACGATGCCCTTGGGCCTGCGGCAGAGAAGAGAGGAGTGGAGAGGAGAAAAGGGCACAGCGCAGTTTCCATCAGCAGTTGTTATAAACTTACCTACCTAGTGGAAGGCTTCGGAGGCATCGGCATGGTCCCTCGCGTGAGCGCTTTACTGACATCATCCTATTGGGCCGTTGCTAGACCTGACCAGGGACATTTTCTCAACATCTGCAACCTCGACCAGTCATCATCTACACTCTTCAACATCACCACATCCGTGTTTCTGTGCCAGGACTATAGAACCACGGCGAGCATCTCAAGTACAATTCCTGCCCAGTCCAGGATCTAGGAAGCTACCTTAATGATTGGCACCTGCGTACGAGGACGACACCACCTGGTTCTTCCAAGGGTGCACCAGCTGCTCGGTCCAGAAAAGGGGACAATCCCCTGATGCACAGCGCCGGTATCCAAGTGCATGATATTTCGAGAGCGAGGATGACTTGAACTGGTAACAAGTTGGATTACAGCCGGAAATACCATGGCACTCCAGAGTATCCCAGGAAAGGGGACGGGCGCCAGCCGAGCTCTGGATCTCGTGCTCGTGTATCTGCACATTTGCAGATCGTTTCCGATTGTTGCTTGATAAGTGGCTCGTTCCGCTCCACGAGGCCCAATGTTCAAGATTCGAACCAACCACCTTCTCCACTTCAACAAGAAGCAGGTTGGAAATGTGGCAAACATGGTAGAAGCCCAGTCGGATAATCTGATCTAATTACTTCGTCTCCGTCTTCATGCAAAATACGCGTCACGGAATAGATCTCGACATCTCCCTCGTCCGCTCAGAATCATCCAGCGAGGGAGATTAGTGATATCAAAATGCGTATCTCAACTTGAAATCCTCCTAACTCTCTCCCCTGCCGAAAAGGGCCCGAAGTCGGAGCTCAACCTTGAGTACTTGAGTTTGGAATCGGTCTTGATTACAATAACCTTTCCATTCTTTCCGGCTGATATCACACGTGCGGCTTGGAATCAAACGGCTGTAGATAGCCTATGGCGATCTGAGCCCCGAACACCCGGGTGGCGCATGGACTTTCAACATTCGCAATGATGAGGAACAGACTTTGAAAGCAGGGCTTAGATCTACAAATCACAAGGGTTAATAGGTATTCAGCCTTCACAGATGCTGCATGACAGCAGCTGCCGCGAATCCAAGATGACCCCCAAAGCCTCAGCCTTCAAAACGCGAAAGAAGTCCTAATCTTTCCTTGAACTTTGCATTTGGAAAAGGGCCTAGAGACTGAAGGACCAGTCAGGTGAACTGAAATCTTGGATTTGCTAATATATCAACTCAGATTGAAGCGGCTGGCGGAATAAAAATAAGATCAGATCGGGCTGAAGGCTTGGCAGACTGACCCTGGCGCTGATCTTTGTGGGGAGGAAACGCCCGTGCAGGACAACAGCTGTTGCTTAGCCACTTGGCATTTCCCCTAGAAATGGATGGATTATTGGGCATTTTGTACATAATGTTGTCCTGATTACCGATTCCAAGAACAGAAGAGAAAATCTGATTCTAAGTCACTCATTTTGTTATTCATTGACTCTGAAACTGCAACAAAGTCTTCTTCCAAAAGACAAAAGCGGCACTAGCCTTCAATGTTTCCAGCCAAAGCTGGAAGTTGCCCAGGAGAGGATCTTCACCTATAAGAGATTCTGAGAGATCCATGAAGAAGGCTTCTGAATGTACAGCAGCTTAAATATATTTGAAATTGCGTGCCCTTGTTTGGCCATATTAGGACTTAGGATTTTGGACATGAGCGCCGCTTTTTTTCGTCCTGAAAGGTGCTTTGCTTTGCTAATCTTATCGCACACCCCTGTCTGCCTGTCAACAATCACGCGCTTTCGCGAAAGAACGCGTTTCCGAGATGCTTGAACAGAATCGACAACTACTCGAATTAGGGACAGAGCAATGGCAGGTTCTGGTGCAAATCACTCGCATCAAGTTGTCACTCTCAATGGAGCCGCCGACCTATCTGCACCTTTGGCAGGCCTGGTGATATGCTGTACATCAGTTCCCGATGAAAAGCGCGTAAGTTCGCTTTGAGCAGTCCCAGATGTGATCAAAATCAATCGTCAAAGCTTACGAGTATCGCTAATCTCTTTGTTCTAACTGCAGACGGAACTGGCGAAGTATGCGGAGGAGATGGGTGCTGTCCATCGATTCGACTTGACTCTCGACGTCACACATCTCATTGTTGGCCACTACAACACCCCTAAATATCAATACGTTGCGAAAGAAAGACCAGATGTACGGCCTATGACTACCCAATGGATTGAGGCAATACGAGAACTATGGATCAATGACGAAGAGATAGACATGGAGGCACTAGAGCAGGAACATGTCTTGCCGACCTTCTATTCATTGAAGTTCAGCATGACCGGTTGTGATGATCGTAAGGAAATGCTTCGTTGATAATCTGGCTTTTTACTAATCGATTTAACCAGCTACGGAAAGGCTTGAGATTGCAGAGCTTATCAGAAGAAACGGCGCCGTATATGAAGGAGATTTAACGAAGCAGATCACACATCTGATATCCTACCGAACCGAGGGTGCGAAGTATAAAGCTGCAAAAAGCTGGGGACTCCGAATTGTTTCACCTGAATGGTTATGGCATTGTTTAGAACGAGGTATGATTTTGAAGGAGGAGCTCTACGATCCTGCTTTACCTGAGGAAGAGCGAGGGAAAGGTGCCTGGGACAGGACCAAGCCAAAGAGAACCTCATTAGGGAAACGATTAAGAGATGACAGCACGACGAGTCTGGAGGGAGGCAAGAGGAAATTGCGGAGAACTGCGAGCACGAAACTAAGCACCCAGAATGATGGACTCTGGGGAGATATCGTCGGAGGAGGCGCGGTGGCACAGGTCTCCCGAAGTGGGATATGGGAGGTAGACGATAACGACTCGTTGCCACAAGATGGACCCACGAAGCAGAAAAGCCCTGTCGGTAATCCTAAAAATGGATCACTGCAATCGACTATCGAGAATCCACCTCGGAAAAGAGGCATGTTCAATGCTTGCCGATTCTTTCTATTAGACTTTCTTCCCGCCCAAAAGCAAATCCTCCAGGAGCACGTTGTTTTCAACGATGGGGAGATCTCGAGCACAATGAACGAACTTGTTCACAACTTGGATAAAAGTCCCGAAATTCGACTCTTCAGAGTTGTACCTCACGACCTTCCAACTTCACAGCACCCTCCACTACCAGAATCTCAAATCCCAATACAGACAGTAACAGTGTGGTGGTTGGAGCGTTGTCTTCATAAGAAAGACTTTATCGAACCTGCAGATCATGCCATTGGACGGCCGTTTCCCGTTTTCCCTATTGAATCCTTTTCCGGTATCACAATCTCGACCTCCGCATTTTCCGGGATAGATTTACTGCATGTCACGAAAGCTGTCAAACTTATTGGAGCCAAGTACAGCGAAGACATGACGCCACAATCCACAGTGCTTGTCACAAAATCGGCGACTGCTGTCAGAAAAGATAAATTCGATCATGCCCAGGACTGGAAGGTGCCTATTGTCACTGCTGAATGGCTTTGGGATTCGATTCGGGACGGTGAAATGAAATCTTTGGCAAGGTATCAAATCCGAGCTAAGAAGCGATCAGAGTCCTTACCAAACGCGAAAGGAAAGGATGTGCCGAAAGCACTTCCCCAAGCTGAGCGGGTGAAAAGCGACGTAGGGCGGCCCGTGCCAAGCTCTAGCAGTACCCTTCCCAAGTCTTCCGCAAGGCCACCCAGGAATTCTCGGCTCGATAATACGGCCTTTGACTCGGACGAACCAAATGTAAAGGAAGAGCATCAAACTCAGCCTATTGAGTCACTTGCGGATAGCACAGGCTCCACAGCCTTAGATCAAACATATAAATCAGAACCTCTTTCAGAAAGAAGCCTCAACTCGCCAACAAGAACCGTATCAACTGCTCCAGCTCCATCAGACCATCCACGATCCAAACAACAAGAAGATATAAGCAGTGCAATCTCGGATCTGCTTGCGAAGACAAAAACAGCTGCTGCAAACCCAACACAGAACGAGGCACCAGAAGGACGAAAACGAGGCCCTGGTAGGATCCTCGGCCGAGTAACAAGCAACATCTCCACAGGATCAGGTCGCTCGCGAGCCACCTCTGTCGACTCAACGGCAACCCATGGCCATCCAGTGGAATACCCTCCATATGACTCTCGAAATCCAAGAGCAGGACCAACAGCAAATGAGCAGATTGAACTACTCCTGCATGGCAACGGACCTGTGAATAAGGACGTGGACAGCCAGCCTCCCTCAACCCAACTACAGTACGAGGATCCAGACAGCACTGAGGCAAGAGAGA
>Ga0302325_10012491_pt1 | contig 18207 bp, 20 predicted proteins | sample Palsa_T0_2_FD_201948 | JGI IMG/M metagenome (GOLD analysis project Ga0302325, IMG submission 201948) | Peat permafrost microbial communities from Stordalen Mire near Abisko, Sweden - Palsa_T0_2 | ecosystem: Environmental > Terrestrial > Soil > Palsa > Peat permafrost | place: Sweden: Abisko...
TACGCACGACACCATTTCCTTCCTGGCCGGTCGTCGCCGAAAACGACGAGCGCGCCTGGATGCAGGTGCTGCGCAGCGGCAAGTGGAATCGCCTGGATGGCGATTGCGCGCGCCGGTTCGAAGAAACCTGGGCCGCGACGGTCAACGCCGTACTCATCCAGCACGCCATACCGGTCTTCGTGGATACCGACCCCGAAACGTTTCAAATTGACGCGCGCAAGATCGAGGCTGCTATCACCGAGCGCACGCGCTGCATCCTGCCAGTGCAATCTCGGCGGATCGCCGGCGGACCTTGACACCATTCTTGCAATCGGCCGCAAGCACAACCTGCCGGTGCTCGAAGACGCCTGCCAGGCGCATCGACCGGGCCGCCGCGGCGCGGAAACTGGGCCGGGAGCTTTCGAAACAGTCGAAGACCCTGGCCCGCAATTCATTACGCGGCCGAATTGTGCCGGAGCTGTTGCAACAAGGCATCACCGAGTACCGTGAAATTCTGGTTTCTCGCTACCGCATCATTTATCGTCTGCATCCCGAAGCGGTCCGCATCGAGGCGGTGATCGATGCGAGCCGGGACTTCGGCGACGTGCTGCTGCGGCGCATTTTGCGCTAAAGCCGCCCGCTCAAACCAGCACGGTAAACGTGGATTCGGTTCGCGTCACCGGCCGATATAGCGTATCGCGCTCCACCGGTTCGCGGCCCGCCTTGCGGATCAATTGCAGCAGCTCGCCGCGCCGTAGCGACTGACTGGTTGTCGCGCCCGCGTCGTGATAGATCTTCTCCTCAACCACCGTCCCATCGATATCGTCCGCGCCGAAGCGCAGCGCGATCTGGGCGATGCGCGGCGTCATCATGATCCAGTAGGCCTTGATGTGCGGGATATTGTCGAGCATCAGCCGCGCCACGGCGATGTTCTTGATATCCAGGAATCCGGTAGTCTTCGGAATGTGCTGCAGGGGCGTGTTGTCGGGATGAAAGGCGAGGGGGATGAAGGTCACAAAGCCGCCGGTCTCATCTTGTAACTCGCGCAGCTTGACCAGGTGATCGGCCCGATCTTCTTCGTTCTCGATGTGACCGTAGAGCATGGTGCAGTTGGAGCGCAGCCCAAGCTGGTGAGCAGTGCGGGCGGTTTCCAGCCATTGCTCGCCGGTGATTTTGTGGTCGCAGATGATACGCCGCACACGGTCGCAAAAGATTTCCGCGCCGCCGCCGGGCAGGGAATCCATGCCGGCCTCGCGCAGCCGTTCCAGAACTTCGCGGGCGGAAATCTTCGCGCGCTGCGCCAGGTATCCGATTTCGACCATGGTGAAGGCTTTCAAATGCACCTGCGGGAACCGGACTTTCAGGCCGCGCAACATTTCGCAGTACCACTCCAGGGTGAGCTCCGGGTGCAATCCACCCACGATGTGGAACTCGGTCACCGCTTCGCTCCAGCCTTCGCCCGCGCGATGCCACACCTCTTCGAGCGACATGGTATAGGCCTTCGGATCCTTCGCCCGCTTGCCGAAAGCGCATAGCCGGCAACTGGCCACGCAGACATCGGTCGGATTGATATGGCGGTTCACGTTGAAATAAGTCACCGAACCGTGCAGGCGCTCGCGCACCAGGTTTGCCATATAACCCACGGCGAGGATGTCCGAAGTCCGGTAAAGCGCCACGCCGTCGTCATAGGACAAGCGTTGGCCGGCCTCTACTTTTTCCAGAATAGGCGTCAGGCGCGAATCGTCGATTACAACTTCCATAGAATGTCGGCAGCCCAAAAAATAAAGAATAACATGCTGACATAGCCGTTCATGGTGAAGAAGGCCGCATCCACGCGCGAGAGATCGTTCGGCTTTACCAGGCTGTGTTCGTAAATCAGCAGAGCGGTAACGGCAGCCACGCCCGCCAGACTCAGCAGCCCCAACCCCAAGCTGTAAACCAGCGCCAGCAGGCAGGCCACCATCAACACGTGAAGCAAGCGCGCCACGCGCAGGGCGCCTGCGATACCCAGGCGGCGCGGCAGGCTGAAGAGGCCTTCCACCGAATCGAACTCAAAATCCTGGCAGGCGTAGATGATGTCGAAGCCGCCGGTCCAGAAGGTGACGGCCGCGGTGAGCCAAAGGATGCGCGGGTCAAACGAACCGCGTACCGCGATCCATGCGGCGGCCGGAGCAACGCCTAGCGCGAATCCCAGGATCAGGTGGGAGAACGAGGTGAATCGCTTGGTGAACGAATAGAAGAATACAATCGCCAGGGCCACCGGAGCCAGCCGGAAGCACAGCGGATTCAGTTGCCGCGCGGCAAACAGAAAGACCAGCGCCGAGACCGCCACGAAGCCCCAGGTAAAGCCGGGCGACAGCGCTCCGGTGGGCAAGTGCCGCATGCGCGTGCGCGGATTGCGGGCGTCGATACCCGCGTCAATCAAGCGGTTGAAAGCCATGGCGGCCGAACGCGCTCCGACCATGGCCACCACGATCCAGCCGATCCGGATGCACGCCGCGCGCGCGTCGAGGCCGCCTTCGCGAATGGCTAGCAGCGCCCCGGTAAGCGCGAATGGCAGAGCGAAGACGGAATGCTCGAACTTGATCATCTCCAGCGTGAGCCGGATGCGCTTCCACATGACTTTCAAAATGCGGCAAATGTGGCTACCATTTTAACGCATGCGCTATTTTATGCCGCCGATGTTTATACAGATAATATTGCTGGCCCTCGCGGGCGCCGGCTGCGGGCCGCCCACGGTGGGCCTGGACGAACTCGGGATGCGGACGGTCAAACTGCCCAACGGGCAGCAGATCCGCGCCGAGGCGGAGATCGACTCGACCGATATGCAAAAGGGCATGATGTTTCGCGACTCGCTGCCCCGCGGCCGCGGGATGCTCTTCATTCACGACAAACTGGGGCTTTACCCGTACTGGATGTACCAGGTGAGGATTCCGCTCGATATGCTGTGGATGGATGCGAACCATCGCATCGTGGAGGTCTCCGCCGATACACCGCCGTGCAAGACCAAGGCCAGCGATTGCGACAAGTATGGCGGCCACCAGCAGGCGCAATTCGTTCTGGAGTTGGGCGGAGGCGAAGCTAAGCGCCTCGGCCTGCACGAGGGGGATACTCTCGATTTCTAACGCTGCTTCAGGTTGTCAGGTTGTAAATCAGGCCGAACGGATCTTTGATGTAATATCTGGGAAAATCCGGCTCGTCCTTGACGATGGTGCAACCATTCTTAACCAGCCGGAGCTTGGCTTCTTCGACGTTGTCGACGGTCACTTCCAACACCGGCCCGAGCGCGGGACCTCGTTCAATGAAGAAGTTGATATTTTCGCCATGAAGGCTGATCATGTCCGGCGTCTCGTCGGTTATTTCGAACCCGAGTTGATTGACGTAAAACCGCGCGGCGCTGGTTGGATCCGGCGCTTGAATCAAAATATCGGTACCGAAAGTGTTGGACATGTTGGTTGCCTCGGGCCAGTTTAACATGAACAAATCGGCTAGACTTGGGCTAGACTTATCTTGCCGAACGATTGCAGCTCCCCCGTTCACGCAGTAGCAACGCCATGTTCCGAGTGGAGGGAAGGCGCGACCGGGTATCGCCGATTTCTGAAATGACGTGCAAACGCGAGGCTAGACTGTACAGATTCTTTATGCAGCATCAGTTGCTTCTGGCGGTAAAAGGCTTCGCCGGGGAAGACGACGGCCCGACTATCGGCTATCTTGCCGAAAGATTGCAACTCCGCCACCACAGCACGGTCGAGTTGATAGACCGTATGGAGAAGCGCCTGATGGTCTATCGCCGGGTCGGTGAGGAGGATCGCCGGCGGGTGATCGTAGGGTTGACGAAAACCGCGGAAAGTCTTCTTAAAAACCTTTCTAATCAAATACATACCGGAGATTCGCCAGATGGGCCCGGGCTTGGTAGCGGCGCTTCAGCATGTACTGGCAGAGCTGTAGAGAGCAGGGATGACGTCGAGAAATTATTACTTTATGTAGTTAGTCTGGCGGGTTCATTTTGTGACAGATCCGGCAATCGCGTGGGCCACAACCGCAGTCCGGCTGTCACTGTATTATGTGAGCCTCAATAGGTCTCCTCCAACTTATTCAGTACCGCTGTCAGGACGGTCCCCACGACTTCGAAGCTATGGGGACTCAATTTATCGATCGTATCTTGGGGCGTGTGCCAGTAGCTTTTGTCGAAGTCGATCAGATCCACGGCTTCGACGCCCATGTGTACGAAGGGCATGTGATCGTCGTCGGTGGGGCCGCCCGTGTCCAGAAAATACTTGCCATAGCCCAGCTGCCGGGCAGTGCTCCAAATCAGCTTGCGGAGCGCCGGCGAGGAATTCTGTTCGTCCATGATGTCCAGGTCTTTATCGCCGATCATATCCACGTTGATCAGGGCTTTGATGCGGCCGAGAGTGTTGTCGGCGGCCCAGCGCTCGGCCAGGTGGCGGCTGCCATAGAGGCTGTCGGCATCCGTCCACTCCTCGTGAATGGCCTCCTCTCCGTCGAACCACACCAGGTAAACGTCGTCTTTGCGCGGCGCGCCCTGGAGCATCTCGGCCATCTCCAGCAGGAAGGCGGTCGACGAGCCGCCATCGTCCGCTCCAACGAAACGAACCGACGGCTTCAGCTTGGTGTCGTAGTGGCCGGTGAAAACCACGGCGCGGCCGGATTTGCCCGGAAAGCGCGCGATGATGTTGACCATCGGGATCGGCCCCAGCGGCGTGCGGCCGCTGAAGCTGTCCTCAACTACCTCGCATCCGCGCAGCTTCAACTGCGCGAGGATGTAGGCGCGCAGATTGTGTATCGCCGGGGAGCCCGGAGGACGCGGGCCGAACGATACGGCTTTGCGGGCATACTCCATGGCGCGCGCGCCGCTGAATTCGCGGGCCGGGGCCGCGAAAGCAAGGCACCCGGCCGCCAACATCAGGACAATTTTCTTGCGGTGCATATATATCCGAGGGTAAAGTTGCGCTCGCGGTCCAGGAAGTCCAGAAACGGAACCAGCAGCGCCGGCGGAACCAGGAACAGCGCGGCGGGAAGAAAGCCGATCCAGCGGAGGCCCCCTGAAAAGAATTGTAGCCCGTTCAACAAGCGGCGGGCGAGCAGGCGAAAGTAGCCGCCCACGGGACGGATTTCGATTTCGGCCATGCCCGCGCGCTCGAGCAGGTACGCCAGACCATACCGGGTGTAGCGGTAGTAATCGTTGGGCGCCTGGTGCACTTCCCACTCGTGCGGCGCAACCACGAGCAAGGCTCCCCGCGGCGCCAATGTGCGTGCGATTTCCCGCAATACGCAGCCTGGCTCGCGCACGTGTTCCAGCGTCACGATGTGGATGGCGGCATCGAACGCCCCGGATGCAAACGGCAGGCAGGTGAGGTCCGCCAGGACATCCAGATGGCTGTAATCCCAGGCGCCGTCGCCCACGGCCAGGTCCGCGCCGAAATAGCGCTGGCGGGTAAAGTAGCGGGCGTGGGGACACTCGCCGGCGCCGGCATCCAACACTCGCGCGCCGGCCGGCAGGGTTTCCGCGAAGCGGGCCACGGCGTCTTCGATGGCCGCTTCGAAATGCAGCACGTAACGGCTCAACCAGCCCGGCAAACGTTCCACAATAGCGGAATAGGTCATGATGTTTTCATGGCTTCTTGCGGGCCTCGATCATGACCGTCGATCCTGCGTGGCAGGCCGCTTCCAACAGGGTGAAGGGCACGGCCGTTACCAGCAGGGCGAAATATATGAGGTCTCTGAGCAGCTTCCCGCGCGGCGTTTCAGGAAGACCACGGATCCTGCGGGCCATGGGGTCGAGCGCGGGAGCCAGGCTGCTGGCGAGCCCCGCGGGGTTGTCGCGCCAGGAAAAATACTTGCGCCGCAGCACCTCAAATCCGGCGGCGGCGAGCAGCGCTTCCAGGTCGCGAGCGCGGAAGTCGGTGAGATGCCGGGGAACGTCCACGCCGTTCCAGCGGGGGCCTAGCAAGCGGAACTGCCAGGAGGCCGCGTTGGGCACCTGCACGATCAGGCGGCCTTTGGGCCCTAGCAGCTCGCGGGCGGATTCCAGGTATGCACGCGGATCGTAAAGGTGCTCGAGCACATGGAACATGGTGATGGCGGCGCAAACGCCGGGTGGAAGCGGCGCATGCTTCAGATCTCCGCAGACTACGGGCACGCCATTGGTATGCCAGCCGAGGGCGGCGGCTTCAGGCGAGTAGTCCAAACCCATGGCAGGGAATCCGCGCTCGCGCAACATACGCGGCAGCAATGCGCCGCCACAGCCGACATCGAGCAGCGGACCGGTTTCCCCGCACTCGCTCAGCGCCCGGCTCACGAAGCGCACGTGGTCGCGCAGGACCAGCCTGCGGTAGCTCTCTTCCAGGCGCGCGGCCAAGCTGGCATCCGGTGCGTACCAGTATTTCCGTGGGTAATAGAACGCCAACTCCTCGGGCGCCGGTTGCGGTGCCAGGCGCATCAAGCCGCAGCCTTCACACGCGACCAGTTGAAACTCGCGTTCGGTTGCGCCGTAGAGCCGATCGGTAGCCGCAAACAGCAGGCGGAATCCGGAGTGGCCACACACCAGGCAGGGCACGCCGGCGGTCATGCCGGCTCTCGGCGAAAGCGAGGAAGCGGGTTCACCATTGGGTCCTGTTGTATTATAACTTTAGGGGTTGTATTGGGATGAGTTCAGTCGGCGAAACGTTGCGCACTGAACGTCTGAGCAAGAAACTGAGTCTGGATCAGGTCGCCCGCGAAACCAAGATTAATTCCCACCTGTTAGACGCCATCGAAAAAAACCAGTTCGACCAATTGCCCCGAGGGGTTTTTGCCAAAAGCTTCGTCCGCCAGTACGCGCGGTTTCTGGGACTCGACGAAGAGGAGATGGCGGCCGAAGTGCAACGGGCAATGGAGCCCGGCGCGGGGCTGCCCGGCTTCGCGGTGATGCCGGCGGAGCCTACCTACAAAGTTCCGAAAGTGACGCAATGGGATGGCGCCGGCTCCCGCCAGAGTTCTTCCGCTCTGCCGTCGCTGGCCATGCTGGTGGTGGTGATGCTGGTCTGCTCGGGTATCTACGCGTTGTGGCAAAGGAGCCGGCGCCCGGGACCGGTAACGGTGGCCTATCCTGCGGCGAAGATTGCCGCGCCGGAGTCCCCAGCGCCCACGCCCGCCGCGCGCACGGAAGTGCATACCGAGGAACCGCCGTCCGAGAGCGCCAACCCTCAGGCCACCTTGCACGCCTCTCTGACCGCGGACGAGCCCACCTGGGTGCGGGCGTGGGCGGACGGTAAAGAAGTGATGACCGCGCTGTTGCAGCCGAATCTGATCAAGACCGTGGACGCCGTGGGCGAGATTCGCCTGCGCACCGGCAACGCGGGCGCACTGCAGATCACGCTAAACGGGAAACCCGTGGGCTCGGCCGGACCCAAAGGTCAAATTCGCATCGTGACGTTAACGCCCCAGGGCGTTCAGATTCTGGTGCCGCCCAAACCCGAACCAGTGCCCGAACCGCTCTGACGCACGGCCATCTGCTTCTTGCGCTTCTCGATCAACAGCAGCTCGCGCCGCCGGCGCTTCTTGATTCCTTTGTCGATACGGCGCCAGAACTTGCGGAAGTAACTGCCGGCCGAAAGAAGGGCAAAGAAGACCACTCCCCACATGAGCACCTTGCCAGGCAGAGCCAGCGCCGGGTAGCGTGTACTCAACAACAGGCAGGAGATGGCGGCCACTTGCGAAACCATCTTGGTCTTGCCCAAGTCGCTGGCCTTGATGGTGTAGCCTTCCGCGGCGGCGATGGAACGCAAGCCGGAGACGGCGAACTCGCGGCCCACGATCAGAATCACCATCCAGGCCTGAACCGCCCGCACCTGTACCAAAGCGATCAGCGCGGAGGAGATCAGCAATTTGTCGGCGATGGGATCGAGCAGCGTGCCGATAGTGGTAATCTGACGCCAGCGGCGGGCCAGGTATCCGTCCAACAGGTCGGTGCTGGCGGCGACCAGGAAAATCCCCAGCGCCAGCCATACGCTGGCGTGTTCCTGAACGAGCGCGGCAACCAGTAGCGGGACGAAGAAGATTCGCAGAATGGTCAACAGGTTCGGAATATTCATCGTCCATCCCAAATATAGTTCGTTAATAGCTCGGACAACAACTGTGGAAAAGCAGGAGTTGGCCGGCCGCCTTCGGCATCAGTACCACCAGGCCTATCGGCTGGGCCTGTTACTATGACATAAGTCTTTCCGCGCGAATCGTTTACATCAGATTGCTGCGGATCGGTTCAATTCGTGGTAAATGGCTTAATTCGCATGGCTTAAGTACTTTATGGCTCAGGTTTCCCACAGACTTATTCACAGTTAGATACAAGATAAGGCGCCAGCCTGCGGCGGAGCGACTCGGGGATCTCGGCGTCCATCTCGCAGGAGTCTGCCGCATAGCGTGTTTCGAGCACCCGGCCTAATTCGTGTACCTGGGAAATGCGCGCTCCTTCGCTGAGCGGAAAGCGCAGGCGGGCACGTACCACCGGGTCGAAGAGCAGTACCTCGTCGGTCGCCGCCAGCAGGCTGTCGATTCCGTATCCGGTGAGGGCCGAGACAGCCACTGCCCGCGTGGCAACTGTTTCAGAGTCGCCGAGCAGGCGGCGGCGGGCGGCTTCGACGTCGGCTTCCGCCAGGCGGTCCACCTTGTTCAGTACCAGCAGCTGCGGAATGGCAGCGGCTCCGATTTCGGCCAAAACCTTCAGCACGTGCCCGGTTTGCGGAACGGCGTGCGGCGAAGAGATATCCACGACGTGCAGAATGAGGGTCGCTTCGGTGACCTCTTCGAGGGTGGCGCGGAAAGCCTGCACCAGCGTTGTGGGCAGGCTGCGGATGAAGCCCACAGTGTCGCTCAACAGCGCGTGCCGGCGCGATGGTAGCGTGACCGAGCGGACGGTGGGATCGAGCGTGGCGAACATGCGCGCATCGGTAAGCACGCGGGCTTCCGCGATGCGGTTAAAAAGCGTGGATTTGCCGGCGTTAGTGTAGCCCACCAGGGCGATAGTGGGCAGCGGGACGGAGTGCCGTTGGCGGCGGTGCAGTGCGCGACCGGCGCGCACGCTTTGCAAATCCTCCTCAATGCGCTTGATGCGGCGGTGAATGCGCCGGCGGTCGGTTTCCAGTTGGGTTTCGCCGGGGCCGCGAGTGCCGATGCCGCCGCCCAGACGGGACATCTCGGTTCCGTGTCCGGCGAGCCGCGGCAGCAGATAGTTCAACTGGGCCAGTTCCACCTGGAGGCGGCCTTCCCGCGTGCGCGCGCGGCGGGCGAAGATATCGAGGATCAGCTGCGTGCGGTCGATGACTTTGGTGGACAACTGTTTTTCGAGGTTGCGTTGCTGGGTAGGCGTGAGGTCGTGATCGAAGATGACCAGGCCGGCGTTCTGGGATTCGCCCAGCGCCGCCAATTCGACGACTTTGCCTTGACCGATAAGAGTTGCGGCTTCGAGAGTGGGACGCGATTGCATGAGGCGGGCGGCGACGGTGGCGCCGGCGCTGGCGGCCAGTTCCGCCAGTTCGTCCAGGGATTCTTCAGCCTGCGCGGCACTCGAGCCACGCACCTTTCGATCCACGCCCACCAGGATGGCCCGTTCCGGCGGAGAGTTGAGGGCGGTGGAGATCTACGCCTCCGGCAGTTCGGAAAGCCCGGCTGCGTTGGTGGTCTGGGCTGCGGAGCTCTGCGCCACGGTCTGCGGGCCGCCGGCGTAGGAGTGCGCCGACTTCAGCGTGACGACGGTGGAAATGGCGTGCTTGAAGATGAGCTGCTCCTGATTGTTGGTTTCGAGTACGAGGGAATACTTATCGAAGCTCTTGATGCGGCCGGAAAGCTTCACCCCACTCATTAAATAGATGGTGAGGACTATTTTGTCCTTTCGCGCATTGTTCAAAAAGCTGTCCTGAATGTTTTGCGCCGGCTTATCCATAGTACTCCATGGCTCGATTCGGGGCGGAGTGACTTCAATCCGCTTTGGCAATATTGTACACCTAATGAGGAGTTCCATGTCTCAGTTAGACTTTTCTATCAGGGCGCGCACGGGTATGCGGTGGTCCAGGATGAGTTTGCGGATCTGGGCTGGAGTGAGCTTCGCCAGCCGCCGGACCTGCCGCCGTTTGCGGAGCGTGCGCGGCAGCATACCGATAGCAGCGAGGTCGGCGCGCACGACAGTGGAGGCGAGGAGCAGCTTGTTCCATAGTCCCGGGAAGCGGACCATCTCGCCTTTTCCGCGGGCCGCCGCGAGCAGCCCTCCGGCCAGGCGCAGCGCGAAATAATACGGATTCAGCAGCAGCAGGCTCCAGGGGAACAGCTTGGCGGCCAGCAGCACGCGATTGCGCTCGATCAGGAAAATGCGCCTCTGGGAGCTGGGGTGCAGGCTGCCGCCGCGATGATGCCGCGCCATGGCGCTGGGGACGTAGAGGCAGCGCCAGCCGGCGATGCGGGCGCGCAGGCCGAGCTCCGCATCGTCGGCGAACATGAACAGGTCTTCGTCGAATCCGCCGATCTGGTCGAGCATAGCTTTGCGGTACATGGCGGCGCTACCGTCCGGCCAGAGGCATTCCTCCACGCAGTCATACTGGCCGCGGTCGATCTCGCCGGTGCCGCGGCCGCGATTCTGGCCGTCGGGGTAGATGAGGTGGCCCACCTTATCGATGCGGCGGGGATCTTCGTACACCAGCACCTTGGCGGCGGCCATGCCGATATCCGGCGCTTGGTCGAAAGCGCCGCGCAAGGCTGCCAGAAAGTCGGGCCCGGCCTCCGCATCGTTGTTCAGCAGGGCGACGAAGCTGCCGCACGCGGCGGCAAACGCCTGGTTGTTGGCGGCGCAGAATCCGTGGTTCACCGTGTTGGCGATCACAATGAGGCGAAAATCCGGGCGGGAGGCGAACTCCGCCCGAAGCATCTCGAGCGATCCATCGCGCGAGCCATTATCCACCACAATGACTTCGAAATCAGCATGGCGCTGGCGGGTCAGCGATTCAAGGCAGGCGCGCAGGTAGTCACGCCGGTTCCAATTGATTACGGCTACGGAGATGTCGGGGGGCACCGGCTAGGCCTGGTGATCAACGATTCCCCAGGTTGTCGAGTCGGCGCTCATGGCCGTCGAGGCGATCTTGGTGCGTATCCGCAATCCGGCTTAGCCGGGTGATAGCTTCCATCATCTGCCCAGCCCGAATTTCGTTTTGCTCGGCGATGATTGCCAAGCGGCGAATCTTTTCCTCAGTGCTCTCGTGGGCGTGCAGCAGCAACTCCGCGCTGTGCGTGAGCGCCTCCAGCCGTTGGTCTATGGTCATTTGTCTCAGCGTGCGCCCGTCGCTGCTGGATTGTCAAGTCGCTGCACTGCCTGGGTGCGACATAGAAGTTAGGGAACTGTCGAAGTCCATGCCAGTCGAACTAATCTGAGTGCACCTGAAGAGGCAGTTTTGTTTCAACGCTTAGCTAACGCTTATGGGGCGTTGGATGTTGCGGTACTATATCACTTATGAGCCTTAAACGTAGGCTTGTGGTCGTCAGCTTGATAGGCGGTGTTCTGACTGTTGAATATCCGCGGGGGCAAAAGGCGCCTCAGTGCCGACTGTGCTGAGACCCGACCTCGGGTACACTCCGGCGGGGGAAAGGGCGTACTTCACAACTCCACCACCGACCGTTGTCCTATGACCTTCTAAATGGGTAGGAGAGCGTCAACTGTTTCCTTGCCTACTTACTTCCCCGACCGACAACAGCGGGCATGGGCCCGATGCTTAGCCGACAGCTCCGAGGTGCTTTGGGCGGCATAGTACATGGCCATGGCCGGGCGCGGGCATCTCGAGCGATCCATTATCCACCACAATGACTTCGAAATCGGCATGGCGCTGGCGGCTGCGCTTGCCTTATCCGCGTTTATCGGCGTTCATCCGCGGCCCTGGATCTTTTGTCAGCGTGCGCTCGTTACGCCTGCATTGTCAAGTGGATTCGTCAGGTGATGCTGGGCGTAGTATCCCGGCCGCACGCGCTCCACGATCTGGGCTACCGGACGCTCCAGTACGCGGAAGAACGGCTGCGGATTGAGGCCGATCCAGAAGGCCCAGGCGATCAACGGCGCGAAGACGGCCACTTCGCGCATCGACAAGTCGTGCAACCGCGCATTCTTCTCGGAGACTTCGCCCAGCATGGTGCGCTGGAACAGCCACAGCAGATAGGCCGCGCCCAGCGCGATTCCAACCACGCCCCAGAAGGCCCAGTTAAAAGACATCTCGTAGGCTCCCTGGAGGATGGTGATTTCACCCACGAATCCGTTGAGCGGAGGCATTCCCATGGAGCTGAGCGCCGCGATCAGGAAGATGATGGTGAACACCGGCATGACCCGCAGCAGGCCGCCGTATTCGGCAATCGCGCGCGTGTGCCGCCGCTCGTAGACCACGCCGACAATCAGGAAGAGCATACCGGTCGAGATGCCGTGGTTGATCTGCTGGATGATCGAGCCGGCGATGCCCGCCGGGTTCAGGGCGAAGATTCCCAGCGTGCAGAATCCCATGTGGCTCACCGAGGAATAGGCCACCAGCTTCTTCCAATCCTTCTGCATCAGGCAGGCCAGCGCGCCATAGACGATGCCGATGATCGAGAGCACTGCCATGATGTTGACGATAGTGGGATTCCGGGCGGCCTCCGGCAGCAGCGGGATAGAGAAGCGCAGAAATCCGTAAGTCCCCATCTTCAGCAGGACGCTGGCCAGCACCACCGAGCCGGCCGTGGGAGCTTCGGTGTGCGCATCGGGCAGCCAGGTGTGAAACGGGAACATGGGGACCTTGACGGCGAAACCAATGAAGAATGCCCAGAAGATCCACCACTGCATAGCCGGCGGCAGGCTGGTGTGCAGCAGATCGGCGATGTCGAACGAGTAGCTCTGGAACTGCGTGAAATGCTGGTAATAGAGAGCCAGGATGCCCAGCAGCATCAGCACCGAGCCGATCAAGGTATAAATCATGAACTTGATGGCCGCGTAGGAGCGCCGCTCCCCGCCCCATATGGCGATGATGAAATACATGGGCACCAGCACGGTTTCCCAGAAGACGAAGAAGAGCAGGAAATCGAGAGACATGAACACGCCCAGCATGGCGGTTTGCAGCAGCAGGAAGAAGGCGTAATATTCCTTGAGCCGGTCCTCGATGGCGTTCCAACTGGAGAGCACGGAGAGAAACCCGATCACCGTAGTGAGCATGACCAGCAGCAGCCCCAAACCGTCGATGCCGAGGTGATAGGACGCGCCGATGCTGGGAATCCAGGCCGCCTGCTCGACAAACTGGTAATCTTTGGTGTGATCGAATTGGAAAACCAGCGGCAGGGAGACCAGAAATCCCGCCAGCGCGGCGCAATTGGCCCACAGCCGGATCAGGCGGGGGTTAGAGGCGGGCAGGAAGAGCAGAACCACAAGGCCGGCCAGCGGGGTAAAAAGGACAATCGAGAGGATGTGGTCCATAGGGCGATTGGAGAGTTTATCTTATCACCAGAGGGCGCTGACAGATTTTTTTGGATCGCACGTCGATTTTTTGCGCCCTCGTTCGTCTATAGATCGCAACACGCAACACCTTGAAGGAGAAACCGAATGAAACGACACTTTTTTCTAGCGGCCAGCTTGCTGCTGGCGGGCGTGGCGGCCTATGCCGCGGGGCCGAAGTCCGAAACCATGAGCGCCGCGGAGGCGTTCTCGCGGCTTAAGACGCTGGCGGGCGATTGGGAAGCGGACACACAGATGGGGCATGCCCATCTAAACATTGCCCTGATCGCCGGGGGCACCTCCATTGTGGAGCGTGAGACGGGCGAGAAGATGCCGGAGATGATGACCGTCTATTATGTTGACGGCGACCGGCTGCTGCTGACCCACTATTGCATGGCGGGCAACCAGCCGCGCATGCAGGCACGCAGCTTCAACCCGGAATCCGGGGAGCTGGAATTTCAATTCCTGGATGCCACCAATCTCGCTACTCCCGGGGCGGGCCACATGCACAACGCCAAGTTCCGCATAGCCGATCATGACCACCTGGTGACGGAGTGGGAGTTCTATGAGAATGGCCAAAAGAAGATGAGCGAAAGCACGCAATACACGCGCGTACGATAGGAGGAGACAATGGCACAATACATGCTGCTGCTTTACGACAATCCCGCAAATTGGGAGGGCCTGAGCCCGGAGGAGATGCAGAAAGCTACCGAAAAATACATGGCCTGGTCGCAAAAATCTTTCACCCGCGACGGCAAGAGACTGGCACCCGATCTCGGGCGGGTGATTCGCTCCGAGCATGGCCAGCCGCGCGCTACCGACGGACCTTATAGCGAGACGAAAGAGGTTCTGGGCGGCTATTACACAATCGAAGCGGCCAACTATGACGAAGCCGTGCAACTGTCGCTGGCGCACCCGCACCTGGATTACGGTGGCACCATCGAGGTGAGGGAAGTCTGGGGATCGTAAACGGTTTGCCAGAACCGGGAATGCTGCTGGAGCACCTGTTCCGGCATCAGTCGGGCCGAGTGGTGGCGCACCTTACGCACCTGCTCGGCCCGGCGCATCTCGACCTGGCGGAAGAGGCCATGCAGGAAGCCATGCTGCGCGCCCTGCAGACATGGCCGTATCAGGGGGTACCGGATAACAGCGCCGCCTGGCTTTTCCGCGTAGCCCACAATGCCGCCATCGATGCGGTGCGCCGCAACCGGCTGCTGGCCGAAAAGACCGATGCGTTGGTTGGCGAGCTGTCCAGCTCGAGCGCGGCCATTCCCAGCGATCCCGATGTGGAGGAACAGCTCCGCGACGATGAGCTGCGCATGATCTTCATGTGCTGCCATCCGGATATTTCGCGGGATGCCAGGGTGGCGCTGAGCCTGAAGGCGGTGGGCGGATTCAGCGTGCGCGAGATCGCCCGCGCTTTTCTGGCCGACGAGGCGGCCATCGCGCAGCGATTGGTACGGGCGAAGCGCCAGATACGGGACGGGCGGCTCACGCTCGAAATGCCCGGCGAACAGGAGTTGAAGCCACGCCTGGATTCGGTGCTGGACGTCCTCTATTTCATGTTTAACGAAGGCTACGCGGCGCATGAGGGCGAGGGTCTGATCCGGCAGGATCTTTGCCTGGAGGCACTGCGTCTGGCACGCCTGGTGGCGTCTTCTTCCATGGCCGAGCCGCGCGCGCATGCGCTGGTCGCCCTGATGGCTCTGCAGGCGGCACGCCAGCCCGCGCGGGTGGACAACGACGGCGATCTGGTGTTGCTCGAAGATCAGGATCGCAGCCGCTGGGACCGGCAATTGATCGGCCTGGGATTCCAGCATTTCGACCGATCGATGGCGGGCGAGGAGGTCTCCGAGTATCACGTGCAGGCTGCTATCGCGGCCACGCATGTGCGCGCCGCCGCCGACCGATCCCCCGATTGGCCCCTGATCCTGCACCTTTACGATCAACTGATGAGCCTGAATGCGTCGCCCGTGGTGGCGCTGAACCGCGCCGTAGCAGTGGCTAAGGTACACGGTCCCGCGGCGGCCCTGGCGGCGATTGAGCCGCTCGATAGCGATCCGCACCTGCGCGATTACTACCTGTTGCTGGCGGTGCGCGGGCACCTGCTGCTGGAACTGGGCCGGGGAGCGGACGCGGCGGCCTGTTTTCGCGCGGCCCTGGAACGCCCGTGCTCGGAGCCCGAGCGCCGTTTTCTGAAGCGCAAGCTCGAACTCGCGTCCGCTTGTTGTTGACACTCGACAACAAGGCGGGGTATAGTGTTGACATTCGACACTATGCCACAGGAATCCCGCATCGACCTCTTACAAGGCACTCTGGACCTGCTCATTCTGCGGACTTTGGTTCCGGGCCCTTCGCATGGATGGGCCATTTCCGATCGCATTCAACAAATCTCGCGAGACGTTCTGCAGGTGAATCAGGGATCGCTCTACCCGGCCTTGCACCGGCTTGAGCACCAGGGCCGGATCCGCGCGGAGTGGGGCGTCTCGGAACTGGGGCGCCGGGCGCGTTTCTACCGCCTTACGGCTTCCGGGCGGAAACAATTGGAGCGCGAAACGGACGCTTGGGCGCGCTTATCCACGGCTATCGGCCGAGTGCTGGAACTGGCTTGACAGGAGCTTGAGATGAACTGGAACGATATTCGGCTGCGGCTCAAGGCCCTTGTGTTTCACCGCCTGGCGGAACGGGACCTCGACGAAGAATTGCAGATCCACATCGATCTGCAGATCGAACAGAATATCCGCGGCGGCATGCCCCGCGAAGAGGCGCGACGGGCTGCGCTGAAGGTTTTTGGAGGAGCCGCGCACGTAGCGGAAGAGTGCCGTGACCAGCGGGGTACCCGTTGGATCGACGAGACCGCCCGAGATCTTCGGTATGCCTGCCGGCAACTGATGCAGCAGAAAAGCTTCCTGGCCCTGGCGACCTTGACCCTGACGCTGGGGATCGGCGCCACCACCGCCATTTTCAGCGCAGTCGATGGCGTGCTGCTGCGGCCCTTGCCATACAGGAACCCGGATCGCCTCGCGAGCGTCTGGTGTGCGGAACCGGCCCAGGGAATTCCGCGCATGGGGTTCGCGCTGCCCGATCTGCGGGAAGCGACCGTCCGTAATCATTCGTTCGACGCCGTGGCGGGATACTTTTTCACGGACGTAAACATCTCCGGCAGCACGCCCGAGAAAGTCACGGGTGTGAAGGCAGCGTCCGGCTTGTTTCCACTGCTCGGAGTGCACGCGGCGCTGGGCAGAACGTTCTCCGCATCCGAAGAATCCTTCGGCAAACATCGCGTTGTGGTGTTAAGCGACGCCCTATGGAGGAGGCGTTTTGGCGGGGTGGCGGGCGCCATCGGAGAGACCGTGCGGCTGAACGGCGAACTCTACAACATCATTGGCGTGATGCCTTCCGATTTCCGTTTTCCAAATCAGGAGGCCCTGTTATGGATGCCGATGTCCTTTGCGCCCAAGGACATCATGGCGACTCGCGACAATCATTTTATCCACGCCATCGCACGCATGAAACCAGGCGTCAGCGTGGCGCAATCGAGAGCCGATGTGCAGGAGGTCGGACGCCAACTGCGGAGCGAGTTCAGCGAAAACGCAGGCATAGTCCTGGATGCCTCGGATTACCTAAGCTCGGTGGTCGGCGATGTGCGGCCGGCGCTGCTGATTCTGCTGGCGGCCGTTGCGGTCGTCTTACTGATTGCCTGCGTGAATGTAGCCAATCTGCTGCTCTCCAGAGCTTCGGGACGCCGGCGCGAGCTTTCCGTAAGGGCCGCGCTGGGCGCCAGCCGGAGCCGCCTGATCCGGCAGTTGTTGAGCGAAAGCATGCTGCTCGGGGCACTAGGAGCTTGCCTGGGAGTGGGCTTGGGCGCCTGGCTGGTGCAACTGATCCGTACCATGGGCCCGCCGAGCATCCCGAGGCTTCAGAGCATCGGCATGGATATTCGTGTGCTGCTGTTTACCGGCGGCGTGACGCTTGGCAGTGTGCTCATGTTTGGTTTGGCTCCGGCATTGGATCTGGCGCGCACTCAGATCGGTGACGCTATGAAGGAAGGCGGCAGGAGCCTGACCGCCGGCGCCAGAACCACTCGGTTCCGCGACGCCCTTGTGGTGGCCGAAGTGACGCTGTCCCTGGTGCTGGTCATCGGCGCGGGCCTGCTTCTGAAAACCTTGCAGCGCTTACATGATGTCGATCCCGGATTTCAACCCGACCATGTTTTGACCATGTCCGTGGCCTTGCCCGAAGCGACTTATCCCAGCAGCGAGCCGGCTAAGGCGGCGCGATTCTACGACGCTTTGATCCAGCGGCTGGAACAGATTCCGGGCGTGAAGGCGGCCGGGGCGAGTTCGGCGATGCCCATTGCCGGTTGGGGCGGATGGGGCAAATATTTGACCGTTGAAGAGCGCCCCGCATCCCGGCTGGCCGACGTTCCCTTGATTCAGTACCGGGAGGTAACGCCTCACTATCTACGCGCCTTACAAATCCCGTTGCGGGCCGGCCGGTTCTTTACAGTGGACGACGTAGGCGGACAGCCGCTCGTAGCGGTGATCAATGAGAGCGCGCGCCGGCGCTTCTTCCCCAACGAGAATCCCATTGGGAAGCGCGTTTTTCCGGGTCCCCCGGAGTCGACAATTCGAAGCCTGCTGCCTTCGCCGGACTTCCGCATCCCGCGCCTGACCATTGCCGGCGTGATCGGCGATGTGCGGCGCTCCGGCCTCAGATCGGCGCCTGAGCCGGAGTTATTCGTT
>Ga0302325_10012492_pt1 | contig 18207 bp, 9 predicted proteins | sample Palsa_T0_2_FD_201948 | JGI IMG/M metagenome (GOLD analysis project Ga0302325, IMG submission 201948) | Peat permafrost microbial communities from Stordalen Mire near Abisko, Sweden - Palsa_T0_2 | ecosystem: Environmental > Terrestrial > Soil > Palsa > Peat permafrost | place: Sweden: Abisko...
CGCTTCCGAGTTAATTAGTGTTTCCAACCCGGCTATGGCTTCCTCGTCCATTTGGCCGCTCAGCGTAAAGACCACTTCGCCGTTTTCCGACCTATGAATCCTCAGCATTCTAATTCCGCCGCCATAGGCAAGGCAAGCCTAGCACCAATCGTAAGTGGCTGAATTTATGGCGCTTGACAAACATGCAAAATTGGCCAAGTTGGCCAATTGACCAACCTTGTACAATTTGGGGATCTGTCGAGACTCAGGTGCGAACGGCCCGGCAGCTCTTCGAGGATCGCTGATTTAGAAGCGATTCTTGTTGATCTTTAGCGATCTAATTTTGTGTTCCAGAGTGGATCGCGGTATGCCGAGTTTGGCGGCCGCACCGGAGGGTCCGTACACCCGTCCTCCGCTTTCGCTCAGGGCAGCCTCAATGATGGCTTTCTCCTCGGCAGGGGGCCTCTTAAACAGGCCGAGTTCCGGGTTCCGCTCGGTCGCGGGAGGTTGTCGCAAAAGCCAGCTCTCATCGACTGAGAAATGCTCTGTGTCGCAGACGATGACAGATCGCTCAATCACGTTCTGCAGTTCGCGAATATTACCCGGCCAGGCGTACGACTGAAGCAGATCGAGACTCTTCTTGTCCACCGCCTGAAAGCTCCTTCCTGCTTTCCTTGCAAAACGATCAATGAAGTACTCGACCAGTAGGGGAATGTCTTCTCTTCGTTCCCGCAAAGGAGGCATCTCAATCGGAAAGACGTTGAGTCGGTAGAAAAGATCGCTCCTAAAGCTGCCTGCGGCGATGGCCGCCTCCAAATCGCGGTTCGTGGCGGCAATCACCCGAACATCGGTTCGGATCGCTCCAGTCCCGCCGACCCGCTCAAACTCGCGTTCCTGTAAAACACGCAAGAGGGCGATCTGGGTCTCGGCAGGAAGCTCACCAACCTCGTCGAGAAAGATCGTGCCTCCTTCGGCCAGTTCAAAGCGCCCTAAACGCCGCTGAATTGCCCCTGTAAAGGCGCCCTTCTCATGGCCGAACAACTCTGACGCGATCAAGTCGCGTGGAACGGCTGCGCAGTTCACACTCACAAACGCGCGTGCGGAGCGCCGGGAACGCTTGTGAATGGCGCGTGCAACCAGCTCCTTGCCGGTTCCTGTCTCGCCGGTGATCAGAACGCTGGAGTTGGCCGGAGCGACCTTGGCGACACGCGCCAGCACACCCTGTAACGCCGGCGACTCTCCCACGATCTCGTCGAACAGAGACGCTCTTTCGATTTCTACACGCAGCGCGACGTTCTCTTTGAAGAGCTGATCCCGCAACTTCTTGATTTCGTCAATAGCCGTTTGGAGATTCGTTTCAGATTTTTTGCGCTCGGTGATATCCGTCACTGCTCCGACGAACTCAAAGCTGCCTGACTCATCCTGTGAGGGGCGACCCACAACTTGTACGTATTTGACGGATTCATCCGGCATCAGCAAGCGATGTTCAAAATCGAAATCCTTCCTCTCGCGAGAAACACGATCCAACAGTTGCTGTACCATCAGCCGGTCTTCCGGGTGAGTCCGTTGCACTACCAGCTCCAACGGAACTCTGTCCGCCGGTTGGTATTCAAATATGCGAAAGGTCTCTCGAGACCAGTAGATTTCTCCGCTGGAAACATCCCAGCCGAAGCTGCCCGTGTGGCTCAGTCTCTGTGCTTCTGCTAAATAAGCTTCACTCCGCCGCAGCGCTTGCTCGGCGCGGATCAGTTCGGCTCTCTCGCCGGCTTCCCGCAGCGCCCGTCGCACCGAGGGCACGAGCCTTGAAAGCCGGGTCTTAAAAACATAATCCGTCGCGCCGATCTTGAGCGCCTCGATCGCGACTTCTTCGTCCATGGTTCCTGAGACAAAGATGAAGGGAACGAGTGGCCGGATTTGGTGGGCGCTCTTTAGTGCAGACAGGCCGTCGAAGGAGGGAAGCGTATAGTCCGCGAAAATCAAGTCAAAACCGCCCTTTTCGAGCCATGCAATGAAAGGAGCATCGGTTTCAACACAGGTCAATTGGCAACTGATGCCTTCGGCTTCGAGCGTCTCCCGAATAAGTTCTGCGTCCCGGGGGTCATCTTCAAGGTGCAAAATGCGCAACTGAGAATTCATTGTGAGCTAGTTCTTTTTTACGCTTCCCGGCGGCGGCTCGTTAATCACAGCCCAGAAAATCCCCAGCTCCTTAATGGCGTTCACGAACTCGTGGAAATCCACGGGCTTGACGACATAGGCGTTCACGCCCAGCTTATAACTCGCCACCATGTCTATTTCTTCGCGGGAAGAAGTGAGCACCACCACCGGAATCATCCTGAGCTTCTCGTCTGATTTGATTTGCGCCAGCACCTCCAATCCATGGACCTTCTGTAATTTCAGATCGAGCAGCATGACAGCGGGATTATCATTCGAACGCGTAGAGAAGTTACCTCGGCAGTAAAGATAGTCGAGGGCCTCCTCTCCATCGCGAGTGACCACCACCTCGTTGGCAAGATTGTATTCTTCCAAGGCGGTCATTGTAAGCTCAACATCTTTCGGGTCGTCTTCCACCATCAAGATACGTCCCAGGGTGCTCATACTCTAGACTCCTTGCGCTGAAAAGTTGAAAGTGAGAAAAAAAAGGTCGCACCTTGATCGACCAGCCCCTCGGCCCAGACGCTGCCCCCGTGTCGATGCACAATACGTTGGACCGTGGCTAGTCCGATGCCGGTACCTTCAAACGCCTCAGCGGAGTGTAGACGCTGGAATACACCAAAAAGCTTGTTTGCATATTTCATATCAAAACCGACTCCATTGTCGCGAACGAACAGCACTATTTGATTTGGGCTTTGGTTCCGGCACCCGATTTCGATTTCGGCCTGCGCGCGCGTGCGTGTGAATTTTGTAGCATTCGCGATCAGATTGACGAATGCCAGCCGCAGCATGGAACGGTCTCCGTACACGACAGGCAACGCACCAATCTTCCACACAATATCGCGTCCACCGGTATCTTGCCGGAGTTCAGTCAAAACTTCCTGCACTAGTTGCTCCAAGCCGACCATTGTCTGGCGGGTCTCAGCACGGCCGATTCTGGAGAACGCCAAAAGGTCGTCGATCAGGTCGCCCATCCGTTTTGCCGAGTCCAGGATCATCATCACGTATCGTTGACTTTTCTCATTGAGAACCGACGCAGTATTTTTTTTCAGGAGCTCAGTGAATCCGGCTATATGGCGAAGGGGCGCGCGGAGATCATGCGATATGGAATAAGCAAAGGCCTCCAATTCTTTATTACTGGATTCAAGTTCTTTATTACTGGATTCAAGCTCCGCCGTGCGTTCAGCAAGTTCTTCGTTGAGTGCGCTAATCTCCTGCTCCCGGTGTTTGCGCTCGGTGATGTCATTGCTGATCTCCATGATGCCGGTGGGCCGACCCTGCTCGTCGCGCCGCAGCGACCACCGGCTCGACACCACCACCACGTTTCCGTCTGCTTTGGTGTGCTTGATCTCGCCCTCCCAGCGTCCCGTTCGCAGCAACTCCGCGCTGATGTCCTCGAGTGGTTCCGGAAAGCCGGTCCGCAAGAGGTCGTGAGAACGCTTGCCGATCGCTTCCTCTGCTATCCAGCCGTACAACTCTTGGGCTCCCCGATTCCAGTAAGTGATGACGTCGCTCATATTCCGGACGAAAATGGTGTCGTGCGTGAGATTCAGCAGGCTGGCCTGCTGGGTGCGCTCCGCAACTTCGATTTCGAGTTCGTCGCGAGCTTGACGAAGCTCCGCCTCAGCACGGCGTCGAACGGTGCTGAACCAGGTGACAAGCGATGCGAACGAGGTGAAAGAGATGAAGTAGGGGAGATCAGAACCTGTGATGTAGAGCGTGTGAAGGGGTTCTGTAAAGAAGTAGTCGAAGCTGATGCAGGAGAGCAGAAGCGCCAACATCGCAGCCCCGCCCCCATACCAGGCCGATATTGCTATGGCAAACAGGAATAGCGGGATTCCGACCTCGCGGACGTGGAAGCTCTTCATAAGGAGCGATATACCGAGCGCCAAGGAGACGGAAAGAATTGCGAGGGCATACCGTTGCATCGCAGAAAGGAGCAATTGGGGTTTCCACTTCACCACGGCCTGCCTCGCTTCGATAAGTGCCTGATTCATTCGGCACCAATTCTAGGAATGATACCAGCTAAACTCTGGCATCGGCGAGGTGTGCCTACCGCTGGGACAACATATTCGGCGGGAGATCCGTCACGGACGATATCGAGCCTCCCTGCATTGCAGACCCCAGAACCTTCGGGATGCATGCCCCTTGCAGCAATGCCTGCAGCGGAGGAACCCGAATAGTCGGATCTTGCGAGTTTGGGACCTACGCTATTGCTCGGACCGGCGACGCTGAGCTTCGCCCACGATTGATTCCCAGCCGCCGAATCTTGGAGATCAACGTCGTCCGGCGCAGGCCAAGGCGGGCGGCAGCGCCATTCGGGCCACCGACCACACCGCCCGTTTGGTGGAGCATCCGAAGGATGTGCGAACGCTCCGCTTCTTCCAGCGTGACAGGCGCGGATGCCCTCACAGGATAGGTGAGGTCCGACAGCGGACCGTTTAGCACAGGCCCTTTGGAGAGAATTACCGAACGCTCTATGAAGTTCTGCAACTCCCGGACGTTGCCCGGCCATGAGTGACGCGAAAGAGCCGCCATGAAGTCGTCTGAAATGCCTGTAATTAACTTGCGTGTCCGAACAGCGTAATCCATCGCGAAATATTGGACTAACAAGCGGATATCTTCGGGGCGCTCACGCAGCGGCGGTAGCTCTATGGGGAACACGCTGAGCCGATAAAAGAGGTCGGCACGGAATTCCCGATCTTCGATCATCGTAGCGAGATTGCGATGTGTGGCGCAGATCACGCGCACATCGGTGTGTATCGTGGCGGCGCCGCCCAGGCGCTCGAACTGTCTTTCCTGCATGACCCGAAGAATCTTGGGCTGTAACTCCAGCGGAAGGTCCCCGATTTCGTCCAGGAATAGCGTACCCCTGTGGGCGCGCTCGAACCGGCCCACGCTGCGCGTGACCGCCCCCGTGTAGGCGCCCCGCTCGTGACCGAACAGTTCGCTTTCAAGTAAGCCGGCAGGAATTGCGGCGCAATTCACCTTGACAAACGGGCCGTTCGATCGATCGCTGCACTTGTGAATGGCTTCCGCAATCAGTTCCTTGCCGGTTCCTGTCTCCCCGTTGATCAACACCGTGGCGTCGGTCGGCGCCACTATCCTCACCATGTCGAGTACGCGTCGGAGAGCGTCGCTGTTACCGACAATGCGGGGTAAGCCGTTGCCGCTGAGTCCGTTGTTTTTGAGCACCACTTTCGCCGATATCGTGTCCTCGATTTCAAAGGAAGCGGTGTTGTTTACCGCGGATATGTCAAGCGCCCACGCTGCTTGTGCTGCCATTCTTTACTCCTTTCGTTAGTCAGCTAAATACTGCTTGCTCTCAAACCCCGCGTGCTTAAGTTAATGTCCATCTTGTTGCTTCGTAATTTCCACTTCCATCGCCATCGAGACAATGCAAACGCAACGCCAATCGTAAGTTATTGAAATTTCAGCAATTCACAGACATGCAGTTTGGCCAAGTTGGCCAATTGGCCAATTTTGTACAATCTTTTGGAGTCTCTCAAGACTAAGGCCGCCGTCTGGCGCCCTCCTTTAGCGCAGTGAACCGCTACTTTCACTGGGCTGGGTCCATACCATCAGGTCAGAGCGCCAAGGATACGGGAAAATTGCGAGGACATAGACGGCCTGCCACGCTTCGATTCATTCGGCACCAACTGGAGGAATGATACCAGCTAAACTCTGGTATCGCCGAGTTGTTCCTACGGGGCAGCTGCAGTTTTGAAGCGTTTCTTATTGATCTTCAGCGATCTGATCTTATGCTCCAGAGTGGATCGTGGTATGCCGAGTTTGGCGGCTGCGCCGGAGGGCCCGTACACCCGTCCCCCGCTTTCGCTCAGCGCAGCTTCAATAATTGCTTTCTCCTCAACAGGGGGCCTCTTAAGCAGGCCGATTTCCGGGTTCCGCTCGGTTGGAGGAGGTTGTCGCGAAAGCCAACTTTCATCGATAGAAAAATTCTCTGTTTCGCATACAATGACAGATCGCTCGATCACGTTCTGCAATTCGCGAATATTACCCGGCCATGGATACGACTGAAGCAGATCGAGACTCTTCCTGTTCACCGCCTGAAAGCTCTTTCCTGCTTGCCTTGCGAAACGATCGATGAAGTACTCAACCAGCAGGGGAATGTCTTCTCTTCGTTCACGCAAAGAGGGCATTTCAATTGGAAAAACGTTGAGCCGGTAAAACAGGTCGCTCCGGAACGTGCCTGCGGCGATGGCAGCGTCCAAATCGCGGTTAGTTGCGGCAATCACCCGAACATTGGTTCGGATGGATCCAGCCGCACCAACCCGTTCAAATTCGCGTTCCTGCAGAACACGCAAGAGGGCGATCTGGGTCTCGGCAGGAAGTTCTCCGACTTCGTCGAGGAAGATCGTGCCTCCTTCGGCCAGTTCAAAGCGCCCTAAGCGCCGCTGAGTTGCCCCGGTAAAGGCGCCCTTCTCATGGCCGAACAATTCTGACGCGATCAAGCCGCGTGGAATGGCCGCGCAGTTCACACTCACAAACGCGCGTGAGGAACGCCGGGAACGCCTGTGAATGGCGCGGGCAACCAGTTCCTTGCCCGTGCCGGTCTCGCCGGTGATCATAACGCTGGAGTCGGTCGGAGCTACTTTGGATACGCGAGACAGCACGCTTCGCAGAGGGGGTGAATTCCCGACGATCTGCTCGAACATCGATGCCTTATCAATTTCCTCGCGCAAAGCCACGTTCTCATTCTGGAGTCTCTGCTCAGCCTGCTTGCGATCCTCGATATCGGTCCCGGCGACGTACCAATGCCTGAGGCGTCCTTGTTCATCTCGCAGCGGGTTATAACGGAAGAGAAACCAGCGATACTTCCCGTCTTTTCTCAGTAAACGAAATTCGGCCTCGTGCGGGAGGCCGCTTAAGAATTTACTTTGAGCTCCGCTCATCATGCGCTCCCAATCGTCCGGATGAAAAAACCTGCGACGTTCGAGGCGCCGACTCTCCTCCAAGGTAAGACCGAAATAATCGAGCGCCGCCTGATTGATATAAACGCGATCTTGATCAGGTCCTAATACAGCAACCTGCTGCGGCGCGAAATCCAGAATATGACGAAGCTCGTTTTCGCTTTGCCGGATATCATCCTCTGCCTGCTTGCGCTCGGTGACATCGATTACGGAGCCCACGAACTCAACAAGATCGCCGGATGGGCCGAGAACCGGGTGCCCTACTGCGTGGATGTCTCTGACTACGCCACCGGGATGAATGATTCGGTAGTCCACCTCAAACTCTGCCCGTTCGCGCCTTGCTCGCTCTAGTTTTTCCGCAAATATGGGTTGATCATCCGGATGAAAACGTTGAGCGACTGTTTCGAATGGTGGCATCCCGCCTGCTGGGTCAAAACCCATCAGGCGGAAGCACTCGTCGGACCAGTATCTATTTTCGCCCGTAGCGGGGTTCCATGCCCAACTGCCGGTATGGCTGAGCCTCTGCGCTTCTGCTAAGTATGCCTCGCTCTCCCGAAGCTTCATTTCCGCCTGCTTTGCTGCGGTGACGTCCCTCACGGCACCCACAAATTCGAGGTCGCCCGAGGAAGTCTTCAGCGCGCGAGCCAGCACGTGGATGTGCTTGACTGAACCGTCTGGCATCAGCAAACGATGCTCGATATCAAAATCTGTCTCTTCGTTGGTAGCGTTGTCGAGAGCCTGCTGCACAAGGTCTTTATCGCCGGGATGAATTCGCTGAAATACGAACTCCAAAGTTGGCTTAACCGCCTGATCGTGCTCAAAGATATTGTAGGTTTCCTCCGACCAGTAGATTTCTCCGCTTAGAACGCTCCAACCGAAGCTGCCGGTGTGACTTATGTTTTGCCCTTGAGCCAGGAAAGCTTCGCCGCGGCGCAGATCAGAATGGAGGCTGGCATTCTCCAGCGAAATCGCGGCTTGCGAAGCCAGCAACTCCAGTACTGCGACCCGGTCCGAAGTGAAGGCGCACGGAGTCAAATTGTTCTCCAGGTAGAGTGCGCCGACAAGCTTCGTTTGTTTCACTATGGGCAGGCAGAGGACGGATCGGGGGCGCTTCTGCCGCACATATTCGTCCTCCGAATACACGTTCCCGGCCGAAGCGTCATCAATAACCACGCGCTCCCGTGTTCGGATGACGTACTGGAGCGCGGATCGGGGAAGATCAAGTGGCGTGATGCCTGTCTGTCGAACGGTGACCTCGACCCTGCCGTGGCCAGTGGTGGCCTCCGCTTCGATCCGCGGCTCGTCGCCCCGCAGGAGGATGAGCAGACCCCGCTCGGCCCCTGCATGCTCAGCCGCCATTCGCATGAGCTTCTCGATCAGCTTGTCGAGGACCATCTCGCTCGAGAGTGCCTGTGACGCCCTGACTATAGTCTCGACGTCCAACTGCCCGACCGGCGTTCCGATTGTGGCCGTGGGAGACGTGGAATCTCGTTCCTCGTGCAGGTGCGGGTAGCGTTCGTCGAGCTGCTTCACCTTGCCGAAAGCGCCCCAGCGGTCGTAGCAGTTCCGCGCGTTGCTTAGATATGTGTGGGCGATTGTCTCGAAGCCACGCGCCAAATAGAATCGCGCGGCGACTTCATGGGCCAGCGCTTCGTTCTGGACAAAGCCGTGCTCGCGAGCCGATTGAATCGCCTGCTCGTAGAGGTGCATTGCGTCGGTGTCTCTCCCGTCAATGCGGGCGATCTCGGCCAATACCAGCGCGTGCTTATCGGCGAACGTCGGGGGATTGTTTTCGGCCCACTCGCACAGTTGTTCCCGGTGCGCCGTTAGGAGTTCGCGCCACTCTAGCTGTTCGTCGGCTGAACCAGTCTGATAGCATGCCGCAACCGTCAGAGCCGCGTAATAGAAGTAGTCGAGCAGATGGATCTGACCGGTCGCGGCTGCAAGGAACTGCCTCACTTTGCCGGCCGCCGCTAGAGCCTCGAAGTAATCGCCTGAGAGGAACCGCGCCTTCAGTTTAAGGATCCAGTACCAGCTGATCATCAAGGGTGTCCGGTCCTCCGTCAACTGCGCCTCGAACCTCGCTTCATCGAACTGTGTGTCGCTGAAGGTGGAGAAGGTTGCGGTGCGGCCCTGCATGGCCGCGATGAAGCGTCGCTGGCTCCCGATGATGTCCGCGGCGTCGCGGTATTTGGCTTTCCGGGCGAAGTCCAGCGCCATCTCCGACTCGCGCCATACCACGTTGAGTGGATCGTTCCGCAATAGAAGGCCCGCAATAGTTTGGAGCCTGCCATAGCAAGCGAGGGTCAGATCGCCCGTCTCAATTACGGCGCGAGAGGTCGTCCGCATGAAATCGATTGCGGTCGCAATCGGCTGCGTCCAGAAGGCAACCCTTCCCATCGCGTAGTTAGCGTGCGCACGGTGGGCGATAAAGCCGTGCTTCTCGGCCAGGTCGCAGCCGAGTTTGGCAAGACGGAGGGCATCGCGGTAACGGTGAAAGACCGGCCCGAGCATAGTCCCCCAATAGCCATAGGCATGTGTGGAAGCGCCGCATGTCCCGTATTGCATGCTGAGCTTCACCACGCGGCTGAGCTGCAAGCAAGACAAATGAAAGTCGGTCAAGTAGGCGGCGGGAGTAAGGTCCAAGAATATCTGCACGGCGGACTGCAGTTCCGGATTGGTCATCAGCGGCAGATCGATTAGGCTCTCGATCGTGCGCCCATCGAGGGTTTGCCACACCGTCTCGTACTCGGTCTGGACCTGCTCCCAGGTCGGGTGGGCCGGCAGGTCAATGCCGAACAAACGCAGGCACGTGAGTGCGTTGTCTACGGCTTGCGGGTATTCCCCCTTCACTTCATGCAACCGGATCTTGAGATGATAAGCGGCCGCCTGGTCGACGTTCGACGCCCCGCGGCCCAGCAACTCCAGTATCAGTTCCTCGGCTTTTTCGAAGCTACCGCTCAGAAGCTCGCACTCAGCGCGTTCAAGCCACAATCCGAACGTCAACTCGTACTGGCTACTCCAGTCCCTTTCGTCCAAAAGCGCCATGCCGGCCGAAAAATACGCGCCCGCCGACGCAAACGCCCCCGACGCCTTGGCCTTTCGCCCGGCACTCAGATCGATCGCCGCCACATTCAATTTCTCGTCCGGATGGATCAGGAGTGCGGCGCCTCGATTGAGTTGGTTTGCAACCTCGAACAGATGCTCGGCGAGGCCGTCCGCCGTCATGCTCGCCAGCAGGACACGGCCGATCCGAAGGTGTGCCCTCACGCCCTCGCCTGTGGGGATAAGCGAATAGGCCGCCTCCTGAACACGGTCGTGGAGGAACTCGTAGGAGGCTTCCAGGCGGACGATCAGCCCCGTACGGGCGGCCTCCAGGAGCGACGTGTGGACCTCCTCTTCTGATTCCCCGTAAACTAGAGCCAGGGTGCCGAATTCGACGGCGTTCCCAAGACACGCGAGTTGCTGTAGGGCGGTCTGCGTCGCGCCGGACAATCGCCGTAGCTTCCCGACCATGAGATCCACCACGTTGTCGGTGTAACCTTTCGCGCGAATCCGATCCAAGTCCCAAATCCAGGCTGCTGTGTCTGCGTCGAACCTGAGCAGGCCTTCGTCGGGCAACGCCATGAGAAATTGGATCGCGAAGAATGGATTGCCGCCGGTTTTTTGGTGCACCAGTTCCGCCAAAGGCAGGGCGGAATCCAACTCGCAGTGCAAGGCATCGGTGACCAGGCGGCCGATATCGTCGAACCGGAGGGGCGCCAGCACGATCTCATGCATCCTGGCTCCGGCTTTGCGGATCGCCCCCAGCGCCCGCATGAGCGGGTGAGACGAACTGACTTCATTGTCCCGGTAGGCACCGACCAGCATCAGGTAACGAACATCCGGATCGGTAATCAGGAGCTCCAGCAGTTCAAGGGTTGCCCCGTCCAGCCATTGCAAATCGTCGAGGAAGAACGCTAGGGGGTGCTCCGCCTTGGCGAACGCACTGACGAATCGCCGGAGCACCAACTGGAAGCGGCTCTGCGCTGCTTGCGGCGGCGGGTCTGGAACGGGCGGCTGTTTCCCGATGATGAACTCAACCTCCGGGATGAGATTGATGATGAGCTGGCCATTCGAACCCAGTGCTTCCTGAAGAGCGTGCCGCCAAAGGCGGACCTCCGCTTCACTCTTGACCAGGATCTGACGGATCAGGGTCTGGAAAGCCTGTGCCAGGGTCGTGTACGGGATGTCGCGCTTGTATTGGTCGAACTTTCCGGACGCGAAGAGGCCTCGCGGCGGAACCAGCGCCTTGTGCAGTTCGTTCACCACTGAGGATTTGCCTACGCCGGAATAACCGGACACGAGCACAAGCTCGGCACGGCCCTGGGCCATGACCCGGTCAAAGGCCGCAAGCAGGGCATCGATCTCGCGCTCCCGCCCGTACAGTTTCTCTGGGATCAGCAATCGGTCCGACGAGTCGTGCGCGCCCATGGGGAACGGATCGATGCGACCATGCGACTGCCATTCAGCCAGGCAGCGCCGAAGATCGGCTTCCAAGCCCGAGGCAGTTTGGAAGCGCTCCTCCGCGTTCTTGGCGAGGAGCTTCATGACGATGGCAGACAGCGGTTCGGGAACTGCGGCGCGATCGCCAGGCGGTATCGGCTGGCGTGCAATGTGGCAGTGGACCCACCCTAGCGGGTCGGCGGCGGAAAACGGCAACATGCCCGTAAGCATCTGGTACAAGGTAACGCCCAACGAGTAAAGATCGCTGCGAGTGTCAATTGAGCGATTCATGCGGCCGGTCTGCTCGGGAGCCATGTAGGCGAGCGTGCCGGCAATAATTTCCGGCGGCGCGGGCGCCTGACGTTCATGCGGAAGGCGAGACGCAATCCCGAAGCCGAAGAGCCATACGGCGCCGGCGTCGTTGACGAGCACATTCCCAGGCTTGATGTCCTTATGTATAAGGCCACGCCGATGGACTTGGCCGAGTGCTGTCGCCAAACCAATAGCGATGCGCAGGACGCGAGTCAGATCGAGCGGTTGCCCCTGAGTTCCCAAAAGGTCGCGCTCCAGGACCAGATCCAGCGGCTCACCGCCAGGATGCTGAAGTACGAGGATCATCCGCCCTTCGTGACGCGTGAGCGCCAGCGGCTTAGCTGCCCACGCGGAATCAAGTTCGCCCGCGAGCGAGAATTCGTGCTCAATCCGCCGGAGGTCCTGAGGTGAAGGCTGTTCAGCGGTCAGCGCCACCACCAGAACTGGCGATGGATCTCCGCGCTGCCGGCCGCGATAAAGCGTGAAGTCCGCGCCTTCCCGCAGGGGCTCCAGCACGTATCCAGAAGGCTCTGTCACGGAGGGCATACTCGTCGACACGGCTGCGCCACCTCAGAGTATTCATTTTGACAGCTTTCGGGCCTTGGTTGCGGCCTCCGAGTCGAGTATGGTTGCTCCTCGATCCGGACACGCGACTAACCCCGCGTTTGAGGTCTATTGAAGACACGGAGTAGCTTCATTCGCTGAGATTTTAGGTTATCTCCTGCGCAAAGAACTAGGGCATGAGCATTCGCATTCCCCAGATTGAAAGCAAAATCCGAAGCACCAATACTCAGCCGGACCACCGGCCGCCGCGAAGGTCCTTCCAACGTCCGTCTTCCCCATACTCTTCAGGATGTAGCACTTTTGGACGCGGGTCTTCTGCGGTGTCGAGTTGAAGTACCATCCACTTCGGGTAGGGAACACCAGGGTCCGAGACCTCGTCGAGCACCCGCACATCCTCAATCGAGAGCCGCAGCTCAACGGCGAGGATGTTGTCTTCCAATTGCTCAGGTTTTCGCGCAGCGACTATCACACTGCTCACGGCCGGACGTGCCAGCACCCACGCGAGGGCCACCCGGGCAGCGCTCGCGTCGTGCCGTTTGGCGACTTCTTTCAATACATCGACGATTTTGTAACCGTTTTCCTTATCGAAAGGCACAAACTGACCGGCCTCCGCGAAGCGTGTCCCGTCGGGCGCCGGATCGTTGCGGCTGTACTTGCCGCTCAGGAATCCGCCGGCCAGCGCGCTCCAGACCAGTATGCCAATGTTGTGGTACTCGGCGAATGATTGGAATTCGTACTCAAGTCCCCGGCCGACAAGGCTGTAATACATCTGAGCCGTCACATATTTTTCAAGGCCGAGACGCTCCTGGAGCATCACCGCCGTCGCAGCCTGCCAGGACATCAGATTGGAGAGCCCGATATAGCGGACTTTTCCCTGGCGCACGAGGTCGTTCAGGGTCCGCAGCGTTTCCTCCAAAGGCGTGTTGCTGTCCCATCCGTGCACCTGGTAGAGGTCGATATAGTCGGTCTGTAATCTTCGCAGGCTAGCCTCGACTTCGCGCATGATGTTCACGCGGGTAGCGCCACTCCGATTGAAGTTTTCACCCATGGGCAGCCGGACCTTGGTGGCCAGAACGATTTCTTCCCTGATGCCCTTCAGGGCGTTACCTAACAGCGTTTCGCTTTCCCCCAGGCTGTAGACGTCCGCCGTGTCAATGAAATTGATGCCTCTGTCCAGAGCCAGTTGCACCATCCGCGTGGTTTGCTCCTGGCCCAGGTTGCCCATATTCATCTTGCCGCCGAACTGCATCGTACCCAGGGCCACCTCACTAACGATGAGCCCGGTATTTCCCAGCTTCCGGTATTTCATCTTTCACTCTCCTTGTCTCGCCTGGCGTGAACGCCGGCAGATTCACGTTGAACGGTGGGCACTCACCCGATTGCCATGCGCTCGATCGTAGGTGTGCGATCGCACATGTGCTTCCCATTCAGTCTCACGCGCGGGGGAAGGATTTCGCATAGCCCGAGCTTCGTACCAGAGGCGATTGCATTTGAGGGATGCACTCCATATCTACTCGGCGCCTGCCCTGTTTCGGCGCCAGTTTAAGCGTGTAGGTTCGTTCATTCGCGAGAGGAATCTCGCCATCTGCAACCGACCGCGGTATTGGCGAGTTTTCACGGCGGCAGCTGTTAAACGCATTTTGTCGGCAACCTCGATGATGGTCCGCTCCTCTAAGTCACGCATGCGAACTATGACGCGGTATTTCTCTGGCAGGCTGGCGAGTGCGAGCTGAAGCAACCTGGCGTTCTGGGCGCGCGTGCAAGCGGCGAATGGTGATTCTTTGGGATCGACGACCTCCATCCCGGCAATCGCCTGTGGGTCCCACGGCACAGAACGCGAGCCGGATCTCTTTCGCCACAGCTGAAAGACTTCGTTGATAGCAATCTGTATCAGCCATGAACGGAAGCTCGCTTCGAATCTGTATTGTCCTAGATGGGTGAGAGCCTTGAAGACAGCCTCCTGAACAATATCGTCGGTGTCTGCATCATCTCTGACCTTTGCCTTGACAGTCCGCCAAAGCGGCTCGAGATGCGGCTCGATCAGGTTCCCCAGCAGATCACGTCTGCCTCCGAGGATTTGGCGAATGATCAGGACTTCTTTCTGTTCGCCCCGCCATACTGGTATGGGGGAAACTTTATCGGCGGTACAGGTAACCGTTCCCATTGAGTTTGGCCTTTCCGTGTGACTGCCGCTCGCGGGCACATTCGTTCTGCTGCATGTGACAGGCCATTTCGGGTTGATGCCGATGCTGCGGTATCCAGGAAAAATCGCGCGAGTCTTTGACACTCCAGCGACACTCGTGTCGAAGGAACGTAACGTGGCTCAAGCGTGCGCGTCTGCCAAGAACCGTTTTGCCGCCTCGAAGCATCCAAAGTTCAGTGGTTCGATCCGCACCCAAGGAAAGTGGCCAGCCGGCTTTGAATGGGTTGTATCAACAGCTCCTGAGACGAGGCGTCCACTATTTCCTTCCTACCAGCCACCTGGAGATTGTCGGGCAAGTCCCGGAACGGACGCCGCAGATCGTTTTTGAGGCGGTATCCAACGGAGGCTTAAGTTTTGATTGGCTAGGAACCAGGTATGCGCTCAGCAATCACAAGGAATTCAGCGATCACCAACAGAAGATGGTTCGAAGCATTGCAAAGTTCCTTTCCACGCGCTACGAGCTGCTGTTCAACCGCGACGTAGCGGCGCAAAATATGCCGATCTTCGGCGGTCTGACCGAGGATCGCTATGTTTCTACATTTCTGGACGGACGGGTCTTCGATGACGCCGTAAGCGCGGCTACACTTCCTGATCGCGTCTCCGAGGCGATCGAGGTCCTTCGAATCAGCGCGCTCAGTTCTTACGAGGACAAACGAATCTCGACCGGCGCCTTGCTCTTCGGGGCATGGCCAGATGCTTGCCACTCGGTGCCATCGCAACCCGCCGATGCACTCCCATATTCGAGCGATTTGACTGCAATTCACAGCTTTCATCGCATTTGCGACGGCTTAAGGACCATCGCATTAGTCGACGAGAAGGGGTTCATGGTGGAACTGGTTGACGTCCAGGAATGGGCACAGCCCTTCAGCGCACTGGAACTCCCCGTTCCCAGCGCGCGACGCTATCGAACCCACTGCCAAGCCACTTTGTGCGGCGGCCATATATGCCTTGTCCTGACACCGAATGGTGAGATTAAGATCTTCGGCGACGGCGTTCAATTATTCAATTTCTTCGACGGGCGCTGGCATCTTACGGACTCGGTCTCAAAATATGAAGCGTGGGAGGCGGCTATCGGCCGGAAGGAGCTGGCCGCGCGGCTTTTTTCCGCTGGTCTGAACCTCGCTGAACACCGCCGCGGAGGGATGTTTGTCGTACTCGACGATGGTCGGCAAGCTCGCCAGATTGTGAGCGCATTGGATCTGCTGGAGACCGCCCGGCGGGAGAGAGCAAGCGCCAAGAATCGGCTCCATTACCTGTTGCAAAAATCGCGCGCTACCGACCTTTCGTCGGCTGTGCTTGAAAGCATCGCGCAGATCGATGGGAGCGTCGTGCTCGACCTTGATTCGAGATTGCTCGCGTTCGGAGCGATTCTTCGGCACCGCCAGCAGGTGGCTGAGGATGAGGAGATCGGGGAAGGAGGACGTACGGCGGCGGCCATCGGCGCCTCCCAATTTGGAAATGTATTGATGGTGAGCGAGGGCGGCCAGCTCTCGTTCTATCAGAAGGGTCACTGCGTCTGGACGCTATGAGGCAACACCGTTCTGAATCGTGACAGCAACCATCCTTCTCTCGTCATTCTATGAAGCGACCGTCCATTTTCAACTGATCCCTCCGTCCTTTTTATATTAGGGTTCAAGAACGATCTTGCCGCGTGTATGACGTTGCTCGAGTTCTCGATACGCGTCGCGAACGTCGGCCAGAGGATAGATCTTAGCGATTGCGATCTCAAGGCGGCCGGCGGCCAGCAGCTCAGCAAGTTGCGCGAGCACGCCTGCAGTCGCGCCTTCATGGTTACCTTCCGTCTTCACACCGTACTTCGCCGCGGCGGCGAAGTCGATGATCGTGTCGATTCTACTCGGAGCGACGCCCAACTTGAGTGCAAGTTCGACGTACCCTCCGCCGAATGTGTCAATGAAGGCATCGATTTTCCCTCCGGATACAGCGCGGATCCGATCTTCAACTTCATCACCATAGGTAACAGGAATTACGCCGTGATCGCTGAGCCACTTGTGATTCGCGTCGCTGGACAAGCCGATAACTTTGGCCCCGGCATTCCTGGCCAACTGCACGGCGATCGAGCCCACCCCACCCGCGGCACCGGAGACAACGACCGTGTCACCCGCGCTCAGAGCGACGCTCCGCACTGCAGCGTATGCCGTGGTACCGGCCACGAACAGGGCACCGGCTTGCTCCCACGACACGTTTCGAGGACGCGGCACAAGGTGGCCGGACTCGACGAGCACGAACTCGGCTTGGCTTGATCTGTCGTCGGTGAATCCAATGACCTCATCACCCACTGGAACATTCGCCACCCCCGGGCCGACCTCCTCCACGATGCCAGCGAGATCACTGCCCTGCCCTGAGGGAAATGTTGAAGGCCAACGGTCGGCGAACACTCCTTTCCGGATCGAGGTCTCGCCCGGATTAATGCCCGCAGCTTTGACCCGGACAAGGACCTGCCCAGGCCCCGGGGTTGGGCGGTCGACTTCTACCACTTGCAGAACTTCGAGCCCACCATACTTATCGAATCTCACTGCACGCGGCATAGCGCTTTCTCCTCTCACAAGCAACACGGCTAGTAGATTCCCTTAAACCGCCCTCCGATTCGCCAAACTTAGCGGATCGGTATGGGGCCGTTGCCGATCCTCCACCCTCGTAAACAGATCCCGTCTCGAATCGGACTGTTTCCACCCTCACCTGGATATTGGTGGTCGATCATCAGCAGCGAATGATTATCCGGTTTAGCAGCTTGTCGGTCTTGCGTGACGAGGAAGGATTTGGGATCAAAAAAGCCAGGGTCAGGCGGCTTGCAAGCGCGCGAGCCGCCTGTGCTGTCGTGTGGGAGAAAGAAGGCTTCCGAACCTGACGTAATCGTTCATGTCCGCATTGAGCGGACACGGCGACATCGGGCGATCGATCCGTTAGTCATAGCCACAACCTTCGGAGAATGCCTCCTTAGGCTTCGGCCATAGCGTACGCTCTTCCCACATCAGAGTGCGGATTGGAGTTTCCTAAACTTGCACCCGCGCGACCTTCTGCAAATATCTAAGATCCGACAGCGAACCAGTTAGCACGGGACCCTTGGAGAGAATTACCGAACGCTCTATGAGGTCTTGCAACTCCGGACGTTGCCCGGCCAAGAATTACACGCAAGAGCGCCATGAACTGCTCTGATGCGGCGAGCGTAGACGGGAAGGAGCTTTAGCTGCAACTCTAGAAACAGGACGCCATCGGACGACTCAGGTGGAGGTACAAAATCTTCTACTCGTGAAGAAGGGACACCCGCCGATCCGAGCGAATCGACGAGCCACGATGGCCTTTCTCCGGCATGTGCTGCGATAGACACAAAACTCTTCTGGGCGGTTACGTCATGAACAGAACCAGCAAGTGGCTCCGTCGTTTCTCGATCAAGTTTACCGTTGGGGATCGTCACCCCTGAGATCGAGGTTGCCCCTGTCGTGTCTCTTGTTGCATTGGACATATTTGAATCTCCCTCCCAATGCGATGCATGTTCTATTCCAAAGGAGTTTTAGCGAGGAGTGGTCGCGTAGGATCCGCTATTTGTGTCGTTCACTCGTTTCT
>Ga0302325_10012494_pt1 | contig 18206 bp, 19 predicted proteins | sample Palsa_T0_2_FD_201948 | JGI IMG/M metagenome (GOLD analysis project Ga0302325, IMG submission 201948) | Peat permafrost microbial communities from Stordalen Mire near Abisko, Sweden - Palsa_T0_2 | ecosystem: Environmental > Terrestrial > Soil > Palsa > Peat permafrost | place: Sweden: Abisko...
GCGATCGCGAGATCCATCGGAGTGTGGTGCTCCTGGCAGACGAGAAAAACGCCGTAAAGACTAGATACGAGCCATCGCGGGATGGGAGGCTTGTACCCCGTCCAACAGGGTGGACGGGTTCGTTGGCGGGGAGAGTCGGCTTGTCCACCAACATCTCGAGAGGTGCCCCGCGGCACCGCCAGCGCTCCCGTCGGGTGCAGCGGCGGCGCATCGTGGTCACGCTCATCCTCATCGTGCTCGCCACCGTCACCTTCACCGACGTGCGCGGGCGCATGGAGATCGGTCACGTCGACGCCGCCCAGGGCGTCGCCACCCAGCGGCTGGCCAACTCCAAGGTGGCGCTCCACCAGAACCGGGGCGACGTGGTCACCCAACGAGACGAATTGAACCTCATCGACGTCGAGATCACGCAGCATCAGTCGACGCTGAGCTCTACCAACTCACAGACCGCCGCCCACGACGCGGCCATCCTCCTGGCCGGCACCGACGTCTCGTCGCTCGAGGGCTGCCTGGCCGGTGTCACCCAGGCCCTCGACCAGATCGCAGTGGGAGAGACGAGCGGCGGCCTCTGGTCGCTCTCGGTCGTCGGGCCGACCTGCAAGGCCGCGACACCGTGACCCTCACGGCGGCTCCGAGGACCATCACCGCGGTCCGCCCGGCTCACGATCGCGAACCGGCGCGCCCACCCGCTCCGCCCCGTTGGCGTGAGCCGCGTCGCCGGCGCGTGCGGGTCGCCATCGTGGTGGCGTGCCTCGGGCTGATCGTCTTCGGTCTGACCGACACCCTGCTCGGCCAGGTGCGGCTCCACCACGCGCAGGTCCGGCTCACGGCCACCCATTCGGCCGAGCTCGCCACCAGCAACCGCATTTCCGTGGCCGAGAAGGCGATCCAAGAGCTGGCCAACAACGAGGCCATCGGCAACGGCGACATCGCCCAGCTGAACGCCGAGCTGGCGACGGCCCAGGCCAAGCTCGCCTCGGCCGAGCAGGGGCTCAACGTGGCCAACTTCAGCGTGACGACCGTGGACAACTGCCTGAACGGCGTCTACGGGGCCCTCTCCGACCTGGCGGCGGGCAACCAGGCGACCGCCGTCACCGCGCTGCAGAACGCCGACGTGTCCTGCCTGCTGGTCGACGGGTCGACCGCGGGGGGCGCGGTCTATCCCTACGACTTCCCCGATCCCGACGTGATCAACGTGGCCGGCACCTACTTCGCCTATGGCACCAACTCGGCCAGCGGGAACATCCAGGTCATCGACTCGACCAACCTCAGCTCGTGGACCGTGATCGGCAATGCGCTTCCGAGCGTGCCGTCCTGGGCAGTCCCCGGCGACACCTGGGCCCCCGGGGTCATTCAGGTCGGTGGGAGGTTCCTCCTGTACTACGCGGTCGCCACCACGACGACGGAGTGCATCTCGGTGGCGGTGGCCACCCAGCCACAGGGCCCCTTCAACGACGACTCGCGCGGGCCGATCGTCTGCCAACCCGCCCTCGGCGGCTCCATCGACCCGTCGCCGTATGTGTCCGGATCGGGGCAGCTGTACCTGACCTGGAAGACCAACGGCGGCGGTGGAGCGCCCGCCACCATCTGGGCCCAGCCGGTCGACCCGAGCGGGACGGCGATGGCGAGCGGGAGCAGCCCGGTCTCCATCCTGGTACCCACGCAGTTCTGGGAGGGTGAGGTCGTCGAGGGCCCCGACATGTGGGACGACAATGGCACGTACTTCCTCTTCTATTCGGGCAACAACTGGGAGACCGCCGACTACGCCGAGGGGGTGGCCGAGTGCTCCGGCCCCCTCGGCCCCTGCACCAAGGGATTGCCCGGCCCGATCCTCGGAAACACGTCCCAGTTCTCCGGGCCCGGAGGCGGAAGCGTGTTCACCAATGCGCAGGGTCAGCCGTTCATCGCCTTCCACGGCTGGCAGCCCAATGCGGTGGGTCCGCCCGACCCCCGCCTGTTGTTCATCCGGCCCCTCGTGTTCCACAACGGCTATCCGGTGGCGGGCGAACCCGACTGAGCTGAGCCCTGCGAGAGCCGGTGAACCCGCCGATGGAGCGGCCTGAGCTCGGTCAGGCAGGGTGGCGATGGCGTTCGTTGGACTCCAGCACCTCGGCCAGGAGCTCGGGCCGGTAGCCGGCAGAGGTGCTCGCAGCCACAATCGCCCGCAGGTCCTTGGGCAGGCACTTTGCGCCGAAGCCTCGCCGATCGACAAACACGGCCGAGTGGGAACGGCCGATGCGGGGATCGAGGAGCCAACCCTCTCGGACGGTGTGCCACTCGGCGCCGACGGCGCGGCAGATCTCATAGAACTCGTTCACGAACGCGACCTTGGTGGCCAAGAACGCGTTCTCCATGTACTTGATCACCTCGGCCTCGATGGCGGTGCACTGGAAGTACGTCCTGGCCGGACCGAGGAGTGCGACCAGCCGATCCAAGAACCAGGTCCGGGTCGCCGGCACCCCTCCGATGACGAGGAACGGGACGTCTTCGGCGCGCCCACCCCAGCCGGTATCGGCGTAGGTGTGTTCACCGAGATACTCGGGAGAAAAACAGATCTCCTTGCCCGTCTCGGCCACCAGGCGGTCGGTGGTACCCGGCGCGATGGTGGACCTGATGAGGATCTTGTCGAGCGGCACCGCGGCCACGGCGGCCTCCACGTTGGTGGTGTCGCACGAACCGTCGGCACCCGTTGGCGTGTCGACGCAGATGACGGCAAAGTCACAACCGGCCAGCTCGTCTTTCGGGTAGTCCTTCCCGGTGGTGACGTCGTAGGTGACGATCTCGGCGTACGGGTCGAACAGGTGACACATCGCACGTCCGACGGTACCCAGTCCGATGATTCCGATGATCATGTCGGGTACGTCCTTTCCGGGGTCCCGTACGTTAACTTCCCCGGAACCGGTGGTCTGCGCGGCCGCGGCAGAACCCAGACCGCCGCGATCAGTAGCGCAGCCCGAATCCGAACGGGTACAGCGGGTTCTCGGTGTCGAACGGGACGTCGGAGCGCTGGACCTCGACCTCGGCCATCGACGAGGGCAGCTCGAAGGGCAGCCGGCCCTCCGGGGCGGCTCGCCCGAACACCACGTCGAGCAGGGCCTCGTCCGAGGCGCCGTAGGTCCCGACGAGCGCGGCCGCTCGGGACGCGATCTCGGTGAGCACGATCGGGCGTTCGAGCTTGACCTCGACCACCGTCGGCACCGCGTCGGTGATCGCGAAGACATCTCGCAGCTCCTGATCGGAGAAGGCAAGGCGGCCGGCGTGGAAATAGCGCTCGAGCCCGGTTTCCCGCTTCTCGAACGGCGCCTCGAGCCGGACCACTGCAAACTCCGCGTCGGCCGGGCGCTCGACCACCACCCCGTATCGAGCCGCCACGTCGGCGTCCACCCCGACGCAGAAGATGCGGGAGCCCTCGTGTAGTGGCAGGACGGCCCCTGCGTCGCTCTCGCCGTCGTTCTTGAGCAGCGTGCACGACCGCCGCTGGGCCGAGAACCCGTCCGCTCGGAGCTCCGGGTTCCCGACGAGGCGATCGGCCTCGTCGGGGTCCACGAACGGATGGTCGAACAGCCCGAGGACGAATTTCTCGCGCAGCAGGCGGCGCACCGAGAGGTCGACCCGTTCGACCGCGAGGCGGCCCGAGCCGACGAGCGAGACCACGACCTCGGGGCAGGACTCGCCGCCCAGCTGGTCGCAGCCGGCCTCGAAGATCTTGAGCACCCGGTCCTCGCGCGACAGGTGTTCGGCGCCCCAGGCCCGGCCCGGGTAGGGCACCCCGAAGACCGTGTGGTCGGTGACGAGCGCCCAGTCGGTGCAGACGATGCCGTCGAACCCGTACTTCTCGCGCAAGAGCCCGGTGATGATCCCGCGGTTGAAGCCGAAGCCCACCTCCTCGAAATGGGTCCCCACGGGCATGCCGTAGTAGGGCATCACCTGGGTGACCCCGGCGGCCAGGGCCGCCTCGAACGGGACCAGGTGGTACTCGAAATTGTCGCCCGGGTAGACCTGCTCACGCCCGTAGGCGAAGTGGGGGTCCTCGCCGTCGAGCTGTGGCCCCCCGCCCGGGAAGTGCTTGACCATCGAGGCCACGCTCTTTGGGCCGAGGTGCTCCCCTCCCCGAAGTCCCCGGATGTAGGCGGCGACGAGCCGGCCGGCCAGCTCCGCATCCTCCCCGAAGGTGCCGGCGATCCGGGCCCATCTCGGCTCGGTGGCCAGGTCGGCCTGGGGGTGCAGGGCAACCCGAAGCCCGACGGCCAGGTACTCGCGGCGGACGACGTCGCCGAAGTGCTCGACCAGTGCTTCGTCGCCGATCGCGCCCAACCCGATCGCCTCGGGCCACTGGGAGAACGACCCGGCCGCGAACGCGGCCCCGAGATTGGCGAATCCGTGACGCGGGTCGCTCGACAGGGTGACCGGGATGCCCAAACGTGTCTCTTGGGCCAGCTGCTGGACCCGGTTGTGCCATTCCGCCAGGGCCCGGGCAGCCATGACCCCGGCCAGGTTGAAGTGACTCATGAGCCGGCCCGAGATGTACGCGGTGGCGGGCTCTTGCGCCCGGAGGCCGGTCGGACCCTCGGTGACCGATCCGTTGGGGCCCGGGATGAGGATGCTGTGGAACAGCAGGCCGGCCTTCTCCTCGAGCGTCATACGCGAGATCAGGTCCTCGGCTCGCTCGTCGACCGGCCGGGCCGGGTCCCGATAGGGCTCCACCGCGCCATTGTGCTTCAGAAGTGACGGGGATGGGCCGCCTTGGATCACCCGGGCGCGTCGACTCCGAGGCGCCGTTGCTCGATGGCCAGGCAGCGGTCCTCGACGTACAACAGGCCGTGGCTCTCGGCGATGGCCCGTGCTTCCTCCGACGCAATGCCCAGCTGCAACCACAGCGCGGTGGCACCGACCGCCACGGCCTGGCGGGCGATGTCGGGGGTCCGTCGCGACGGCAGGAACACATCGACCAGGCCAACCTGCTCGGGGACGTCAGCGAGCGTCCGATACACCCGCTCACCCAGGATCACCCCGGCCCGTGGGCTGACCGGGATGACGCGCCAACCGTGCCGCTGCATGTGCGCCGAGACGGCGTGAGACGGCTTCGCCGGCGCGGCGCTTGCGCCGACCACGGTGATGGTGTCGTAGGTGGTGAGGATGCGCTCGACGATGGTGTCGGTGTCGACCATCGGACCACGGTACCGCCGGCCGCGAGCCCAGAATCAGGGAACCTTGACCACCGACACCTCCCGCGGCCCGCTCAACGCCATCAGGACCGTCGGCCAATGGTCCCCGGACGGAGTGCTCAACCCGGTGTAGTAGCCGGCCGGTCCGCCCACGCCGGGTCGCCAACCGTCGGCCTCGAGGCGGAAGACCACCCCGGCGGTCCACCCGGTCACCAGGTAGTAGTCGCTCTTGACTGGGGGCCCGACCTCGATGGCCACCGGTCCCGACCGCTCGAGGTGTTCGACCGCCGTGGCGGCCCGTTCGACCAGGGCCAAGTCGGTGGAATTCCAGGCGATCTCACCGGGCTTGGTCGCGGCAGGCCGGACCCCGAGCACCCCCACCACGATCAGCGCGGCGACCGTTGCCATCCCGGCCAACCGGCCGAGCGCCGGTGTCGCGTGGGGCCACGTGACACCGGCGGCTCGGCGGAGGACCACCCGGACCAATTCAATCGCCGCCCAGCCGACGACCGCCCAGACCACGATGCCGACCACCCACAGGCAGTCGATCAGGTACTGCACGTTGATGAAGTTCTTGGCCGGCAAGACCCCGAAGCTGACCGCCAGCGCGGCGCACGACGTGGCCGCCACCGCGCCGAACGCACCGAGGGCGCGGCGGCCGGTGATGCATCCCACCACCGTGACGACGGCCAGCAAACCCAGGATCAACCCCCCGTACCAGGGGTCGTGGCCGAACTCGAACACCGCCAGCCGGTAGAAGCCCGTGGGGATGTGGGTCAGCCAGATGGGACGGGGTCCCCCGGCCAGTCCCACCATGCGCAACCCGAAGCCGATCCCGAGCGTCGACTGTCCACGCCCCGACCTGACCAGCGCGGTCAGGTTCGGGCGGGCGCCCAGCTCCTGGATGAGCGGGGCCAGCCAGCACACCAGGCCGAGGACGAGCCCGACGACCAGCCAGCCGTAGCGCCGGGGACGCACGGTCACCAGTCCGAACGCGCCCGCCACCACGACCAGGGCCAGTGCGGGGATGACGAAGAGCAGATGGCTCTCTGCGCTCACCGAGGCCGCCACCACCAAGACCGGCCACCAACCGGTCTTCCCCATCATCACCACCCAGGCCAGCACCAGCGCGGCGGTGAGGAACGGCAGGGGGAAGTAGGCGTTCCAGGGCAGGTTCTCGAAGACGGCCGGGGTGAGCCACACCAGGTCCAAGACACCCAGCGCCACCCCGGCGCAGAGCGGCCACGCGCCGAGCGACCATGCGGCCTCGATGGCCAGCGACAGCACCACCCCGCAGCACAGCGCGGCCCCCCAGAACAGCCCGTGGGCGGGGTCCAGGTGGACCGGCGCCGCGAGCAGGTAGAACAGCAGCGGCCCGGGGTCGTAGAGGGCGTGGCCGGTGCCGACCGAGGCCGCCGTGGCCAGCCCGGTCAGCGGCGGGTGCAGCGACAGGGCCTGGTAGGCCCGGCTGGCGATCGCGGCGTCGTCGCCGAAGGGCCGCCACCCTCGGGAGAGCTCGGCCACCATGGGGGTGAGGACGCCCGTCCACACCGCGACGTGGCTGGCCACGCGCACCGCACCGGGCACGCTCCACCATCCCGGGGCGGGCTTCCGCACTTCCGGACCCTAGTGCTGGGCCCGCCGATCGAACCGATCCGGACCGTCGGTCGATCGCCCGAGAGCGCCGGCGAACCTACACTTGGTTCGGCAGCCATCGAGGAGGCTCTCATGCCCGCACTTCTCCCCAATCCCCCATCCGGCACCTACGACGACCCGGCCGAGGAGCGTCTCTTCCGCCAGCAGCGGTTGGCCGCCGCCCTGCGCCTGTTCTCGTTGTTCGGCTTCGAAGAGGGGGTGGCCGGGCACATCACCGCCCGTGACCCCGAGGACACCGAGACCTTCTGGGTGAACCCGTTCGGCATGCACTTCGGGCACATCGGCGTGTCGGACCTCATCCAGGTCGACTCGACCGGCGAGGTCATCTACGGCGACCGGCCGGTCAACCGGGCCGCCTTCGCCATCCACTCCCAGATCCACGCGGCCCGGCCCGAGGCGGTCGCGGCCGCCCACTCCCACTCGGTCCACGGCAAGGCCTGGTCGGCTCTCGGACGGCTGCTCGAGCCGATCACCCAGGACGTGTGCGCCTTCTACGAGGACCACTCGCTGTTCGACGACTACACCGGCGTGGTCCTCGACACCGAGGAGGGCAAGCGGATCGCCCACGCGCTCGGCGGCAACAAGGCGGTCATCCTGCGCAACCACGGGCTGCTCACGGTCGGCCAGAGCGTCGAGGAGGCGGCCTGGTGGTTCATCACCATGGAGCGCTCGTGCCAGGCCCAGCTGCTGGCGTCGGCGGCCGGGCAGACCGTCCTCATCGACCCCGACCAGGCCAAGCTCACCCACTCCCAGATCGGCCACACCTTGGCCGGGCGGTTCAGCTTCCAGCCGCTACTCGATCGGATCGTGAGAGCGCAGCCGGACCTGCTCGACTGAGCCCGCCCGAGAGGGTCACCGAACAGCCCGGCGCGGGGGCGATCGCAGACCCTCGTTGCCGCGCCCGCACGCCCAATGGCGGGTGAGGGCTAGGCCAAGGTGCGGCGCAGGACCGCAGCAAACTCCGTCGGGTTGCTGGCGAAACCAACGTGACCCCCTGGGAAATCCACCAGCGGCGTGCCCAAACGTTCGGCCAGCGCGGCCGCCGTGCGCTGGGGGAACTCGCCCTTGGAGGCTGTTCCCCCGGCGACCACGACCCGGCCCGGCGCCGCTCTCAAGGCGGCGAGGTCCGGTTGGTAGAGAGCGATGGGCAGGACGCCATGACCGAAGAAGCGCTCGCTCGTCGCCACCTCGGCCGAGGGAGGCGGCGGACCGGCACCGTCGCCCGGGACCGGCATGGTCAGGCCGGTGAAGGCAGCGAACCTCGCCCAGGCAGCCCCGATGCCGCTGTCGCGGTAGGTGTCGTAGACATCCTGGATTCCCGCTCGCGCCTCCTCGGCTTCCGGGAGGAGCAGGGCGACCGGCGGCTCGTGGGCGACGAGGGTGTCGACGTGGCCGGGGTGGCGGGCGACCAGCGCGAGCCCCGTGATGGCGCCGCCACTGCTGCCGAAGACGTGCGCGGGCACCTGGCCGACCGCCTCCAGCACGCGGCGCACGTCGTCGGCCAGCAGGTCCGGCTCGGCATCCTGGTCGGGGTCGTCGATCGTGCTGCGGCCGAAGCCTCGGGGGTCGTACGTCACGACCGTGTAGTCCTCGGCCAGCAGTGGCGCGATCGAGGCAAACCCAAAGGCACCCATCGGGTGACCGACCAGCATGAGCGCAGGGCCCGAGCCTTGGACCTCGTAGTGCAAACGCGCGCCGGGGACCTCCAGCGTGTGGCTCGTCGGTCGCGACATCCCTAGCGTCGGGCGTCGAAGGTCGGTATGAGGGTGCGCGCGGCGCGCGCCTCGTCGACGCGTCGCACCGGGGTCGTGCGCGGGCTCTCGGCCAGCTCCCCGGTCTCGGCCCGAGCCGACACCCGCTCCAGGGCCTCGGCCAGGGCGATCAGGGTCTCGTAGCTCTCGGTCTCGGTCGGCTCCACCATCAAGGCGTCATCGACGATGAGCGGGAACGCGACCGTCGGTGGGTGGAACCCCTCCTCGATGAGCCCCTTGGCCACGTCGAGGGCGGTGGCGCCGGTGCGCCTGCGCAGTGCCGAGAGGGAGAACACCACCTCGTGCATGCACTGGCGGTCGTACGCGACGTCGAAGGTCGACGAGAGCCGCTTTCTGATCCAGTTGGCGTTGAGCACCGCCCGCTCGGCCACCCGGACCAGCCCGTCGCGCCCGTGGATCTCGATGTAGGCGAGCGCCCGGGCCAGCACCAGGGCGTTGCCGTGCCAGCCGTGGACCCGACCGATGGAGCGGGCCGGGGTCTGCCATCCGTAGCGGGGCGGCTGGTCGGGGTCGCCGGCGTCCTCCAGGCGCACCGGCCGGGGCCCGGGCAGGAACTCGGCCAGATGGGCCGCCACCGCGACCGGGCCGGCCCCGGGCCCGCCGCCGCCGTGGGGGGTGGCGAAGGTCTTATGCAGGTTGAGGTGCACGATGTCGAACCCCATGTCGCCGGGGCGCACCATGCCGAGGATCGCATTGAGGTTGGCGCCGTCGTAGTACATGAGGCCGCCCACCTCGTGCACCGCCGCCGCGATCTCGACGATGTCCTCCTCGAACAGGCCGAGCGTGTTGGGGTTGGTGAGCATCATCCCGGCCACGTCGGTGTCGAGGACCTCGCGCAGTGAGTCCACGTCGACGCAGCCTCGCTCGTCGCTCTTGATCGTGGTGACCTCGTAGCCGCCCAGGGTGACCGACGCCGGGTTGGTGCCGTGGGCGGAGTCCGGGATGATCACCCGATGGCGGCGTTCGCCCCGCGCGGCGTCATAGGCCCGCATGAGGAGGAGCCCGGTCAGCTCGCCGGCCGCACCGGCGGCCGGCTGCAGCGTCGCCGCGGCCATGCCGCTCAACTCGCACAGCGCGCCCTCCAGCCCGACCAGGGTGGCCAGCCAGCCCTGGATGAGCGCGGCCGGCGCGCCCGGGTGCACCGACGCCAGCCCGGCCAGCCCGGCCACGGCGTCGCACACCTTGGGGTTGTACTTCATGGTGCACGACCCGAGCGGATACGCCCCGAGGTCGATCGAGTACTGGCGGTGGCTGAGCCGGGTGAAGTGCCCGACCAGGTCGCGCTCTGACACCTCGGCCAGCTCGACGTTGGCCGGCCGTCGGTGCTCGGGTGGGACCAGCTCGTCGAGCGGGGTCGGGTCGATCCCGGTGGTCGGCAGCTGCCAACTGGCCCGGCCCGACCGAGACAGCTCGAAGAGGGTCGGCTCGCTGTCCCGTCCGAGGAGCGGGGCGCTCGACGCGCGGCCCCCGGCGGCCGCGGTCACCGGACCGCCTTGTCCAGCGCGGCCACGAACCGGTCGATCTCGTCTCGGGTCCGGCGCTCGGTCACCGCGACCAGCAGGCCGAAGGTGGCCGCCTCCTGGTGCAGCGAGCCGTCGCCCGGGCCGACCAGGGCGTCCAGGGCCACGCCGGCCAGGAACCCCTCATCGGCCAGGCGCTCCACGACGACGTGGGCCGGCAGCGGCAGGCGCAGGGCGAACTCCCGGAGGACCGGGGTGGTCCCGGTCAGCGGCTCGACCCCGGCCAACCCGACCAGGGCCTGGCGGCAGTAGCGGGTCGCCCGGGCACACCGGGTGGCGATCTCGGCCAGGCCGGTCGTGCCCAGCCAGCCCAGCTGGACCGCCGCCGTCAGCGCCATCAGGGTCTGGTTGGTGCAGACGTTGGAGGTGGCCTTCTCCCGGCGGATGTCCTGCTCGCGCGCCCGGAGCGTGGTCACGTAGGCCAGCCGTCCGTCGGCGTCGAGCGTCTCTCCGACCAGCCGACCGGGCAGGCGGCGCACGTGGGCGGCGCTGCACGCGAACAGCCCCAGATACGGGCCGCCGAAGGAGAGCGGGGTCCCGAAGGGCTGGCCCTCCCCCACCACCACGTCGGCGCCCCAGTCCCCGGGGCTCCGCAGCACGCCGGCCGACACCGGGTCGGCCGCCACCACCATGAGCGCACCCCGTTGGTCGGCCAGGGCCCGGACCGCCGCCAGGTCCTCGAGACAGCCGAGGTAGTTCGGGTAGCCGACCACCACCACGCCGATGTCGGGCTCCTCGGCCGCCGCGTCCCAGCGGGTCAGGCCCTCCTCTAGCTCCACCTCGACCAGGCGGTGGCCGGTCCCGGCGGCGAACGTGGACAGCACGGCCCGCCAGTTCGGATGCACCCCCGCCGAGACCAGCACGCCCGACTTTCCGGTCGAGCCGACACCCAGGTTGACCGCCTCCACCAGCGCGCTGGCCCCGTCGTAGAGGGAGGCGTTGGCGATCGGCAGGCCGAACAGCCGGCTCACCATGGTCTGGAACTCGAAGATGGCCTGGAGCCCGCCCTGGGCCACCTCGGGCTGGTAGGGGGTGTAGGCAGTCACGAACTCCGAACGCCCGGCCAGGGCCCGCACCACCGGGGGCACCTCGTGGTCGTAGGCGCCCGCACCGGCGAAACAGACCAACCGGTCGGCCCGCGCCCGGTTGGCGTCGGCCCGGGCTCGGGCCCGGGCCAGCACGTCGGGCTCGGGGAGGCCCGGCGCAAGACCCAGCCCGCCGGCGATCCTGAGCGCGGCCGGGATTTCCGAGAACAGCTCGTCGAGCGAGGACAGACCCAGGAAGGCCAGCATGGCCTCGACGTCCTCCTCGGTGTGGGGAAGGTAGTCGGCCACCTCAGTGCTTCTCGCTCGTCCAGAGGGGGAGCTTGTGCAGTTGGGCGGGCAGCTCCCGGCCCCGCTGGTCGATCACGACCGGATCGCCGACCTTGGCCCCCGCGGCGGTGTCGATCAGCGCCAGGGCGATCCCCCGCTCGAGCATCGGTGAGAAGTTGCCGCTCGTCACCTCACCGATTCGCTGGCCGTCGGCGAGTACCGCGGCGGCGCTGCGGGGAGGCTGGCGCCCCTCGGTGATCAACCCCCGCAGCCGTCGGCGTACCCCGGCGGCCCGTTCGGCCAACAGCGCGTCGCGCCCCAAGAATGCCTCCTTGTCCCATCCGACCACCCACGACAGCCCGGCCTGGGGCGGGGTGATCCCGGGCCCGAGCTCGTGGCCGTGCAACGGCAGCCCGGCCTCCAGTCGCAGCGTGTCACGCGCGCCGAGCCCGGCCGGTGTCGCCCCCGCCTCGAGCAGGGCGCGCCACAACGACGTCGCGGCGGCGACCGGCACCGCGCATTCGACGCCGTCCTCGCCGGTGTACCCGGTCCCGGCCACCGCCACCGTCTGGCCGCCCCACTCGACCTCGGCGACGCAGAAGCGCCCGACCGCGGCCGCCTCCGGCGACACGGTGGCCAACAGTGTGCGGGCCGTCGGCCCCTGCAGCGCGATCACCGCCCGTTGGTCGGTGACGTCGACGCCGGGCAGCAGGCGACGGACCGGCTCGGTGTTGGACGCGTTGGGCATCACATCGAAGCGCTCCGGGGCCAACCACCACACGATCATGTCGTCGAGCACCGACCCGTCGTCCTCCAACAGATGCGTGTACTGGGCCCGGCCGGGCCCGATCGACGACAGGTCGTTGGTCAGGGTGCGCTGCAATACCTCGAACGCGTCGGGCCCGTCGACCCGCAGGGTGCCCAGGTGGCTGACGTCGAAGGCCACCGCGCCAGTACGACAGGCCCGGTGCTCGGCGATGGTGCCGGTCGGGTACGAGAGCGGCATCTCCCAGCCACCGAACTCGACCAACTTCGCCCCGAGCGCGAGGTGCTCGTCGTAGAGGGCCGAACGCCTCAACGTGTTTGCGGGGGCCGTCGGATCGGTCGGGTGCTCGCTCACTGGTGGCAGCCTACGGGCGGCGGCCGAGGGGAACGCAAGACGGGCCCGGCATCCTGGACCGGCCGAAACAGGGGCCTACGGCGACTTCTCGAATGGTGGCTGTTCGTTCATCAGGCCTTCACAGGAGACCTGGCGGTGTTGTCTACGAACCATCTCGGCCAGCTCGGGGTGTTAGGGTGGAGTTCACCTTCGACAGTGTGGGTTGACCGCGTCGGCTTGCGCCGACCACCGCCTCGGAGGTTTCGACTTCGCCATGATCATCCTTGGCATTGTCCTTCTCGTCATCGGGTTCCTGACCGCCGTTCCCTTCATCTGGTCGATCGGCATCATCGTGCTCCTGATCGGTCTGGTCTTCTGGATCTTCGGAGCTTTGGGCCACGCCATCGGCGGCCGACGGCACATTTTCTAACGGCAGCCAGCTTGCGGGAAGTGCGCCGGACGGCGTCATGGATTGCGTTCAGCGGCAGAAGATCGTTTCGAGGCAGTTGAGTTTCGCGGCAATTGAGCGGGAGCAAAGGAAAAAGCAATGACCCAACATCAAGAGCAAGCCAAGTGGAACGTCACCGACTGGCAGGGCAAGGTGCTCATCGATCGCAACGGCGAGAAGATCGGCAAACTCCAGGATGTCTACGTGGACGTCGAAACCGACGAGCCGCAGTTCGGCACGGTCAAGGAAGGTTTCGTCGACCGTCACTTGACCTTCGTGCCCCTCGGCGGCATCCAGATCGGTACCGACGACCTGCGAGTCACCGTGACCAAGGAACAGGTCCGGTCCGCCCCTGAGATGGAACTGCGTGGTGAAGAGCTGTCTCAGGCGGACGAGTCGACGCTGTATCACCACTTCGGGCTGAACTACACGCCGATCAACACCGAGAGCGGGCGCCGTCTCGCTCGCCGCTAACCAGCTCCACCATCCGAAATCCACGTCCGAAATCGACAATGAAAGGCGGCCCACCATGGGCGCAAAAACCGATCAGGTGAAGGGCCAGGCCAAAGAGGCGGCCGGAACCATCACCGGGAACAAGGACCTCGAGTCCGAAGGCAAGAACGATCGTCGGGCTGGCGAGGCCAAGGCCAAGATCGGCCACGCCAAGGACAAGGCCGAAGAACTGGTCGACAAGGCCAAGGACAAACTCAACTCGAAGTAGTCCCCCACCACCTCTCGCCCGGGATCAACCGGGCCACCGAGGCCGGTCGGCGACCGCTCAGGCGGCCCGGACCCCCAGCTTGTCCAGTCCGTTTCGGGCCAGCAGGGCCAGGAAGTCCCGCTGGTAGACCACGACCAGGGAGACGTCGGGATAGAGCTGGCGCAGCCGGCGAATCTTGGCGTTCTTGCGGGTCACCAAGCGCTGGTCGGCCGTGGTCAGCTCGACGAAGCACCCATGGGCGGGCAACCAGAAGTCGGGACGGAACCCCGAGGTGGGAAAGCCGTCCTCGTCCCATCCGAGGGTGAACTCGACCGGCTCGTACTCCCACTCGACCTCATGGACGTCGAGCAGCGCCGCGAACAGGCGCTCGGAGGGATGGGCGAAGCGGACCAGGGCCGCTTGCGAGCTGCAGGGGTGACGGAGCGTCCGGCCGACGGCCGCCCCGCTCACGCCCCGGCGGCTCGCGCCGGTTGGGCCCCGTCGACCACCTGCCCTGAGGTCGGACGCTCGATTCGAACAATGTCGGCTGCCAGCTCGTTCACCACCCCTGATAGCGGTACGACGTTGAACACTCCCTGGCCTCCGGCCAAAAGATCGACCAGCTCGCCATTGGTATGGGCAAGCACGGTAGTGGTGTCGCTCAGCACCAGGTTGGATGCCGCCAGGTCGGCCCCGAGATCCTCCCGCAGGCAACCGACGGCACGCCGGGCCGACTGGAGCGACACCCCGGCGTCGAGGAGACGCTTGATGACCTTCAGCTCGAGGAGGTCGCGATAGGAGTACACACGCTTGGTGCCGCTCCCGCTCGCCTCGGCCAACGAGGGCCGCAGGAGCCCGGTACGGGCCCAATAGTCGAGCTGCCGATAGGAGATCCCCACCAGCTGACAGACCTGCGGCCCCCGAAAGCCCTCGTCCAGCGAGCTGGACTGTCCCGGGGGGTCACTGCCGACACGGGTACCTCGCACGGGACGGTCCGCCTTTGGCGTAACCGCGGCGCGCGGCACTGCTCTGTCCTCCGCCACCTAATTCCTCCTCCGCTGTACTTCCTCCGACAGCAGATTACCCCAGGAGCATCACATGGTGGTAATTACATCGAGGTATTTTTCCAGCCAGGCCTAGGTTTTTATTTCCGGCCCCCGCCAGGCCACCACCGGACCCCGGGCCCGGACCCCCACCCGGACCCCCGCCGCCAGCCGACGGTGGCCGGCCACCCGGGCCACCAGGACCGGTGCGGACTCGTCCCCGTCGGCCCGGACCCGCACCACCACGTCGTGTCCCAGGAACTCGGCGTGGAGCACCTCGCCGGCCCGGGGCCAGCCGGACGGGTCGTCGGCCACCTCGAGCTGCTCGGGCCGCACCAGGACCACCGCCGGCCCCGAGCGGGGGGTGGTCCCGTCCCGACACGGCTCGACGTCGAGGACCCCGAGATCGGTGCGGACGCTCGACCCCTCAAAGGTCCCCGGGACCAGGTTCATGGCCCCCAGGAACAGCGCCACCTCGGGCGTGGCCGGCCGCGCGTAGAGCTCCTGGGGGGAGGAGGCCTGGGCGATCCGGCCGTCGACCAGGACCGCCACCTGGTCGGCCGAGGACAACGCCTCGTCCTGGTCGTGGGTGACGAACAGCGTGGTCGTGCCGGCGTGGCGCAGCACGTCCAAGACGTCGGCCCGCACCGCCGCCCGCAACTCGGCGTCGAGCGAGGAGAACGGCTCGTCCAAGAGGATGACCCCCGGGGACACCGCCAACGCGCGGGCCAGGGCGACCCGCTGCTGCTGCCCGCCCGAGAGCTGGTGGGGGTAGCGGCCACCCAGCCCGGCCAGCCCCACCATCTCGAGCAGCTCGTGCACCCGGGCCCGACGTCCGACGCGACCGGTGTGCCGGTCCAACCCGAACCCGACGTTCTTGGCCACCGTCAGGTGGGGGAACAGCGCGCCCTCCTGGGGGACGTAGCCGATCCGGCGCCGCTCGGGCGCCTGCACCCGGTGGCCGTCATCGACCACCGTCCCGGCGACGGTGACGGTCCCCCGGTCGGCCCGCTCGAAGCCGGCCAGGATCCGCAGCACGGTGGTCTTGCCGCTCCCGGACGGTCCGAGCAATGCGGTGAACGAGCCCGACGGGATGGCCAGGTCGATCCCCCGCAACACCTCCAGGGAGCCGAAGCGCTTCTCCAGGTCGGCCACCTCGAGCGCGTTCACCTCGAGCGCGTTCACCTGGGACCACCCGCCCGCGTCGGGGCCGTGGTCGCGACCGATACGCCCAGGGCGGCGATCGATCTCGAGAGCACACCGATCACCGTCACCTGTCGTCGGCCCCCTGCCTGCACCACCCGTCCAAGGTCTGTCCGGCGCCGCCTGGCGCAGGGACGATCGTCAGAATATTAGGGCAGCCTAACATCGGGGAGACCTCTGTCGACCGTGTCGACCGCGTCGACCGCGTCGACCAGCAGGGTACGGTCGTCGCCGATGACCTCGAGCTCGACCCGGTCCGTCTCTCTGACCCCGACGGTCGCGCTCACCGTCGCCGGGTCGGATTCGGGGGGCGGGGCGGGCCTCCAGGCCGACCTCAAGACCTTTGCCGCCCTCGGGGTGTTCGGCACCAGCGCCGTCACCGCGGTGACGGCCCAGAACACCCACGCCGTCTCCGGGGTGGTGACGATCGAACCGGGGTTCGTGGTCGCCCAGATCGAGGCGGTGCTGGAGGACCTGCACCCACGGGCGGTGAAGACCGGGATGCTGGCCACCGGGGCCACCGTCGTCGCCCTGGCCGCCCTGGCCGCCGAGGGTGTGTTCGAACGGCTCGTCGTCGACCCGGTGCTCGTCTCCTCGACCGGGCACCCGCTGATGGACGACGACGGCGTCGAGGCCTACCGCACCCTGCTGCTCCCCCTGGCCCTGGTGGCCACCCCCAACCTCCGGGAGGCGGCCGTGCTCACCGGGCACCGGCTGGAAGAGCTGGGCTCGGTCGAGGCGATGGTGGCGGCGGCCGAGGAGCTCCGGGCGCTCGGCACCGACACGGTGGTGGTGAAGGGCGGTCACCTGGCCCAGGCCCTCGGGTCCGACCCGGCCGCCCGGACCCCCTCCCCCGACGTGGTGGTCGGGCCGGCCGGACCCGTCGTGCTGGAGGCCGACCGGGTGGTCACCGCCAACGACCACGGCACCGGGTGCTCGCTGTCGGCGGCCATCACCGCGCACCTGGCCCTCGGGCGCCCGACCCTCGAGGCGGTGCGGGCGGCCAAGGACTACGTACACCGGGCCCTGGTCGGCGGCGCCGGGTGGCGGCTCGGCGCGGGCCACGGCCCGGTCGACCACTTCGGCTGGTCGCCGCCGCCCGGGGACGGCCCAGGCCACGCCGTAGGCTGAGGTGGTCATGCAGCGGACCGCACCCGATGACGCCGGTGACCTGGCCGAGGGGTCCGTGCCCGACCCCCGCGGGCAGGAACCGCTGCGGCCCCAGAAGGGCTACAGCCTCAAACCGGCCCTCATCGTCGGGGGGCTGGCGGTGGTCATCCTGCTGATCTTCTCGGTCGGGGCCGCCCTGACCCACACCCCGAACACGCCGGCCAGCGCGCCCAAGGGGTCGGTGGCGGTGAAGGGGTCGTCGCTGCGCGCGGTGAGCGCCCAGAAGGGACTGTCCACGATCGAGCAGGACGGCCAGCCCCCGACCAACGTGCTGGCCGCCATCACCCTGCCGGTTGGGGCCGTGCGGGTGGCCACCACCAATCCGGGCCAGGGCAGCTCCTACGACGAGGACGTGCAATTCACGGTGCACGCGTCGGAGGCGGCTGTGCTCGGCTTCTACAAGACCGAGCTCAAGCACCTGGGCTGGGGGTCGGTGACCAGCGGCGCGGCCAGCCATCAGCCCGGCGAGCAGGTCGTCGGCCAGATCGCCGGCGACGACGGCTTCTACTGGCAGCTCGGGGTGGTCGTCTCGCCGAGCACGTTCTCGGCCTCGGGCACCCAGGACGTCACCCGGTTCACCCTCGGACTGGTCCAGGTCGGTGACGACGACTGAGTAGGCGTCACGTCACGACGGGCTGACCGAGCGCGACGGATCCCTCCAGCAGCTCGGTGCGGTCGGCCCCCCGGAACATGGCCGTCCACACGAAGAAGTTGATCGGGTAGACGAGATAGCCGATCCGGGTGGCCGGCGCGACGAGGATGGCGATCAGCATCACCCAACCACCCAGGCGGGTGACGTCGGCGGCCGAGTGCGGCGTCCGACGGATGAGATAACGGACCAGCACCGCCCCGCCCAGGACGCACGCGGTGATCGGCAGCACGTGGTGCAACCACGGGAACGCGTCCACCAGCAGGTGGCCGGGCAGTGCGCTGGCCGCCGGCGAGGCCACGCCGGAGAGCCCGAGCGGGAACAGGATCACGTTCACGATGAACACGTGCGGGTTGAGGATGAGGAATGGCGTCACCACCGGGCCGGCAACCAGGAGCACCCCGAGCGCCATCCGCCCCGCCGCCCGACGACCGGCCGCGTCGCGGGCCGCGAACAGGGCCAGGACGG
>Ga0302325_10012496_pt1 | contig 18205 bp, 18 predicted proteins | sample Palsa_T0_2_FD_201948 | JGI IMG/M metagenome (GOLD analysis project Ga0302325, IMG submission 201948) | Peat permafrost microbial communities from Stordalen Mire near Abisko, Sweden - Palsa_T0_2 | ecosystem: Environmental > Terrestrial > Soil > Palsa > Peat permafrost | place: Sweden: Abisko...
CGTATACCGAAGCCGACGGGCTGCGCAGCACACGATTTGGTTCGCTCATCGAGAACCGCGCCGGGGACCTGTTCGCCATCACGAGCTTAGGGAAAGAAAGATTCCTGCAAGGCTTCGACGGCAAGCGCTTCACGGCGATACCGCTGCGCCCCAATGGCATTTCCGAATTCGGCTGGGGTTCGAGCCAGATCGGGTTCGAGGACCATGCCGGGGAATGGTGGCTCGCCACGGGCGAGGGCCTTTGCCGCCTTCCCCACGTCGCTCGATTCGAGCAACTGCAATATACTCGCGCCAAGGCGATCTATACTACCCGAGACGGGCTAGCCGATAACCAGATCTTCCGGGTTTTCGAAGAGTCCAGGGGTGACATCTGGATATCGACGACCGGTCCGAAGAGTGGAAACGGGCTAAGCCGCTGGCAGCGATCCACGGGCTCTCTGCGTCACTTCTCGCGAGAGCCTGGCTTGCCCAACGACTACTATCTGCCGACTGTCTTCCGTGAGGATCGCCACGGGGCGCTGTGGATCGGCTTCTTCAGCGGCGCGGTGGCCCGGTACCGGGACAATCACTTCCAACTCTTCGGCCGGGACGAAGGCATCACCGGAGGATTTGTGTTTGATATCTTTGCGGATCATGCTGGCCGCCTCTGGATAGCCACTCACGAAGCAGGTCTGATCCGCATCGACGATCCATCCTTGGACCACCCTCGCGCGGTCGCCTATACGATCGCCCAGGGTCTTTCCAGCAACGACATTTTCTGCATCACCGAGGATCTATTCGGAAGGCTTTACATCGGCACTGGGCACGGGCTTGACCGTCTCAACCCGGACGGCCTCATCGAGCACTTCACCACCGCCGACGGTCTTGCACTGGGCCAGCCAGTGACGGCGTTGCGCGACCGGCAAGGCGCTCTTTGGTTCGGCAATATGCAGGGCCTTTCCCGCTGGCTTCCCGATCCGCCGCAGCGCAACTCCCCGCCACCTATCCTGATCCGCGGCGTGCGCGTCCGGGGCGTACCGCAACCCATTTCCGAACTCGGCGAGAGCGCCGTCCCGCCCTTCTCCCTGGCCAGCGGTCAAAACCAACTGCAATTCGATTTCGTATCGATCAGCTTCCGGCCGGCCGAGAAGCGCCGCTACCAGTACATGCTGGAAGGCGCTGACACCGATTGGCGCACCACCGAATCGCGCTCGGTCAACTATGCCAGCTTGCCTCCCAGCTCGTATCGCTTCCTGGTCCGCGCCATGGATTCCGCCGGTACGCTCAGCGCGACGCCTGCCACCGCCTCCTTCACGATCTTGCCGCCCTACTGGCAGCGCTGGTGGTTCCGCCTGCTGGCGCTGCTGACGTGCGTGTCTTTCCTTTATGGCGCGCACCGCTACAATCTGCATCGCCTGCTGGAACTGGAGCGCGTCCGCACCCGCATCGCCACCGACCTGCACGACGACATCGGCGCCAGCCTTTCCCAGATCGCCATTCTGAGCGAGGTCCTCATCCAGCGATCCGGTGGGGACCAAGGTCTGACTGGACAACTCTCCGGCATGGCCCATACAGCGCGCAACGTGCTGGCTTCCATGAGCGATATCGTGTGGGCCATCAATCCGCGCCACGACTACCTGAGCGATCTGCTGCAGCGTATACGCCGCTTCGCCAGCGACCTGTTCGCCGCCCGCGACATCGACTTCGCGTTCCGCACCCCGGGCGCGGATCAGGACCTCAAGCTAAGCGCGGACATGCGCCGCGAGATCTATCTGGTGTTCAAGGAGGCGGTGAACAACGTCGTGCGGCACTCGGATTGCACGCACGCGGAGATCGACCTGTCTCGCGAAACCGATGGGTTGACGTTACGCGTCAGCGACAACGGCAAGGGTCTGGCCGCGTGCGAATCCGGCGCCGGCCATGGCCTTCGGAATATGCGGGCCAGGGCCACGACGCTGGGCGGGGAAGTGAGCATCGTTTCCGCGGCCGGCCAAGGGACAACTATCGCCTTGCGGGTTCCGCTGGGGCGCCCGCGCCGATTCCCCTGGCGGACCCCATCCAAATGAATAGTGACAAACCCGCCGGACGGGTCTAAACTTTTGGATACACCGCCTTATAGAATGATTCGGGTAGCTATCGTCGAGGACCAGCGGGAGATCCGCGAGGGCCTGAAAGCGCTGATCTCGGGCACGCCCGGCTACGGTTGCGCGGGCGCTTGGCGCTCGATGGAAGAGGCTCTCGAAGAGATCGGCCGGGATGTGCCGGACGTGCTGCTGGCGGATATCGGCCTGCCAGGCATGCCGGGCACCGAGGGCATCCGTTTACTGAAAGAGCGTTATCCCGGCCTGCCTGCGCTCACGCTCACCGTATACGAGGATGACGAGCGCATCTTCGATGCGCTGTGCGCGGGCGCATGCGGCTACTTATTGAAAAGCACACCGCCGGCGCGCCTGCTGGAAGGCCTGCAGGAAGCCGTCGACGGCGGCGCGCCCATGTCGCCGACGGTGGCCCGTCGGGTCATCGAGCTGTTCCGCGACTTTCGCCCGCCGGAAAAATCCGATCGCAAGCTAACCCCGCACGAAACCCGGCTCCTGGGTCTGTTGGTGGACGGCCATAACTTGAAGACGGCCGCCGCGGAGACCGGTGTGAGCCGAGCTACCGTAGCGTGGCACATGCGGAGCATCTACGAAAAGCTGCAGGTGCACTCGAAATCGGAAGCGGTAGCCAAAGCGCTGCGCGCCCGCATGATCCGTTGAACCCAGCCCGAAATACCTATTCACTTGGATGGTGACTGGCTTACCCGGTCACGGTACCTTTCATTCCATGGAGGGTAGAAAGATGTTTCCTAATGTAACCATTCGGCTCCGTTTCTTTACTGACGGCAAGGAGGGGAGATGACGAGCAAAACAGAACATCGTAGTTGGATTTCCACCAGGCTCCGGCGAGCGATCGGTGAGGCGCTGGCGGCAGGCGCTATGTTTTTCTGGGCGGCCGCCGCGCTTCGGGCACAGGATGCGTCGACTTTTACCTACAACGTTTTGTACACGTTCACCGGCTTGGCGGACGGCGGAGAATCCTACGCCGGTCTGGTCCGTGACAAAGAGGGCAACCTCTATGGCACTACATCCTTAGGCGGCGATCTGTCCGCCTCCTGCTTCGGTACCCCCGGGTGCGGAGTAGTGTTCAAGATAGACCCGAGGGGCAACCAGACCGTCCTCTACAGCTTCACTGGGGGCGCGGATGGGGGATCGTTTTTCTTCGACTCAACTCTGATTCGGGACGAAGAAGGCAACCTCTACGGTACGACTGGCGCCGGCGGCGACATGAGCGCCTGCGGCGGAATCGGCTGCGGCGTGGTGTTCAAAGTATACCCGAGCGGCAGGGAGACGGTCCTCTATGCCTTCACCGGGGGAACGGACGGGAACGCAGACGGTTACGACGCAGCGCTGGTCCGGGACGACGCTGGCAACCTCTACGGTACTACATATGGCGGGGGCGATCTCACCTCGTGCGGCGGAGGTGGATGCGGGGTTGTATTCAAGGTAGATCCGGCCGGCAAGGAGACCGTCCTTTACGCCTTCACCGGGGGCGTGGACCAGGCAGACCCGGACTTCGGACCTCTGGTCCGGGACAAGGCGGGCAACCTCTACGGCACCACCTCAAGCAATGGCGCGGGAACGGTGTTCAAGGTGAACCCGGCCGGCAAGGAGACCGTCCTGTACACCTTTACCGGAGGCGCGGATGGAGCAAATCCCTTTGCGGGCCTGGTCGGGGACGATGCGGGCAACCTTTATGGCACTGCCGCTGCAGGCGGCAGCCATAACCGCGGAGTGGTGTTCAAGGTAGATGTGGCCGGCAAACAGACGGTTCTCTACAACTTTACAGGGGGTACGGACGGAGCCAATCCTTATGGCCGTTTGCTTCGCGGCCCGAAGGGCGACCTCTACGGCACCACTTTTGGCGGGGGCAACCTAACCGCCTCGGCATGCGTGGGATTTGGGTGCGGAGTGGTGTACAGGGTAGACCCGGCCGGCCAGGAGACGGTCCTCTACTCCTTCACCGGAGGCGCGGACGGGGGCTTTCCTTACGCGAGTCTGGTCCCGGACCAGGAGGGCAACCTCTACAGCACTACGGTCTCCGGCGGCGACATGAGCGCATGCTACGGAGGCGGCTGCGGAGTGGTATTCAAGCTCACCCGTTCAGCCGCCAGCGGCCAGTAAGGTTGGCTTCATATGGGCTGTCAGGAGAATAGATCAATTGCCTGAAGGAGAATAACAATGATTCGAACGAAGGTAACACGCAAGTTAGCGCTGGCAGGATTCGCACCTGCCGGCAAACCAGGAAATGCAAACCAAACGCCGAGACGGGTGGGCGCGGCCGTGCTGCATGCATCCGGTGCGTGGCTGGCCTGCGCGCTGGCCGCCGGCGCTTTACTTCTTTCGGCGGTCCCCGCGCTTCGGGCGCAGGATGCGTCGACTTTTACCTACAACGTTTTGTACACGTTCACCGGCTTGGCGGACGGCGGATTCCCATACGCAGGTCTGGTCCGTGACAAAGAGGGCAACCTCTATGGCACCACGTCATTAGGCGGCGACTTGTCCGTATCCTGCGACGCTAACCCCGGGTGCGGAGTAGTGTTCAAGGTAGACCCGATGGGCAACCAGACCGTCCTCTACAGCTTCACTGGGGGCGCGGACGGGGGATCGTCTTCCGTCGACTCAACTCTGATTCGGGACGAAGCTGGCACTCTCTACGGTACCACTGGCGCCGGCGGCGACATGAGTGCATGCGGCGGATTCGGCTGCGGTGTGGTATTCAAGCTGGACTCGGAAGGCACGGAGACCGTCCTCCACGCCTTCACCGGGGGAACGGACGGGAGCAACGCCAGCGGTCTGGACGCAACTCTGGTACGGGACGGCGCTGGCAACCTCTACGGCACTACCTATGGCGGCGGCGACCTCAGCGCATGCGGGGGAGGTGGATGCGGGGTTGTATTCAAGGTGGACCCGGCTGGGAGGTATACCGTCCTCCACGCCTTCACTGGGGGCGCGGACGGCGGAGGACCGGAGTCCGGGCCACTGGTCCGGGATAAGGCCGGCAATCTCTACGGCACCACCCAGCAGGGGACGGTGTTCAAAATGGCGCCCCCGGCCTCTCCGGGGGGAACCTGGACGGAAACCGTACTCTACACCTTTACCGGGGGCGCGGACGGATGGAACCCCCTTGCGGGTCTGGTCCGGGACGATGCGGGTAATCTTTATGGCGCCGCGGCCAACGGCGGCAGCCAAGGCGCCGGAGTGGTGTTCAAGGTAGACCCGGCCGGAAAGGAAACCGTCCTTTACAACTTCACCGGCGGCGCGGACGGAGCATCTCCGTACGGCCGTCTGCTTCGCAGCGCGAAGGGAGAGCTTTACGGCACCACCTTATTCGGCGGGAACGTAAACACCCCCCCGTGCTTTGGGTGCGGAGTGGTGTACAAGGTTGACCCCGGCGGCAAAGAGACCGTCCTTTACACATTTTCTGGGGGCACGGACGGGGGCAATCCATACTCCAGTCTCGTCTCGGACGCGAAGGGCAATCTTTACAGCACTACCGTCTCGGGCGGCCTCTCAGGCGGGTGCTACGGGTACGGCTGCGGAGTAGTGTTTCAGCTCACCCGTTTGGCCGCCGACGGCCAGTGAGGTTGGCGCGCAACGCTTGGTGCGGGCTGCCAATCGCGGTGTAACTCACGGCTCCGTGTTGAGCAATCACGAGAGTGGATCAAATGCCTGAAGGAGAATAACAATGATTCGAACGAAGGTAACGCGCAAGTTAGCGCTGGCAGGATTCGCACCTGCCGGCAAACCGAATAATGCAAACCAAACGCCGAGACGGGTGGGCGCAGCCATGCTGGGGGCGTCCGCTGCGTGGCTGGCCTGCGCGCTGGCCGCCATGGGGATGGCGCAGGCACAGGCGCCGGCGGTGACCGAAACCGTGCTTCACGCTTTCGCCAACTTTGCGCCGAAGGGGTCGTCCCCCTACTCCGGTGTGATCCGCGACTCGGCCGGCAACCTCTACGGGACTACTTCGAACGGCGGCACCGCAAGCATGGGCGTGGTTTATAGGGTGAATCCGGCTGGCCAGGAGACGGTGCTGTACAGCTTCAAGGGCGGGACCGACGGGAGCTTTCCCCAAGCAGGCGTGATCGGCGATTCGACCGGTAACCTGTACGGGGCTACCGAGGGTGGCGGCACAGCGAACGCGGGCGTCGTATACAAGGTGAATCAGGCCGGCCAGGAGACGGTGCTGTACACCTTCACGGGCGGGGCCGATGGGTCCAACCCCTACGCAGGTTCGTTGATCCGAGACTGGGCCGGCAACCTCTACGGGACCACTCTGGACGGCGGTTCGGGGGTAGGCTTCGCGGGCTTCGGCGTCGTGTACAAGGTGGATACGTCCGGGAAGGAGACTGTGTTATACACCTTCACGGGCGGCGCCGATGGGGGCTACCCCACCGCCGGTGTCATCCGCGACCCAGCCGGCAACCTTTACGGCACTGCAACTAGCGGCGGCAACTTAAGCGCATGCGGCGGATTTGGCTGCGGAGTGGTGTACAAGCTGGATACGTCCGGGAACGAGACGGTGTTGTACAGCTTCACCGGCGGCGCCGATGGAGGGGACCCCAACGCTGGTGTCATTCGCGACGCGGCGGGCGACTTCTACGGCACTACCTACAGCGGCGGCGATCTCAGCGCGTGCAACGGAAGTGGCTGCGGGGTGGTGTACAAGCTGGATACGTCCGGGGAGACGGTGTTGTACACGTTCACGGGCGGAACCGATGGGGCATACGCCTACGCCGGTGTGATCCGGGATGAGTCGGGCAACCTATACGGCACTACCACTAACGGCGGTGACTTAAGCGCGTGTAATGGAAGTGGCTGCGGGGTGGTTTACAAGGTAGATAGGTTAGGGAACGAGACGGTGTTGTACACCTTCACAGGCGGGACCGATGGGAATAGCCCATACGCCGGAGTGATCCGCGACGAAGAGTGCAACCTATACGGGACCACCTACAGCGGCGGCCCGGTGAACCTGGGCGCACTGTACAAGCTGGACACGACCAGCCATGAGACGGTGCTGAATGCGTTCACGAGTTCTCCCGACGGGAGCGGTCCCGCATATTCCGGGGTGATCCACGACCCGGCAGGCAACCTCTACGGTACTACTTCCAGCGGCGGCACAGCCGATGCGGGCGTGGTGTACAAGCTAGATCCGGACGGCCATGAGGTTGTGCTGTACACTTTCACGGGCGGGGCCGATGGGGGAAGCCCTCTTTACGGAGTGATCCCCGACGCTGCAGGTAACTTGTATGGGACAACCGAGAGTGGCGGCACGGGAGGCGCGGGAGTGGTGTTCAAGCTGGACACGTCCTGGAAACAGACGGTGCTGTATAGCTTCACCGGAGGGACCGATGGGTCCGGGCCGAGCGGAAGTCTGGCCATCGACTCGGCCGGGAATCTCTACGGGACTGCCGCAAGCGGCGGCACAGCAAACCACGGCGTGGTCTACAAACTGGATACGCTCGGACATGAGACGGTCTTGTACAACTTCACCGACGGGGCCGATGGGGGCGATCCCGCCGGCGGAGTGGTGCGCGACGCCGCGGGGAACCTCTACGGGACCACTATCTTTGGCGGCTCCGCTTGTTGCGCGGGCGTGGTTTTCAAGGTGGATATGTCCGGGAATGAGACTGTGCTGTACAGCTTCGCGTGCGGGGCCGGTGGGTGCGCAACGTGCCGCTGGGGTGCCAACCCCACGCCGGCCTGATCCTCGACTCGGCGGGCAACCTTTACGGGACCACCCTCTTTGGCGGCCCGGTGGACGGGGGCACAGTTTTCAAAGTGGATCCGCTCGGGAACGAGACGATGTTGTACGCCTTTGCGGGCGGTTACCAGGTCGCCTTTGGGCCCGATGGGGGGCAGCCCTACGCCGGTGTGATCCCCGACTCGGCCGGCAACCTCTACGGGACCACCTCAGGCGGCGGCACATCGAACCAAGGCGTGGTCTACAAGCTGGATACGGCACTCAATGAGACGGTCTTGTATACTTTCACAGGCGGCGCGGACGGGGGCTTCCCCCAAGCCGGCGTGATCGGCGATTCGACCGGCCACCTCTACGGGACTACGGCGAACGGCGGGGCAAACGCGGGCGGCGTGGTATTCGAACTTGGACCGCATTAACGGCGGCAGTGGCTTCGATAAGTACTGCCGGCCGGATGGGACGTTATGAGCGCGCCGATGTCTCAGGGACCGCTTGAGTGACAGCGCGCTCAGTCCCGCCGGCAAGGTGACGTTCACTAGGAGAATAACAATGATTCACACGAGAGTAACGCGAGCGTCAGCGCTGGCAGGATTCGCACCTGCCGGCAAACGAAATGCAAACCAAACGCCGAGACGGGTGGGCGCAGCCATGCTGGGGGCGTCCGCTGCGTGGCTGGCCTGCGCGCTGGCCGCCATGGGGATGGCGCAGGCACAGGCGCCGGTGTGATGCGCGACTCGGCCGGCAACCTCTACGGGACTGCTTCGTCCGGGGGCGCAGGCGGCCTGGGCGTGGTGTACGAAGTGAATTGCGCCGGCCATCAGACGGTGCTGTACACCTTCAAGGGCGGGGCCGATGGGAGCTCACCCCAAGCCGGCGTGATTGGCGATTCGGCCGGCAACCTGTACGGGACAACTGGGGGTGGCGGCACAGCGAACGCGGGCGTCGTATACAAGGTGAATCAGGCCGGCCAGGAGACGGTATTGTACACCTTCACGGGCGGAACCGATGGGGGTTACCCCACGCCAGGTTTGTTGATCCGCGACTCGGCCCGCAACCTAAACGGGACCACCTACGCACCGGGTTACGTTGGACGCCGTCTCGCCTGCAAGAAATTCGATGGAACCGTTGAGGTTTATCCGGGCAGCGGTTCTTTGCCTCTGCTTGCTAGTCGGTACCGGGGCGCCCGCGCAGCAGTCGGGGATGGCGGGAGTCGGGGGCAACCGCATGCGTGGTGTTCAAGCTGAATCCGGACGGCCGCGAGACAGTGCTGCACAGCTTTACAGGATGGGCCGATGGGGGCAACCCAATTGACGGTCTGATCCGCGATCCGGCGGGCAACCTTTACGGGAGCGCTCAATTCGGCGGGGAAAAGTGGGGCGGCGTAGTTTGAAAGCTCACACCCCAGTGACGGCGCAATGGCCGTGACGCCTACTGCCCGTTTGGTCCGGCAGTAGGTATCGTTGTGGAGAGGGCGATCCTACGCCGTAACCGGAGTGCCCAGCTTGGCGTACCACGGCGTGGCGGATTTGATAGCGTCGTTGACGGCGTCGATGTTCTTCACGCCTTCCTTCGACAGCCAGTCTTCCAGGGCCTTGACGCCGCTCTTGGCGTACACCGGGATGCCTTCTTTCCAGGTCGCGCGCCCGCAGAGCACGCCGGAGAAATCCGTGCCGGCCTCCGTGGCCATGTGCAGGGATTCGACGAACTGCGCGTTGCTCACGCCGGCACTCAAGTAGATAAATGGCTTCTTGGCGATCTCGGCGGCTTGCCGGAAATGCGCCAGCGCTTCCTTGCGCGTGTAGGCCGTCTGGCCTTTGTAAACGGCGCTGCCCTCCACGAACTCGGCGTTGATGGGCACTTCCACTTTCAGCATATCCACGAAATACTGGGGTTTGGAAAACTCCTCCATGCTCTTGTTGACGATCTCGGGCTTGGCCTTGGCGTACTCGAAGCCCTTCTCGTCGCCGCCCTTGGGATCGTAGCCCACGAACTCCAGGAAGAACGGGATCTCGTAAGTCTCGCACTCCGCGCCGATGCGTTCGATGAAGGCGTGCTTGATGTCGTTGACCTTGGCATCCTCAAAGGGGGTGTAATAGATCAGGATCTTGACCGCGTCCGCGCCCCAATCCACGATGCGCTTCACCGAAACGTGCGGCAGCAGGTCGGGCAGACGCCCCGGCTGGGTGTTGTCGTATCCGCTCAGCTCATAGGCCAGCAACAGGCCGGCGTTGCGGCTGCGCGCCAGGCGCGCTTCCAGGCCGAATTCGGGGTCGAGCAGAATGGCGCTGGCATGCGGTGTGAGCACCTTGGTGACGGCAGTCTTGAACTCGCCCATCATTTCGACCGTGATTTCTTTCTTATCCACGCCGCGCGCCGACGCCAGGGACTTCTGCAAGCTGCCGCGCTGATCCATGGCCGCCGCCGCAATGACGCCGGCATGATTCGAGAGCGCCTTCAAGTGTTTCAACTTGCCTTCGGACATTTTCATTAACGCAGTCTCCATCAATATTATGACACGGACTGGCGTGTCCATTTCTTCAGGCGCCGGAAGTAGGCTTGAGCCACTCCGGCATCGCGCAGAATCTGTTGCTTCAGCGCCTGCGCATCCGGGAACTGACGCTCGCTGCGCAAGCGCCACAGGAATTCCACGCGGATGCGACGCGGCGATTCTGCCGCGAGCGGCTCCAGCAGAAACGTCTCGATGGAAAGCTCCTGGCCCTCGCCGAACGTCGGCCGGTAACCGATGTTTGTCACCGACGGCCACACGCGGTCATTTTCAAGATGGTGTGTACGTGTTACATAGACGCCGGTGGCCGGCAGCACCTCGGTTTGGGTCGCCAGATTGAGCGTGGGGACGGTCTGCTTGTATCCCACGCCGTGGCCGGGCACCACGTGACCTTCCAGAGCGTAAGGCCGCTCGAGCAGGCGCGCCGCCTGCGCCACGCGGCCGGCCTCGATCAACTGCCGCAGCACCGTACTGCCGACCAGGCGGCCGCGCACGGTCACGGCTTTGACCTCTTCGGTGGTGAATCCGTATTTGCCGCCCAGTTCCTCAAGCAGGCGCACATTGCCCGACTGCTTGTAGCCGAAGCGGAAATCGTGGCCCAACAACACTGCGCGCACGCCCAGCTTGCGCACCAGCACCTGCTCCACGAACTGCTCGGGGGTAAGATGCGCTACATGCCGGTCAAACGGCATGATGAGCACCTGCTCAATGCCCTCTTCCCGCATCAGGGTGCAGCGCTGTTCGGGCGAGCTCATCAGGCGGGGCGCCCGCGCGGGGGCCACCACTTTGGTCGGATGCGGGTCGAAGGTGAGCGCCGAGGCTTTGAGGCCGCGCGCGATGGCGACCTCCTTCACGCGGCGCAGGATTCTGCGATGGGCGGCATGCACGCCATCGAAATTGCCAATGGTCAGCGCCGACGGACCGAAATCCGGAGGCACCTCGTCGAGGGTGCGAAAGATACGCATCGGGGTCTACGCCAGTCCCCCCAAAGGCAGTTGTGGGGCAGCTTGGTAAGCTGCGCGGCGGTTGGTAACCGCCGCACCGGCCGGTTGCCAACCGGCCCGCAGGTTCGCAACCTGCCCCACAAAGTCACGCATCCGCGCCTCCGACTTCGATTTCGAGCCCGTCATAAGCCAGGCGGATGTGCGGCGGCAATCGCTCCTCGGCGCGCGCGTGCGCCAGATCGTGGCAGATGTGCGTGAAAAATACGCGCTTCGCCCCGACCTGTTCGGCCGTGGCGATGGAACGGTCCACCGTGGAATGCGTGGGATGCGGCTTGTAACGCAGCGCGTCGAGGAACAGCACATCCAGGCCGCGCAATCGATCGAGAGACGCGGCGGGGATCTCGCTATGGTCCGTGAGATACGCGGCGTTGCCGAAACGGTAGCCGTAGATCACCGCATCGCCGTGCATGATCGGGATGGGCGTGAACTCCAGGCCGAACAGGTCGAACGAGGCGCCGTTCAGCGTGTGGGATTCCAGTTGCGGCACGACTGTGGCCTTCTCCGCCCCGTCGAAGATGTAGCGGAACGCGCGATGGATAGCGGCCATGGTGCGCTCGGAAGCGTAGATGGGAATGCGGCCCCGCTGGTGGAAATTGAAAGGCCGCACGTCGTCCAGGCCCATGATGTGATCGGCATGCTCGTGCGTGAACAGGATCGCGTCCAACCGTTCGAAGCCGGTGCGCAGCGCCTGGGTGCGAAAGTCCGGCGTGACGTCGATCAGCACGTTGCGCCCGCCATAGCTCACCAGGATCGACGGGCGCAGGCGTTTGTCGCGCGGATCGCCGGAGGTACACACGGCGCAATGGCAGCCGATCATGGGCACACCGGTGCTGGTGCCGGAGCCGAGTACGGTGATCTTGATGCCGCACGCCGCCATTCAGGCTGTCTTCTTTTTGGCTTCGTCGGCCGCCTGCACGTAGCGGAACCGCAGCATAGTGAGCGAATTTTCGAGCAGCCGCTGTTCTTCCATGGAAAGGTTGCCGCGCGTTTTTTCCTGGAGCATGGACATGAGGTCGATGGTATGGCGGGCGAGATCCAAATCGGCGGGTGGTTCCTCTTCGGCGCCGAAACGCATCAGGCCCAGTTGCATTTCGGCTTGCACGCGGAGGGACTCGGCCAGGAATACGAAGGTCGCGGGAGGGATGGGGAACGGCCGCCCCTCCGGCTTGTCGGGGGTGTCGGTGTCGATTTCGGTCATCTTGTGTATAGTTTACAACGGGCGGGCGGCGGACAGCCTTCACGCTGTGCTCGCGTTATGCGAACATATGGCTGTGAACGCGATCAGTTCGCGGACCATCCGGGGGTACGCGACTGAACACGCGGATGCAGCCGGAGAACTATTCAGATGGAACAAGGCCGCCAGCCACGCCGTCTGGCGCGACTTGCGGCAGCAGTTTCCGGATGCCGACCAGTTCAATTCGCTGCTGATGTTCAACATCCGGCACAATTATTACGTCTGATTGTGAAGGTGGACTGCCCTGCAAGACTGGTGATGGCCAAGGAATTTCTCACGCATAAAGAGTATCTGCGAGGAAGCTGGAAAAATGGGCGCGTTAACGATCGACGACAAGCAGTACGCTCACGTATTGGCCAAAGTGCTGCCGCGAGTGATCGCATCGAACGAAGAGCATGAACGGATATTGCACGAAATCGAGAACCTGATGGATAAGGGCGAGCGCCGCACGGCGGCGGAGGATGCCGCTCTTGAACTGGTGGTTCGCCTGGTCCGGGACTACGAAGAAGAGCATCATCCAGTGCCGGATCCTAGTCCGCGCGAGATGCTGATGTATTTGATGGAGCAACGCGGGTTGAAGCAGGCCGACCTTTTGCCGATTTTCAAATCCAGGGGTTACATATCCGATGTCGTTAGCGGCAGACGGGCTATCAGTAAGGCGCGCGCCAAGGATCTCGCCGCGTTCTTTGACACTTCGCCGGGCCTGTTCATCTGACTGCATTGCGCGCCTGGACCCGCTTACACAAATAGACAACCCGGTTTCTAAACTCCTCTGCCTCGCCGCATGCCCAAACCATGTGAAGTTCCCGATGGCGGAGCCGATGGCCAAAACTTGTGGAACAAGAATCAACCCCGGCGACTCCGCTTTTTCCAGGAAACGGTAAAAGTGGCCGGGCATGGTCTTACGGTCGTGCGAAACGAGAACGCGCCCGAGGCTGGCGGCCAACGCCAATACATCGGGATCTTCCATCGAGTCCGGGATAATTCCCTGGGCCGGCAAGATGTCAATAGCTGGGTCTGGCCTTTGAAGACCGTGGACGATCCTGAACCGGAGGTCCGCGTCGGCCAGCAGAAGAGCCGTCAAGCGGGTTTGAGATCCCTCTCCTTACGGTGTCGTCGAGCCTTCTCGACCAGACCGGGCGGGTTCCCCTTCCGCGCACGATCCCAGCGGCGGTCTTGCTCCACTAGATAGTCGCCGACTTCCCGTTGGTGCGCCTGGACGAAAGCGACTACGCCTTCCAAGTTCCGGCGAGACTGGAGCGCGGGAAAGTCGGCGAGTATGTCCCCGACTGGTTCGCCGCGGCGGACCGCGCAGGCAATACTGTCGAGCGATATGCGCGTTCCGGCAACCCGATAACCGTCGCCGCGAGCTTCGATATATTGACTAGCCGGTAGATCGCTCATAGTTGTTTCGAGTTTACTCCGCCGCGAGCGGCGCTGCAAATAGGGGGACGCCGCAATGTTCCTCCTCGTGTGCGAGTCGATGGGGATCGGCAACCTGTATGACGGGCCGGTTTGCCGCGCCCTGCGCCCTGCTATCTTCGGACAGCACTTACTTCCTTGCAGATTCATGCCAGACTGTTAACGTGGAATCGGGCCGAAGGCTGCCGCAAATTCGCCCGGTCTTCTGGCGGCGGACCCGACGCATATGCACGGCGGAGGTTCTATGTCATCGACTGCACATTAGCCACCTTATTCCCGGACAAATCAACGAGGCGCCCAGATGTCCCGCGCCGATTGTTTTCGCGCATTAGGCGTGGAACCGGATGCCTCGTGGGAGGCGATCCGGCAGGCTTATAAAGACCTTGTACGCGTATGGCACCCAGATCGATTTCAGTCCGATCCCCAGTTGCAAGACAGAGCCGAGCAACAACTGCAGAGGATTAACGAAGCATATTTCGCGCTTAAGAATCCGCATTTTTTTGGAGGACGCCGGCCGGAGCCCGCGCCTCAGCCGAAGGCCGCCGACCCCGGTCCGACCGTCAACGTCCGTCCGCGTCCTCGCGGCGTTCCCGATGGGTTTCCGCGGAATCTGCAATTTCGCTGGCCGATAAAGGCCGCATGGTGGGGCTTGATGTGCATGGCCCCGCTGGTTATCGGCAGCTTGCTGGTCAGCGCGCTCCGGGTTCCCGCCCTAGAGTCTCCGATTCTTCAGAACGGCCCGCTCAGACCCGCGATACTGATGCCTTCGCAGTTTGTTAGTCCGTTTGGCGACCTGCCAGCTACGGCTGACGCATTTTCGAGTTGGGCGCGCGGCGAGGCTATCGACATCCGGAAGTCGATCCCGAAAATCGGGAAAAAACAGTCCGAGCGCCTGGTGGAGGCTGCGAACGGCGTGGCGCCGCAAAGGGGCGATGTAGTTCCAAGCGACCAGCCGCGCCATCCGGGCACCGGCACGGTTGCGCCAGGGACGCCGGTAAACGGGACCGAATTGCTGCGGACCCGGATGTCCGGTGGAAGCGAGCTGCGGGTTTCAAACCAGACCAACCGGGACGCCGTCGCCACGCTGGTGGAGGCTGACACGGCGTCGCCCGTGCGGGTTATCTATATTCAGGCGAAGAATAAGGTTTGCATTCGGCACATCGCGCCGGGACTGTACGATCTTCTGGCTGAGATTGGGGAGAATTGGGACCCGAACAATGTCCGTTTTCAGACCAGGCGGCGCGCGCTGGAAAGTAGCGGGCCGTTTCAGTGCTTCGATGTGACTTCGACGCGGGGCACCTCCGGACCCAAATACAATATCGTGCTGGAGACCCGCTGAAAAGTATTCGATGCAGACCGTAAAAATGGAATACTACAGTCAATTTAAGGAGCATCAGATGCAGATCAAGACGCTCACTTTCCGGATATTGCCGCTGGCCGTACTGTTGGGCGCGGTCAACCAGATATGCGCGCAACCGAATTTCAGCGGCGAATGGAAGATGAACCCCGCAAAGAGCAATTTCGCTCCGTTGCCGCAGCCGGAGAAGCTGGTCCGCAAGATCGCCCAGCACGACTCCCACTTGAAAATAAGGACTACTCAATTTGGCCAGCAGCGCGAGATTGTCACCGACCTGGCATACACCACGGATGGCGCGGAGTGCAAGAATGTCATTCGCGGACAGGAATTCACTGGCAACGCGCGGTGGGATGGCGACACGCTGTCGATTGAAAGCAAGCGCGAAGTGCAGGGGATGGAAATCGTACAGAAAGAGAAGTGGACCCTTTCCACGGACGGGCAAACCATCATGATCGCCAATCACGTCGAGACGCCGCAGGGCGCCTTCGACATTACCATCGTTCTGGAAAAGCAATAACCCAGAGTCGCAGACGCGCTCTGCGGCGCGTCTTAGCCGGCTGCGGCCAGGATTGGCCGCCCTACAAGAGTCGGTATACGGGCAGCTTTTGGATTTGGGTCACGTTGGCGGGTCTGGAGACCCGCTGCAGGCGTGGACGCCCGCCCCACACTGAAATTCAGGTACATTGGGCTAAGGCGTCTTCCACTGTCAGGCAAAACTGGAAGACGGTATCGAGGCGGGTGACCCGGAAGCACTCGCGCACGTATCCCTGCGCGCCCGCCATCCACAGCTTGCCGCCGCTCTCCTGCACCTTATTCAGGCAGTAGATGAACCGGCCGATGCCGGTGCTGTCGATGCGCTTGATGCCGGTCATGTCGAAGACGATGCACAGCAGCCCTTGGGCCAGCGCGCAGTTCAGCACCGCCTCGATTCGCTCGCCCTCCGGCCCGCGCATCACGCTGCCTTCGAGAGAGATCACCACCGTCGCGGGCGCAACCTCTTTTTGATTGATTTCGAGTGCCATTGAGCGCAGTCCCCCACCAGTATAATGCCGGATGGGTCTTTTTGCGGGGACCATCCGTATACCGGATAGTGATATGATCCTCGCGGCAGCTATGAATCCGGAGGCTTTCAGCGGCGCGCAAGACGCCATTGCCCGCATGCGGCGCGGAGATCCCGACGCATTGACGGCCATGATTTCGCGCTACCAGCACAGGCTGTATCGCTATTTGCTGCGGTTGGTGCGGGAGCCGGCGGCGGCCGACGACTTGTTCCAGCAAACCTGGCTGCGCGTCATGGAAAAGATCGGCCGCTACGATGCGGGCCGCAATTTTGAGTCGTGGCTGTTTTCGGTGGCTCACAACCTGGCCGTCGACGCCTGGCGCGGCAAGCGCGGCGAGGGCTTCGACGATGGCGGCGATTCCGGTGAGCAGGCCAGCGCGCTGCTGCGCACCGGCGATCCGGACGCGTTGGAGCGGCTGCTGGATTTCGAGCGTGGCGCCATGCTGGCGGCCTGCATGCATGAGTTGCCGGCCATCCACCGCGAAGTGCTGACGTTGCGCTTTGAAGAAGATATGAAGCTGGAAGAGATCGCGGAGGTGGCCGGCATCCCGCTTTCGACCGTGAAGAGCCGGTTGCGGCGGGCGCTAGAGGGGTTGCGCGCGGCAATGAATGAGCGGATTCCAGGAGGACGGAGAGTATGAGCGAACACGAAGCCGTTGCCGGGATGATGGCGCTGGCGGCCGCGGGAGCACTGGATGCACAAGAGCAGCGGCGTCTGGAAGAGCATGCCCGGGAATGCCCGGCATGCCGGCGCGAGTTGGAAATCTGGAGCGGCTATTCGCAGGGCCTGCGGCGGCTCCCACAGCCGGCTATCCCCACGCAGTTGATGGAGCGCACGCGCACACGGCTGGTGCAGGAGCGTGCCGCGGCGGCCGACCGGCGATGGGACGAACTGACGCTGGGGGCGCTGGTGCTGTTTGCCTGGACCGTGGGGCTGACCTTTTGGTTTGTGGCGCGTATCGTGACCGGCGGCGAACTGGTGATCATGGGAGCGAATCTGGTGCGCTTCGGAACCTGGTCCGCGGGCTCTACGGTGCTGGTGTGGCTGACTGCGGCAGTAGCGGCTCTGGCTTTGGGAAAGCGCCGCCGCGAGTTGAGGAGGGTTTTATGAGTCGCTTTCGAGATGAAGTGGAATTGGTGCCGCGGCCCGCATTCGCGATCGCCACGTGCGTGTGGCTGGGGTTCTTCCTGTTGATGATGTTGCTGCCGTTCCGGCTGGATCCGGAAGGCAGAAACTGGCCGCTGGCGGGCAAGCTGGCGATGTCCGTGCTGCCGGGGATACCGCTATTCGTTCTGGTGCTGTTGATCGGCTACGTCTACTCGGACGCGAAGCGGCGCGGCATGCGGTATGTGATGTGGACGCTGCTGGCGGCGCTGATCCCCAATGCCATCGGGATCATTCTGTACTTCGTTCTGCGCGATCCCTTGCTGACGAATTGCACGCATTGCGGCGCTCAGGTGCGGCCGGGCTTTACGTTTTGTCCGAAGTGCGGCGGATCTCTGTCGCAGGCTTGCCCGCAGTGCCGGCGCGCCGCGGAGCCGGGCTGGACGCACTGTGCGCATTGTGGCGCATCGCTGAGGGTGGCGTGAGAAGCGTATTGGCAATCTTTGCTAATCATGCCAAATTACGGTAGTGGGTCAATTTGCCTTGTGGGCCGATTGTCAATCGGCCCAGTTTGCGCCGATTTCCAATCGGCGCGCAGGATACCATCCTGCCCCACAAGCTGCAAACGTAATTGATTAGCGGGAGTCGGCCATGGAATCCTGCAACCGGATTTAAAAGCTGTGGACTTCCAAAACAGAATCGGACCATAATGTTTTTATGGCGGATCTGGACTCCCTC
>Ga0302325_10012497_pt1 | contig 18204 bp, 17 predicted proteins | sample Palsa_T0_2_FD_201948 | JGI IMG/M metagenome (GOLD analysis project Ga0302325, IMG submission 201948) | Peat permafrost microbial communities from Stordalen Mire near Abisko, Sweden - Palsa_T0_2 | ecosystem: Environmental > Terrestrial > Soil > Palsa > Peat permafrost | place: Sweden: Abisko...
CGTAAAAGATTGAGAAAACGTCGGGCTTTAGCCCCTGCCTGTCCTGCCCAGTCCCGAATTTCTCCTCAGCCTCTAAAGCCCGGGAGAATCACGGCACGGCTCCAGCCGTGCCCTTCCAACCGAAATGTCCTACTTGGCGGGAGTTGCCGGCTTAGCCGGAGTTGCGGGCTTTGCTGAAGTGGTATGCCCAGTCTTGATTCCGGACAAAACCGACCGCGGGCCGATGCTTCGCTGGATCAGAACCGTAAGTCCAATAGACGTAAACATAAAGAGAATGGCAGCCCAGGTGGTCACTTTAGTCAGCAGGTTGGCTGCCCCACGAGGGCCGAATGCCGTCTGGGACCCTTGGCCGCCGAAGGCGCCGGCGAGGTCGGCGCTCTTACCCTGCTGGAGAAGAACAACGCCAATCAGGACAATGCAAACAATAACGTGAATCGTACCCACAAACCAGATCATGGAAACCTCAATCGATGGTGCGGAAGGGGGGACTTGAACCCCCATGCCTCTCGGCGCCACCCCCTCAAGATGGTGTGTCTGCCAATTTCACCACTTCCGCGCTTCAAACTGCTTTACTTTCAACCAGTTGCTGAAAACACCGGGGGCTTTCCACCAGTGTATCCATTATTATCACCACTTTTTGCACCAATTGTCTCTCGGGAAGCTTCCCGCTCCGAAGAGCGGCCAACTGGGCAAAAAGCGTACGGACCACGTTCGCCTGAGGTTGGACGGAACGCACAGTCGTCTTGATGGTATCGTGGCCCGCCTCGTACTGCAACGTGGACGGCTCTCAGGTGCTATAGCTCGACAATTTTGCCCAGCCGGCCAGAAAAGGCATCCATCATGCCTCTGGCGGTATGCGCAAGACCGACGGTTACCAGCGGCGGTTACCATCTCCGTTGTTAAAACCTGTAGATGGCAGCCGAAGATGTTGCGCCGATCAGGCTGCCTGCACCGACTGCCATGTTCCGCGCATAGCTAAAGGGAACGTAGATGATGTCATCACCCTGTAACGGGATATCCGGTTCCTTGCCCTTTTGCATGGCGCTTAGCTGCAGCGGAAGTTCCACGTGAGTGCCGTCGGCTTGTTTGCGGATGAGCCGGGATTGCGAAGGGACTGCGTTCGGCGGCGTTCCCCCGGCGAGCGTGAGCGCCTGCAGGGCGGACAGTTTTGAATCATTCGTGACGATCGCAATGCCGCCTGGACGATTGACGTCGCCCAGCACGTACACCACGTCGGCCTTGGGAACCAGGACGGTATCTCCTGGATAGACAGGAACGTTCGCATCCAGGGCCGCATTGGCAGAGTTGGAAAGAACATAGTCAACGCGCTCTTTGGACGCGTGCCGCTGGATAGTTACTTTTCTTTGCGCGAGATCGTTTAACCCGCCGGCTAATGCGAGCACATCGAGAATGGGACGTGGTGTGGCGATGGAATAGCTGCCCGGTGTCCGCACCTGGCCCAGGATGGTCACGTTCTCTGTAGCGGTCTGCTCGGTGGTCACACTGACGTGGGGCGTCAGCACATAATGACCTGCTGCCAGGGCCCGCTCAACGGCCACCGCAGCTTCTGCCGGAGTGAGCCCCGCAACCCGCACTTTGCCGCCAAGGATGAGCGTGACAGTACCCGCGTCGCTCACCCGGGTCGCCTGCTCAAGCTCCTGTGCCTCCAGGACCTTCAGGTGCAGCAGATCCCCGGGTCCGATGGTCAGGCTTTCGGTTTGCGCCAGGCAATAGCCCGCGCAGCAGAATAGGATGAACAACGATCGAAAGGCTCTCATCATCCCTGACCTTGCTGGTATTCATATTTTTTGCCACCGTAATAGCCGTAGTAGCCGTAGTGCGCGGAGGAACGGCGGGAAACAAAATTGAGTAGCACTCCGATTGCCGGCCTGGCCGTATCTTTGCGATGGATAAGCAGAAGCTTGTAGGCTCGCTCCAAGGCCGCTCTGCTGGTATAACCGACGCGAGCCAACAAGACCGTGGCGTCTGCGATCTCTTCCAGCAACTGCGCGTCCACTACGGGAAGCACAGGAGGGGAATCGACCACCACGAAGTCGTACTCCTGTCTCCATTCCTCCATCAGGCTTTGCATCCGGTGCGAACCTAACAGTTCCGCCGGGTAAGGAGGGATTGGACCGCCGGGAAGAAGCGTAAGGTTAGGATTGTTGGGCACCGGGATCATGCCGCTCGCCGCGTCACTGTCCGACAGCAGGACGCTCAGACCATCCGTTCCGTCCAAACCGAGGCGTTTGCGCAGCACAGGACGGCGCATGTCAGCCTCTACCAGCAGAACTTTCTTGTCGAAGTGAGAGAGGGACGCGGCCAGATTCAGCGCCAGCGTCGACTTGCCCTCGCCCGGGCTGGCGCTCGACACCAGCAGAACCTGGGGTGGCCTGCCACTGCGAGAGATAAGCAGCCCCGAGCGAAGCCGGCGCACCGATTCCCCAAAGGCACTGTGTTGCGAGTCAAGCATAATGGCGCGAGGGTTGGACTTGTTAAGTTCAATCTGCGGCGAGATGCCCAGCAGCGGAATCTGCATCGCCTCGATTTCATCAGCGTCCTGTATTTTGTTGTCCACCGCATCGACAAGCAGAGCGGCACAGCAGCCGGAGAATAGTCCAAGCGTAGCTCCCAGTGCCAGGTAGAGCGGCACCTGGGGCTTGCTGGGCCTGGCGGGCGCGCTCGCCTGATCAACCACAGTGACGTTTGAAGAGTGGAGGCCTTCGAGGATACCGGCTTCCTTCAAACGCTTGAGCAGGTCCTGATACAACTCTTGGCTCTGGTCGGCTTCTTTGGACAGAATGGCGTATTCGATACTCTTGTCGTTCAGCTTTTCCGCCGCCCCGCGATCGCTCTCATACGCCGCCCGCGCGCCTTGTTCTGCTTTCTCCGCCACCTCAAGGTCGTTCACGGAGCGTTGGGCCGTCCGTCCAATTTCGTCCTGAAGGCTTTGCTGCAGGCCCTTCATCGAGGCTCGCTCCTCGATCAGCTTCGGATACGAGGGACCAAACTGCGAGGCATCCTGATCGATCTGCGCCTGCAGAGTCGCTTCCTGGATGCGCAAGTTCTGGATCACAGCCAGAGAATTCGTAACCCCCGGGCTGCTGGCGCTTCCAATCGAAGTCCCGCTCAGCTGCGAAATCAACTCCGCATTGCCTGTTTTGACCACCTGCGCCACGGACGCTTTCAGAACAAGATTCATCTGCGCCTGGGAAAGCTGGGCGGTTGACTGCTGCAATCGATCGAGAACTGGACTATAGATGACCGGCTTGCCCTGCGGATCGGTTCCGCCAACCCCGAAGATGCCACTGCCTTGTTGTAATGCGACCACCCTTGATTGGAGCTGCTCGCTCTGTTTCCGTAAATCGCCTAGTTGCCCTTCGAGCCATTGCGAGACCTGGTTGGTGGCCGTGAATTTGGTTTGAAAGGTGTAATCGATGAGCGCCTGCACCAGGTGATTCACCACCGCAGCGGAAACCCTCGGATCGCGGTTGGTGTAATCGACCTCCAACAGACGCGTACCGGCAGTGACCTTGACCTTCAGGTTGTCTTGAAAGGCCCTGACCACATTTCCTCGCCTGCCGGGCGCGTCCTCAAGGCTTGCATGAACAGGATCGCCGGGTCCCCTTGGGCTCAGCAGCCCCATGACCCAGCCGAGTGGGTTGAAGTGGGGCTTGAAATCTTCGTTCTGCTCCAGGTTGAGATCTTTCACCACCTTCAGCGCCAGAGCTTCTGACTGCAGGATATCGGCTTGCGTCTGCAGATCGATGTTGACCGAGAGGGCATCGGACGCTCCACCGGAGGCAGCGCCCATCAGGCTGTCAAGACCCAGGCTGTCGGAAGAGGATTTTTGTAGTTGAATGACGCTGGTCGCGGTGTATCTCCGCGTCATAAAAATGCAGGCGCTCACCGCCAAAAGGAAAACTACCGCAGCGGTCACAATAATAGCCCGGGTCCTGCGGTGAAAGATTCGCAGAAGGTCCCGCAACGTCGGTTCTTTATCTGGTATCGTGTTCAACTTGTCCCCACTCCCTGGTATCCAGTGCGTGTTGCGCGGTGCGGTTAAGGCATTTTCCGCAAAAGTCATTCTCGCCCTCCGTTGCTACGACATCACCTTCTTCAAAACTGTTCGCTTTCCGCGGTAACGGAGGTAAGTGTTGTTAGATAGCGCCCTTCGATGCCCATACCGCGGCGCCTGTGCGCCAGAGGATCTTAATATCGAGGGCTAGATTCCATTGCCGGATATACTCTGCGTCCAAATTCACCCGCTGATCGTAAGAGAGGTCAGATCGTCCTGAGACTTGCCATAATCCACTTAGCCCCGGTTTGGCCGAGGTGTAGAAGAAATAGGCGTCGCCGTATTGGGCCTTTTCCGCTGCAACAATCGGCCGAGGACCCACCAGGCTCATGGTTCCTGCGAACACGTTAAGGAATTGTGGCAGTTCATCGAGGCTCGCACGCCGGAGGATGGTTCCCAACTTTGTAACCCGTGGATCCTCTCGTAGCTTGCGTGTCTGCTTCCATTCACGCGCTGCCGCAGGGTTGGTTTCAAGATGGTTGCGCAAGATCTCGTCGCTGTTGCTGTACATCGTGCGAAACTTCCACAGAGTGAACTCGCGCCCGAACCTGCCTATACGCTTCTGACGGTAGAGTAGTGGTCCCGGAGAGCTTATTCTGACAATGACGGCAGACACTAAAAATAACGGCACCAGGCAGGGCATAAGCGTACATGCCACGGATATATCCAGCAGCCTCTTCCCAAGACGATAATGCATGCCATTGGTACGCAGTCCATGGATCGCGAGTGACACCTTCTCCCACTCGACTTGTTTGAAAGCAGCGGAGTCCTCCTGATGGTCAGGCATGCAGGGGACAGCAGTGCTTTCATTGAGAAGCGCAGCCGCGGACTTGGCATGTGACGCCAGCATTGGTTCTGAAGAACCACGCGGACCATTCGCATACTGGGATTGCGAAGCGGTGCAGAACGCAATGATGAAATTTCCAGCCATGACCGTCCTTGAGGTTGAGTGACTCGTCTCTCTCTCTAGAGCCGAAGAGGGTTCAACTGTTTTCAAAGAACCTGCCCCATAGGGAGTTGCGCCCGTAGGAACTCTTGGTGTCCGCTCGCTTACTTTTCCGTGACGTGGGAGTGAGTGTTGGCTAACGCAATCGATAGACAATCCCGGCACTTGCGGTGAGAGGCGTCATCGTCCAACCGTGCAGATAGGTCTTGGAATAAGAAATCTCACCCATCCGAATCACAAAATTGTGCTGTAAATAGATGTCGAGGCCGCCAACGGTTGACCATTGAGGGCCGAGGGCCTCGTCTAATTTTGGTTCCGGCTGCCCGGTAAGACGGGGGATGTTCCAGCGCCACGCGTTCGCTTCGCCGCCAAGAATGCAGAGATATGGAGAAACCCGGCCGAAATGCATTGAAAAGCGAGGGCCGGCCAAGGCTGATTCCTCGTGCTCCAGTCCACCCCATCTCAGTACCGATGCCCTTGCCTCTATCCCCAGGACGTGCCGGGTCTGCAAGAAAGCTCCGAGAGTGACTCCGGAGGCAGCGAAGTCGCCGTAGTACTGGTAGTCCGGTTTGACCGAAGTGTAGGTGCTAAAAACGGAGATACGTGGCGGCGCTTTGAGTTGCGGAATTACCTGAGCCGAGCCGCTATACGCCACAGTCGATAACAGCAGAACGAAGGCAGTCTGCAGAAGACCGATCCTTTTATCAAAAGCGTCCAAAGTCTTTCGCTGTTCCATCTGAGCCGTGCCGCTCCATAGCCTACGGAAAGCAGCCATACCATGACTGAGTCGGTTGCTTCCTTGTGACAATAGTCTTTGAGCCGGAATAGAGGGATCGATGTTTGTCATGTCGTAGGGAAAGATGTGTTTCGTCTTGGTACTAATTTCCGTAACCAAAGTACTAATTCACTGCCGCGAGCGATGTAACTGCACTTCCGTGGTACTCCATGAGTAAGACCGGGCGGGTGAGCGCATGGTTAGGGAAGGCTGATAACCACTGATGAAACAAGAGCAATGTCGAGTGAAATAGTTATTGTGGCGTATGAGTCACGTCCAACGATAAAGGAGTTTGATGCGCGTTGTCTTGATTATGAGTGCCAGGGTATCCGGCTGTTCTTCTAGCTGGTTATGCATGGCCGCAAGTGAAAGCTGCGTAAGTGATAGTTAGTGGCGTATATGCAACAAATGATATGACTGCGGGGCGCAGTGCTATCAGGGTTAGGAGTGGCATAATGCGGTGACGAAGGGAGTTATACGGCAAGGTAAAGTGTGCCGCCCACTATTTAAGCCGCTGAGGGGGCAGGCGCCGGCCTCTGTCTCGGAGCTTATTGTTGCTTATGCACAACACGATAGGCTGCGCGCAACAGGCGATGGGCCTGGCGTCATGCTCGACGGGAGTGGAGTTGTAGTAGTTGACGAAAGCTGGGTCAATGAGTCGCTGGATTGAATGCGGCGGAACCCAGTTGCTTGTAGGCAACAACGAAATCGCCATTCAATGGAGGAACGGGAGGTCGCGGCCGCCTGCTATGGCGGTGCGCGTTTTATTCGTCTATGACCCATTTTAGTTAAAGTTTAGATACCCTGTTGGTAATCAGTTGGAGTGGCGCCTGTTGAAGGAGCCTTGCGGTCCAGCTCGTTTGCACCCGTACATCGCCTGGAAATCCCTCGAAACTCCCTTGGAGAAGACGGTCCCAGGATAAAAGTCGAGTCCGCAGGCCCTCAACAGGGCGTTGATAGGCTTGCGCGAGGTTGCACATCGTTTCCGGCTAGAGGCAGCCGGTTGTTTGTTGAGTCATTTCCCGCTCAAAGTGAGGTTGTACAGTTGCTTCCTGGCTAGAAGGCAGCCAGTAGTCTGTTCAGCCGGTTCCGCTGCTGCCCGGTGGAGCTCTGTTCATCATTGTCTGCGGGATGAACCAGCCCGTCCTCGCTTGCCTAAGACCCGGCTTTGGCTGCTCGCAGCAGTCCAACCAGCAAACTCATCGACCCAATGACAGAAATTGCTACAAACCCTTCCGCTAAATAGGTAAACATCGCCAATACCTCAAATGTTTGGTTCGCTGTGGGTGCCTGGGATGAGAGGCCGTTTGCGCTTTTGAGTGCGAGCGACCTCTCTTGATTGTGGCCGGAAGCCGTTCGGGCCTGACGACCCGTCCGCGCTGCGCCTAGTAACGGCAACCGACAGAGGAAAGAGCGCTCGAGAGCTCTCCGGTTTCAAAGGTAGGCTGGGTGTTAGACTCTGCCTTTGCTTCCACTTCAAATGACATCTTCTTGCTTCCCGAAATTCGCTCAACCCAACTGTGCGTAAGTTTGGCTTGTGAGACTTCAGAAGAGGGTGACAATGAATGGCCGGCATCCAGCACGGCCCAGCTCTCTGACCGGTCGTTCTGTCCGTCTGCAACGAAGACAACTCGAGTCGTCGGAACGGGCCCTGTAAACGACATTGCGTTGCTCCGGATCGCCACAACTGGTTCCAACGCAATTGCCGAAACCTTTCCGCCCTTGCAGATGACGTCAAGTTTCGCCTGAACGGTTTTACCCTGACCGTCCGTGTATTGCTCCTGGGACGTGGTCTGGAGCATAACTACCGCGTTACCCTTGTGGTTGCTTGTCGCGGGGTAGACAGACCACGCGCCGAGCTGTTGAGGTGTCTCTGCAAATCCCATGGCAGTAGAAAGCAATATTAAGAGTGCGGCTTTTGCTGACTTCGTCATTTGTTTTTTCCTTTCACTTTCGATTAAGTGTGAGAGAAGCTTAGCAACCAATAGGCTCCTTGCCACAGCTCTCTAGTCTCCGAACTGGTCACCTCGCAGGGTCGATTTAAGAACCTGTAGTAGTTACCAATGAATGCCGCAAAGCCTCTGTTTACGCTCTCAAAGCATCAAACACGTATTTGCATGACCAATAAGTTGTAGATAGTGAGCTCATAACGTTTGGCCCATCGCTGAACAGGGAAGCAGCATCGCTCCCGTGTGCGAAGCTGCATGAATGGGGTTACTCGCGCCAGGCCAACGCCGCATAGTTCGTTGTGCGGCGTGATATTTGAATTGCAGAAGATCGGTTTGCTAGTGCGTAGGGATTTTCATCCCGCACACACGCCGATGACGTCCTTCCCGTATAGTTGTAGCGAGTGGCCTTGGGGGGCCAGGGTCTCCCGGCCGAAGGCAACATTTTGTCGCAGCCACAGGCTCGCACGGTTCCATCATCTCGTGGTTTGGTTCCCTATAGAACGCCCGGCGTGATTTGCATCAAATTGTAGTTTTGTTGCAAGATCCAATCCGTGCACAATAAAGGGGGCAAACGTCATGGCCGCATAGAGACGATTTTTTCAGTGATGCCTCCGTCACGGAGGGCTCGATCTTGTCTGGCGTTCCCCGGTTCGGAGTCGGTTGGTCAGCGTTTGCGCTGGAGTAAATCAGGAGGCAAGTGCTTTCCGGCGGCTGTGCTGGAGGCGACCCCGACCCTCTTAAACCTGGCTCAGCATCAGGGGCTATGGGAAGCATCCTTGGCAGAAGTCTCAAGGGGAAGTGGGCCGATGCGATCTACCGGCGTTAGCATAAAGAGCTTTAAGAGTTGCAAAGAAGTCGTAAAGGCGTTGAACAACACTCACAAATCCTATTCGAACCAAAACGGCCCAACCGGTATATCGCGTCCCTGGACAACCCTTTTTGCGATATCTTCATATAAACAACCCAGGCCCCCATTGAATTGTTTTTCAATTGAACCTTGCCGGTGAGAAAACCGGCTCTACCCTGCGTTCGGAGGTCAGCGGTGGAAGGAATTGGAGCCAAGCTTTTTGCGGTACGTAAAAAGTGGGGGCTGAGCCTACGCGAAGTGGAAGACCGGAGCCTGCGTCTGGCAGAGGAGTGGGGCAATCCGTCCTATCGAATCTCTGCCAGCTGGTTGGCTCGCATCGAACGAGGCGATCGCGACTTGTCCGCCGCGAAATTGATCGTTCTGGCGGTGATTTTTAGCATACCGGCTGAACAACTTCTGGGGCTGTATCCGTTGAGCGGTGACAGCACGCCACAATATAACCAGGTATCGAGTCCGAATACGACTATGCTCCTGACAAGCGGCTTGTTGGCGCAGCAAGCACGATCGTGGCTTCCCGAGGACATCATCTCCCAGCCGGTCCCCGAAAAAACAACACTCCTGCCGCGTGAGGACTACTTGCCGACCCATTATCGCTACGGGGTTCTCGGTCAACAGGACAACCCGCTCGCTCCGATGATTCGCGCAGGAAGCTTCCTTTTCATCAATACTCAAAAACGCGCCATCGCTAACCGTAAAGAGTGGACGAACGAATTCGACCGCCCAATCTACTTCGTCTTCACCCACGGTGGTTATATTTGTGGTTGGTGTGATCTGGATAAAAAGTCAGAATGGTTGACTCTGGTCCCACATTCCCTCTCGTATGCTTCCGGGATGCGTTGGAAATACAAGAAGGACGTCGAGGTGATTGGCCGGATTGCCGTGGTGCTTCAGCGTTTGGATGAAGCCGAACCGATCGGGCATACGTAACCGCGCCAAAGCTCAAAGGCTTTGTTGCAGGTCCGGCAACATGGGCAGGTTCCCTTGCTCATAGAGCGAAAGCACGTGACGTGTCATCAGGAAATAGGTCACAGCAGCGCGCTGAGCATTCATAAGAATAGAAGTTTCCAGCTTTCCAGCCTCCTCGGCGGCCTTCAGCCGTTGCACGTGCCATTCAATTTCGCGGGCGCTGAGGCGGAGCTGCTCTGCAACGACGAGCGCTTTCTCCGGATACCACTGCTGCACGTAAAAAGCCAGATCGATCAATACAGCGCAGTTCGCTTCCAGTGCTTCGATGCCGTCCCAGCCGCCGATGAGCTTCCATATCTCTGAGGACCCAAGAATGGCGCTGTTCTCATCTCGCCTTTGACCCCCCGATGGATTGACCACGTCCAGGGCAATTTCTGCGATTGCGTGGCGATCCACGAAAGTCAGTCGCTCGAGCAGGCTTTCCCAGGTTACCTGGTAGGATCTGCGAGCACGCAGATAGTACCGTCCCGCCGTCAGGGCAAGAAATATCAGGAGGAACGCCGCTGCGGCGAGAAAATAAAGCGTGCGTGGACTCACCATTGTCTCCGTGAACGAAGGCTTTGCAGCTGCGATCCAACCAGAACGTGTAAAGCAGACAACTCTCTGGACATCCGGTCGGACAGTTCCCGGGGTGGCGGTGCATCACGCCACAGCGTGACAATCCAATATCCAGTGCAGGCAATATAAACAACAATCCTCATTTGAGACAGATCGTGGTAGGTCTGAGTGCCCCGGGTTACTCCGAAGAAACTGTGTCCGATCTCAATAAGGAAATCGATGACAGAATAAAGACCTAGCCCTTCGGATATCTTGACCACGTGGGGCTTCCAGGCCAGCCCTGCGCCCACCGAGAGAGCAATCATGGCCACGAAAAGCTCACTCATCAAGACCGCTGAAAACAAATTGCCCCTGATGATGAGCGCGGACGTCCAGAATCTGGTGTGTGGATCTGCCAGCCACGAAAGCCCGGCTGCTGTGGCAATGCTGAGGCCTACCAGCCACAGGCAGCTGCCGCGTACATCTTTTGCCCACGATCCCGAGGGACGAAAGATGCGCGAGGAGATCTCATAGACAACGCAAAGCTGCAACACCGTGTCGACGATACCGAGCGACCAGAAGGTGTAGAAGTAGGCTGACCTGGTTCCAAAATGGAGGACGAGATACAGCGCGACCGTTCTGACGACATTGGAAGTAATGTAGGTCGTAAAAAAGGGGAATGCCGGGGCACGCCGGCGAAACCAGAGGACAAACAATAGCGCTGATTGCCCAACAAAACTGGCCGCCCACAACAGGAAATCGAGACCAGTCAAATGCATCCTGCACTCCCCGCTTGGGCGGCCCCTCTAGAACACTAGCGTCGCTATTCTACGCTAAACCCAAAAGCGAAAGGATCGCATATGTTACGCCGGGTTCTATGGGTTCGGGGTCTCCTCCTGAGATCGCCAAAACGACATGTTTGCTCGAAGTTGATGTCGAGTGGGCGCTAAAGCCGTGGAGGACTGGAATAACTGAGGCGGCGAACAACAGGGCGACCGCAACGGTGTGTGCAGCACGCTTAATCATGGGGAAGTCTCCTTCGCAGCGCAAATATGCGCCTGCAGCGGAGACTAGAGGGTTGGGTTCATGAATTTCGATTTATTTGGCTCAATCGTTGCGTAAACGCCATAAAAAGGGAGTTTTTCTTCCAAGTGCTTCGCCAAGCCAGCATTGGGTAAGTTCCTTTGACTGGAGGCCGAATATGGAATTTTGAATAGCATATTCGTCGCCAGGTGTCGTATACGCCACAAAAATGCAACTCACATTGACATTGGGAACTGCATCGGATCTTGATTTTTTCTGGGGGAAGCTCTCATGCGGTTCATGGTCGCTGGTCAGGGTTCTCCGCGCCGTACTCAAGCGGCTAACAGTCACCGCCGGCTCCTGCCCACGACGGCGGTATGGAGAGCCATTGAATCATTTGGGACTTGTAGACCGATTGCTCAAGGCGGACCGGCGTGTTGCCTAAACGCCATTCCAGGAACAGTCACTGCAGTTGTGGAATGGTCTGGATAACTCCAGTACCTTACAGGTATATATATAGATGGTGAATTAGCTAATTCGGGGGCTAAAGTGTCGTATAGGTCACATAACTCATAATTCGATTGACATTTATTAACCATCAACGATTAGACCGATTGGTTGTTCTAACTAACGTCTGCCCAGTAAATCACTGCTCCAATCTTCTCGATAGGATGCGCCGGTGGGTAAAGAGCCTCTGCCGGGTAGCTGGCACCATCCAACCCCGTCCGCAACGGGTTGGGCTATCGTAACTGTAGCTGATTAAGTGTGTTTAGAATCATCTATTTAAGGGAAATCGGATTGCGCGTTCTATCTTCCGCGACCCTTAAGCTAGGTCTGCTTAGTAGGCACCAGTGTGCGCTATTGCAGCAAGTGGCAGAAATTTTAAGCAACGCCGACAACTTTAGATGCTTCCTAGGGAGCACCATGTTGAAATCCCTGAAGCGTTTAAACCCCCTCCCACCCGTCATACGCGCATTGCTCTACTCTTCAGCAACAGGGTGCTTGTTCTGTGCACCGAATGTTCTGGCCCAGGCGCCTCCGGTGGTGGTGGACGCGCAACAGACGATTGGATTCGGGGTACTCGAACCTGCGCTCCGTGGCGGCCGGCAAAAACGCGGGCGGTTTATGTAGCTGACCAAAATGTCATGGCAACGCTATGCTGCGGGTTGGGGGATTTGGTCAGCGTGTTTGTGAAAATGAAAGCCGTCCACGCAATCCTCGTTATATTTAACCTATTGGTGATCTCCGTTGGAGTCATGTTCGTTGCCACTCTTCTTTTCCAAAGATACGGGCGGCCAACGACAAAGCGACGTTCACGCCGGTCGCGAAGTTGACGAAGCCGCGATGAAGCAGTTGAGGCGGCCCGGGCGCCATAACGTCCAGCGAACTGCAGAGCGACTCCACCGTGCCCAGGTTGACCTGCTCGCGAGTATTGGAACGTAGGCGGCAGGAAGGTATCTGCACCGTCAACGTGACCGCATGGAGGAGCAACCAGTTTTAGCGGGCCAATTTTAGTAGTCCACCCGCCCGCTCTGAGTACCCGTTCGAAAAAGGATGGCATCTCACTGTGGCTTATAGGCAACAAATGAGCGGACTTCGAAAATATCTGCATGAAGAGGATTGCTCAGCATCGGTTGCTGGTTGCACCCGTAGAGATGGGTTCATTTGTGATGCGCGACCATCTATCTAACAATGTAATCCTGCCGCGCTGGGTGTGAATCAGCCGGCCGATTTATTGTCGATAGGCGACGATCATGTGTAGGGTGCGGCCTCGCCCATTCCGTTGCTCTTAAGCAACAAGCGTCATTAGAGTGGACATTGCTCCTGGCACGTGCACATAGAAGTTAGTTATCTCTCACCCAGGCACGTCGGCGGCGCAAACCATGATCAGTACCACATAAGTGCAGTTACACCGGCTGGGCTTTGTGCATTAAGACTGGGTACGGAAGTTCCTGGCGATTCCCCGATTACTTTCCGAAACGCGATTCCGAGAGGACCTATGTCGCTTGCTGAAAAGAGTGCCATCCACCCGTCGCTTGTCGACAGCATCGAATATCACCTCCGGCACACGGTCGCAAAACGTCGAGAGGAAGCCACCAGCCAGGACATCCTTCACGCGTTAGCGCACTCTGTGAGGGCACGCTTGATCGATGGATTATTCGAGACGGAAAGCCGGGTTCATGAAACCGGAGCCAAGCGGCTGGTCTACCTGTCGGCTGAATTTCTGATCGGTCAGTCTTTGCGGAACAATCTGTTCAATCTAGGACTCCTCAAAGAGGCTGAACAAGCGACGCAGGTAATGGGTTTCGATCTGGCCGAGATTGTCGATGCCGAGACCGATGCGCCGCTTGGGAATGGCGGACTAGGGCGCCTGGCCGCTTGCTTCATGGAATCGCTTGCCACCCTGGGCATACCTGCCTATGGATTTGGAATCAATTATCAATTTGGTCTCTTCAAGCAGGAAATCGAAAACGGTTACCAAAAGGAACGGCCTGATCAATGGCTCTGTGATAACTCTCCGTGGCTCATTGAACGGTCCGGGGAGAACTGCATGATCCCATTGTATGGGCGTGTTCAAGGCGGAAAAGACAAAGCCGGTTATTACAACCCAATGTGGGTGGATTGGCAGGTAATCGTCGGTGTCCCCCACGATGTCCCCGTGGTGGGCTACGGCGGCGACACAGTGAACTACCTTCGACTTTACTCGGCTCGCGCTTCGGATGAGTTCGATATGCAAATCTTCAACGAAGGCGATTATGTCCGTGCAGTGGATCGCAAGATCGCGATGGAAACGGTTTCCAAGGTACTTTATCCATCAGACGCAGGCGCTGCCGGCAAGGAGCTTCGCCTCATCCAGGAATACTTCATGGTCGCCTGCGCGCTTCGCGACACCGCTCGCCAATTCTGTAAGGACAGGCCCGGTCTAGGAATAGAGCATCTGCATGAGTACGTCGCCTTTCAGATGAACGACACCCATCCCGCTCTGGTCGTTGCGGAACTCATGAGAATCCTCGTGGACGAGTTCGCTTTGTCCTGGGACTCTGCATGGGCGGTAACCCACGCTGCTTGCGGCTACACCAATCACACGTTGCTCCCGGAAGCGCTCGAGAAGTGGCCGGTGAGTTTATTCGAGCGCGTGTTGCCGCGGCATCTACAGATCATTTATGAGATCAATCACCGGTTCCTGGAGGAGGTCGAGGCGAAATTTCCCCGCGACCCCGATCGGGCTGAGCGGATGTCTCTCATCAGCGAGGACGGAGCGCGCGAAGTACGGATGGCCAACCTCGCAATTGTGGGCAGCCATAGTGTCAATGGGGTAGCTGCTCTCCACTCGGAGCTCGTCAAGACTCAGTTGGTGCCAGACTTTTTTGCACTGTGGCCTGAGCGGTTCAACAACAAGACGAATGGAGTTACCCATAGGCGCTGGCTGGCGAGTTGCAATCCGGACCTTGGCAAACTGATCCAGAGAACAGTTGGAGACGGTTGGGTCACCAACTTCGGCGCGATCAAAGGGTTAGAAGCTCACGCAGGGGAGAAGGCCTTCCAGCAGGAGTTCCTCGCAATCAAGCAAAGAAACAAGGAGCGGCTGGCCAGCCTCATTCTGTCCACCGAGCAGATCGCTGTCGATCCGCAGTCCTTGTTCGATATCCAGGTCAAACGGATGCACGAATATAAGCGTCAGCTCTTGAACGCTATGCACGTGATGTATTCGTACCTCAGCCTGGTGGACGATGGTCACACGCCGGCAGTGCCGCGCACCCACATCTTTGCCGGCAAGGCTGCGCCCGGATACTGGATGGCAAAGCTCATCATCAAGCTGATTAACAACATTGCCGCTGTGGTGAACAACGATCCGAGGACGCAAGGCTTGATAAAGGTTGTCTTCATGCACGACTACCGCGTGAGCCTTGCTGAAAAGATTATTCCTGCCGCCGATCTGAGTGAACAGATTTCTACCGCAGGCATGGAAGCGTCCGGCACCGGAAATATGAAGTTCGCGATGAATGGCGCGCTAACGATTGGCACGCTGGACGGGGCCAATGTCGAAATCCGTGAAGAGGTCGGGGATGAGAACATTTATATCTTCGGGCTTAAAACAGCGGAGATCGAGGTCCAGCGAAGCACCTACAACCCCTGGGTCTTCTACAACTCCAGCCCGGGTGTCCGCAAAGTAATCGATGCGTTGAACGAAGATCGCTTCTGTGTTGACGAGCCTGGCATATTCAAGCCGATCGTCGCATCTCTGCTTCAGCGTGGCGACTTTTACTTTCACCTTGCAGACTTCGATTCTTACCTTGCGGCACAGGACCGTGTGAGCCGCGATTTCCAGAATCCTTCGTTGTGGGCGCAAAAGGCAATTCTGAACGTGGCTCGTAGCGGAAAATTCACCAGTGACCGGACAGTTGCTGAATACGCTCGTGAGATCTGGGGGATCGAGTCCATTGGACACTGCAATCTCTGAAGCGAACCAGGATCTGGCATTTCTTTCACGCCAAAGTTCGGGCGAAAAGATGCGGATCTTAGTGGTCGAAGACGACGCGATGCAGCGTCTCGTATTGGTCTCATTGCTGAAAAGCCATGGTCACGAGGTGGTAGCCGTTTCCGATGGAAGCGCCGCATGGGAGGAAATCGGCCGCAAGTCTTTCAACATCGTATTCACCGATTGGATGATGCCGGGCATGACCGGCATCGAGCTCATTCGCAAGATTCGACTGACCGGCTCCGAACGCTATGTTTACGTCATCCTATGCACCAGCCGCAGCTCCCGCGCGGATCTGGTTGAAGGTTTGAAGAGCGGAGCCGACGACTACATCGAGAAACCTATCCACGAAGATGAATTGTTAGTCCGGCTCGCGGCCGGCGAGCGCGTTATCGATCTTGAGCGGAGGCTTCAGGAAGAGAACCGGAAACTCGAGGAAAGTAACCAGTCTCTCAAAAAAGCGTACGAGACCATCCGCGATGATTTGGACGCCGCGGCGCGCATGCAACGAAGCCTGCTGCCTCCCGCCGGCACGATCCACGGCATTCATTGCAATTCTCTATTTCTACCTGCCAGCGTGGTGGCGGGAGACGTTTTCAATTTCTTTTCTATCGGTTTGAATTCTGTGGGGTTTTATCTGCTGGACGTCTCCGGGCACGGTATTCCTGCGGCCATGCTTTCGGTGACCTTGAGCAAGGTGTTGACCACCAGGCCGGAAGCGAGCAGCCCGCTTGTCGAGTCAACCCGAAGCGGGTCCGCTTACGACATCCGTTCTCCGCATGAGGCGCTGTCTGAAGTGAACGACAGATTCCAGGATCAGGATGACATGTACTTCACCATGGTTTATGGAGTGTTGGACAAAGATTCAGGATGTTTGCGGCTGGCCCAGGCCGGCCATCCGGCGCCCATCCTCCTGCGGAGAAACGGGCCTCCAGAACCGCTGGGTGATGGGGGATTTCCGCTGGGCATGCTTCCTGACCGTAGCTTCGATGCGTTGGAGTATCACGTAGAAAAGGGAGACCGGCTATTCCTTTGTTCCGATGGAATTCTGGAATGCACCAACGCTGCGGGCGAAGAATTCGGCCAACGACGTTTGATGGAGGTTCTTAATCAACATCGAGAGTCTTCGCTGGACACTCTGCTGAAGTCGCTGCAATCAACCATGCATGAATGGGCAGGATCTACAGAGTTTGCCGATGACGTGACACTGCTTGCGCTGGAACTCGGCTCTCTGCTCGTTGAGAAAGCGAAAGAGAACGAAGAAAAGGCTGGGAGACATTTATGAAAGCAATGATTCTGGCGGCGGGCAAGGGAACACGCGTGCGGCCAATTACCCACGTCCTGCCCAAGCCAATGATTCCCCTGGTACGTAAGCCGGTGATGGAATTTCTGGTCGAACATCTCAAGGCCCACGGCATAAACAAGATAATGGTCAACACCAGCCATCTGGCTCCGGTCATCGAAGAGTACTTTCGCGATGGGGATCGTTTCGGCGTTCAAATGGCCTATTCCTTCGAAGGAGATTTGATCGGGGGACAGATTGAAGGCAAGGCGATTGGTTCGGCAGGCGGGATGAAGAAGATCCAGGACTTTTCTGGATTTTTTGATGAGACGTTTGTGGTTTTGTGTGGTGACGCCCTGGTAGACGTCGACTTTGCCGAGGTCCTGCGCTTCCATCGAGAGCGCAAATCGATCGCCACGCTGGTCTTGCGTGATGTACCGCCAGACGACGTTTCAAAGTATGGGGTGGTGCAGACCGATGCTTCCGGCCGTATCGTTCGCTTCCAGGAAAAGCCGGCACGCGATCAGGCGGTTTCCTCAACCATCAACACCGGCATTTATGTGTTCGAACCTGAGATCTTCCAGTACATCCCTTCGGGTGTGGAGTTTGACATTGGAGGACAGCTGCTGCCCGAGCTGGTGCGCAATGGACAAAGTATTTACGGTGTCACTCTGCCCTTTGCCTGGCTGGACATAGGATCTGTGCCTGACTACTGGGAGGCCACGAGTCTGCTGCTTCGCGGTAAAGTCGCCGGCTTTACCATGCCTGGCAACGAAGTTCGCCCCGGAGTTCATTGTGGCATCAATGTCCAGATCGCATGGGACCGTGTGCACATCGAGGGCCCTGTCTACATCGGTAGCAGCACGTCCGTAGGAGACGGCGCAACCATCATTGGTCCTACTGTCATTGGGTCAGGCTGCGTCATCCAACCAGGGGCCGAGCTCCGCGAATGCATTTTGGCGGACTATACCCGTATTTCTTCGGTCGCGGCGCTTGAGCAAAAGCTTATTTTTGGCAGCAAGTGCATCGATCCCTCGGGTAGGTACCTCGACATCGAGGAAAAGAGGAACCAATGAAACTCGCACAACGAAAAGTTGGATCTAATATCGTTCTTGAAGTACTGGAGGCTCGCCTGGGAGCAGACAAAGTCGAAGCTTTCAAAGATGCGGTGGGACGTCATCTTGCCGCCGGTCCCGTCTCTATCGTCCTTGACCTGTCGAAGGTTGAATTTATTGATAGTAGTGGATTGGGCGCGATCCTCTCCATCCTCAAGCGCATGCCGAAGGGCTGTGAACTTGTC
>Ga0302325_10012498_pt1 | contig 18203 bp, 16 predicted proteins | sample Palsa_T0_2_FD_201948 | JGI IMG/M metagenome (GOLD analysis project Ga0302325, IMG submission 201948) | Peat permafrost microbial communities from Stordalen Mire near Abisko, Sweden - Palsa_T0_2 | ecosystem: Environmental > Terrestrial > Soil > Palsa > Peat permafrost | place: Sweden: Abisko...
TCAACGTCTCACGGCTGGCACTGTCCTATCCTCGCTTGACCGTAGCGGCGTGGCTGCTGATCGGGGTCTCCGGCGTGCTCGCGGCCTGGCGGCTGCCCACCGCATTGTTCCCGGACATCGCGGCGCCCGTGGTCCTGATCACGATCAGTGCACCCGGACAACCGGCCGAGACGGTGGAGCGCGAACTCACCATTCCGGTCGAGCAGCGCCTCTTTGGCGTGCGTAATCGGGGCCACATTATATCTAGCACGGCGCCCGGCGCGGCCTCGGTCACGGTGCCTTTCGACATCGGTCTGAGTCTGAGCACGGCCGAAATACGTGTGCGCGCAGCGCTGCACGGACTGACGCTGCCGGCCTCAAGCCGGCTCGAGATACGGCGCGTGGATCTGGACGAGACACCGATCGTGACCTATGCGGTCACGCCGCTGGATCGTGCCAGCGCGCCGGCGCGCATCGCGACCGATATCGAGCGGCTCAGATCGCAGGTCGCCGCGGTTCGGGGCGTGGCGCGCGTGGCAACGCTGGGACTGGATGTGTCTGGCCAACCGCCGATGCGCGTGCGCCTGAACGGGGCGCCGGCAGTCGCGCTCGAAGTCGTCAAGACCGCGGGTGCCAATACGCTGGAGGTCGCGCGCGCGGTCAGTGCGATCATGCGCGATACGCCCGCGAGCACGGGGCTGCGTATCGATACGATGCGCGCCGAGGCGCCGTTCATACGCGAAGCGACGGGGGCGACGCTCGAGGCGCTCTGGATGGCGGTCATATTGTCCGTGCTCGTGATCTATGCGTTCCTGCGGCGCAAGGCGGCGACGGCGATCTCCGCCTTGGCGATACCGACCTCGATGGTCGGCACGTTTCTCGTGATGGCGCTCTGCGGTTTCAAATTCGAAACCATCACCCTGCTCGCGTTGGCGCTCGTGATCGGCATCATCGTTGACGATGCGATCGTCGACGTCGAGAACATCGTGCGCCATCTGCCGGACGCCGAGAATGTGGGCAGCGCCGTGCGCCTCGCCACCGACGAGATTGGACTCACCGTCACGGCCGCGACCCTGACCATCGTCGCCGTGTTCGTGCCGGTCGCGTTCATGGGCGGCGTCGTCGGTACGTTCTTTCGCCCGTTTGGCCTCACGATCTCTGCTGCCGTGTTGACCTCACTGTTGGTCGCACGCACGCTCATCCCCGTGCTCGCGGCGCGCTGGCTCGGCCGCAGCCGCGAGCCGCCGCCCTCTCCCACCTGGCGGCGCTTCTGCCATGCCTATCGCAGCCTGCTCGTGTGGGCACTCGCGCATCCGCGCACGGTGCTTCTGGTCGCGACGGTGTGCCTTTTCGGCGGCGTGGCGCTGGTGCCGCTAATTCCGCAAGGCTTCATACCGGCACTCGATCGGGGCGCATGCGAAGTGCATTTCTCGCTGCCGTCGGGCTCGGACTTGAGCGCGAGCGATCAGGTCGCCGCACGTCTGGCGCAGCGCGTCGCCGCGGACCCGGACGTCGCGCGAGTACTCTCGGTCACGGGCAGCGTTACCGGTGAGGCCGACAGCGGCGTGCTCTACGTAGCGCTCAAGCCCGATCGCCATACGCGCACGCAAATCGTCGAGACACGACTGCGCCGAGCGCTGGCACCGATGGAACTGGCGCAGATCAGTGTCGAAGAAGTTCCGATCATCGCCATCGCGGCTCAAAAGCCGCTCGAGATCATCCTGACCAGCGACGACACAGCGGCCCTCGCCCTCGCCGCCACGCGCGTGCTGCACCAGATCGCACCCTGGCCGGGCGTCGAGGACGCCAGCATCTCGGGTCTTGGCGCTCGTGGAGACCATACCTGGCTGCGGCATGAGGGCCGAGCCGCAGCGGTGATCCAGGCCAATCTGGCCGACGGCGTGGCCATTGGTTCCGTGGCGGCGCGGGTTCGCTCCGAATTACCCGGCGCGCTGCCGAGCGACGTGGCGCTCGAGCTGGCCGGCGAATCGGCACAAGCCAGCGACGTGTTCGCTCACTTTGCGACCGCGCTCGGACTCGCCGTACTCGGGGTGCTGGCCGTGCTGCTCATTCTGTTCCGCAGCTGGCAGGACCCCGTTGCGATCATCAGCTCATTGCCGCCCGCAGCCGTGGGTAGCATGTTCGGCCTGTTCCTCACGCGCAGCGACTTCGGCATCATCTCACTGCTCGGGCTCGTCTTCCTGATGGGTCTGGTGAACAAGAACGCGATCATCCTGGTCGACCGGATCAATCAGCTTCGCGCCACGGGTCTGTCGCGCAGCGATGCGATTCTGGAGGCCGGGCCGGTACGGCTGCGTCCGATCATCATGACCACGTCTGCGGCGGTACTCGCAATGTTGCCGATCGCAATCGGATTCGGCGCGGGCGCCGAGCTCAGATCACCGATGGCCGTGGCGATCATCGGCGGGCTGCTGACCTCGACGCTGCTCAGTCTTGTTGTCGTGCCGGTGATCTATCAGCTGCTCGACTCACTGCGCCCGCGTTTTGGCGGCGGATCGGGCTGAGCGCGGGCTTGGCCACGATCTGCAGGCGCTTAGGCGCCGGCACGCACCAGATGTCGAGCGGCTTTCTGCGACCACGCAGCTCGTATTGCGCGAGCTTCAGAAACGGTATCGATCCTCTGTCAGTGCGCCTGCCTGCACCATCGGCATCAAGCGCAGCGGCCACCTTGTCGGTAAAGAGAACCTCGCCGCCGCGCGCGCGACTGCACAGACGCGCGGCGACATTGACGGTGTCCCCCACGAGCGTCTTGGCCTCACGCCCCGGTGGTCCGAATACGCCGAGCGCGACATCACCGAGGTGCATGCCAATGCCGATGCCGGTCTTGATCGACAGTTCGCTGTGCCAGCGCGTTGCGATGGGCGCGAAGTGCTTGAGTATGGCGAGCCCGGCAGCCAGCCCCTCGCGGGCACCGCTTTCGCTTGCAGCGCTCATGCCAAACCCGGCCATCATGCCATCGCCGGCCATGTGAAAGATGTGCCCGCCATGGGATTCCGTGGCGCGCATGAGCACACCGTAGAACTCGACCAACAGTAATACCACTTGAGCCGGCGACAATTGCTCTGCCAGTCCGGTGTACCCGCGCAGGTCAACGAACAATACGGTCGCGCGCATGGTCTGCGCGACCTGCGGCGTCGTCTCGAGAATAGTGATTGCCATCGTTGCTCCCCGGCCGAAGCCCCGATGTTAACCCAGCATCGATGACAGCGTTGATGTGCCGGGAAGCGGCCGCGATTGCGTCAATGGCCGGACGCGACTCCTACCGAGTTTAGATTCAGTCTAGGGTGCCCTATTGGACTCAACTGCGACCGCCTCGAGTGCTCGTCGCAGCAGGCTCGCTTCGCGCGGGAATATTCGGCTGCACGCCTCGCAAGTATCCGACAGCAGTTGCGCGCTCTGCGCTGAACGCTGTTCGGTTTCGAATTGGCTCAACAACGCGGCGGCCAGCTGAGCGGCTCTGCGCTCGCTCTGCGCTCGCAATCGATAGGCTGCGGCCCGCACCGGCGGCAATGGCTTGACCAGAGGATTCACCTGAATGCGGCTGATCATGCGCGCCAACTCCAGCAACGTGCGCTCGTGCGCAGCACGCGCGCGCGCCGCCTCCAGCGCAACGATGGCCTGCTGAGTCTTTTGAGTGATGAAGGGCTGATTGGCATGCATCCGCGGTCGAATGTAGTCCTGGACCTGCCGGACGACTGTGAGACGACGCACGGCTTGAACACTGGATTTGTCGGTGATCCCCGACAGCCGCGCGCTCACGGATAAGGGGTTCCATCCTTATGCGTCTTGCCGTGCGCAGCGCCCCAGCGCAGATCGATATCCGGATACTCGACCTCATCGGCATCGGGACGGCGTGAACCGATCTCCAGGATCAGCGCATCGGCGTCGCTACGGTTTTGCAGGTGATGGCCGTTGGCAACGCCCGCCGCAAAGCCCGCGCAATCCCCGGCTCGCAGCAGCTCCTCGGCGCCGTCCGTAACCAGCACAACCTCGCCGCTCAATACATGGATGAACTCGTCCTCCAACGTATGCCAGTGCCGCTGGCTTGACCAGACACCGGGCGCGAGCCGCAGCAGATTGACACCAAATTGCGTCAGACCCGCCGCGTCGCCCAGTATGCTGCGCACCCGCTTGAGACAGGGTTGATCAAATGGCGGCGGGTATCCCGAGCCGATGCGCTGGCGCGCCGTCGCCAGATCGATTTTTTTACTGACTGCCTGCATTGATTCCTTCATGGTCTCTCCCAGTATCAGAACTGCGCATGGATGCGCACGGCGACGATCGATGCCGGCCCGCGATCCATCTTGAAGGCCGGATTGATCACGTATTGATAATCCAGCATTAGCTACACCCGTGCTCGCGCGGGCCAGCGATAGTAACTCTCGATGATCTGCTCGGATCCCGGTTGCGGCAGCTTACCGTCGCCTACGAGGATTCCGAGGCCGCCGGCATTCATGAGCACGCAGCATTTGGCTTTGACTGGCATACTTCCATACTTCGAAGCGATGACCCTCATAAGCGACGGGACTTTATATATATGAGACAGGTATTGCAGTCGATAAATAAGGGGGTATTTCTGGGACCGGCAGCCTCGGCAACCGTGCTCATCGCTGCGTTGTCTTGCACGCACGTCGCTTACAGTCAGGAACGTACTGCTCCACCGTACTGGGCTTACGCCATCGATCCGCCGGAAGATCTGGCTGCCACGCGAGCGCGCGCTACGGACAACACGCCCGTACACGTGCCGGGCAGCGCGAAAACATTGACGGTGGCTCAATCGCAGGATCGCTTCAACGTGCCGGACTGGCATCCCGACGATCATCCCGTGATGCCCGAAATCGTCGCGCGCGGCAGGCCGCCGGATGTGTTTGCCTGCGGCTATTGCCACCTGCCGGATGGACTCGGGCGTCCCGAGAACTCCAGTCTGGCGGGACTACCCAGCGGCTACATCGTCGAGCAATTGGCCGATTTCAAAAGTGGCGTGCGCAAGACCTCCGAGCCCCTGCAGCAGCCCATCGGCACGATGAACACCGCGGAGACCAAGGCGACCGAGGCGGAAGTGCAGAGCGCCGCGCAATACTTCGCCAGCCTGAAACCCAGACCCTGGATTCGCGTCGTGGAAACCGGCACCGTACCCAAGACCCGCATCGCTGGTTGGATGCTGGTGCCATTGAGCAGCGGCGAGCGCGAACCGATCGGTCATCGCATCATCGAGGTGCCCGAAAATACGCAGCAGACTGAGCTGCGTAACGATGCGTCCGGCTTCATCGCCTACGTGCCCCCGGGCAGCCTCAAAAAGGGACAGGCCCTGGTCAGATCCGGTGGCGCAGGAGTCACCATCCAGTGCTCGATCTGCCATGGGCCGCAACTCACAGGCCTGGGCAATGTGCCATCGCTGGCGGGACGCTCGCCCAGCTACATCGTCCGGCAGCTCTACGACATCAAGGACGGCGCTCGTACCGGGCTGGCAGTGCAGCTCATGAAAGCCGTGGTGGCTCAATTGAGTCTTGACGATATGATCTCGATTGCCGCCTATACGGCCTCGCTCCAGCCTTAGCGCCCGCAGCGAGCAGCCCCGAGTCATCGCGCCTTATAAAAGAGATAGTCCGCGCTGTAATTGACGCGAGCTTCGCTGCCGGCCTGCGCGGCACTGCAGCCGGCCGCCGGCGCCTTGCCGCCGACCGTTAGCAGACGCTGAATGCTCAGCGTACGACTCAGCAGGCCAGATCCGGAAGTAGACTTCGCACGCAGCAGTAGCCATGCAATGGCATCGGGATCCGGGCCGTTGTCCCGGGCCACGACTTCACCGACCACGGCGCTGCCATCAGTGGCCTGCCAGGTCGGGCCCGCAAAGTGCCGGATGATCGGCTTGCCCGCACGGTCTGTGAGTTGCGCTTCGGGTGCTTTGAGTATCCAGGCGAAGTGTGCCGGCTCTTCGGAACTGCTCTGACACACATAAATCTGTACCCCGGCGCCCTGCGCACGCACAAACAGGACCTGTGATGCACTCACCCGCAACGATTCGGGAACCGCGGGAGCCGAGGCCCGAGGTCCCGCGCAACCGGCCAGCAGCGCGAGCAACGCGCCCGCGATCAAACCGGCGGCGAAATGCTGCTTCATGATTCATCCCCAATATTTATTTGCTTCAGATCCAGCTCCATGTAGATGGCTCCTGGTAAGGGGTTGGCATAGTACGCAGCGGTCTCGCGAAAGCCGAGCGAGCGATACAGAGCGCGTGCGGCACTCATATCGGCCAGGGTATCCAATAGCATTCGGCTATACGCAAGCGCGCGCGCCTTATGAATCAGCCCCACCGCGAGCTGTCGCCCGATCCGTGCTCCGCGGGCAGCCGGCCTGACATAGAGTCGCTTCATCTCACACACGCTTGGCGAAATTCGTCGCACGCCGCCGCAACCCAGCGGCGCGTCGTCGCCGCATGCGAGCAACAGGCAGCCCGAAGGTGGGCCGTACATGCGCGCAAGATCCTTCAGCTCGGAGGCAAAATCCTGAAAGCAAAGATCGATTCCCAGATCCGCCGCGTACTCTTCGAACAGCACGCGCGCGAGCGCAAAATCATCGGCAGTTTCTGCTGGCCGCAGACTGGATCTCGCATTCATCCACTTTCAGGCATTATTGAGAGTGCTATGAGGCTCGCTGTGGTTCGCAGATTAATGCTTTTGAGGCGCGCCGTGCCTGCTTATCTGCGCGTAGCGCTGCTCTTGCTCGCCGCGATCGCCCCGGGCACGCTGCTGGCCAGCGAGCGTGAGGTCCTGCCCGCAACGGTGAGCCCGCAGCACTATCGTATCGAGCTCACTCCGGATGCCGGCTCGCTCACGTATCACGCCTCGGTATCGATCGATATCCTCGTCCATCGCGCCACGCATCAGATCGTACTCAACAGCGCCGATATCGTCATCGATAGCGCGACGCTCGCCGGCCAGAGGGCAGCGCCAGCCATAAGCTATGACGCGAAGCTACAGACCGCGAGCTTCACGTGGCAGCGCGAGCTCGCGGCCGGCGCCCGTACGCTGCGACTGGCGTACCACGGCAAGATCTACCAGCAGGCCTCGGGCCTGTTCGCGCTCGATTACGATACGCCGCACGGCAAGGCGCGTGCATTGTTCACCCAGTTCGAGAATGCCGACGCTCGCCGTTTCGTCCCATGCTGGGACGAGCCGGACCGCAAGGCTACCTTCGAGCTCACCGCCACGGTACCGGCCGATCAGATGGCGCTCTCAAACATGCCGATCGCCTCGACGGATGCTCTGCCCGGTGACTTCAAGCGCGTGCATTTCGCTGTGACGCCCAGGATGTCGAGCTACCTGCTGTTCTTCGGCCTGGGGGATTTCGAGCGCGTGCACCGCGACGTCGATGGCGTGGATGTGGGCGTGGTGGTCAAGCGCGGCGACACGGCCAGTGCCGCTTATGCCCTCGAGGCCGCAGCGCGCATTCTGCCCTACTATAACGATTATTTCGCCACGCCCTATCCACTGCCGAAGCTGGACCTGATTGCCGGCCCCGGCGACAGCCAGTCCTTCAGCGCGATGGAGAACTGGGGCGCCATCTTTTATTTCGAGCGCTCCGTGCTGATCGATGCGCGCATCGCGACCGAAAGTGACCGGCAGTACGCTTATCTGGTGATCGCGCACGAGATGGCGCACCAATGGTTCGGTGACCTCGTGACCATGGCGTGGTGGGACGACCTATGGCTCAACGAGGGATTCGCTTCGTGGATGGAGAGCAAGGTCACCGATCATTTTCACCCCGACTGGAACATGTCGCTGCAGGAGCTCGGTGACGAGCAATATGCGATGCAGGAGGATGCGCGCGACGGCACGCACCCGATCATCACGCCAGTCAGCGACATCCTGCAGGCCAGCGGCGACTTCGACAGCATCACTTATTTAAAGGGCGCTGCGGTGATTCGTACGCTCGAGTCCTACCTGGGTGAGGATGCGTTTCGAGCCGGCGTGCGCCGATATATGCGCCGCTATGCTTACGCCAATTCGGTCACCGATGATTTATGGCGCGAGATGGATCGAGGCTCGGCGCGGCCAGTCACGCAGATCGCGCATGACCTGACGCTGCAGGCCGGCGTGCCCATGGTCAGCGAAGCATCGCTCAAATGTCAGGGCGCCAGCAGCAGCGTGAGCCTGAGCCAGGGCCGTTATGCGATCGATGCAGATTCGACCCAGGCACGCCTCTGGCATGTACCCGTGATGGTCGCGATCGTGGGCGGCTCATCAGCTTCAACGATCGTGTCGGGCAGCGCGCCCGTGCCCCTTGAGCTGCGCGGCTGCGGCACGCTGATCCTGAACTCGGGCCAGACGGCCTACTTTCGTAGCCGCTATGCCCCTGCAGAGCTCACCAACATCGCAGCTCACTACGGTGAGCTATCGCCCGACGATCAGCTGGGTGTCCTCAACGACACCAGCAGCCTTGCCTATGTGGGTCTGGAGCCCATGGCCTCGTTGCTCGACCTGATTCAGAACTTTCCGGCTGGCGCCGATCCAGTCGTAGCCACGGCGCTGGTTGGACTATTGGCAGATCTGGACCGGCTCTACGACGGCCTGCCGGCGCAAGCGGCGTTTCGCGGCTACGCTGGCGGCATACTCAATCGCATCTTCGCTCGCATCGGCTGGGACAAGAAGCCCGGCGAGCCTGACAACACCGCATTATTGCGATCGGGTCTGATCGAGACTTTGGGTCGGTTTGGGGATGCCTCCGTGCTCACCGAGGCGCGGCGCCGGTTCGATCAATACCTCATCGATGTCTCGAGCCTCGATCCCGCGACTCGCCTCACGGTGCTGCATGTCATCGCAGTGCGGGCGGACGAGAGGACCTGGGATCAACTGCACGCTATGGCAAAGTCCGCGCGCACCGAGATCGAGCGCCAGCAGCTCTACGATCTGCTGGCCGTGCCCGAAAATGCAGCCCTGACGCGCCGCTCGCTCGAGCTCGCGTTGTCGGGCGAGCCCCCGCCAACCGTGGCGCCTGACATCATCAGTACGGCATCGGAGCGTCATCCGCGCGAGGCACTGGATTTTGCGATCGCTCATTGGGACCGGATCTCCTTGATGATCGAGCCCACCACGCAGGCACGTTTTGTCCCGGGCCTGCTGCGTGGCGCTTTCGATCCGAGCCTCATCGACAAACTGGACGCCTTCGCGCAGGAGCATATCCCGCCCGACGCGCGGCAGGATTTGCGCAAGTCCGAGGCCAACGTGCGCTACCTCGCCCAGGTGCGCCAGGACCGATTGCCGCAGATCAATGAGTGGCTGCAGCAACCGCGCCGCTGAGAGCATGGCTATGGATTATCAAAGCATGCTCGCCGTGGCCCTGAACGAGGCACGGCTGGGTGCGGCTGAGGGCGGCGTACCGATCGGAGCCGCACTCTTTCACCGCGACGGCACGCTGCTGGGCCAAGGGCGAAATCGCCGCGTGCAGGAGAGCGATCCGTCGGTGCATGCCGAAACCGATGCCTTTCGCAAAGCCGGTCGCCAGCGCCGCTATCAGGACACTGTCATGGTAACGACCCTGGCTCCCTGCTGGTACTGCAGCGGCCTGATCATCCAGTTTCGCATCGCCCGGGTCGTGATCGGCGAGTCGCGCACCTTTCAGGGCGGCGTGGACTGGTTGCGCGAGCGCGGTGTCGAGATCATCGATATGGATTCCTCTGAATGCGCAGCGCTGCTGGCGGGATTCGTCCGCCGGCAGCCGGATCTGTGGCTCGAAGACATCGGTGAAGGTTGAAGACTAGCGCGGCAGGGCTGAGTCGCCCGCGCCGAGCGAGCGCTGCATCAGCACGGTGTCGACCCACCGGCCGAACTTGAAGCCCACGGACTTGAACGTACCCACGCTCTGAAATCCGAGCCGCCGGTGCAGCGCGATGGAGGCCGCATTGGCGCTGTCGCCAATCACGGCCAGCATCTGCCGCCAGGGACCTTGCTCACATCTGTCAATGAGCGTCGCGAGCAGCCGGGTTCCGATGCCGCGCCCGTGCAGCCCTTCGGCGACGTAGACGGAGTCCTCGATCGTGTAGCGGTAGGCGGTGCGTGGCCGATAGTCGGTCGCATAGCTGTAGCCGACAACGCGCCCTTCAACTTCTGCGATCAGGTAGGGCACACCGAGGGCCAGAACGAGCGCGCGCCGCGACATGAGCTGCTGCGTCGAGGGCGGGGTCTCCTCGAACGTGGCCAAACCATGCGCGACGTGAAAGGCATAGATCGATAGCACGCTGCTCATGTCCTCGTCCACGGCATCGCGCACGACAAGCTGCGCTACATGGCCACTTTGCTTGCCTGTATATTCCATGCAGAGACCTAGGGGGCGCTTCGCGCAATGAAGCCTGAGCATTGTCCGCTTTTGTTTGTGCTCTGCAAAATGGCCGCTTGAGAATTGATCGAAACTGAAGGTCAACGGAGGAATATCGGATGGTCTCTTCCTTTCAAAAAAGCGTGTTGACTCTCGCTCTCGCCGCTTTCGGCTTCGGAGCGCTCGTATGCGTTCAGGCTCAGGCCCCCGGACCCGGTGGGCCTGGTCGACCTGGTGGACCTGGTGGACCGCCGGAATATTGGTGGTCCAACAAGACCGAGGGTGGCGTCTATAAGTCGCCGATGCGGCCGCTGTGGAAATTGTCGGACCTCAAGCGCATGCATGCCGGTAAGAACAGCTGGTCCGAACAGATCATCCTGGATCCCGAGCAGGACGCGACCTACAACTCAGCGGAGCCTGGTCGGCATTTCGGGCCGCAACTGCATCCCGACACGCCCACGGTGTTCGTCGTGGTTGCCGGTCAGGTCCACTTCGCGGTTGAAGGCCAGCAGCCGGTGACAGCCACGCGCGGCTCAATCGTCAACATCATGAAGACGACCTTGTTCTCTTATGATGTCGTGGGCAGCGACAACGCACTCTGGGTCGAGGTCAACCCCACCAATTACAAGACGGTCTATCCCGCCGACGGCCCGCAGCCAGCGCCGAGCAGCGGCGGCCGAATCGTCAAGGTGGCCTTTCCCCACAAGCCCGGCGCCTATACCCCGCCCAATCAGCTGCACTGGAACACCTTCGACGACACCATTGCCAAATGCGCACCGCCCGGCCCCGTCGTGCTGGATGATCACCTCTTCGCCAGTCCGCTGCTGGGCTACCTCAATCCGGCGGATAACAAGTGTGGCACCGGCCGCGGCAATGCCGGCGGGGGGCCGGCGCAGGGCGCATTCGATCCTCATTCGACCTTCGGACATATGCATGCCGGCCCGGCGGAGTGGTGGATCGTGCAGGTCGGTGCCATCAGGGGCCGGTTCGAGAATGCTGGCGAATTTCATGCCGTGGAAGGCGACGTGCTTTATGTGCCGCCGATGAGCTGGCATGAGATGGGCGCCGAAGCGCCTTCCGGCCCGTCAGTGCGTCTGGCGATGGGCGGCTATGCGCTGATCAACATGTTCAATACCGAGGAGCCGGGCCGCGCCCCGCCAGCCGCAGCAACACCCAAACCGTAGCGCAGCCCGATGAGCCCAACCCACAGGCAATCGGCATCTTCGTCGGCCACGGCGTGGCGCATTGCTTTGTTGATGCTGGCGATCGTGCTCGGGCTGACGAATGTCGTAGCGCTTGTCGCGACATTTCGTCCTCACTACTGGGATCAGGTTGGTCTGATTGGCATCAGCGGTACGGCGGTCAACGGAAAGCTGCGGGTCTCGCCCGACATCATCCGAGGGCAGCGGCGGCTCATAGGCTTCACCGGGGATTTGGAGGACAGAGCATGCGAGCGAGGCAGGATATTGACGGTGCTGAAGGAAGCTTGACGCGGCGCGAGTTTGTTGCGGCCGGTGTTGCGGCGGGCGCAGTGGGGTTGCCGGTGTTTGCCGCAGCAGCGGGGGTTGCGTCGTCCGCGCCGCCACACTCGGTGGATTTGCTGATCGTGGGGCCCGACATCGTCACGTTTGACGACAAGGATACCGTGATCACGGACGGCGCGATCGCGGTGAATGGCAACGCCATCGTGTGGCTCGGCAAAGCTGGCGATGCGGCAGGGATGTTCACGGCAAAGCAGACCGTGAAGGCTTCGGGGCAGATCGCGATGCCGGGAATGACGGATACGCACTATCACACCGCGCAACAGTTTTTGCGCGGGGTGCATCGCACGACCCATCGCAAAGGCCCGAGCTGGAAGAAGATTCTGATTCCGTTCGAGAGCGGGCTCGATGAGCACGATGTCTACAACAGCGGCTTGGTTGGGTACACGTCGATGATCAGCTCCGGGACGACGTGCTTTCTGGAGGCGGGCGGGCCGCATCCGGACATGATGGGCAAGGCAGCGGACGAGGTAGGCATTCGCGGCAGAATCTCGCTCAATACCTGCGATATGGACGGCGATGGCGGACCGCTGCCGAAGTCGCACATCATGACGACGAGCCAGGCACTCAAGGAGAACGAAGCGCTGGTGAAGCGCTGGCAGGGAAACTCGCGGGTCAAGGCGTGGCTGTCGCTGCGCCAGATCCTGGTCAATACGCAGGAGCTGCGCATTGGGATGTCAAAGCTGGCCGAGCAGCTGGACACCCCGATTCATACGCATCTGTCGGAAGGCACCTATGAAGTCGACTACACGATGGAGAACTACAACCTGCGTCCACCGGAGTACTTCGAGGACATCGGGATCTTGAATAATCGAATGCACTGTGCGCACTCGATCTATCTGACGCCGGCGGAGGTGGATCGCTACGCGCAACACGATGTTTCGGTGGCGCACTGCGCGTTTAACAATTACAGCGGCGGACCGCAGCGCATGCTGGAGATGGTGCGGGCCAAGATTCGCGTCGGCTTGGGAACGGATGGGCCGAACTCACGCGGAACGCTCGATTTATTTCAGGTCAGCCACTATGCGGTGCTGGGCCAGCAGATCGGGTATGCCACGGCGTGGCACGCGCCGGCGCAGCTGACATACTCCGACATGTTGAAGCACGCTTGCCGGGGCGGCGCAAACGCGGCGCATCTGGGTGACAAGACCGGAAGTCTCGAGGTCGGAAAGCTTGCAGACATCGTGCTGGTCGGGCATGACGATCATGATCAGCTCACGAGCATGGATCCGACGATCACGCTGGCGCAGAACGTGATTGGCCATCACGTGCGCTCCGCGATCGTGGACGGCAAGGTCGTGATGAAAGAGCGTGAATTTCTGACCGTGGATATTGAAAAGCTGCGCGCGGACGTGAAGCAGCGCTACCCGCGGATGATCGATCGCTATGAAAAGGCGATTCTGCTCACCAGCGGCTGAACGCGCGTCCCGAAGGCAACGGTCGGCCCATCGCGGCAGGTGCTCATAGCGTGGTTTCTCGCGGCCTTGCTCCATCGACCGTTTTGAACTTGAGCTGCAGGCGATTCGACATAAGAATAGTCGCTGCGCTGTCACTCGATCCACCAATGGTAGATAGGGCAATCATGCTGCGCATCGTTAAGATCGTGTTGGCCGCCTCGGTGGCCGCATTCGGCTTCATCGCCGGCATCTTCGATCTCACTAATTGGAGCAATACCGTGGCGACGGTCGGCATGGTGACTTCTATGAGCAGTTGGCAAGGCGGCGCCTCCAGCTGGCATGCCGTCAGCAGCGCGCCGCTGAGTTGGTTGGGTGCAGCCTGGATCATAGCCGGCGATCTGGGCGCAGCCGTGCTGTGCACCGCGAGCGTCGCGCGCATGTGGAGTGCGCGCAATACCACCGGCGCCGAGTTCACCGCTGCCAAGAAACTGGCGCTGGCAGGCTGCGGCATCCTTGCCATCATGCTGTTCGGCGGGTTCACCGTAGTTGCCGAAGCCTGGTTCGAGTTGTGGCGCTCGGATGCCATGCGCGGCCCGGTGCTTGATACAGTCTATCGCTACTTGGGCTCGATCCTGCTAATCGCTCTGTTCATCGCCAGCAAGGAGCCGGAATAAATCTCAGAGGGACCGCTCAAACGTGACTCTTGGCGGTGCATCCGCTAAAGTAATACCCACAGTATACAGGTAACACATTAATGGCTAGCAACCTTACCACCAAGGGGCAAGTCACCGTTCCCAAGAAGGTTCGCGACTATCTCGGGCTAAAGGCCGGAGCGCCCGTAACCTTTCAAAGACTAGACAACGGTGAAATCGCCATCCGCGCCGCCAAGGTCATTGCGAAGCCGCGTGCCAGCAAGTTCGCCAAGTTGCGGGGACGATCTACCGTGCGCATGAAAACTGAGGACATTCTCGCTCTGACCCGGGCCGACTAGTGATTTTGGTCGATACGAATGTGCTGCTTGATGTTTTTGGGGACGACGCGGAGTGGTCCGATTGGTCTCAAGATCGATTGGATTCGGCCAGCGCCACCGACACACTAGCGATCAACCCGGTAATCTACTCCGAACTCTCCATCGGTTTCGCCCGTATCGAAGAACTGGAGGCGGTCATCAAGGAAGCGTCACTGGCCTTCGAGGACATACCTCGGGAAGCACTGTTCCTCGCAGGCAAGGCGTTTCTACGATATCGGCGCAGCCGTGGAATCAAACGCGGCGTCTTGCCAGATTTCTACATCGGCGCGCACGCCGCTGTCATGCAATGGCCCCTGCTGACGCGCGACGTGGCTCGCTACCGCGCCTATTTCCCGACGGTGTCCCTGATCGCGCCATGACGACGGTGCTTGCACTCGTAATGCCGGCGTAGGTGGAGCGGGTGATGGGAATCGAACCCACGTTAGCAGCTTGGGAAGCTGCAGTTCTACCATTGAACTACACCCGCTCAGGCGCTGATTCTATTAGCGCCCAATGCAGCGCGGCAACCGTGCACAATAGCGCCACCTGATTGGGAGACACCCGTGCATCAACCCCATGCTCCACGAATGACACGGCTGGCACGATGGGCCTTCGCGGCACTGCTGCTGGCCCCAGCAATCCTCACTGCCGCCGAGAAGGGCGACCCGGATAAGGCCGGGGACGATAAGTCGGGCACTAAGACAGCCGAGCACTTCAAACCCGAGCAGCAGAGCAGCACCGGCTCGGTCACGATTGATGCGCAGCGCATCGACTACGATGCCTATGCGGGCACGCTCGTCGAGCACCCCAAGGGCTGGGATGACGTGCCGCAGAATGCGCCGCAGGATGAGGACAAAAATCCGCAGCCCGAAGCGAGCATGTTCTATGTCGCCTACTTCAAATCTACGGGCAAGAAGCCAGCCGAGCAGAATGCGCCCCTGCGGCCGGTCACGTTTATCTTCAATGGCGGGCCAGGCTCCTCGACCGTGTGGCTGCACATGGGGGCTTTCGGACCGCGTCGCGTGATCACCGCGGATGATTCGCATACCCCGGCCGCACCGTACACGCTCGTCAATAACGACTTCAGCCTGCTGGATGTCAGCGACCTGGTGTTTATCGACGCTCCGGGCACCGGCTTCTCGCGCATCGCCGGCAAGGATCGCGATAAGGCCTTCTACGGCGTCGACCAGGACGCCTGGGCCTTTGGTGATTTCATCGTGCAGTTTCTGTCCAAGTACGGCCGCTGGAATGCGCCGAAATATCTGTTCGGCGAGAGCTACGGCACGACCCGCTCGGCCGTGCTGGTCAACCTGCTCGAGACCGATCGCGGCGTGGACTTCAACGGCGTGATCCTGCTCTCGCAGATCCTGAACTTTGATGCCAGTCCTGACGGTCCTGAGACCAATCCCGGCGTCGATCTGCCCTATCTGCTGGCGCTGCCGAGCTACGCGGCCACAGCCTGGTATCACCACAAGCTGCCGAACGCGCCGCAGGATCTGGCCCCCCTGCTCGATCAGGTCGAGCGCTTTGCGATGAACGAGTACGCGCGAGCGCTGGAGGCTGGTTCGACGCTGCCGTCCGAGCAACGCGCCACGATTGCCGCGCAGCTGCATCAGTACACCGGATTGCCGGTCGATTACATTCTCAAGGCGGACCTGCGCATCAACGGCGGGGAATTCGAGCAGAATCTGCTGGGCGAGACCGGCCGCACGACGGGACGCCTGGATACGCGCTTCGCCGGGCCGAGCATGGATCCGCTGAGCAAGGAGGCCGACTATGACCCGCAGGAGGCGGCGATCTCATCGGCCTATATCTCCTCATTCAACGACTACGTGCGCAAGGACCTCAAGTACGGTCAGGATAAGCTGTTCAAGCCGCTCGTTGAGATCGAGCGCAGTTGGGATTTCCAGCACCACGAGCCGAACGCTCCGGACGCCTTGCAGCAATCCACGAACGTGATGCCCGACCTGGCGATGGCGATGAAGTACGATCCGGGTCTGCACGTGATGCTCAATGCCGGCTATTTCGATCTGGCAACGCCGTTCTACGAGGGCATCTATGAGATGCAGCATCTGACGATTCCACCGACGCTGCAGGGGAATATCGAGTTCGCGCAATACGAGTCAGGCCACATGGTCTATGCCCACGAGGCTGCACTCAAACAATTGCATGCGAAAGTCGCGGATTTCATCCGGCGTACGCAGGGACACAAATCGAGCACGGCCGGCCCATGAGTTTTCGCGCTCCTCGGCATGCCTGAGCCCGCCGCGCTGGACGCAGCGGCGAATTCCTCGCTGGCAATGCGACACAGTGTCAACATTGCGATTGTCGCGAGCCTCGCCGGACTATTGTTCGGCTTCGACACCGCTGTGATCTCGGGCGTGACGCAGGCGTTGCGAGAGGTGTTTCATCTCTCACCCGCGCGTCTGGGCACCGCCGTTTCCAGTGCGCTCTGGGGCACGCTGTGCGGCGCGCTGTTCATGGGCAAGCCAGGCGATCGATTCGGCACGCGCGACACGCTCAAACTCGTGGGTGTGCTCTATATCGTCTCGGCCGCGGGTTCTGCGCTCGCAGGCAGCATGCAGTCGTTCATGATATTTCGCTTCATAGGCGGCCTCGCGATCGGTGGTTCCACCGTCCTGGCACCGGTCTACATCGCCGAGATAGCGCCGGCTTCGCGCCGCGGTGCGCTCGTGGGATTGTTCCAGCTCAACATCGTGCTGGGCATTTTGGCGGCCTATCTGAGCAATTTCCTCATCGGTGAATTCGTGCACGACGAAGTCTGGCGCTGGAAGATGTTCTCGGGCGCCGTACCGTCCGCGATCTTCCTGAGCCTGCTGTTCACGATTCCACAAAGTCCGCGCTGGCTCGTCGTCCGAGGCCGTCTGGTTGAGGCTGCACGCGTATTGCGCGACCTCGGCCACGCGGACCCCGAAGCCGAATTGCGCCAATTCTCACAGGGTGACGGGGCCGTCGATGCCGGGGGCGCGAAATTATCGTGGCGCGCGCACCGGCGTCCGATCCTACTGGCGATCACGCTCGCGTTGTTCAATCAGTTCTCGGGGATCAACGCGATTCTCTATTACCTCAATGACATTTTCCGCGCTGCCGGCTTCAGCTCACTGTCGGCCGATCTGCAGTCCGTCGCGATCGGAGCGGCGAACTTCGCCGCGACCGGGGCAGCGCTCTGCGTCATCGACCGTCTGGGCCGCAAGACGCTGTTGCTGACTGGCGCCGTCGGCATGATGCTGGCGCTCATCGGTGTCACGCTGATCATGGCCAGCGGCCAGGGACAATACTGGCTGTTGTGGATGCTGATCGGCTTCATCGTGAGCTTTGCCTTCTCGCAAGGTGCCGTGATCTGGGTCTACCTCAGCGAGATCTTTCCGTCGGCCGTGCGCGCGCGCGGCCAGAGTCTGGGCTGCGCCACGCACTGGATCGCCAATGCAGTGATATCCGGATTATTCCCGGTCATCGCGGCCAGGACGCGGGCATTGCCGTTCGCTGTGTTTGCGAGCTGCATGCTGCTGCAATTCTTCGTCGTTTGGGCGTTCTTTCCCGAGACCAAGGGCGTCGCGCTCGAATCGATGCGCGCAGCCCTGGCAAGAGGCGCCAGAGCTTCGCCACGGACAGTGGCTGGCGCATGAATTCGCAGCCCCTGTCCGACTCGGACGTGTCCGACTCGGGCCTGAGTCGCTCGCTGGCACCGCGCCACGTGACCATGATCAGCATGGGCGGTGTCATCGGCGCGGGCGTCTTCGTCGGCAGCAGCGCCGCGATCGCGGCCGTGGGTCCGGCCGTCGTGCTGAGCTATCTGATCGCCGGGGTGATGATCCTTATGGTCATGCGCATGCTCGCGGAGATGGCCACCGCGTTGCCGGCAGTGCGATCCTTCGCCGAATTCGCGCGCGCGGGACTCGGTCCGGGCGCGGGCTTCGTGGT
>Ga0302325_10012500_pt1 | contig 18203 bp, 21 predicted proteins | sample Palsa_T0_2_FD_201948 | JGI IMG/M metagenome (GOLD analysis project Ga0302325, IMG submission 201948) | Peat permafrost microbial communities from Stordalen Mire near Abisko, Sweden - Palsa_T0_2 | ecosystem: Environmental > Terrestrial > Soil > Palsa > Peat permafrost | place: Sweden: Abisko...
CGAGCATCGCATCGGGCGTGGTCGTGTCGCGCTCGTCGCCCAGCGCGTTCACGTTCAGCTCGGGCTCAAACCGATCGAGCCGCGTCACGTGGTCGCCGAGCCCGCGGAGAAACGCGGTCAGCACCGGCGGGTCGCCGAGCGTGTGGAGGAGAAGGTTCGCCGCGGCATTGTCGCTCACCTCGACCGCCGCGTCGCACAGCGCGCCCACGGACATGTGGCCGTCCGCGACGTGGGCCCGCGTCACGTCGGAATAGTCGAGCAGATCGGCAGACGAGTACGGGATCTCGCGCTCCGCGTCGATGCGCGAGAGCGCGGCGGCGGCGAGCAGCCACTTGAAAGTCGAGCACATCGCGAAGCGCTCGCCGCCGCGATGGGACACGCGAGCGCCGGTGCGCGTGTCGAGAGCAGCAACACCGAAGCGGCCGCCGACCTGCGACTCGAGCGCGGGCAGAGTCGCGAGAGCAGGTCGCTGCTGGGTGCAGGCGACGGCACCAAGCAACGCACCGACCATGAATGGTCGCCTGCCAAACTCCGGGAGCATCTCGCCGTGCATCATAGTTTGCTCGAGTCTGTGTGTGGCGATCGTCCGTAGCCCGTTGACGTCCTCTCGCAGTAGATTGGGGAGCTTGATGACGGTCAGCGTGCTCGACGCGCGGAGCGAAGACGCCAATGCGATCGGGCGCGTGCACGTCGGTGCGTGGCGCGCTGCGTATCGCGGGCTCGTGGCCGACGCTTACCTCGATGCACTCGACGAACGTGCGCGTGGGGAGCGATGGCGCGAGCTTCTCGAGACCCGCATGGATAAAACGAAGAAGTTTCTCATCGCTCGGCGGAGTGCTGTCGTCGTCGGCTTCGCGTTCGTCGGACCGGACAGGGACGACGTCGGCGTGGGCGAAGTCTACGCTCTCTACGTCGATCCGGATGCATGGGGAACCGGTGTGGCGCAACCGCTCCTTACACACGCGACGGCTGCGCTTGCGGCACTCGGGCACACCGAAGGGCTGCTCTGGGTCCTCCGCGGAAACGCTCGCGCACGCCATTTCTACGAGAAAGCCGGATGGCTCGCCGACGGCGCAGAGAAGCTCGCCGAGGAGTCTTCATCCGGCGTGAAAGTGACGTTCGACGAGGTGCGCTACCGCGGGATCGTCCCGCGACCCTGTTGACGATGTGGAACGTGGATGCGGTCACCTGCCAATTCCGCCCGCGTCCGCTTGGCATCATGACCACGGTGCGTTCGTCGCGAGTCGTGTCCGCCTCCTCCACTCGAGGTAGCTCACTGCGCTTGGCGCCCGATCACGGTGGTGCTATCTGCGTGGTGTCGAAGTCGTAGGGAAGTCGGTGCAAAGCCGACGCGGTGCCGCCGCTGTAACCGAGGACCTGCTGTTCGAATTGCCACTCTCGTAAGAGGGGAAGGCGAACAGCGGGGGCCGAGTGCATGGGGTACGGGCGTTGCGATCGCGCTCCTCGATCATACGCTGCGCGGCCTTCTGCACGATGGTCTCGCGCTTCAATCCTTTGTCGATCGCCGCGCCGTAAGGACGCGTTTGACGCTCTCTTGCCCGTTGACCAGTAGAAGTATGGGCCGTCGAGCGTCAGTTAGACGGGTAACCCCTCGGTGTTGGATATCGTCGTCGTCGCAACGGTCTCGAAGTAGTCTCAGTTTGGCTGCGTGTTGACGGTCACTGACGATGGCTTCCACTGCCAGTCATCGAGGATGACCGACGAGTCATAGTACTGGTCGCCCGTGTCCCAGATGAGGAGGTCGATCGTCATCGTCTCCCACGGCTGCACGGGAGCTTGCGTAGTTAGCCACCCCGTCATGCCCCACCCGTCTCACTCGTGTTGCACGACTACGGGTTGCTCATGTCGTTCAGATCATAGAAGCCCGTGCCCATCAAGTCTGCCGTGCCGCCGCTGCACTGCGCAGTGCCAGCGGTAGCCTGTGGTGCGCAACCCGTCTGAGCACCGTGGGCGAACATTCGCTGAAGAAGGCGTTGTTGACGCTGACGCGACTCGTCCCAGTCCGGAGGATGTGTTGATTTAGGTTAGGTAACGGTGGTTTCGCAACCATGCTCCGCCCAGTGTAGACGAGGTGCGGAGGCGGTGTATCCGTGTCGCAACCGGTGAACTACGCACACCCAGTGGACCCGTCGTCCCGGTGACGCATTGTGGACCGCTTCGTCCGGTGACCAAGACCGAATTGCTGGAGAGGGGTCTTCGTCATCCCCTGTTCTGGACGTGATGTGCACTTCCGTGTGCAGCGCGCGGTCGATCTCGTTCTCGGATCTTCGAGGGCATCCACTTCGTGGCAAGCACGGGACCACGGAGTTGGTCCGTGGAGCCGCAGGTCGCCGCGCAGCTCTGTGGGTCAGAGATGCACCTCAAGCCGGCGTACGTCTCGAGCTCCGTACCTAGCCTGCGACGCGAGCTACTCGACCACGTGCTCGTCATGAGCGCGGAGCAGCTCCGCGTCTCGTGGGTGAATTTCTCCGCTTCTACAATGACTCACGGCCGCACCAAGCTCTTGCCCAACGTCAAACCAATCCGCGGCCACCGCAGCTCTCGGCCGCATTGAACGCATCCGCGTGACGCGGATACGAGCCAGCACGAGCCTCCGCAGCACGGAGATCCACGCCGAAAGGTGCTCTTGAGACACAGGCTGATGCGAGCGTGGAGCGACCGTGCGCGGTGGGAATGCTGAAAACTGCGGTAGTTAGGCGGAGATTGGAAGTTTCCACAAGGAGCGTTTTCGTGATCGTGGCGCACCATTCGCGACATATGAATCCGGGAGAACTCCACACATGAAGCTCGGTGACCTGTTCGCGGCGATGTGTTTGGTGGGCCTCGGTTGTGCGCAGCAGCCGGGCTTCGGTGGCGACGACACGAACACTGGAGATGGTGGGACGACGAACACGGATGGTTCGGCCAACAACAACGACAGCGCGTCTCCCCCGCGCGACTCAGGTGTGAGCGGCCCCGACGGTGGGCCGTGCATGACCAACACGGGCCCCATCAGCGGCACGGTTGGAGCCAATGGTGGGTCGATCTCTCGGCTTGTCTTTGCTGTCGTTGGCGACACGCGGCCTGCGAACGAGGACGATCCCAGCGGCTACCCCACGAGCATCATCACCAAGATCTTCCAGGACATCGAGGGACAGAGCCCTCACCCGCCGTTTGCCATTGGCACGGGGGACTATCAGTTCTCCTCGACCGGCAGCGACTCTACGTCGTCGCAGCAAGTCGGGATCTTCATGCAAACGCGCGCGTCCTACACCGGGGTTTTCTTCCCGGCGATGGGCAACCACGAATGCGGCGTGTCGGGCAGCTTCACTACGTCGGACAACAACAACTGCGGCCCAGGCAACCCGGGCGGAGCGACCCCGAACTACAACAACTTCATGAGCCAGATGCTCAAACCCATATCGAAGACGACCCCCTACTACTCCTTCAACATCGACGCGACCGACAACTCGTGGACGGCGAAGTTCGTCGTCACCGCCGCCAACTCGTGGGACACCGCCCAACAGTCCTGGCTACAAACCACGATGGCGCAGCCGACGACCTACACGTTCGTCGTGCGCCACGAAGCGTCGGATGCCACTCCGCCTCTTCCACCAGGCGTCGCGGGAGTCGACGCGATCATCTCGTCGTACCCATACACGATGCTGATCGTCGGGCACGCCCACACCTACTACTGGTATTATAAGACCCCCAATGTCGTCACCTTCGGAAACGGCGGCGCGCCGCTCAGCAGCAAGGACTACGGTTATGGGCTGTTCAGCCAGCGGTGTGACGGCGCGATCGTAGTCGACGAATACGACTACATGACGAATGTGGCGGACAGCTCGTTCCACTTCGTCGTTACGCCCACGGGCACTGAAACGATGTGAGCGGGATTTAGCTCACTCCAGCACAATCCTTCCTCTCCCGCGATCGGCCTGGGCGTCGCCCCAACCCGCGCATACCCGCAATCCGTCCTTTGGCGTGTCACACCGGCTCAAGGACATGCCGATGTTCTCACCGCGTTCGCCCTTCATTCCGAGCGACTCGAAGGGGATGGCGAGCTCGAGGGACCACTCCTCGTCGAAGTTTTTCGGATTGTCGATCGTGCCGTCAATCTCGCTGGAGGCGTGCACCCCACGGATCGAGCCTGTGATCACGGCTTTGGGCGACACGTCGATCGCGTACTCCACATCACCCTGAGAGAACACGATGTGGATGGCGTCGTCCGATTTGATGTCCTCGTCCGAAGCGAGCACCGCCATGTACAGGTACTCACCACCCCAGACGAGCCTTCCGTGGGTGTGTGGGCGCGCCGGCTTCCCATTCTGGAGGAGGAATTCGCCGGTTCGTGCGGGTCCCGGTGGACGCACCCAGCCCGGATCGTCCATGTCGCCGTCGAGCGTGATTGCGCCCGTGAGGTGAGGTATGCGCAGCACGAGGTCGCCGCGCGCTACCGACGCTGACAGGGTGCCCGCCGCATGGGCGGCGCGACGAGACGAGGCGTGTCGGGCATACGCCAAACCACCGGCGGCCAACAGGACCATACCGAAGCCGAGCGCCTGCGTCGGCGACCTCATCAGAACGACCGGTACGAGGCTACCGAGACGCCGAGGACGGCCGCAACCAAGGCGAACGCGAAGGCCAGAACGAACGCCCAATGAGCTAAACGAGCCAACGATTGTTCGCCCCCGCCGCCAGCCACGAGCGGAAGCGCGAAGTGCGAGACCCAGCCAACGAGAGCGAATGCCACTGCGCCCACGGCAAGGTGCTCCTTGCGCTCGAACATCCAGCCGAGCTTGGGTGCTTCGATGAAGAGGTGCTGCTTGATGCGGTCGCGGTAGGAGGGATAGATGTACGCGCCGAGGAGCGCCGTGACGGCGACAAGCCCCGTTGCGAGCGAGACTGAGAGCCGAGCACGACGCCTCCTCTGCCGAAGAAGGATGGCCGGATGCAGGAGGGCGCCCACGCTCAGCCATCCGAGGTGGCCGTGGACGCGTTCGAGCAGGCGAAGCAACAGCGTCGCCGTCATGGCATGAAGACTCCCTGGATGGCGATCATGGCGCCCGCGATGAGCAGGCTCGGGTAGAGCACCCGCAAGAGCCTTGCGAGGTCCCGGCACGCAGCCAGGTACGCGAGCGGCGCCACCATGCCGGCCGCGTAGGCCGCAATGCCAATCCGCCAGAAGACCGCGATGTGTGGCGTCCACACGATGGTCGCGGGGTTGGGCTCGCTCCTGAACAAGACCTCGTAGGCGCGAAGGAGCGCGTAGGTCGTGGGAACGCTGATCAGTGCCGCGATGGCGGTAGCGATCCAGACGGCATGCTTGTGTCGCACGAAGATCCTCGGCTGAGAAATGGTACATGAGATCGCGCCGTGATCATCCAAGGCTTGATACGCCGTGTGACGATCGTGCTGCTCGCGCTAGCGGCGCTGTCGCTCATAACGGGGATTGCGCGTGCGCAAGCGCCGCCGCCATCGTTCTTCGCGGGCCGATCGAACGGCGAGCTACGGGACCTCGCCTCGGATCGCCACAACGACGTGCTACTTCGACGAAGTGCGGCGACCAGGCTCGTCATGGGCTTGGCCGACGCCGGTGACTTCGAGGCAGCAGAGGCGGCGGCGCGCGAGTTCGCTCACAACATCGACCCTCAGGCCATCAAGCACGTGCGGGCTGTCCGACGTCGCGGTCATGTTCACGTAGCCGCCGTCGGAGCGCTCGGAGTCGCGCTTGGGTTCCTCGTGACGTCCCTCGTTGCTCGGCGCCGCTCGATCATGGGGGCACTCCCAACCGTCCGTCGCATTGCACCTATTGTCGTGTTCTTCTTCGGCTACGCGGGGGCGGTTGGGGGTTACCTGGCAACCACCTACGAAAACGGCAGCGCCAACCCGTTCCTGCTCTTCGCCGCAGCGATGATACCGTTCGCCATGATCTTACGCGTGTGGAGTGCCGTGGGGTCGCCTCATCTCGCGGCGCGGGCGTTCCGTGGCGTTGCCGCCGTGGCCGCGACTCTTGCTGTAGGCTTCCTCGTGGTCGAGCAAGTGAACCCAAGGTTCCTGGAGGGCTTCGGCCTGTGAGCGAGGTGGTCGAAAAGGAGATTCGCCCGGAGAACGTACGGGTGATTAGGCTTGGACATGGCGCCAACTGCTCCAGCATTGGCAGCGTCGTCGATACGCTCTTCGTGAGCGCCGTCGTTGGAGGCGCTGTCATTGCAGCAGTGCTGGCGGCCCTAAAGAAGGAAGCGATTGCCGCTGAGGCACCAAAACCGCCGGATCCCACCGAGGAAGGCACCAAACTCCGCGATTAACATGGGTGACGAAGCATCGGCATCTTCCTTCCGGGCTTCGTGATGGTGGCCGTCACTTGACCGCTGGTCGCACGCGTACGAGGCTCGCGCAACACATCGGCCTTTCTCAATGGCGCCAACGTCGCCTCGATCGCGCCATGGCGGTCGTGACTGTCCAGCTCGGGCGGACCGGCCATGACCAGCGCCTCCACACCGCGTCAAGCTCGTATTGGTGGTCGACACGCTCAACGCATTCGTGTTGAAGACGCGCCGCCCCATAGCTTAGATACCGACCGTCACCTGGTCGGATTGTGTGTGAGCCGCGTCCGCCTCTCATTAGTCATCGACCAGACCACCAACGCCACCAGCGTTGATGCGAGAAGCACCGACGAACCAACCGTGCCGAGAGCGAGCCCGCCCTTGTCCGTCGACTTCGTGAGCACGTCGCCCACCGTCGCGCCAAACGGCCGCGTGAGCACGAATGCGATCCAGAACAACAGGACTCGCGGCGCGTTTGTGAGCAACGTGACAGCGAGAACGAGCGTCAGAAGACTGCCGATGAGCACCGCACCGCCGACGAACCCGAGGCCGGAGCTGTCGGACAAGAAGTCGCCGAGCGCCGTGCCGAGCGTGTTCGAGAAGAGAATCGCAATCCAATAGAACGTCTCCGCCTTACGCGACCGAACCCGGTCAACGGAGAGTGAGCCGGTCGTAAGGCGCCATGCCACGAATACGGCTAGCAAGATGGTAACGAGCAGCGCGGCACCCTTGGCGTAACCAAGGCCCAACGTTCGATCCATGTAGTCGGACATCGTCGTGCCTGCCGTGCTGGTCGTCAGGATCACCGTCCAATAGAGAGCGGGATGGTACCGCTTCGATGCGAGCTGTGCGGCGACGCTCAAGAAGAACGTCGACAGCAAAATGGCCGAGCTGAGCGCGTAGCCGACGTTGAGGGTCATCGAGAGCAAGTCACCTGCCGTCTCGCCGAGCGTCGTTGCGGCGATCTTCATCACCCAAAACAACGCGGTGATTTGCGGAAGCTTGCTCTCGATGCGGTCGACGACCTTTGAGGTCATGGCCGCTACCGCGGTCCGACTGCCGAGCCGACTACGAGTAGCCGTGCGGTCTGGGGATCCACAACGTAGGCGACGCCGTTCGAATCGACGACGGCGTTACGCGCTCCCGGAGCTGTGGTCTCGGCCGTCGCGACAGCCGGCACGCCCTTATCGCTGAATTGCACGGTGGTGAGACGCGCTGCCTTTCCAGCAGCGACGTAGAGTCGGCTGTTCGCGTCGAGGTAGTCGATCGCATCCACTCCCCCGCCAGTGTCCAGGTTCCCGAGCAGTGCGCCATCGTGAGCACCGTCACGAACTTCAAGCCCATCGGTGCAGGCAACGAACACGAAATTGCGCGCGGCGTCGACCGCAATGCCTCGGGGACCGTCACTGCAACCGAGCGTCCACGTAGCTTTCACTGCGTGAGTCTTGATGTCGATGCTGACCGTGCGGTTCTTGTCTTCCAGGTTCGTGTAGAAGAGGTCGTGCAACGCGTCCACAGCGTAACATTCGGGTGCTCCCTCGGTCTTGACGACGAGCTTCGTCTTCAGCTCGTCGGGCCTCGTGGCGTCGAGAACGACGATCGAGTTTAGCTTCGGCGTCGTGACCCAGACCTCCTTCGCTCCGGCCACGTACGCGATGACGTCCGGTGGTGACTCAAGCTGAAAACACGGCCCGCGCTTTAGCGCCGCGGCGTTCACCACGCACACCTCACTCGATGAGCGGTTGCTGACGTACACCACTCCATCACCGACGGCTGCCGCGCTTGGCCCCATCATGCGTTTGTGACCGTGCGATTCGCGTTCCGTCGTCTTGAAGCCATCGACGCGCGAGAACGTGCTCGTCGCAATCGTAAAGACGTCCACACTTCCGGTCTCGCCAACGGGTATCCAAACCTGACCGGTTGCGCGATCGTACGCAAAAAGATCGAGTGTGACTGGACCGCTGACGCCTGGAAGTGGATAAACCTGCACGGCTCCCGACGGTGAGTTGGCCGCCACCGCGGCCACGTGCGATGCGACAGTCGGTGGCATCGCACTTGCGGACACACTGGTCGTTACGTCCGGATTGCTGCTCGACGCCTTGTTGCAGGCGCTGGCCAGCACAAAGAGACAAACGAGGACCGTAAGTGAATTCGACATACGCGGACGTTACAACGAGGCGGTGAGCTCTCCTAAACCACCTCGAGCACCGCTGGAAGCCCATGACGGCATAGCCCGAGCACACCAATGTCGTGCGCGCGTCATCGGAGCACGAGCGCGCCAACGCGAGTTCGTGGATGCCGACCTGCGAATCGTCACCCCGCCGTCCGGCTTCGGTCGCACGTGTCGAGCATCGAGCATTGCGCTGTGCACCGCCGTCGTCGTCGCGGATTTGGAACTGGATCAAGCAAGCCTTCTAGGTCCATTCGGCGCCTGCACCGTCGTGGTACGATGAGGGCCATGACTTTTCGCAAGCTCTTTGGGGTGTCTCTGGTGCTCGCGGCGTGCGTCGGTGACGACTCGACGACGGTCGATGGCGGCAATGACGCGACGACCAGCGACGTGATGAACGGCGGCGACGCCGGCAGCGCCGACGCGAGCGACGCGAGCCCACCGAAGCTCGTCGAGTACTCGGCAGGTGACACCACGTCCTGCGCTGTCTATTCGGACGGGTCAATCTGGTGCTGGGGAAACGACGGCTCCGGCCAGACAGGGCAGATGCCGCCTACGCAGACACCTCAGACGGTCCCTCAGAAGGTCCCCGGGCTTCCCCCAATGAAGTTCGTGTCGGTCGGAGGCTTCTTCGCGTGCGCCATCGCCGAAGCGAACACCGTGTGGTGTTGGGGGAAAAACGATCTCGGGCAGCTCGGCCACGCTCCCACCACCGGAGGCGACATCCTCTGCGCAACGGATGCTTGCAATCCAATACCCTCCCAGGTCGGCAGCATCCTCGCGACGGGCCTCACCTCGAGCGCCGACTTCGCGTGCGCCATCACGAGCAATGGAATCAATACGGGCGTCACGTGCTGGGGGCAGAACAACGCTGGTCAGCTCGGAATGGTAGACAGCGGAGCGCCCACCGCGGTCGTCGGGGTTCCCACATTGAGCACGATCACCGAGATCGTCGCCAAGTATCCCGGTGGCACGGTCTGCCTCCTCGACATGAATACGCACCCGTGGTGCTGGGGAGACAATACCTGGGGCCAGACGGGGCACACACCCAACACTCTCGGAGACTTCCCGTACGGGACGAATCGTTATGGGTCCGCCACCCCACACGAAGTGTCCTACAGCCCGGACGGTGGTGGAGGCTTTCTGAATAACGTCCTTCAGATCCACGCGAGCTACACCACCTGCGCCGTCATTGGTGACGCCGGCACCGCCACGAATGGCGAGCTCTGGTGTTGGGGCAGCAACGCTGCCGGCAACTTGGCCAACGGCACGGCCGACATCGGTGGCATTGTGCCGCATCCGCAACCCGCGCAGGTCACGTCGCTGTCGAACGTCGTGGACGTCAGGGGCGGCAACTCGCTCTGCGCCCTCGTCGAAGGCGGCGGCATTTGGTGTTGGGGCGCACAACCGGACGTGAACGGGAGCGTCGGCACGGGGATGTGCGCGCCGTACAACGGCGTCACCCAAGACACCTGCGAGCTCACGCCCGTTCAGGTGAGCGGCGTGTCGGCCCTCGGTTTCACGGCCGACCACGTCCACGCCCTCGCGCTCGACAAGGACGCCGGCCTGGTCGCGTGGGGAAACAACTCGAGCGGAGAGCTCGGCCACGCGCCCGGAACGGACGGCGACTTCCAGGACGGGAGCACCAGCTGGCAGAACGCCGTCCCTACACCCGTTCAAGGTCTCCCCTAAGAGAGCTCGCCGGCGCGCCGAGGTACGCCGTGTCCATCAAGACGATGTAGCCCCGATCTCTGGACTCCACAACCAGACGGCTCGCCGACGCATGTCTCGATCAGTCGTCACTCATCGTGCATGCACGTGCGGATGCACTGCTCGTACCACCAATCTCAGACACGTGACGGCCGTGGTAATACCGCGCCGATGGATCGCGACCGGTACCTTCTCTTCGTGAGCGCCCTAACGGCATGTCATGCCCAAGAGACCCACGAGGTCACGATCGCGGCGATACCTTCGTTGCCGCTGGCGCCGCCAAACGCGTCGTCGACCTTCTGCGAGTCACTCGCGAAGAAGAACGACTCGCTCCTCGCGCAGCCCGAGGTCTCGGAAGCGAGCCAACAAGACCGCACGCTCCAGTGTGGCGACGAGGACAAACGAGTCCGCGCGTTGCTGGTGAACCCGGTCGAGCGACCCGCGTTCTTGAGCTACTGCCACACGAGCCAAGGCGGGACATGGGCCGTCATGCTCATGTCCGTGAGCCTCGATGATCCGGGTGGCGAAGGGCCACCGTGTGGCTGGGCTGCGACCTACAAGCTCGTTCACGTCCGTGACGGCGCCTGGGATACGACAAAGACAAAGGGCGTCGCCACGTCGAGCCCGCTCGAGTATTTGCATTGGCTCAACGAGTACGATGAATACAAGGTGGTCCGGCTGATCGACTACGACCACGACGGCCAGGATGAGCTCGTCCTCTCCGAGACCAAGTGGCAAAACGGCGCGTGCGCTGGAGTCGAGGACTGCAACCAGGACGAAGCGACCGACGAAATATGGACGGCCATCGGGGACAAGGTCACGGCGTACCGCCCTCCCTCGCCGAGGTCGAAGTGAGGCTGATTGTTCGTGAATGACGAGCCGATGCGAGAGCCAGCGGTAGACTGCACCCGTGCCGTCGCCAGAATTGGGATCAGCCGTCGTCGAAGGGATCGCCATCGGTCGCGCGATCGTGTGGGCGAGCGATCCTTCGCCGCGTCGGGCTGTGGGGACGGTCGCGGAAGAGCAAGCGCGGATCGTGCGGGCGATCGCACGAGCGACGAGCGGTGTTGCGGATCTCGTGCGCATGTTGCCTGCGAGCGAGGCCGAGCTGTTCGAGCCGGAGCTCGCCATTCTCGAAGAGCTCGGACCGCTGTTGTTCGAGCGCGTGGGGAAGGGCGCAAGCGCCGAGGAAGCGGTCAACGCCGCGACCTCTCCCGTATCGACGGATCTCCTCGTCGATGCACGAGCGCGCTTGCTCGACGTGCTGGCAGATCAGAAGCGATCCGTCGAAACGCTCCTCGAAGGTCGAAGCGGAGACTGTGTGCTCGTCGCCGAAACGCTCGCGCCGTCGGTCGTCGCGGCGCTTCCAGGACGTGTCGTCGGCATCATCGCAGCGCTCGACGACGGTGACCACGCGGGGGTTGGTTCCGCGTCGCACGCCGCCATCCTCGCGCGTGGGCGCGGCATTCCTTTCGCGTTCGTTCCGTCGCGCGTCGTTCGGGCCGTCACCAACGATGACACGATCGTCGTCGATGCGACTGTCACGCCCGCGCTCGTGTGGGTGACGCCGGATGAGGCCGTCGTCGCCACGCAACGAGGGCGACGTGAAGCGTGGTTGCTCACGCGTGCCGCCGAGGAGGCCAGGGTCACGGGAACGCTCACCCACCTCGGGCTCGAAGTTCACGTCAACGTGGGATCGCTCCACGAACGCGTTCCCGCGTCGGCGTCAGGCGTCGGCCTCTTGCGAACCGAGCTCGTCTTCTCTGGGCGCACAAACGCGCCGAGCGAACGAGAGCAGTTCGCTGCGCTCTGCGCGGTCGCCATGGAGCTCGATCGTGCACCGCTCGTGGCGCGCCTGTTCGACGCTGGCGGTGACAAGCCTCTCCGTTGGCTTCGAGCACCCGATGATTCGCGCGCCCGCGGCATCACGCTGCTGCTCATGCATCCCGCGGTCCTCGACGCGCAGCTCCGCGCGATGGTGCGCGCGCGCGCTCACGCTGACGTGCGCGCGCTCGTGCCGCTCGTATCGTCTGGAGCCGACATCGAGAACGTCCGCGCCCGCACGCAGGGCAAGCTCCCCGTCGGCGCCATGATCGAGACGCCGAGCGCCGTCGACCGGGTCGACGAGATCGCCGCGGTGTCCGATTTCATCTGCATCGGCACCAACGATCTCTTCGCCATCGTCACGGGTCAAGACCGCGCTGCCGCGATGTTGTCAGTCGATGCCCGCGCGCTTCGCATGGTCGAGCGCGTCATCCTCGCCGCGCACGCGCGCAAGCTGAAGGTGAGCGTGTGCGGAGAGATCGCGGGCGACCCACCGAGTGCGCGGATCCTCGTGGGCCTCGGCGTCGACGCCATCAGCGTCGCGACGACGAGCTTCGCGAAAGTGAAGCGCCTGCTCGCGACGACGACCCTCGAAGAGTGCCGCGCTGCCGCGCAGGTAGCGCTGCAATCGCACGACGCGCCGTGAACACGCAGGCTCGTCATGACAGGCGGCGGGCGATGATGCCTGCGAGCGCGGTGGCGGCGTCCGTCTCTAGCGGATCGCCGTGCGAGAACAAGACGCGTCGCGGCTGCTCACGGGCGAGAGCCTCGAGCACATCCTCGCGGTAGCGCGACTTGTCGCGAATGCAGAGCGCCGTGTACGTCACGCCGATGGAGAGCCCCGCCCCAGCCTTCGACATCCGGAGCATCACCCCTTCGAACCCGCGAAGCGACGGCGCGTTGAAGAACGCGTCGCACACGAGCCACGTCGGGCCGCCGTCACCGTCGATCGAGAGCCAAGCCTCACCGCTCTTCGTTCCATCCGGGACGAGCCAGCGCATCCCCGATGGCAGCTCGACGTCGTCCGTCGAGCGAAGCCCTTCATGCCCTCGCGCGCGAAGCCTCGGAAGCGCACCCGCGCTCGCGACGGCCACGGCCTCGGGAAAGAGCTCGCGATAGCGCTGCAAATCCAAATGGTGAAAGTGATTGGGCGCAAACAAGATGCGCGGCGTTCCAAGCGCCCGCACCTCGGCGAGCGTCTCGTCGTTGATCCACGCCGGGCTATGAACGAGGAGGTCTCCGCCCCCGAGCGAAACGACGTGCATCACGAGTGGCCACCCGCTCCCCCGATGCTTGGCGAACGCCCTGAGCATCGATCACGCCCGTCAGTTCGAGATCGACGTTCGCGTGCACGTTTGCTGGTGGAAGTCGTACCGGGTGCCGCCGTCGACCATCTCGAAGTTCGCGGGGACGAGCGCGGCGAGCGCGTGGGTGTCGATGACGTCGGTGATGTCGGTCGTCGCCGAGACGAAGAAGTTGCCACCGTCCGCGAGGAACATGCCGTACGTCTGGAGCGCGACGGCGACGGCCTGCGCCTCGGGTGTCGCGAGCGTGGTGACGTCGAAGCTCGACTTGAGACGGAGCCGCGCGCCATACGGGATCGTGACCATCGGCGTCCCGCTGCCACCGAGGTGCGTCGCGGGGTGGACGTAATACGTGTTGTCGATGAGGGGGTTATTGATGGTGAAGCGCATCGCGTGCGTGATGAGGTGCGCGGCGATCTCGGCCTTCTTGAGGAGCAGCGGCGAGAGCGGAAGATCTGCGGCGTCGGCGCCATTGCAACCATCGCCGCGAGAGAACGGCGTCGTCGGCTGCCAGTAGTCGTGCGTGAGATCCCACACGGCGAGGCAGCTGCCCGTGAACGTGCCGCCCGTCGCCTGCCCGCCCGTGATGCTGCCGTGATACATCTCGTAGAGGCGCGTGCCCTGGAAGACGAGCAAGTGGCAGTCATCGCCGGCGTTTGGGCAGTCGTAGTCGGGGTAGCCCTCGACGTTGCCGCCTTGGGGGATCGGGACCGGCGCCGTGTCGCAATCGGGCAGCGCGCTCATGGGCTGCGTGAAGCTGCGGCGCGCGACGCTCGGGTCCGCGTAGAGGACGGTGAACGACGGATCGAGCTGGAAGTTATTGCCCCATCCACCCGCGAGCTCTTGCGAGATGGTCGCCCATTGCGAGTCGACGGCGGCTCCGGAGATGTCTTGATACATCGTCGAGGTCGACGGGAAGGCCGTGAGGCTCTCTCCACCATCGCTGCCCGTGTCGGTCGTGCCCGTATCGCTCGGTGTCGTCACGTCACCGCCGGACTCGGTGGACATCGAGGCGTCCATGCCTCCGTCGCTGCCGCCGCTCGGCCCGCTGCTGCACGCCAAAAGGGCTGCCAGCCCTGCGATAAAGCCAAGGTGTGGTCGCATCCTCGAAGTATATCCGCAAAATACTTGTTCGTGGACGTGCTTGCGTCCGATCATGAGCTTGAATGACGACCGAGCGACGCACCAGCATGCGCGGCAAGAACGGCTCGCGCGTCTCGTTTACGGACGCCGCGAGCGAAACGGCCACGGACGGGAACCTCCACGACATCGGGCGCGGAGGCATGTTCGTCGCGACGGCATCCAAGCTCGCCGCTGGCAAGCGCATCGAGTTCGAAGTCCACCTCTCGGGCGGGACGATCGCCGGCATGGGGCGCGTGGTCTGGACGCGCGACGAGGCGCGCGATGATCTGCCCGCGGGCATCGGCATCAAGTTCATCGACGTCGACAACGAGGCCCTCCTCGCCATCGATCGCATCGTTGGACTGAAGCAGAACGTCCGCGAGCGCACCATGCTCGGCATCGCCGCGCCCACACTCCCTACGAAGGTGGAGGCGAAGGTCGAAGCGCCGAAGCCCAAGCTCCGTGAGCGGACGATGCTCGGCATCGCGCCCGCCGCGCCACGCGAAGAGGAGCTCTCGTGGCCCGAAGTGCCGCCCGAGCCCCCGCCGGAGCCTGCTCCGCCGGCGGAGAGCATCGCGAAGGCTGCGCCACCCGCGGAGGCTCCGGCACACGAGCCCGAAAAAGTAGAGCCCGTGCACGTCGAGCCGGAGAAACCCGCCGAGTCCGGCTCCGACTCCGAGTCCGACTCCGGCTCCGACTCCGTGTCCCGCTCCGTCTCCGTGCCCGAGCGGGAGCCTGAACGTGCGCCAGCACCTGCGAAGGTTCGGGTCGCGGAGGCGAAGGAGCCCATCGCGCCGCGCGAGCTGCCGAAGCGCGAAGAGCGCAAGCGCGGGTGGATGATCGCCGTGCTCGTCCTCGTCGTCGCAGGTGTCACGGCGTTCCTGTTGCGCGATTGGATTGGCTCGCTCGTATCACCGACGGGGCCGACGCCGAGCGCCGTGCCGAGCGCTTCTGGTTCACCATCGGCGTCCGCGGTCGAGACGAGCTCCGTACGTCCGGTCGTCAGCGCCGCGCCTCCCGAGATCGAGACGGCGCAGCCGGAGGCCGAAGAGGTGGGGGATGCGAGCGCCGTCACCCAGCAAGGGCTCGATGCGGCCGTGCGGGAGCGGGACGGTGGCAATCACGACGGTGGTCACCACCACCACGACGCAGGGCCGCACACGCACCCACACCCGCACCCGTCGAGCGGGACGGACAATCCTTATTAGCCTTCGGGCTGTCGTCCCGCACGGCGGCTCCTCAATATTAGGTGACGCCGAGGGCGCGCAGGAGATCGCGGGCGGCCTCGGGGGTGATGGAGCCGTCGGCCACGCGGTGGAGGATCTGCTCGATCTCGTCGTCGCTCGATGGCGCGTGAACGTTCGGGGATGGCGGGACAGGCGCGCCTGAGGCGTCGACATTTGGTGATGCGGGCGTTCGATACGGGCCGGAGGGAACGGCCGTCTCATCGTACGATGTGGCGGCGGCTGTGACGCGAATGGCGCCAACGGCGGCCTCGATGTCGAGGACAGCGGGCGCGTCATCCGTCGAGGGAAAGTCGACGCGGGCAGCGCCCATGGTCGTTCGCGCGACGATGCGCACCGGGAGGCCGCGCGCGAGCTCGAGACGCACGGCGCCGACGTTGGTGCGGATGCGGTGTGTCCCCGCCGCGAGCGACGTGATCTCAGCGCGCACGGAGCCTGCGCTCGTCGCGATGTCGAGCGTGCCGCCGATGCGATGGGCCTCGATGCGGCCCGCTTGCGTGGCGAGCTTGAGGCGCCCGATCACGTCCTCCACGTTGAGCGAGCCGGCGTCCGCCTCGATCGCCAAATCGCAGCCCGTAAGGCGCTCGACGTGCATCCGCCCCGCGTTCGACCGCAGCCGCCCGCGTACGTCTCGCGGGACGTGCGCGACGACGCTCACGCCAAAAGCTTTCAGATTCTTCAAGAAGCGCGAGTCCCAGAAGGCGGCCTCCCACCAAGGGCCGTTCCACCACATCGGGTCGCCGTGCCCGATGCCCGAGATGCGCACGTGCGTCGTACCGCCGCTCGCGTCGACCTCCACGTTGGCGGAGATCGCCGCGGGATTGTGACCAACGACCTCGAGCCAAGGCGTTTCGCCCGCCGCGATGCCGATGACGCTGACTCGCGCCATGTCGGTCTGCACGTCGAGCACGGGATGCTCGTGGAGCGGCAACGACCACCGCGTCTGCCTGTCGTCCCGCGCGCGGCCTTCATGATGCGCCGGCCAGTGTGGAGGGTGAGGATGATGGGGATGGGGGCTGTGAGGTCTCATGGTCGCTTTCTCCCGTGCTTGATGCGTCTCGCTGCTTCAGCCGGCAGGATCTCTTTCTTGGCGAGCGCGGCGAGCACGTCCTCGACGTTGGATCCGTCGTCTGATGCGCCCGCTGCTTGCGACGTCCCGCGTACCGCGGATCCGTCGGCTCTACTCGGCGCGCCGAGGGCGTCGACCACTTGCTCGAGGCGAGCGACCACGGTCGGATACGAGAGCCCGAGCCTCTCCTCCACATCCTTGATCTTGCCGCGGCACTCGAGGAACACCTCGACGAACGACACCTGATCGCGCCCGAGCCGCCCAAGCCGCCCGCTGTCGAAGTCGCCCTCGATGGCCGTCCGACACCCGTCGCACTCGAGGCGGACGAGCCGAAGTGTGTCGCCACACACGGGACAATGGGAAGGTGCCTGCCTTCGCACATTAGCTTTATGTATTGTGACATTGAGAAAATCAAGGGCTGCATTGATAATATCAAGCTGCGGATGGTGAATCATGGGTGGTCAGGGCCTTGCTGCCCCTTCCGTCCGACAGGGACGTGCGGGAGTAGCTCAGTGGTAGAGCGTCACCTTGCCAAGGTGAAAGTCGAGGGTTCGAGCCCCTTCTCCCGCTCTGCGTCGCTGCGCTCCTCGAGCGTGCAGGGTCTCTAGGCGCTTGACTGAGGCTTCGCCTCGTCTTCGGGCACGAACCCCTTCTCCCACTCTGCGTCGCTGCGCTCCGAGTTCCCAACAACTTTAGCGTGCTATTCCGAGTGGATAGCTCGGCGCGCGATCGTGCGAAAGACGGCCCACGACGTCTCGTCTGCACGAGACATCGTCTCGTCTGCACGAGACATCGTCCCGTCTGCACGAGACATCGTCTCGTCTGCACGAGACATCGTCTTGTCTGCACGACACGTCGTCTTGTCTGCACGACACGTCGTCTCGTCTGCACGACACGTCGTCTCGTCTGCACGACACGTCGTCTCGTCTGCACGACACGTCGTCTCGTCTGCACGAGACATCGTCTCGTCTGCACGAGACATCGTCTCGTCTACACGGCTCGTCGTATCGTGCGTATGAAACGACGTGCAGCCCTCGCGGGCCGTGCTCTAGAGTGGCGGCGGATGCTCTTCGGTCGCGACTCGGACCTTGCCAAGCTTGGCGCGCTGCTCAACGCGGCGCGCATCGTGACGCTCCATGGGCCCGCGGGCATCGGCAAGACCGCGCTCGCCCGCGCGTTCGCCGCGCACGAGCCCGATGCGCTCTTCTGTGATCTCACGTGCGCCAAGAGCTACGAGGACGTGTGCGTCGTGCTCGCCGGCGAGCTCGACGTGTCACTCGGGGGTGAGTCCCTTGGCCGCGTCATCGCGGGAGCGCTCGAACGCCGCGAGAAGGTGACCGTCGTGCTCGACGGGGCCGAGTCCGCGCCTGACGCAGTCGCCCAGCTGGTGCTCGAGCTTGCGGAGCGACGCGAAGCCCGCGTGCTCGTGACGTC
>Ga0302325_10012501_pt1 | contig 18202 bp, 13 predicted proteins | sample Palsa_T0_2_FD_201948 | JGI IMG/M metagenome (GOLD analysis project Ga0302325, IMG submission 201948) | Peat permafrost microbial communities from Stordalen Mire near Abisko, Sweden - Palsa_T0_2 | ecosystem: Environmental > Terrestrial > Soil > Palsa > Peat permafrost | place: Sweden: Abisko...
GGAACGAACCCGAGCTTTTCCTGGCATTTGCTGAAATAGGCCTGCATCTCGGGCGACAGCTTTTCAGCCGGCAAGTTCAGCGCGATGATTTCGGTATCGTCGTGTGCCGCCGCGGGCGTGCGGGCGGGCGCTGCCCGTCCGGCAGCGGCCTTTTTGGTGATGCGCTTGACCATAAGGGGACCTCTTGACCGAATTTCTCGCAGCGCCCGGGCCGTGCGCGCAGCTGGCTCGACAGATTGTGCGCTAGCGGACCGGCACATCATGCGACTATTATCGCAGGCGAAGGCGACCGGCGAGCCGGAACGGGAGAACAATGGTCGTCGAGGATAACCCCCGCGCCGCGCAGGAGGATGCGACCGAGTCGCTCATCGGCGCCGCCACGGCCGTTCTTGCCGCGCACCGGCCAGACATTCCGGGTAGTTTTCTCGCCGAACTGCACGCGCAAGCTCTGCCTGACGACCTGCAACATTACGCGCCGGACGGGCTCGCCGGCCTTACCGAACAAGCGTGGTCTTTTTTGCAGGCGCGCGATCCCGGCGCCGCCAAGATCGGCTTTACGCCTGTGGCTTCGTCGCGCGGCGAAGCGATTTTGCAAATCGTCAATGACGACATGCCGTTTTTGGTCGATTCGGTTCTCGGCGAACTTGGCGAGCATGGCTTGGACATCCGCCTGTTGGCGCATCCGGTCTTTACGGTCCAACGCGACCAGGCGGGCAAACTCACGGCGTTTAAGGGCGCGCGCAAAAGCCAGGGCAGCCGCGAGAGCTACATTCACATTCTTACCGGCGGCGCGGAGAACGAGAGCGATCGCGCGGACATTGTGCGCGCCCTGTATCAGATCCTCACTGAAGTGGCTGTCTGCGTGCACGATTGGCGGCCGATGCTTGCCCGCGTCGGCGAAGTCGTGGCCGAACTGCAAGCCAATCCGCCACCGCTTGCCGCCGACGAGATCGCCGAAGCGATCCAGTTTCTGCAATGGTTGGCCGGGGACAACTTCACCCTGCTCGGCGCGCGCGATTACGCCTACGCCGACCGCGAGCGCGAGCTTACGCCGAAATTCGAAACCGGGCTCGGACTATTGCGCTCGCGGGAGATACGGCTTCTCAGCCGGGATGGCCAGCTTGTGACCATAACGCCGGAAATCGGCGAGTTTCTCAAAGAACCGAAGCTCCTGATCGTCACCAAGGCCGCGGTTCGCTCGCGTGTACACCGGCGGGTGCAATTGGATTACGTCGGCGTGAAACGTTTCGACCCCGACGGCACCCTGGTCGGCGAGAGCGTGCTGTGCGGACTGTTTACGTCGACGGCCTACACGCGATCGGCGCGCGCGATTCCTTACTTGCGGCACAAGGTCGACCGCGTCATCAGCCGAGCCGGATTCGATCCGTCGAGCCATTCCGGCAAGGCGCTGGTCAACGTGCTGGAAAACTATCCTCGCGACGAGCTGTTTCAGATCGACGAGGCCACGCTTTATCAGTTCGCGCTGGCCATCCTTCAGCTCGGCGAACGGCCGCGCGTCCGCGTGCTTCCATGGCGCGACCGCTTCGACCGATTCGTTGCCGTGGTCGTTTACGTTCCAAGAGACCGCTACGACAGCGAGATCAGAGCGAAGATCGGCAATTATCTCGCGGCCACGTTCAAAGGCGAAGTGCGGGAGTTTAATCCGTTCTTTCCAGAAGGCCCGCTCGTACGTGTGCATTTCATCATCGCGCGCCACGACGGCGAAACTCCGACAATCGATCGCGGCATTCTCGAACGCTCGGTCGAGGCGATCGTACGGAGCTGGGTGGACGGCCTGAAAGAAGCTCTCGGTGACTTTTCGCGAGCCGACGCCGGCCGCGTGTTGTTTGCGCGCTACGAAGCGGCATTTTCCGCCGACTATCAGGACATCTTTCCGCCGGCGGCCGCGGTGGCCGATATCGGGGCGGTCGAGGCGCTGACCGATGACCATCCGCTGGCGGTCGAGTTCCACCTCAATCACGGTGTCGAAGATGCCGCGGCCGGATTGAAGGTTTTCAGCCGTGGCCGACCCATTCCGCTGTCTGCGCGCGTGCCGGTGCTGGAAAACATGGGCTTCCGCGTCATCGACGAGCGCACCTACCACATCGAGCCGAAGGACGTGCCGGATATCTGGCTGCACGACATGGTGCTGCAAAGCGCGCTCGAACAGCCATTCACGCTCGCCGACTCCAAAGAGAAATTAGAGGCGTGTTTTCTCGCGGTGATAGAGGGGGACGCCGAGGATGACGGCTATAACGCGCTGATACTCGCGGCCGGCATGATCTGGCGAGACGTCGCGCTATTGCGTACCCATTCCCGCTTTCTCCGGCAAATTCGCGTGCCTTACTCGCAGGATTACATGTGGGCGACGCTGCGCAAACACTCGAGCGTGGCGGCGAATATCGTGAAGCTTTTTCATGCCCGTTTCGACCCGCATCTCGGGGTCACAACGGAAGAACGTCCGGCGCAGGAGGCAGCGATCGCCGCGGCGATCGAAACCGCCTTGCAGGGGGTCGAGAGTCTCGACGAGGATCGCATCCTGCGGCATTTCACCGGCGCGGTCGAAGCCGCGGTGCGCACGAATTTTTATCAAGTGGACCGCGACGGCAAACCGAAAGACCTCATTGCCATTAAATTCGCCAGCCGCGAACTCGACGCCGTGCCGTTGCCGCGGCCGCTCTATGAAATTTTTGTCTATTCGCCGCGGGTCGAGGGCGTGCATCTTCGCTTCGGCAAGGTGGCGCGCGGCGGCATTCGCTGGTCGGACCGGCCGCAGGATTTCCGCACCGAGATCCTCGGCCTTGTCAAAGCGCAGAATGTCAAGAACGCGGTGATCGTTCCGGTCGGAGCCAAGGGCGGGTTCGTACCGAAGCGTTTGCCGGGCATGACCGCGCGCGAGGCCATTCAGGCCGAAGGCACAGCGTGTTACCGGCTCTTTATTTCGACGCTTCTCGATATGACCGACAATATCGGCATCGGAACGATTGGCATCGTTCCGCCGCGCGAAATGGTGCGCCAGGACGGTGACGATCCCTATCTCGTGGTCGCCGCCGACAAGGGCACGGCCACTTTCTCCGACATCGCCAACGACATCGCGGCGGCGCACGACTTCTGGCTCGGCGACGCCTTCGCCTCAGGGGGCTCGGCCGGCTACGATCACAAGAAAATGGGCATTACCGCCCGCGGCGCCTGGGAATCGGTCAAACGCCACTTCCGAGAAATGGATATCGACATCGCCAAGACGCCGTTCAGTGTGGTCGGCGTCGGCGACATGTCGGGCGACGTTTTCGGCAACGGTATGCTGCGCGAAAAGACCATCAGGCTTGTCGGCGCTTTCGATCATCGCGACATTTTCATCGATCCGGAGCCCGATGCGGAGCGAAGCTTCGCGGAGCGAAAGCGTCTTTTCGATTTGCCGCGTTCAAGCTGGCAGGATTTCGACAAATCGATCATTTCCAAAAGCGGCGGCGTTTACTCGCGCCGCGCTAAAGAGATCAGGCTTTCGCCGCAAGCACAGAAGTTGTTCGGCGTAGCAGCAAAAGTGACGCCAGCTGAACTGATCCGCGCCATCCTCTCCGCGCAAGTGGATCTGCTTTTTTTCGGCGGGATCGGCACCTATGTGCGCGCCTCCAATGAAAGCGATGAGGCTGCCGGCGACCGCGCCAACGACCCAATTCGGATCGCCGGCAAGGACCTGCGCTGCAAGGTCATCGGCGAAGGCGCCAATCTGGGCATGACCCAGCCCGGCCGCATCGAAGCGGCGTTGCGGGGGGTGCGGCTCAACACCGACGCCATCGACAACTCGGCCGGGGTCAACACGTCGGACATGGAAGTCAACATCAAGATCGCGCTCAGCATCCCGGTGCGCGACGGCCGCTTGGCCATGGACGCGCGCAATGCGCTCCTTGCTGAAATGACCGATGAGGTCGCCGCCCTGGTGCTCCGCAACAATTATTTGCAGCCGCTGGCATTATCGCTGTCCGAGCGGCGCGGCATGGAGGATTTCGGCTTTCTGCAGCGCCTCGTTCAAATCCTGGAAGCACGCGGACTACTTGATCGCGCGGTGGAATTTCTCGCCGACGACATTGCGCTTGCTGAACGCCGGCGACGCTTGCAGCCGTTCACCCGTCCTGAACTGTCGGTCCTGCTCGCCTACGCCAAAATAACGCTCTACGAGGATTTGCTGGAATCGGCGGTGCCCGACGACACTTATCTCGGCCGCGAGCTCGTCCGTTATTTTCCACGCGTGATCTCCGAGCGGTTTCCTGATGCCCTGACAAAACACCGGCTACGCCGCGAGATCGTCGCCACGCAGCTTGCTAACTCGATGATCAACCGCGGCGGCCCTTCGCTCATGGTGCGCATTGCCGACCAGACCGGCGCCGCCCCTGCGGACATTGCTTTTGCGTTTGCCGCGGTGCGCGACAGTTACGGTATGACCGCGCTCAATACCGCGCTCGATTCTCTCGACAACGTCGTCGTCGCAAAAGTGCAACTCGCGCTCTATCAGACGATACAGGACCTGCTGCTCGATCGCATCATCTGGTTCTTGCGCAACGTGGATTTGACAAGCCGCCTTGCCGAGGTGGTGGCTCACTACCGCGACGGCGTTGCCGCGGTCGCCGCCGCGCTCGACGTCGCACTGCCCGAAGACGCGCAGATCGCGCGCACGGCGCGCCGGCAAGAGCTGACCGGCGCCGGCGTCCCCGAAGAGATTGCCGCCAATATCAGCAATCTCGGCCCGCTCACCGCGGCGCCCGACATCGTATTGGTCGCCGACCGCACCGGCCGTTCGATTGGCGACGTGGCGGGCACCTACTTCGCCGCAAGTGCGTTCTTCGGCCTCGATCGCATTGTCGCCGCCGCCAGCAATATCCCGATTGCCGATTATTTCGATCGGCTGGCGCTGGATCGCGCGCGCGACTCCATCGGCGATGCCGAGCGGCGTCTTACCGCGGCGATGATCGGGGGCGGTCAGGGGGGCGCCGGGGCCGTAGAGCGCTGGGTCGCGGCGCGCAAGCCGGCGGTCGAGCGTATACGCGGCGGTATCCACGAAATCGCCGCATCCGGGCTTACACTGTCCAAGCTTGCGGTCGCGGCAAGCCTATTGGGGGATTTGGTCAAAGATTGAACGCGTGAAGGCGCAAGAAAAAAGGACCCCAAGCAGATACGCGCTTGGGGCCCTTGTAGTCGTTGCCTCAAAACTTAGGCTTATTGGACCGGGCGGCGGGGTGTCGGGGGATGGGGAGCCGTCCGGTCCGCCTAATTTTCGGGAAATATGATTGCACGCTGCGAATACAATGCAGTTCACAGGTTAGTGTTAGTTACTGCGGCAAAAAGGCTCTCCCCCTTTTTTATCGAACGGGCAAACCCCCATTCCATCCACTTCCAACAATGCGGGCAATGCGGGTAAGGACAACAGGTTGCATTCATCCGAGGAGGCGGCGCTCGCCATTGCGGTAAGGCACGGCTCCCCGATGCACTAAGTGTCGGAATTAAAATCAAATTACATTGATGTGCACATCACGCGCGAAAAGTCCCTTCATCAAAGGGTCGGCGGCAAGATGAAAAGATGTTAATGTCCTGCCATGCTCCCCTTGGATCGCGCGTGGGCGCAAGACATTCTCTAAACTTGCTTTACCGCTGTTCGCGCGGGTCTCTTCACCGAGGGCCGTTCGCGAATGGCCGCGAGGCAGCAGGATGAACGCGGTTCACTCGGTACCATTGCTCTATACGATTTCCGGATTTTGCGTCGGCCTGTTGGTCGGCCTGACCGGCGTGGGCGGCGGTTCATTGATGACGCCGCTGCTCATCTTGTTGTTCGGCATTCATCCGACGACGGCCGTCGGTACCGATCTGCTCTATGCCGCAGTAACGAAATCAGCCGGCAGCGTGGTGCATGGGTTCAATCGCACGGTCGACTGGCGGATCGTCGGCCGGCTCGCGTCCGGCAGCGTGCCGATGACAATAGTCACCATTGCCTGTTTGAGCTATTTCGACATCAAGGGTGACGGTGCAAAGCACTTGATCGGCGCGGTGTTGGCGGTTGCGTTGCTGTTCACTGCTGTCACTCTGATTTTTCGCAATAAAATCGCTGCTTACTATGCGCCGCGCATGAGCGCGCTTCCGCCCAGTCGGATCGCGGCGCTCACCATCCTCACCGGCGGCGTTCTTGGCGTTTTAGTGTCGATCACGTCAGTCGGAGCGGGCGCGATCGGCGTGACCGCGCTGGTGCTGCTTTATCCAAAAGTGCCGATCCGGCAAATAATCGGCTCCGACATCGTCCATGCCGTGCCGTTGACGCTGGTCGCCGGGATCGGGCACTGGCTGTTGGGCTCGGTGGATTGGCAGATTTTCATCGCGCTTATTTTTGGATCTATCCCGGGAATCTTGCTTGGGAGCTATGCCGCCGCGCGCTTCCCCGAAACCGCGCTGCGCATTGTCCTTGCGCTCATTTTGCTCGCGGTTGCGGCCAAGCTATCGTTCGAGCTTATTCCATCGCCCGAACTCGTAGCCGCGCAAAGCGTACACCACTGAGGCGTTGACGACAGAGGCGCAGCCGTAAAGCCGCGCGAGAACCTCAAGCCCTGGTCAAGCCGTAGCGGTGCAGATCGCTGCCGTGCACGTCGAGCCATACCCTGGCCCGTTGATGATCCGGGCAGAGGCGTTGAACGAGACGCCAGAACCTCGCGGAGTGATTCATCTCCGCGAGATGCGCGACCTCGTGGGCGGCGAGGTAATTGAGAACAAGTGGCGGCGCGAGGATCAGCCGCCAGGAATATGACAGCACCCCCGTGCTCGAGCAGGAGCCCCAGCGGCTCGCCTGATCGCGAACGGCGACCCGCTTGACGGCAACGCCGAGTGCAGCGGCAAAGCCGAGGCTGGCGATCTCGAGGTCCCGCTTGGCTTCACGCCGCAAGAAGTCGCCGATGCGCCGATCGACATGTGGCGCTTGCCCGGCCACGCAGAGAAGCGACTCATCCGCGCCGTTTGCTTCCACCCAGACAGTGCCGCGCATACCGGGACGGTGCACGATCCGATGCGGCGCGCCGCGCAACGGCACGACTATGCCGTCGGCGAAGCGCACCACCTTTGGCAAACGGCCGAGACGGGCGGCAATCCAGCCGCCGTGCTTCTGTGCGAATTCGCGGGCTTCCTTCAGCGTACCTCGGGGCGGAATCGTGAGGATGACTTCGCGAGTCGGCGCGGCGATCCGCAAGGTGTAGCGGCGCGCCAGCCGATGCCGCCGCACGCGCACGATGTAAATCGCCGCGTCAAAGACAACTTCGATAGCTTGGGGTTCGCTAGGGCGGCGATACAGCATGGCACGCTGGGACATAACCGTTTCATTCAACCATTCGAATCGGGCGGATATTGCCATATCGAAGGCTGTGCCAAGCGCCGTTCATAAACGCCGTTTTAACCACGAAATGTGGTACGAATTCTTAGTGCTCCGTACTAGGGGTTCGGCTGATGAAATGAATTTTGCTTCATAGTTTTTCGATCTTCCGGCCGCGCGATTTGACGCCGATTGATTCGTAATAACGCCTTGAAATCAAACCCTTGGGCACGCCACACGCGGAAGGCGTCCGGTCTCAGGTGAATTGGGCCTGAATGGGTGGGCTCAGTGGCTGACTTTGCTGGCCTCAAAGCCAGGGGTTGTATTTTCGGGCTGCTCGGAAGCAGATGCCGCGCCGTTCACCTGGGCCGCGACCCTGCGCGTTTTCGGCCACACGTTGCCGTCGCGCCGCGAGCCTTGCGCCAAACTCATTGACAGGACGAAGTCGGCGATACGCGGAGCAATCTCCGAACGAAAGCGTGCACCATTGAACACGCCGTAATGTCCGACCGCCGGCTGCAGCCAATGTGCCTTCCGCTCCGGAGGAATGTTGGTGCAAAGCCGATGCGCGGCCTCGGTCTGGCCTACACCGGAAATATCATCGTTCTCACCCTCGACGGTTAAGAGCGCGACGCGTTTGATCTGCCGCGGATCGACCGGACGATTGCGGTGCATCATTTGACCATCGGGAAGCGCGTGACGGACGAACACTGTATCCACCGTCTGCAAATAATATTCGGCCGGCAGATCCATCACCGCAAGATATTCGTCATAGAACTCCTTATGCTTTTGCGTGGAATCGCCGTCACCCTTCACTAGATTAAGAAACAAATCGCGGTGCGCCTGGATGTGCCGGTCAAGATTCATGCTCATAAAACCGTTGAGCTGCAAAAAGCCGGGATAAACGTCGCGCAGGAAGCCGGCGCTTGGAAACGGCACTTTGGTGATGACGTTGCGCCGGAACCAGTCGATGCCGCGGCGTTCGGCAAGCTTGTTGACCACCGTCGGGTTGGCGCGAGTGTCGATTGGGCCGCCCATCAACGTCATGGAAACGGGCACGTAAGGATCGCCGTCCGCCTCCATCACCGACACGGCGGCGATGACCGGCACCGCCGGCTGACATACCGCAACCACGTGCGTGTCGCCGCCGAGCGCGTGGAACATCGAAATCAAATAATCGATGTAATCGTCGAGATCGAACCTCCCCTCGGACACCGGTACGGTTCGCGCATCGCGCCACTCGGTGATGTACACGTCGTGATTAGGCAGAAAGGCTTCAACAGTGCCGCGCAATAGCGTTGCATAATGACCTGAAAGCGGCGCCACGATCAGCAAACGCGGTTGCGGCCGCCGCGGCGCGCGCTCAAACACACGCTCGAAACGGAGAACTCGGCAGAACGGGCGCTCCCATACGCTGGAGATGTGCACCGGCACGCGCTCGGCGCCGACCAAGGTCGAGGAAATACGCCAATCCGGTTGCCCGTAGCGGCGGGTGGAGCGTTCGAAGAGTTCCGCGGCTGCGGCAACCGATTTGCCGAAAGTAGTCAAATAAAACGGATTGAACGGATTTTTGAAGGCCAATCGCGTGGCGTCGGCCAGGACGCGCGCCGGGCTTAACGCTGCTTGGCTCGTTTCATAAAACCAATAAAGCGGCGTTGAGGTCAGTACGCTGCCGGGAACGGCGGGAGCGCCGCCGAACTCACCAATAGCCATGGATGATCCTTGCCCAGTCTGCTGCGGTGCAGCAATTTGGAATTGGTCTGTCATACGGCAAGGGTAAAATCAATTTTTTCCTTATTCGTTATATAGGTAGCCAGACGGCTGGTGTCCCGATTCCGAAGTTCGCATGACCAGGCGGCAAACCCATGTGCGAACGTCGGAATCAAAGGGACACCCGCAAATCGATTGATCTCGTGTGGCTTTGGTTCGGAAGTCCGCATGACAAAGCGCCGGAAAAGACGACTTCCGAACCGCCACACGATGGGCGATACGAATTAACCTATTCCCCGGTTTGTATCAGCGAGCCGTGGCGCCGCGCGCTCTGCAAAAGCTTGAGGAATCCGAACACGCCTGCGGCGAAGAACACCGCGTTCAGCGCCAGCGCATCGAGCATAAGGTCGGCCCGAAAGGTTTGATGGATCAAGAGTTCCCGCATGCCTTCGAAGACATAGGTCGGCGGCAAGAGCCACGCGACGGGCTGCAGCCAGACCGGTAGCGTCGTCACCGGGTAGTAGACGCACGTCAGCGGCATAAACAGAAACATGATCGACCAGGCGAAATTCTCCGCGCCGAGCCCGTTTCGCATCACCAGTCCCGAGACAAAAATGCCGACCGCCCAGCTTGTCAGCATCAGGTTGACGAAAAAAGCCGCCAAGGCGAATCCCAAGCCGTAGAGATTGAAGCCGAAGAACAGCAGCGCCAACACCGTCACCGGTATAACGCCGAGCGAGAGCCGAATGAGGCTCATGATCATGAGCGAGATAATGAATTCAAACGGCCGCAGCGGACTCATCATCAGATTGCCGATGTTGCGCGACCACATTTCTTCGAGGAACGATATGGAGAAACCGAGCTGCCCGCGAAATAGAATGTCCCAAAGCAGCACCGCGCCGATCAGCGTTCCTCCCGCGCGAGCGAAGAAGCTCGCGTTCTGCATCACGTAATATTGGATGAAACCCCACGTGATCATCTGCATCGTGGGCCAATAAACCAGCTCGACCAGTCGCGGCCACGACGAACGCAACAGGTACCAATAACGCAGTATCATCGCTGCGACGCGACGCGGCGAGAAAGCGAACGCGTTCTCGGTGCGGACGTGCATTGAGTTCACTGTGCTCATTGCGCCGCCTCGCGCGCTTCGTCGCGGCCGCGGGAGACATCGAGAAAAACTTCCTCCAAAGTGCGGCGGCCGTAGCGCGCCAGAAGCCCCGGCGGCGTGTCGTCGTCCTCGATCCGGCCGCGCTTCATGAAGATGACGCGTTCGCACAATCTTTCGACCTCGGCCATGTTGTGCGAGGCGAGCAGCATCGTCGCGTGCCGGTCGCGGCAATAGCGTTCGAGCCGCGCGCGCACCCAATCGGCGGTGTCGGGGTCGAGCGAGGCCGTGGGCTCGTCCAGCAGCAGTAAATCCGGAGAGTTGATGAGCGCCTTGGCGAGCGAGACCCGGGTCTTTTGCCCGGCTGAAAGCTTGCCGGTAGGCCGGTCAAGGAGCTCGGTCAGATCGAGCGCTTCGCCGAGTTCCTCAATCCGGTCGCGCAGGTTCGGAACGCCGTAGAGCATGCCGAACACTTTGAGATTTTGACGAATGGTGAGCCGCATCGGCATTTCGACATAGGGACTTTCGAAATTCATGCGGTGCAAAGCGCGGTAGCGCTGTTGCGGCATGTCGGCGCCGAGCACGGTCACCCGGCCTGAAGTTGGAACCAGCAGGCCCATGATCATGGAGATAGTCGTGGTCTTGCCGGCGCCATTGCCGCCGAGGAGTCCGGTGATCGAGCCGGGCGTGATCGAAAACGAGATACCGTCGACGGCCGGCACCTTCTTATAGATCTTGACCAGGCGCTCGACTTTTATGGCAGGGGGGGCAGGCATCACCGGCGCAGATGTGGCGTTTGCCGGCTGACGAAGCAAGAGGAGTTCGTGCGGGTGGCACATGAGCCGGGGACAATAGATTGCCGGCGTGGGAGATGGCACAACTTCCCGCCCGCAATACGCCCGCTCTGGACGAGCTCGGCGAAATGAGGACTTAAAGGCAAAGAGGCGTCATGAAAATCGGACTATTCGACCATGTCGAAGAAGCGGGACGGCCGGTTTCGGTGTTGTTCGACGAGCGGCTCCAATTCGCCGCGGCGGCCGATGCCGCCGGCTTTTATTGCTTGCATGTGGCCGAGCACCACGCGACGCCGCTCAATCTTGTGCCGGCGCCGAGCGTCTATCTCAGTGCGGTCGCACGCGTCACCAAGACCATGCGGCTTGGGCCCCTGGTCTATTTGCTGCCGCTTTACTCACCGCTGCGGTTGATCGAGGAGATCTGCATGCTCGATCATTTGAGCCACGGCCGGCTCGACGTCGGCGTCGGCCGCGGCGTCTCGCCTTACGAGGTCGAGTTTCACAATGTGATGCATGCGGAGACGCGCGATATTTTCATCGACGCCTTCGATTGCTTGAGCACCGGCCTGAGTTCGGAAACGCTGACCTATAAAAGCGGCCGTTATAGCTACAAAGACGTGCCGATCGCGCTGCGGCCGCTGCAGCAACCGCATCCGCCATTCTGGTATGCGTCATCCAGCGAAATTGGCTCGACCTGGGCCGGCGAACACGGGCTACATTACGTGACGCTGGGCGCTACGGCGATGGCCAAGGCCAATATCGAAGCCTTCAAGGCTGCGCTTGCCAAGCGCGGCGCGCCGGCGCAGCTGAAGCCGGAATTCCCCGGCGGCGTTGTCATTGGCGTGCAACGCCACATCTTCGTCGCCGAGACCGACGCCGCGGCGCATCGCATCTTCAAGCCGGCGATGGAGGCGCACCTCGTCAACCTCAACTGGTTGCGGGTCAAGAAGAACGACACCGGCCTAACCTCGCGGCTGAAAATTCCGCACGGGACGAGCTACGAGGAAATGGTCGAGCATGGCGGCGTCGTGGCCGGCTCTCCGCAGACAGTACGAACTGAACTCGAGCGCCAAACGCGCGAGCTCGGCATCAATTATCTGCTGACCTACCCGTTTCTCGGGACCATGACGCTTGCCGAGGCGCTTGGCTCGCTTGAACTGTTCAAGAGCGAGGTCATGCCGCATTTGAGCAAGCTCTGACCCAAAGCAGGGCCCAGCGTCTTAATCGCTCAAGCGTTCCACCGGGACTGAAAGCTCTACCGAGAGACCATTCAAATCCCATTTGCGGGACACTATCCCTCCGAACTGCCCACGGACGCAGTGATTGGAGATCACTGTCCCAAAACCTTCCGATTCAGGCGGCCCTTTAAGAGCTGGACCGCCGCTTTCTTCCCATTTCAAGATCAGTACATCGTCCACGCACCGCCACGTGACGCGGAGATGTCCTTCTTCGACCGACAACGCGCCGTATTTTGCTGCGTTTGTCGCCAGTTCATGCAGGATGAGAGCAAAGGTCGTGACGGTGCGCGCCCCCAGCGGCACGGCCGGGCCATCCAGGATAAGGCGTCCACCAGAATTATCTGACCCCGCCTCAACGTAGGGCGATAAAATCCTTCGCAACAACATCTCCAAACCCGTGGGCTCGCCGAGAGCAATCCCCTCGCCACTGAAGCTTGGAAGTATCAAATCGTGTGCGGCAGCCAGCGCATTAAGCCTGCCGCGAATGTTACTCGCGTATTCCTTTGGCGTCGTCGCAGAGCGAGCGCTTAGCGCGATCATCCCGCTGGTGATCGCGAACAAGTTTTTGATCCGATGATTTAGCTCTCGGACCAACAGACCCTGCTGCTCCTGCGCGACTTTTCGCTCCGTGATGTCCTGAGCGACCCCGATGAATTGCTGCCGCGTCCCATCCGCGCTTTGCATCAGTGACACGTTGACGTTAACCCATATCGCCGACCCGTTCGGGCGCAGGTAGCGCTTCTCGACAAAGAACGGAACACCGTCGGCAACAAGGCGCTGCCGGAGCACGGCGTCGGATTCCCGATCGTCGGGGTGGGTTATGTCCGGGACGCGAAGCGTCAGAAGCTCATCAGCGGAACGACCGACGATCTCGCAATACCGCTTGTTCGCGAGGAGGAATCGACCGTCTAATTCAGATTGAATGACGCCGACGCCAGTCTGCTCGAAGATGCCGGCGAAACGCTGTTCGCTAGCGCGAAGCGCTTCCTCGGTCCGCACCCGGTCCGTGGTCTCGACCGCTGTAACGAGCACGCCGCCCACGCCTGTGGGAGCTTTTTCGTCCGGTATCGGACTGTAGCTGACGGTAAAGCGAGCGTCCTCCCAATCGGAGGTGCCGCGGCGCTGGACCTTAATGAGAAGATCTTCAGCAAAGAAAGCGCCACTCGTCCCGTTCAGAATTGCCTCATGCAAGGGCCGCAGTTGAGGTTGGACTTCCGGCCATACCTCATGAAAGGGGAGACCGAAGGCCGCTGGATGTTTGTCGCCGAGGATTGGCCGGTAGCCGTCGTTATAAATCATTACGAATTGAGGCCCCCAACGAACACACGTTGGGAAGCCCGAAGCGAGCATAACCTTCACGATCACCGTTAGACTGGGCGGCCAATTTTCGGCCGCACCGAGTAGAGTTTTTGACCAATCCTTGGAACGGACCCGCTCTGCCATTTCCGGCGGGTCGGGAATGGCACCCGGCGAACGGCGAGATATTGTCGTCGTCAAAAAGATCTCTCCGCGTCCGTGCAAAGCGCTCAACTAAACCGCGGCCGAACTGTATCATTTCAGGGCCGCGACACAAAACAGACGGCTAAAGCGTCAAAGGCGTACACTGCACCCTTCCACACAACAGTGTCCCCTTAGTGGCCCACGGCGCCAGATGTTTCGCTGCGAGCGAATAACGGCTTTCAGGGGAACTGCGGAAGTCGACGGCGCGGCTCGAGCGGCCTAATCGTCTGCCTGCTGCCGATCGGCGCGTAGCGCATCCGGATGCGGCATGGCGATAACGTTGTAGCCGCAATCGGCGAAATGGATTTCGCCGGTCACGCCGGTCGACAAATCCGAAAGGAGATAAAGGCCGGCGCCACCGAGTTCGTCGAGCGTCACCCCGCGATGGAGCGGCGAATGCCGCTGCTGGAAGGCGAACATCATGCGGGCGTCGCCGATTCCGGCGCCGGCGAGCGTACGGATCGGTCCGGCCGAGATGGCGTTGACGCGGATCGCCTGGCTGCCGAAATCGACCGCGAGGTAACGAACCGAGGCTTCGAGTGCCGCCTTTGCCGGACCCATAGCGGTATAATTCGGCATGGCGCGGTCGCCGCCATTATAGGTCAGCGTCAGCATCGCCCCGCCATTCGGCATCAGCGCCGCAGCGCGCTTCGCCGCCTCGGTAAAGGCGAAGCACGAGATCAGCATAGTGCGCAGAAAATTCTCCCGGGTGACATCGGCGTAGCGGCCGGTGAGCTGGGTGCGATCGGAAAACGCGATGGCGTGAACGAGAAAGTCGAGATTGCCCCAATCCCGCGCGATCGCGGCGAACACGGCATCGACCGAAGCGACGTCCTCGACGTCACACGGCATCACCAGATCGGCGCCGACCGAGGCCGCCAACGGCTTTACCCGCTTGCCGAGCGACTCGCCTTGATAAGTGAAGGCAAGCTTGGCGCCGTTCGCCGCGAGCGTCCGGGCGACGCCCCAGGCAATCGAGTGATCGTTGGCGACCCCCATGACCAAGCCGCGCTTGCCGTGCATGAGTTCAGGCATGCGTCACACGTCCAGCCGCTTGAAGGCGATGGACGCATTGGTGCCGCCGAATCCGAATGAGTTGGACAGCACGCATCCGAGAGTGACATTGTCGCGGCGCTCGCGCACGATTGGCATGTCGGCGAACGCCGGATCGAGGTTTTCAATATTGGCGCTCTCGCAGATAAAACCGTTATTCATCATCAAAAGGGAGTAGATGGCCTCGTGCACGCCGGTCGCCCCTTGCGAATGTCCGGTGAGCGATTTGGTGGCGGAAATCGGCGGGCATTTATCGCCGCTGCCGAAGACTTCGCGAATGGCTTCAATCTCCTTGAGATCGCCGATCGGCGTCGAGGTGGCATGCGGATTGATGTAATCGACGCGCGGCTTCACGTCATTGAGCACCATGCGCATACAGCGCGCCGCACCCTCGCCAGAGGGCGCCACCATGTCGACGCCGTCCGAGGTTGCGCCGTAGCCCGCGACTTCGCCGTAGATTCTGGCGCCACGCGCCTTGGCATGCTCAAGCTCCTCGAGCACCAGCACGCCCGCGCCGCCGCTGATGACAAAGCCGTCGCGATCGGAGTCGTATGCGCGCGACGCCTTGGCCGGCGTGTCGTTGAATTTCGAGGACAGCGCCCCCATGGCGTCGAATAAAACGCTCAGCGTCCAGTCCAGCTCTTCGCAGCCGCCGGCGAAAACCAAATCCTGTCTGTTGTGCTGGATCAACTCGTAACCGTTGCCGATGCAATGGTTCGACGTGGCACACGCCGACGAAATCGAGTAGCTCAGCCCCTTGATTTTGAACCAGGTTGCCAGCGTCGCGGAAGGCGAGGAGGACATTGATTTCGGCACGCCGAACGGGCCAACCCGCTTTGGTCCCTTGCTGCGGGCAATATCGGCGGCGTCGACGATGGAGCGAGTCGACGGCCCTCCCGCCCCCATGACAATCCCGGTCCGCTCATTTGAAATCTCGTTTGCTTCGAGTCCGGAGTCGCGGATCGCCTGCTCCATAGCGACATGATTCCAAGCGGCGCCGCCGCCGAGAAAACGCATGGCGCGGCGGTCGACGGCTTCGCTCGCGTCCAGCGTCGGCGCGCCGTGGACTTGCGATCGGAAACCGAGCTCGGCGTATTTCTCGGCGCGCACAATCCCGGACTTGGCCTCGCGCAACGAGGCCAGCACTTCCTGGGTGTTGTTGCCGATCGACGAGACAATACCCATCCCGGTGACGACGACACGTCTCATCTTCGCCTCGTCAAGCCAATCTGCCGCAGGCCTTCGCCCGATCAGGCGTTGCTTGGCTGCGGCGGCGCGTCGTGGAACAGCCCGACTTTGAGGTCAAGCGCACGGAACATGATCGTACCGTCTGCTGACAGCCAGCCATCGGCGATGCCGAGCACGAGCTTCGAGCGCATGACCCGCTTAATGTCGAGCCCATAGACGACGTTTTTCATGGTCGGAAGCACCTGGCCGGAGAATTTGATTTCGCCCATGCCGAGCGCGCGGCCTTTGCCCGGCGCGCCGAGCCAGCCGAGAAAGAACCCGAGCAATTGCCAAAGTGCGTCGAGACCGAGGCAGCCCGGCATCACCGGATCGCCCTTAAAATGGCACGGGAAGAACCACAAATCCGGTTTCAAATCGAGCACGGCCCGCACCAGGCCCTTGCCGTATTCGCCACCAACCTCGGCGATTTCCGAGATGCGGTCGAACATTAGCATCGGCGGCAATGGAAGCTGTGGACCTTTGACAAATAGCTCGCCGCGCCCGCACGCCAGGAGGTCCTCATATTCAAAGTTCGAACGGCGCTCTAGCATCCTCCATCTCCGCCCCGGCAATCCCCGTGAGTTCCTAACATATGGGTTAATAGTGGCAAAGCCGCAGCCCCATGCACCTTGTGCCGCACGGCGGGCCACGTCTTTGCGGCTCCTGGTCGTACCGGTTGCACGAAACGCTGGGCGGCGTATAATGATTTCAAATGTAACAATCTGGCTTTTGCTTCGATTTATCGCCTTAGGGGACGACAATGACCCAACCGCGTCCGCCCGCACCCGCCGCTCCGCTGGGAGCGCAGCAGCACGCTCACGGCCCCAATGATCTTACTGGATGCCCGTGGCATGACGTGAAGGCGAAGCTGCGCAAGGTCGGCTTAAGGCCTACGCGGCAACGCATGGCGCTTGGCTGGATCCTCTTCGCCAAGGGCGACCGCCACGTCACCGCTGAGATGCTCTACGAAGAAGCAAATCACGCCAAAGTGCCGGTGTCGCTTGCCACCGTCTACAACACGCTCCACCAGTTCACGGACGTGGGGCTTTTGCGCCAAGTCGCGGTCGACGGATCGAAGGCCTATTTCGACACCAACAATACCGAGCACCACCATTTTTTCGTCGAGGATGCCAACGACCTTCTGGACATTCCCGCGTCTGACGTGGTGGTCGGCAAGGCGCCGGTGCCACCCGAGGGCTACGAGATCGCGCGCATCGATGTGGTGGTACGGCTGCGGCGTAAGCGCAAAGCAGCCGGCTCTTCCGCCCCCCGCGTGGATAAAAGCTAGTCGATCTTCTCGTCCGGATAGACGCCCCACAGCCGGCTCTGTTCGACCCAGCCATCGAAGCCCTCGCCTGCGACACGGCACCATGTGCCGGTGCATTGCTTTACGGTGCCGAGCACGCCCGATTGCAGCCTCGCGGTCACCGTACTTTGCGCATCAGGCTTGGCGTGCAGCGGCGCTAGATCGGCGCTGGCCTTGAGGCGCACCACGGCCATGCGCTTGCCCGACAACATCGAGTGATAAACCCAGCCTTCTGATCCGTCGGAGTCGCGGATCCGCCGCCAGTTTTCGAATTCTGCGGTTATTTCCACTGGCCAACCGATCCGGGTGTAAATGAAGGTGACGTCATGGTCCTTATCTGGACCGCCGCGGACATTCACCCTGTCGGTCTTGAGGCTGACAAACCGAGGCACCGGCAGGCTGCTCGTTGCGTCGTTGGCCGCGCGCGCCGGAGCGCCGGCTAGTATCAGCAGTGAGAGCGCCGCGAGCGCGGCCAACGCCTGCATAGAAACCGCCGCGCTTGCCAACCGGACGTGGGCGAATGGCAAACTGCCGGAAAAACGCAATGTCACCGCGATACGCCCCACCATTTCGAAAAAGCGCGACAAACCCAAAAGCCCACGCGCTTTGTGAGAGCGCAGCCATCTGCTAGAGAGAAATGATGTGCCGCCTCCCTGCCATTCAGTGTCGGCGAGGCCGGTTAACGGGACCTGAATAGCGAATGTGCGGAAGCGGCTGGAACCGCCGGCCGGGCTTGATTGGAAACGAAGTTTCTTGAAAATCAGGCTGCACAAAAGAAGTCTGGCGCGAGGGGCAGCGTATGGCATCGGGCAAGAAGCCGCTGGTTGTGGTGACCCGCAAGCTGCCGGACAGCGTGGAAACGCGCATGCGCGAGTTGTTCGAGACGCGGCTCAATCTCGACGACAAACCGATGAGCCAAGCCGAGCTCGT
>Ga0302325_10012504_pt1 | contig 18202 bp, 9 predicted proteins | sample Palsa_T0_2_FD_201948 | JGI IMG/M metagenome (GOLD analysis project Ga0302325, IMG submission 201948) | Peat permafrost microbial communities from Stordalen Mire near Abisko, Sweden - Palsa_T0_2 | ecosystem: Environmental > Terrestrial > Soil > Palsa > Peat permafrost | place: Sweden: Abisko...
AGCAGCAAACCGGTTGACCAGCGCATGTGCGGCTCGATATGCCCGTTGCCGTGAAAAGTGCAGTGCAGCGCCACGTTGGGTCCCTGAACCCGGCCCATTGTGATCAAATAAAATAGATTGTTCCCCGTCCCCGTGCACTGATCGAACAGCGTTTGCGTGCCATCCGCCCCGAAGTCGCCCGGCTTGGCCGCGCCGATCGTCGCTTCCTCGTGCGTCACGCTCACACGCTGCACAGTCACCCGGCTCGCACCGGCCAATACGTCCACCGCGCCGATCGTGTTGGCGATCTGCACATCCCTCACCCACGCATCGACCGCATCATCCACGTGAATCGACTGGTAACTCGGAAAATCAATCCCCACTGCCTGTGGCGGACACTCGATTCGCAAATCTTCCAATCCCACCTGCGAAATCACTCCTGAAACCGTCACCTTCGCCACCGTCGCACCCGGCGGATCGAGATATTTCGCATCATAATTGTCGCTTAGCGGCACCGTCACCGTGATGCGATTGCCGTCGATCGCCTTGATCACCCGCTCCGCATCAAGGTTGCCCGAAAGCCACTTTTGCTGCCGGTCGTTGCGCAGCAGGTTGGCCATCCCCATGAACTGCACCCACGCCCGTGTCACCGGCCGCACGATCTGAATCGTATCGCCCGCGGCCAGGCCCCGGGCATCTTTCACATCGAACGCATCCGTCCCCGAAGGAATATATTCATCAGTGATGCGCACCGGATGCCCAGCCGGCGTGACGGTTTTCTTTCCGGAGACGTTAATTGCCAGATGCGCCGGCCCGGAAAGTCGAAGAATCGTCCCCTCGCTGCCGCGCAGCACGACACCGCCGGCGGTGATATTAAGTGTGCTCTGGCAGTTAAAAATCCCCGGCGAGAGCAGCACCGCGCCGCGATGCCCATCCACAATTGGCATCTGCGAAACCTTGTCGATCGCATCCTGGATGGCCAGCGAATCATCGGTGCCGGGTTGGCCGGGGCTTACGGTGACTTTCACTGCCACTTCAGGAATCGCCACGCCGCCTCCGTCATACCCCGCGAAAGAAAAATCCATGATCCGATCGCCACCGGCAAACGTCTGATACACCAGCTTTCCGTGCGAATCGAAATGCACCCACTGGCTGATGGCGTCGTCGGCTTGGCAAACAGCCGGCGGAACCAAAAGCGTGATGAGAAAACAGGCGAATAATTTCATGGAGCGGGAGAGATTATAGCGATTGACGAGCGGAGGGTCTTTCGCGCTCTTCGCGTCTTCGCGGTGAATCGGAATTTTTTCGCTTTTTTTGTTACCTCCATCGCGGTTTTGCCATTAACCAGTCACCGATGCGGAATTTTGTGGCGTCGCATCGTGCATCGAGGGCCGTTTGCGGAGGATGAGAAATCCCCCCATTTGTTGGGGGACAGCGGTGTTTGCCCCCTCATCTAAACCTATTTTTTGGAGGTCTGCCCGTTATGGCGGTCGGTCGTCATGTTCACGTGGAAGGCGCATCGTTCCTCACATTTTTTCGGAGGTCGTATGCAGAGTCGAAAGACACGATTCAATTTCGTGAAGTTGCTGGCGACGTTGGCCGGAGGCGCGGCCGTGGTGTTCATGGGGGCATTGATCGAAACGCGAATATTTTCCGCGGGCGCATTTGCGCAGGAAGACGCCACGGGCGATATCGAGCCGGTGGACGGATCGGGAAATAATATTATTAACCCCGACTGGGGAATCGCAGGCAGCGACCTGCTTCGCCTCGCGCCGCCCGATTATGGGGATGGCATCGACTCACCCGCGCTATCCGACGATCTCAGCGCGCGGGAGGTGAGCAATTTAATCAACAACCAGGCGGAACCAAATGACGCCGCGGTGGATATCTCCACCGTGGATCGCAATAGCCTCTCCGATTTCGGATATGCGTTCGGGCAGTTCATGGATCACGACATGGACAACACACCCGATGGCGGGGCGTCGCTGCCGATCGCGGTGGCCGCGGGTGATCCGATCGGCCCCGATCCGCTGCCCTTCACGCGATCGCTGATCGATCCCACCACTGGCCCGGGAACCGGCAAACCGGCGCAACAGATAACCGTCGTCACCGCGTATTTTGATCTCTCGCAGATATACGGATCGAGCCAGGTGGTGGCCGATGCGCTGCGGACATTTACGAACGGCCAGATGAAAACCAGCCCGGGCAACATGCCGCCGCTGGACAATACCACGTATTTCACCGCGGCTCAGATTGCGGCGCTGAACATGGAAAATGATTCGGAAGCGGTGCCAGAGAGCGATTTATTCGCCGCCGGTGACGTCCGCGCCAATGAAAACATCGAGCTGAGCGCGCTTCAGGTTCTTTTTTTACGGAATCACAACCGCCTCGCGGCGATTTTTCAGGCCGATCATCCCGACTGGACGGATGAGCAGATTTATCAGGAAGCGCGCAAGATCAATATCGCGCAGTATCAGAACATCATTTACAGCGAATGGATTCCAGCGGTGATGGGCCCCAGGGCGCTGATGCCTTACACGGGATATAAGCCCAACGTGAACGCAACGATTGCCAACGAATTCTCCACGGTGGCATATCGGTTTGGCCACAGCCTGGTGAGTCCGTCGATCGCCCGTGATGGAAACGATGGGCAGGAAATTGGAACATCGGCGGAAGATGGAGATATCCCGCTGGCACTGGATTTTTTTGATCCTTACCTGCTCAACCCCAGCGGCATAATCGATCTGCTGACCGGACTGCTTTCCACGAGCATCGGACCGATTCTCAAAGCCGATGCCGACGGCAATGGCCAGGCGATGGACGTGCTCGCCGTCAGCGCGCTGCGGAACCTTCTGTTCGGCAACGGCATCGAAGGAGGCCAGGACCTGATCGCCCTCGACATTCAGCGTGGGCGCGATCATGGGGTCGCCAATTACAACGGCCTGCGAACGGCGATGGGCCTGCCCGCCGTGACGAGCTTCGCGCAGATTACCAGGGATGTCGATGTCCAGCAGGAATTGGCGGCCGCCTATCCCGGCGGTGTCGGCACGATCGACGCATTCGAAGGCGGACTCGCCGAAGACCACGTCCCCGGTTCCGATGTCGGCCCGCTCTTCCAAACGATCATGGCCAATCAATTTCAGCGATTGCGCGACGGCGATCGGTTTTTCTATCTCGGCGAAAATTTTGATTCCGAGGAGGCCGGCATCTTTCAGCAGGCCAATACGCTGGCGAACGTCATCATGGCCAACACCGGCGTAACGAATCTGCAAAGCAATGTGTTCTTATTCCAGGCGTCGATCAGTGGCACGATAACACTCAGCGCCGCGCCGGCTGGAATCACCACTCCGCAGGTGACATCCATCATCGTCGAACTGGAAGACACCAGCGGCGACGTTCTGGCCACCACCAATCCCGCCAAAAATGGCTCATACAGCTTCAACCAGTTGAGCGGGCCCGCGAATGATCCGAGCATCACTCCGGGCGTGAGCGCCACGGGATTTTATGAGGTCGTCCTGGCGCTGCCGGCGGCGCTGTCGCAGGTTTCACAGTCGCCGGCGGCAATTGAGATCACCCGCGGCGATACCAATGTGACCGGCATTAACTTCAACGTGAGCCGTACAACATCCGCAAAGAGAAATCACTGAGTCGATCGAAAGCGAGCATCGGGGCTAAGTGGTCGGCAGTCAACGCGTTCCGCTGATTGCCACTCACCCCGGCCGATTGAAAGCGGCCGGGGTTTGTTTTTCCCCCCTTCGATTACGACTAGGATACGACTATCGATGAGGGAATGTCTTTCGATGTCCAGATATAAACGCGTTTTTATCCTGGTTGCGGCGGCGCTAACAGCAACGGTCGTTGCACAGGCATACGCTCAACAATCGGATCGCATCATCACTGCAAACATGGCGGACACGGTGGGCTCGCGAGACATATCCTGGCAGGAATCTGTTGGCGCCGATCACCCCGGCATTCTGCTGCGAAAAGATAACCTGGCACAATTGCGCATCATTCACGATGAGCTGGGTTTCAAATGCATCCGCTTTCATGGCATTTTTGCCGACGATATGGAGGCCTACCACGAAGTGAATGGGAAGCCGATTTACAACTTCGACAAGATCGACGCGGTCTACGACGCCATTATGCGGATCGGAATGAAGCCATTCGTCGAAATCGGTTTCATGCCGCACGATCTGGCCACCGGCGACAAGACAATTTTCTATTGGAAGGCAAACGGCTCGCCGCCGAAGGATTACGGAAAGTGGGCGGATTTCATTACTGCCTTCACCCGCAATCTCGAAACGCGCTTCGGTAAGTCTGAAGTCGAAAAATGGAAATTCGAGATCTGGAATGAGCCAAATCTCGACGGATTCTGGACCGGCGGCAATCAGGCGGCCTATTTCCGGCTTTACGACACGACCGTGAAGGCGATCAAGGGTGTTGACCCTGCCTTGCTCGCGGGCGGTCCGGCCACGGCAGGCGTTGCCTGGGTGCCGGACTTCATCGAACATGCCAAGGCGGCCGGGGTACCGGTCGATTTCATCACTACCCATACTTATGGCGTGCTGGCCGGCTTTTTCGATGAGAATGGGATCGGCGATAACAAGCTTTCGCCCAACCCCGGATCGATTGTTGACGATGTAGCCAACGTGCGCCGGCAAGTGAGCGCATCGAGCATGCCCAATCTGCCGGTGTATTTCACCGAATGGAGCAGCAGCTACAATCCGCGCGATCCGATCCACGATACTTATCTGAACGCCGCTTTCGTCCTCGATAAGCTGAAGAAAACCGAAGGCCTGGTCCAGGCGATGAGCTATTGGACGTATACGGATTTGTTCGAGGAAGCCGGGCCTCCCCCCGCGTCATTCCACGGCGGCTTTGGCCTGCTCAATCGCGAAGGCATTCGCAAGGCGACGTTCTTTGCTTACAAATATCTCAATGAGTTGGGGCCACAGGTATTGCACAACAGCGATATGCGATCATGGTTGACGCGCGACGGCGGAGATTTCTCCGGCTTAATCTGGGACTACACGACACCCGACCAGAAAGAGAGTAACCGTCCGTATTTTCGTAAATTGCATCCGTCAACGCCGCTTCCTCCTATCGATCTGACTGTGACGTCACTGCAACCGGGCAGATATCGGCTGGTCGTGCACCGCGTCGGATTCAAAGCAAACGACGCCTATTCGCAATACATCGAGTGGGGCAGGCCCAAAGACTTGAAGCCGCAGCAAATCGCAGCGCTGCAGATGATATCCAGCGACGCGCCTGAGACGGAACTCGTGGTCGATGTAGGTATCGACGGCAAACTCCATCGTAAACTGAAAATTCGGACAAACGACGTGATTCTGATCAAAGCAAGCCGCGTTCAATAAGGTCGCGAAAAGCAGCCAAATGCCTGTCTGAACCCAGTCCGCAGGCGCATTACAGGATCACAACATATTGTGGAGATGACAATGCCAGCCTAAAGAGCCCAAAATCGTGGAACCTCCCCGCTTGAGCTGATAAACTACGAGAAGTTGCAGACGAAGTTCAGCGACGGAGGTTCAATTGCAAAATCGAGCTCATCATGAAACGCCTTGGCTAATGATACTGACGGTTTGGGTTTTCGTATGCGGTTTTGCGGGCGTGGAATCGATTCGAGTTAACGCTGAAGTCACGGGCGATTCAGTCGCTGCTGATTGGGGGATGAACTTACAGCTTTCCCTGGAAAAAATGGCTGCAACACTGACGCAAACTTTGAAGCCGTGGCCCGTACCGGACCGACTGTTTCGCGTTGAGGATTACGGCGCGATTGGCGACGGTGTTACCGTGAATACACGCTCATTGCAACGTACGATCGACGCTTGCTCAGCGGCGGGCGGCGGGGTGGTTCTATTTGCCAAAGGTCACTATGTCACGGGAACCATCGAACTAAAAAGCGGTGTTATGCTTGAGGTGGACAAAGACGCGAAAATTCTTGGCAGCACGCATCTCTCGGATTATCCGGACAAAACGGCGGCGCATCAGACCGTCATGGATACGGCCATGCACGTTACGCTCTCTCTCATCTATGCTGAGAACTGCGACCATATTGGTATAAGGGGAGAAGGAACCATCGATGGGCGCGGGATAAAGAAAAACTTTCCCAGAAAGCCACCGCCACCACATGGGTCATTGAAAGACCGCCCCTTTCTCATTCGTATCATAGAATGTCGTCAGGTCGTCATCGATGGCATCCATCTTCGAGACTCCGCATCGTGGATGGAGGATTATCTCAATTGCGATGACCTGATCGTTCAGGGAATAAACGTTGAAAATCAAGGAAACTATAATAATGACGGTCTGGACATCGATGGGTGCCATAACGTGATCGTTCGTAACTGCTTCATCAATTCCTGGGACGATGGGATTTGTTTTAAAGGCGCCGGGCTGCGGACCATGGAAAATGTTCTCGTTGAAAATTGCACGGCATATAGTGGATGCAACGCGCTCAAATTCGGAACAAGCTCGGAAGGCGACTTCCGAAACGCACTCATTCGAAATATTAACGTCGGTGGAGTTACCAAAGATTTACCGGCGCTTAACCGCAGACGCGCGTTATCCGGCATCTCGTGGGAAAGCGTTGACGGCGATACTTTGGAAAATATTCTCGTCACTAATGTTCGGATCGACCGATCAGATTCGCCCATTTTTCTGCGCATAGGTGATCGCAAGGATCCGAACGCCCCGACTCATACGCCTGGTCAATTGTCCCATCTGATCTTCGAACACATTACCGGCGATAACAACGGATCACTCCCATCAATCATTGCCGGCATTCCCGAAGCGAAAGTCAGCGATGTTAAATTTCGGGATATACATCTTTCTGCGGCGGGCGGAGGATCCGTGCCAACCCGGACAACCATCCCGGAAAACATCGCGGATTATCCCGAAAGCAACATGTTTGGGCCCGATCTGCCTGCTTATGGGTTTTGGATGCGCCATGCTGAGCGAATTTCATTTGATGATGTGACGATTACAACCCTCAAGCCCGATGTACGCCCTCAGTTTGTTTCCGATGATGATACCGGCGGGGTTCTTCTGAATGGCTCGCCCCTTTCCGAGACCTGATATAATTCGCCGATTGGACGTGAGGGTTTTTTCAGGGAGTAAAACGGTTCAACTGGGGTGGCGTGAGGTGCCTTTCAGTGGCGCTGAATTGGTTTTATGCGGAGGGCCGCCGGACGTTTCAAGGCAGCCTGCTTGCATTAGCGGCGGTCGCGTTGTCGATCGCTTCCGCGAACGCTTACGCGCAGTACAATGTCTCGCCTCCCGTAATACTCCAGGATTTCAACAGCACTTATTTATCGATCGAAAATAAGATGCCTGACATTTTCGAGAGCGGTTACGGCGCCGTCTATCTCCCGCCTCCCGGATACAGCACAACCAGCAACTCTGTAGGGTATGACGTCTACAATCGGTTTGACCTCGGCACCGCCCAGCAGCCCACAACGTACGGAACCCAGGCCGAACTCCAGTCCGTCATCCAGGGCATTCATTCTTTTGGCGGCGATGCCTACATCGACATGCTGTGGAACGACACCGGCTCGATGGATGCCAACACCTCCGGTTTCGCCGCCTCGGGAGGATATCCCGGGTTGGCCGTCACTCTGCAGGACACAAACCCCAGCGCTCCCGGGTACAACACGCTTGGCTATAACGCCAATGGAAGCGGCCTCACCTATACCGACAACGGAACGACTTATCACTATTACGGCGATTTTCACGATCCCACCGAGCCGGCGAACGGTGTCGATGGTCAAGTGGCCGGCCTCGACGATATCGCGCAGGAAACCAATTTCCAGATGATTCGCCAGCCGACGACTGCGAATAATCCCCAGAACATCCCCGAAGGCACCACACCCTGGAATGGATATCTCGCGAACGTACCCACGGCTTCCAACGCACAGTATTACCCTGATTTGTCCGACACTCCTAAAACCGTTTACGATGCGGCGCTAAACAAGACGTTCACCATTTATCCGTTCAACACATCCGCACCCATGACCGGTACCGCGGTTGCCGAAAATGCCCAACAGTATCTCATGCGGTACACGCAGTGGATGGTCCAGGACATGGGCGTCGATGGCTTCCGAATCGATGCGGCCCTGGACATGTCAACTTCCGTTCTCGATGACTACGATGCGGCCGTCTATGACGAATCGAACAGAAAGCTCCTCAACGGTGATCAGGAGCAGATTTATGCATACTCAGAGATCTACTATGGAAGCACGTCCACCGATAAAGCGTACATCAATCTGAGCGATACCAATTACGGCGCCAGCAGTAATGTCGAAGGTAATCGCGACGCGATGGATTTCCCTCTCTACCAGGCGATGTATAACAACCTGAATGCGTTCAACGGCACATATGGAAGTTCGTCGGGCAATGACTGGCACAATGTTGTCGAGTCCAGCCTTGATTACTCGGACGACGGACTACTCAACGGCAGCGAAGGCGTGAAGTTCGTCAACGATCAGGACGGCGGCGTCCCTGCTCCCGGACTCGTGCAGGTGGCCTACGCATATATGCTCATGCTGCCGGGCCAGGCCGAGGTCTATTACAACGGACAGAATATCAACAATGAAAGCGGCAGTGGCAGCAGTGGCTACTTTCCCGAAGGCGGCGCCAGCGATCCCAAGGATTCGTCGATGGGTGCATTGGGTGGCAACTATGACACTAATGTTCAGAATTCCGCCTATTCCAATCTCGACGTGACAAATCTGGTCGATATCCGCAACCGGTACGGCCGAGGCAATTACCGCCAGGACTGGATCGAAACCAATTTGCTCGCTTACGAACGCTCCGGATCCGCGATCGTCCTTCTCAGCAACGCCACGACGATCGACACTTCTCTTGCGGCGGGCGTCGATGCGGAAACGCGGACAATGAGCGTCACTTTCGCCCCGGGAACGTGGCTAGAAGAACTTACCGGCAATGCCACGAGTTCTTATGCCGATCCCAACGGCGAGATTTCAGAGTTTTTGCAGGTGCAAACCGGCGGCGTTATTTCCGGGGGAGGGTTGCTCACCGCCAAGTTTCTCGGCAATACGGTTTACAAACAGGGCAGCACCACCAGCCATTATTCCACGAACGATGGATTCCTGATTTATGGGCTCCCGACTCCCACCGGAACGCTTTCCCTGAATGGCGCATCATCGGTCATGGCGAGCCAAACCGGAACCGGAACAACTCCCGGCGGATGGGAACCCAATGCAAACTACAGCAACGGCACGGAAAGAAACACGGCCGTCCAAGTTGTGACCGGTTCATCCTTCACTTTGTCCCTAAATACGAATGAGGCAAATCTTCAGGTCACGCCGACAGAAGTCTATCATGATCAAGACGCTGATGGCGACAATGCTCAATTCACCATAGATGGTGGAGCGATCACCGTCGCTGCCAATGGTCAGACCTCTACGACCCCAGGTTCCAACGGCGAGGTGACAACTCCCGGCAATGTTTCCTACGGCTACCAGGATTTCGCCACTTCTTCGCCAGGCTATTACAATTCCAATGGTCAGGGGGCTTATTCGCAAACCATCGACACGTCCAGCCTCTCCATCGGCTATCACTACATCGAAACAATCGCCTTCCGCCACGCCGCCAACAGCAGCGCTCCGCCAGTTTATAATGACTGGTACGAAACAATCTACGTAGATCGCGGCACCCCAAGTTCCAGCATCGAAAGTTTTGCGCCTTTCGCCTCCGCTCCCTCGACCTATGAAAATCGGCAACTCGATATAGAAACCGATGGAACGACAAATAGTGAATATGCGTTTTTGAACCTCCCCGTGGGCATCACCAATGCCCAGATTATTGCCATGATCAACTCGGGAACCTATTCGATCAATGGAGTAAGTTACAGCGGCGGTTCGGCCACTCAAATCGACCAGAACCTTTTCGACTACGGCTTCGATAATCTTCAGAACGGCAACAATGTAGCTACCGTTGTCAGCTATCGCCCGGACGGTAACTACAGCGTTCAGCGATTTACCGCCAGCGAAGTGTCGGATCTGGGACATTCGACAACCAACGGCCTGGGGCTTGGAGACCTCAACGAAGACGGGCATATCAACACCACCGATGTCCAGGACTTTTTTGAGGACGTCCAAAGTGAGGGATTGCAGTTTAATCCCTCAGCGGACATGAACGGCGACGGCCTCAACGATCCCAACGATTGGCTGGCGTTCGGAGAGGAATTGCTGCAGAATAATCAGTTGAACAGTTCCAGCGTCTATTACGTTTCCAGCAGCACGATCTCTTACTACAACGGAATATCTCCCAGCGTGGTGGTCCCCGTTTCCGCTTCGACGAATTACAACCTTCAGATTCCTCTCACCACGGCCACACTGGGCAATGTGACCCTGGGATCGGGCGCCACATTGACCGTCACCGGAGTGAATACAAACAGTGCGTATACCCTGACGCTTGGATCGGCCAGCGTAAATACTGCTGCGACATTCTCCGTGTCCAACAACGGTTCAGCTGCCGGTGTCCTGAATCTTGGTGGACTCAACGACTCAGGCATTGCAACCGCAATCCAATTTACGGGCTCGGGAACGATCAACCTCACCGCCGCGAGTAATCTCTCCGCCTCCACAACCGTGGCAATTGCGACGGGCACGACTCTCCAGATCAAAGGCAACGGAGCGCTGGGTACCGCTGGCATCGCCGTTTCCAACAACGGTTCGTTAGTCGTGGACGCCAATCAAACGATTGGTGCTTTGAACGGACCCGGTACCCTCGCTGTTGGCAACGGAACGGCCGCAAATACTCTTACATTTGCCGTTAATTCTGGTGCAAGCACCGTCTCGTCTCTAAACATTAACGGCCCGGCATCGCTCGATTTGACGAATAATTCGCTCATCATCAATTACGGTACGGGAGCAGATCCTATCGCAACGATTCGTCAGTATCTGGCCCAGGGATACAACGGCGGCAGTTGGAACGGCGCGGGCGGGATCGACAGTTCCTCTGCCAATGGCAATCCTAGTTATGCCATCGGTTATGCCGACGGAGCCGATGGAGTGGTCGCGGGCCTGTTGCCGGGCCAGATACTTATCACTTACACGCTTTATGGTGACGCGAATCTTGACGGCAAGGTCAACGGCGCTGACTTCGCCATTATGGCTGCAAACTTTAACAAGTATGCCCCCAATTGGGACCAGGGCGACTTCAACTATGATGGCGTCGTCAACGGTACCGACTTTGTTTTGCTCGCGGATGAGTTCAATCAATACGCCAGCGAGTCGTCAAACTATGCGGCCGCAGCCGATCTCGCGGCGGTCGATGCCTTCGCTATCGCCAATGGATTCGCTTCCGACTTACCGGAACCAGCATCGTTTCTGATTCTGTCGATGGTAGTCGTCGGCACGTTATCGCGGAGAGGGCAAACCAAACACTGACTGACGGGAATGGTTATCGATAGGGCGAGATTTTCACCTTCATAAAATCCCCCATCATCGGCGTGATGGTTGTTCCCACCACCGTAGCCTTATTGGCCAACGATTCAACATGACCATCGCAGAATGCAACGTTAATCATGCTGCCGATGTGGCGGTCCGATTTGGACGGCGAATACGGATTGGCGGGGATTCGGTTTTGCATCACGGGAGTGTCAGCGAGATCCCATAGCGTGCCGGTGTTCTGGCCCACACAGTATGCACTCGTATAGTAGAGGGAATCGTTGGACTTCAGCGGATCGTTGGTGGTTTTGCTCCCGGCGACAAATGGCCGCGTGCCACAGTCCGCGAAAAGGAGCGTCTGCGATGCCAGGTACACTCGGTCCAGCCGCCCGCAAAGCGCGCCTCCATATCCAAGACTTCCTTTGGGGCCATGCCAGATATTGGGGCTCGTCGGTCCCGTGCCAGGGTTAAATCGAGTGTTACCGGTGGTATCCGTCACCATAATAATGTCGGCGTTGATGCCGTAAGACACCGGCTCATAACCAAACAGCGCTCCCGGCACGACACCGACTGAGCTATTACTGACGTTGTTGATGATCGCATAACCCGGGTTGGCGTCCGTCAACCAGAAATCGCTCGGGCACTGGAAGACCTTGGTCTGAAGGCGGTCGGTATCGCCGTGAGTGAAGTTGGAATCAGTTCCGACACTCGCTCCCTTCCCGAGATACGGTGTAAGCGCTGATGCCCAGTCCCAAACAACCCAAGGCGGAGTTCCAGGAGGCGGCACGTCGCGGTAAAAAAATTTGGTCGTGGGAATCCCATCATACGCCAGCGCCCAGCTCGTATCCGAGCACGTCTGAATGTAATTGTGATGGTCTTGCGCGCATTGGATCTCGGCCAGCACCATCTGGCGTAGGTTCGATGCGCACTGCACGAGCTGGGCCTGCTGGCGAGCTTTATTAAGGGCCGGCAGGAGAATCGCGATCAGAATCGCAATGATGCCAATGACAACCAGAAGCTCGACAAGCGTGAATCCTTTCCGTCTCATCATGTGTATTCCTATTTCTATCCTGTTGCGCTTCACGTGCAGGTCTTACGCGAGCGGCGTCGGACCAGAAATCCGGCGCTTGCCAGGATAAATGCCGACATGGTCGCGGGCTCGGGAACGCTGTTGCTCGTGAGGCTGATGCCATTGGCGCTTGCGAAGGCATCCAGCGCCGCCAGGTCGGCGGCGGAGACGGCTGACTGGCTGGCGAAATCGTTGAAGTTGCCGGCCAGCAGAACGAAGTCGGAGCCATTTACAGCGTTGTCGTAATTGAAGTCACCCTTGTCCCAACCATTGGTGACCGAGTCGTTGAAGTTTGTCGCCATCAGGGTGAAGTCGGAGCCGTTGACTTTGTGGTCGAGGTTGGCATCGCCCAGCAGAGTGTAGGTGATCTCAATCTGACCGGAGGAAAGCCCGGCGGGGTTGCCCGGATCGGCATAATCGGAATAGCCGATGCCGTAGCTTCCCGAGTTGGTCTGCGCATTGCTTGAGAGAATGTTGGCGACGGCGGCGGTGCCAAGCCACGTATGGTTGGCATAACCCGCCTGGATCATCGCGGCAATACTGTTGATCGGATCGGGACCTGACCCGTAGTTGATGATCAGGGTGTTGTTGGCGATATCCAGCGCTTCGCCGGCTCCGATGGAGAGGCTGCCGACGGAATTGAGGCCACTGCCCGCCGCCAGTTGGAGTGTGCCGCCTTCGATATTCAGCGTGCCGGTTCCGCTCATGGGGCCGACGACGCTATTGCCGAGCGTGGTGACACTGCCGTTGTTCACAAGCCCGCCCGCCTGATTCAATGTAACCGCGGAAAGGCTATCTACACTGTTAACAGTAGTTGTTCCCGAGCCCGTGATGCTCGCGGCGTTGACAGTGTCATTGACGACAAACGATCCGTTGTTGACAGCGCTGCCGCCCGATGGAAAAGCCGTGCCCGCGGTCGAAGACGTAGTCAAGGTTGCGCCGTTGCTGATGCTGGTGCCTCCACCATATGTGTTGGTGCCCGTCAGGGTCAGCGATCCGCTTGTGACCGATAGCGCCGTCGCATTCCCACTCGAAGCCGAGTTATCCGAAATTGAACCCGGGAATGTGCTGGGGTTGGAATTGCTTCCTGCATAAGTAAGCGTCGCCGTACCCGACAGGGTGCTGGTATTGACGATTGTCGCCCCCGCGGCGGTGGCGCTGAGACTGCTGACCGTCGCACTAAAGCCATTGAGATCAAGATCAGCATGAGGAGAGGCGGCATTCATCGACAGCGCCGTGCCCACCGGCAGCGCGCCTGCCGATGCCAGTTGAAGCTCTCCCCTTTGGATGCTGGTTCCTCCCGAGTATGTATTGGTGCCGCTCAGCACGAGGGCACTGAATGTAGTCATGTAGATGCCGCTGTTGGAAACCGTCAGCCCGCCCTGCCCGGTGATATTCCCGGACATATAAAGCGCATCGCCGTGGTTCTCGCAGGTGACGACAACGTTGGAGTTCAATACCACCGGCGAGGAAATGTAATGGACGCCTCCGAAATCATTGATCGCGGCAGTGGCGGTAATTCCACCGTTGTCGAGTGTCAGTCCATCGCCGGGGTTTGCGGCGATGGTGTAGGAATTTGAATCGGTGATGCTCAAGCTACCGACCGTGTAATCCCCATCAACAGTCACGGTGGCCGGTGCGGTTGCAGTCGAAAAATTTGCGACGGCGCCTGCCGCGTTGGGGATCGCGGAGTTCGACCAATTCGCTGAATTGCTCCAGTTTCCGCTGCCGGTCGGCAGCCAGTTGCCGTTGACGATGATCGTATTGGGCACCGTAAAATATTCGCCCGCGGTATTTGAGAAATTGAACCCGAGGCCCACGGTCGCCGAGCCCCCTCCCTGGAAGAAATATGGATTTCCGACTTTTTTCACGCTGGTCGTTCCCGCCGCCAGACCCGGGAGAAATTGATTGGAATAGCCGGTGTCGCCGTTGCCATTGATGCCTGCCAGCACCTCGATGTTGCCGGTGGGATTACCCAAAGCGGCCATGGGAATGCCCAGCTCAATTCCTGTGCCAACAGCCTGGGCGTTGCTCTGGTTCGCCGCGCCACCGTTGTTGTCGCCAACAACGCCGGCGGTGTTGGTGTTAGTGACGCCTACGCGAATCGTGTTTTCGGTGCTGCCGGATTCGGTGCTGGTGCCAACGCCGCCGGTCAGGTTGAATGTTCCGAGATAGGTGGCGGTGTTTTGCGTCGCGACGGTGCTGAGCGAGTACTGATCGACATACAAGGGGCCGTAGGTGAGGGTGCCGCCGGTGGTATTCATCTCCAGGGCATAATTAGCAGAGAAGCCCGAGCTGAAAGTTGATCCGTTGGCATTCTTCATATTCCCGGCGCCAGTGGCCGCGCTAAGTGTGGATTGACCGTTGGCGGCGCCATCGTCGATCCACACGTCCAGTGCGTTGCCGTTGTTTTGAAGATTGCCCGCAATGAAGAGGTAGAGATATCCGTTTTCCACGACGCCGTAGGCGGCGTCGAGTTCCGACCCCGTGAGACTGCCAGTACTCGACGTATTGTCGCCGAAACTGGAGTTGATCGTCTGCGTCGCCAGGGCCCCGGTGCCCGGGACATTGGAGCCGTAGGTCACGGCCGTCGAGCTTAGATTTCCGGTCACGGCAAGTTGGGCATTGGCCTTCTGGGCCATCTCCGCCAAAAGAATTCCGCTGGTGCACAGACACAACTTCGCGACGGCGCGTCGACGCATATTCCCTCCTCTAATTTTGTTATTCAATTCGCCATGAACATGAACTGCTGCTTATTTCTGAGACTTTTCCGACAACCTGAACCTCTTCATCAGCGAGAGCGACATGATCCCAAAAAGACCGATGGATGCAGGCTCGGGAACCGCCTGAATGGTGTAGCTGTCGAGTGTGAGATCGTTAAAGTTCGACGTGGCGTTGTAGGTGCCGGTCTCGGTGGGTGATGAATTGGCCAGCGCATCGTAAGCCGTCTGATTCCCGCTGGTGCCGCTGCTGTAGATATCAAATTCGAAAGTGCTTCCCGTGGTCAACCCCAGATTTGTAAAATCCGCTATTGGAACCACGACGGTAAAAGTGTTGTCAGTGGTGTCTCCGCCGCTGGCATAAAGGGAATCGCCCTGCGCATTGGCGGCGGTTACAGTATTCACGTTGCTTTTAACCGTCCAGGCCGTCCCCGACCAGACGTAGTCGTTGAAGCCCTCTGTGGTAAATGACGGGGTGCCGAGTCCAAACATTCCGATCATGTCGGTCATACCTCCAAGGCCTGAATCGATCGAAATTGCCCGGCCGTACGCGTTTTCAAGGGTGCCGTTTGCCGATGTGGCTCCAGTCACGCCCGTCATGGTGATCCCCATGAGATAGTCGTAGGAAGACGTCGCGATATTCGCCGCCGTTTCGTTATTGCCTGTTCCCGTAACTCCAGAACTGGTGTTGGAACATGCGGTGGGGTTGACTTCCACGGTGATGTAGAGATACGTCGCATTATTGGTGATGGTGGCTCCCACAATGTCGCGGCCACCATTAACTGATCCGATGGAGTCACCCTGCGTATCGGTGTAGGGCGACGCGGTCTGATATATCGACGCGAACACCCCGGCCGGCGCCAGGCAGATGAAAAAAGACCACAGCGCGATTCGTTTCAACATTCTCCACCTCGCTGCCAAAGACATGAACTCTGATCTTCGATACTCGAATGACTTCTGACGCCGCCTCGAAAGAAAGCTCTCGAATGCCGCAGCCCAAAATCATCCCTCCAATAGGTTACACGATAAACAAAATAACCATAATGTCAAGATTTTTCCGGCTCGACTTGTCGCAATTCATTACACCGATTGGATAAAGAGCTTGTCAACATATAAAATCAATTTACAGATGTACTTATGTACGTTTTAGCTCAAGACAATCGACGCAGGTGTTATACATTTCCGAAAACTCTTGACACCGATTAATCGACCAGTAAACTGTTTACCAGACCCTCAAACGGAACGGTATTCATTGGAACATTCAGGCGATAACTTCGTGTCGGCCTTTGTGGTGCGGCCCAAAGTCGATCCAAGCGAGATCGTCTTAAACAGCGATGCCCCGATCGCGCCACTGGACTCCTCTTCCACGACAGTGCGGCAGGCCAGCGTGCGGGAAGTGGCGCGGCTTGCCAAGGTTTCTCCGGCAACAGTCTCCCTCGTCATCAACGATAACCCACGGATCAGTGCTGCAACCTACAAACGCGTTCGACGCGCTATGGAGCAACTGGGCTACCGGCCAAATCGCCTGGCCCAAAATCTCTCCAGCAGATACACGAAAATGCTTGCGGTTATGCTTCCATCGCTGGCGCATGCCTTCGCGGATCAATATTTCGGAGAGCTGATCAGCGGTATTTGCGATCACGCATCCGCCAACAACTACAAGGTCATGCTTGAGCAGGCCACACCGCGCTTTGTCAGGGCACGACAGCATCTGGAACTTTTCGAGAGGCGCTTTGTTGATGGAGTGCTCTGCCTCGGCAACAGCGATCAGCACCCCTTCCTGACCGACTTCCCAAAAGCCGGATATCCGATGATCGTCGTCAATAATTATTTTCCTCAGTGGAAACTCGACTGCGTGGTGTGTGATTACGTCGATGCGGCGGCACAGGCTATCAATTATCTCTTCCAGCTCGGGCACCAGCGCATTGGCATGATTACCGGTTCATCGCGGGTCCAGACGGCCCGCGATGTGGTGGACAGCTATACAAGAAAACTGCAAAGCTCTGGAATTGATCCACTCCCCGGTTGGCGCGAGGACGGGCTCTACACCGAACAAGGCGGATACGAAGCCGCTAGAAAGATGATCACCAGCCATCCCGAACTGACAGCTATTCTTGCGGGAAATGATAAGATGGCCATAGGGGCTCTTCACTATCTGAACGAAGCAGAAAAGCGGGTGCCGTCGGAGATTTCAGTTGTCGGCATTGACGATATGCGTGATGCGGCATTCGCTAACCCCGCCCTTACGACGATTCACATGCCGCTGTACCAGGTGGGCGCCATAGCGTGCGAGAAATTGATCAATCGCATCCAAGGCGATCGTGAGCCGGTGCGGACGATCCTGGGGACACATTTGAAAGTCCGAAATTCCACGGCCATTGCGCGAGATCCAATCATCCCCGCCATTGAGTAGCGGTTGTCGGCAGTTTGTAAACAATCATGAATTTCGGTGAACAATCGGCGCCACCTGACCACAGATAGGTTTCCAAGGATAACATCATTCCTCCCAGCAAAGATACAATGCATCTGCACTGCTGCCCCCAAAATGACCCCAATACGTTTTGTATCCCCGTGATTTCACGAATCCGGGGCTTAGCGCAATCCGGTAAACTTGGAAAAGATCAATCAGGGCTCCCAGCTTAACGCCGATAACCTTTCCGGGCCGGAATTAGGCCACAATTTTAATTACATGGCGGGGTGGACCTTGTAATTTATCCGGACCACCCGGAGGGGAGAATTTCCTCGTGAAATTGACTTCGGGCAAGTAGCATTTGTTCTGGCGATCTTGGTGCTTTTTCAAGGAGCAACACATGTTCGGCGTCTCGAACCGGAAGATGTTCGCCCTGGCCGCGGTTTTCGGCGCCGCCGCCTTCTCGGCCTCGGGGAACGTGTGTGCCGCGGCCACGATCACTAGAGCCGGTTTCAAAACTGCCTCAATGTAATCATGAGGCAAGCCACATGGAAAAACGCACTGTACATTTTGATGTTGCGATCATGACGGACCA